>JGI20214J51088_10001932_pt1 | contig 14013 bp, 10 predicted proteins | sample WetSurMetagenome_FD_51088 | JGI IMG/M metagenome (IMG submission 51088) | reverse complement strand
AACAAAGGAATTTCTGAATATAAAAAGGAAGGAGATAAAACTACCTTTCACTTGTATGATCAAAACAGCTTCATCAGCAACCAGATCAGCTTCTTTAAAAAAGACAGAAACAACAATATATGGATTGGTACCAGCGATCAGGGGGTGCTGATGTACAATACCCCAGCCAGGCGATTTGTATCTCAACCCCGAATTAATGAAAACCTCAACTATTTTGGGTCCATTACAGCCATGGAAATCACTAGGGACGGAGCATTATGGATAGGGACAATTGGCGGACTGGTGGGTTATAATATTTTAAATGACCGGTATATTGGCACCTACACTCAAGGATCGGGACTTGCGGGCAATGAAATAACCGCACTTTTTTGCGATTCAAAAAACAATCTGTGGATTGGCGCCGGAAAAAATAAAGGGCTGACCGTCATGCAAAAAGGAATGATCAGGATAGTAAAAAATGTGAAAGACATCACCCCCACCTGCATGACAGAGGATAAGAACGGAAAAATATGGATCGGAACTGATGCGAGCGGAATACTGGTGATGGACAAGGATGGCATTGTTGAAGAATATGCCCTGGCTGAGGGACTCCTTTCGAAACACATCAACCTGCTATATTGCGATGCCCACAATAATATTTATGTAGGTACCAACCTGGGATTGAATAAAATTGACCAGCAACACCATAAAGTGCTTTCCTACACGAAAAGAGTAGGTTTTACAGGAATTGAAACCCGTCCCAACGCTTGGTTTCAGGACAGCAAAGGTTATTTATGGCTGGGAACTGCAAATGGTGCCATACGGTGCAATTTGGAGCTGCTTGCCGTTGAAGATTCAGCAAAGCCTGTAATCCATATCAATGAAATGTATATTAAGGGTGTGCTTTCGGATATGGTGAATGGGGAAAAACTTTCGGGCAGCCAAAACGATATCACCTTTAACTACAACAGCATCAGCATTGGTAATCCGGAAGGAATAACCTATTATACCCTGCTGGAAGGTTATGATGATAACTGGCAGAAAATGGGCAACGAAAACGCGCGTAGTCTGATCAAGCTTCCTCCGGGAAGATATACCTTTAAAGTGAAAGCGCGGAATGAATCAGGTGAATGGACCATACATGCAGCAGAATATCATTTCCGTATTCTCGCTCCGCCTTATAAAAGAGGATACTTTATCATCAGTGTCATCTGCATCATCATTGCCTCCATTATTGCTTATATAAAAATAAGGGAGCGCAATCTGATATATGAAAAGCGGATTCTGGAAGCTCGTGTTCAGGAGCGTACGCAGGAGTTACAGGAGGCCAATACCGAGTTGTCAATTAGAAACAAGGATATTCTCGACAGCATTACTTACGCCAAGCGCATTCAACTGGCCATTTTGCCATCCGATATTCCCTTCAGCCAGACATTTATTTTGTATAAACCCAAGGATATTGTCAGTGGCGATTTTTACTGGATGAATGTTGCCGGCGGCAAAGAATTTATGGCTGCAGTGGATTGTACCGGACATGGGGTTCCGGGAGCATTTATGTCGTTTATTGGGTATACCTCACTGAACAAGATCATTATAGAACAAAACATATATAAGCCTTCCGGCATTTTAAACCGGCTCAACGAAGAAGTTGCTGCCACCCTGCATCAAAAAGGGGAAGCCATAGTAAACGATGGAATGGATATAGCGCTGGTATGCTATACACCCGAAACCGGTATATTGGAATATGCCGGAGCGTTTAATCCTTTAGTTCTGGTGCGCAATGACGAACTGATGGAGATTAAAGCCGACCGTTTTGCCATAGGTCATTCGGTGGGAAAAGAGAAGTTTTTTACCAATCATGAGCTGAAACTTGAAAAGGGAGATAATGTTTATTTGTATTCTGATGGCTATGCAGATCAGTTTGGTGGTCCAGATGAGAAAAAATTCAAGACCGCTACCTTAAAAGAACAGTTGGTTAAAATCAGTTCCCTGAGTTCTGAAAGAAAGTTAAAATCGCTGGACACAGCATTTGAGGACTGGAAAGGAAATTGTGAACAAATTGATGATGTGCTGGTTATGGGGCGAACTTTTTAGACTGCTTTGGACAGTACTCTAGGTGTAACCATTGATTTTACAGCTTGGTATATACTATCTGAATCGTAACCGCATTCTTTATATAATTCCGGCTGGGTTCCATGATCGATAAAAGCATCTGGCACTCCCAAACGCTTAACAGTAGCCTGATACCCGTTGTCGCTCATAAATTCGAGAACAGCACTGCCAAAACCACCTGCAAGAACGCCGTCTTCCACAACCAGAACAAGTTTAAAATTCCTGAAAATGCCATGCAGGCATTCTTTATCCAAGGGTTTAACAAAACGCATATCCCAATGTTCTGCCTCAATATTCTCCATGTCAAGCTTAGCCAGAGCATTTTCTGCCAGGTTACCGGCAATACCAATGGTTAATACCGCTAAGTCTTTCCCGGGTTTTACCAATCGGGCCTTACCAATTTCAATTTCACTGAATGGTTTTTGCCAGTCAGTCATGCTTCCCCTGCCCCTGGGGTAGCGTATGGCAAAGGGTCCGTTATTTTTTAACTGAGCTGTGAACATCAGATTTCTGAGTTCCTCTTCATTCATAGGTGCACTAATGATCATATTGGGAATACTGCGTAAATAGGCAATATCAAACACGCCTTGATGTGTTGCTCCATCGGAGCCAACAATACCGCCTCTGTCAATGCAAAATACCACAGGTAGTTTTTGCAAAGCAACATCGTGAATTACTTGGTCATAGGCCCTTTGCATAAACGATGAATATATGTTGCAATAAGGGACAATTCCCTGTGCGGCAAGTCCTGCTGAAAAAGTAACGGCATGCTGTTCTGCAATGCCCACATCAAAGACTCTGTCAGGCATCTGATCCATCATAATCTTCAGGGAACAACCTGAAGGCATGGCCGGTGTAACACCAACAATCCGGTCATTGCTTCGTGCCAGTTCCAACAGGGTAAAGCCAAACACATCCTGATAAAGTGGTGGCTCTGATCCATCTGAGGCAGGGTGAAGCAGTACACCGGTTTGCGGATCAAATTTTCCGGGTGCATGATAAACAGTTTGGTTTCTCTCAGCGAGTGGAAATCCTTTTCCTTTAACAGTTAGCACATGCAAGAGCTTTGGCCCGGGAATATTTTTCATATCCTGAAGCAGTTCGGCAAGATGCAAAACATCGTGGCCATCAACTGGCCCGAAATATCTGAATTTAAGCGATTCAAACAGGTTACTCTGTCGCATCAGGGCAGATTTCAGTGCGTTTTCCAGCTTTTGAGCATATTCTCTTGCATGCGGTGCTATTTTGTTGATTTTGCCAAACAAATGCCATAACTCACTTTTAACCTTATTGTATGTTCTGGAGGTGGTGATGTCGGTAAGATATTCCTTCAGTGCTCCGGTATTGGGATCAATGGCAATATTATTATCGTTGAGTATCACCAGCAGATCGGTATTTTCCATGCCTGCATTGTTGAGCCCTTCAAATGCCAACCCACCAGTCATGGAGCCATCTCCAATAACAGCCACCACATTTCTTTTGATGCCCTGCAGACGGTCGGCAACAGCCATTCCCAATGCTGCTGAGATAGAAGTCGAACTATGGCCGGTGCCAAAAGAATCGTACTCGCTTTCGCTCATACGGGGAAAACCGCTTATTCCATTATATTTCCGGTTGGTATTGAAAGTAGCTCTCCTCCCGGTGAGTATTTTATGTCCATAGGCCTGGTGACCAACGTCCCAAATCAGTGCATCGTGCGGGGTATTAAAAATATAATGCAGGGAAACCGTAAGTTCAATTACACCCAAACTGGCTCCCAGATGTCCAGGGTTTGAAGCGCATTCACCAATGATAAACTGCCGCAGTTCATCACAAACCTGAGGAAGTTTTTCTTTCTCCAATTTCCGGAGATCGGCAGGAAAAACGATCTGATCAAGAAGCCTGGATTCTTTACTTTCCATTACCAAGAAATGTCATCAATGCATCAGGGAAAATCCCTTAAATAATCGGTTGTTTTTTTAAGCGATCAAAGTTAATAATTAATTGTTTATTTACTTGAATATATTGACAGGGATGCTAATTTAGAGCCTTGATGGAAACAATTTGACGACCTGTTTTAATTCCCCGTTTAAACAATAAATAATGCTGCCATGAGAAATTTAATGTTGTTCTTCAGCCTCCTTCTTTTGTTTGCTTCGTGCGTAGCTCCAACCAAATTCAGGGAGCTGCAGAACGAAAATATATCCTGCCAGGATGAACGCGATCAGCTTAAAGCCGACAATGAGAAGCTCACCGTTGACCATAAGGAGTTAACCGCAAAACTTGAAAAGGCAACCAGAGATCTGGCCAAAGCAGGTAAGGATACCCTTAAATGGAAAGAAGAGGCAAACAGGCTCAACCACCAGAACAACCTGCTGACCAGGGATTATAATGATCTATCGCAAGCGCAGCAGGCTTTGGCAAAGGGCAGTGAAGAAGAGATCAGGCGGTTAATGGATGAGTTGCAGTTATCGCAGAAAGACCTTCAAAAGCGTGAACTTGATCTGGGAAAGATTTCGGCCGACGTCACTGCACGTAAGGCTGAACTCAATGCCATGCAGACAGAGCTTAACAAGCGCAATAAAAAACTAGCTGAGCTGGAACAGGTGCTGCAGGATCAGCAGGCTACATTATCAGCTCTGCGTAAGAAAGTATCAGATGCATTGTTGAGTTTTGAAAATCAAGGCCTTACGGTATCACAGAAAAACGGAAACGTTTATGTTTCGCTCGATGAGCAACTGCTTTTTAAGAGCGGAAGTACTGCTCTCGATCCAAAGGGAATCAATGCACTGAAGAAACTGGCCAGAGTGTTGGAACAAAATACCGATATTAATGTGATGATTGAAGGCCATACCGATGATGTGCCGGTAATAACGGGATCGGTTTATAAGGACAATTGGGATCTGAGTGTTCTTAGGGCTACTTCCATAGCCCGGATTTTGCTTGATGGCACCTCCATAAACCCACAAAGGATAACCACTGCAGGGCGCAGCCAATTCATGCCTGTTGATCGGGCAAAAACAGCAGAAGCACGACAAAAAAACAGGAGAACGGAAATTATTCTTTCGCCCAAACTGGATGAGTTGTACCGGCTGATTCAATAGATGAAATACTGTATATGTCTTATCATGCCACTTATAATTATCTCACCAATAAAGATTCTCCCCTTGTAAATTAAAATCAATATCCTAAATTTGTTGCCATTACGTTCAAACCCTTTAAAAATGGAAGAAGAAGCCAGGTTTTGCGTTGAAATGGCGCAGGAAAAGATGGATAAAGCCATTCGACATCTTGAAGATGAACTTATTCATGTTCGTGCCGGTAAAGCCACTCCGGCCATACTGGATGGAATTACAGTCGATTACTATGGTGCTGTTACACCATTATCCCAAGTGTCCAACATCGGAGCACCCGATCCCAAAACCATTGTAGTTCAGCCATGGGAAAAATCCATGCTGGCTGTCATTGAGAAAGCCATTTTATATGCCAATATTGGATTGACACCCATGAACAACGGGGAACTCATCCGACTCAACATTCCTCCGTTAACTGAAGAAAGACGGAAAAATCTGGTGAAACAAGTGAAAACACTGGGTGAAAATACCAAGGTAAGCATTCGCAATGCCCGCCGGGATGCTAATGAAGAATTGAAGAAATTGTTGAAAAACGGATTACCCGAAGATATAGAAAAGGAATCGGTTGATGAGATTCAGAAAGAAACCGATGCTTCTATTACCAAAGTTGATGTTATTGTAGCGGCAAAAGAAAAGGATATAATGACCGTATAATGTGAAAATGTTGCCGTAAAATCACAGCAACCCATCCTTTTCCATATACAGTGGTTAATTATGGATCACCGTACCTACATCTTTCCCTTCAAGTACTTTTTTCAGGTTACCAGGGGTATTCATATCAAATACAAGAATGGGCAGATTGTTTTCGCGGCACATGGTAAAAGCCGTCAGGTCCATTATTTTTAATCCCTTGTTGTAAGCCTCTTTAAAAGTAACATCATGATATTTCACTGCAGTTATATCTTTTTCAGGATCGGCCGTGTAAACCCCGTCTACGCGGGTCCCCTTAAGCACTATATCTGCATCTGTTTCAACCCCTCGTAATGCAGCCGCAGTATCGGTTGTAAAAAATGGATTTCCTGTTCCGAAGGTAAAAATCAGGGAATATCCCTGGGAAAATAAGGTTTCTGTAAGTGTTTTTGAATAGCGCTCAGCAACCGGCAGCATTTCAATAGCAGTAAGCATTCTGGCTTTGCCCCCAGCCTGGTTAATAAAGGTCTGCAAAGCCAATCCGTTGATTACCGTAGCCAACATGCCCATATAATCGCCCGATACTCTGTCGAAACCGCTTTTTAGTCCTGAAAGTCCCCTGAATATATTTCCTCCACCTATAACAATGCCTACCTGCGCTCCAATATCCTGTACTTCTTTTATTTGCCGTGCGTATGAGGCCAGTATTGACTCGTCAATGCCTGATTTTTTCTCGCCCATGAGTGCTTCACCACTAAGTTTGAGCAGTACGCGTTTATATTTTAATGTCATAGCGTGGTAATTTTATCTTTGGTTCTTTTCTTCTGCTTGTTGTTACGGTTATTTCACACCGTGTGAGCCTCCATTCCCCGGTTTCTTGAAGCAAGGCTTCCGGGTTAAAGGGTTCTGTATCCAAATATAAACAAAAAAAATCGGGATGATTTTCAGATCATCCCGACAAATTTGGATTGTTTTTGCACAATTACTGATTCAGGTTATACCTTAAGAATCCAGTAACCATCAGATCCTTGTCAGCAGCCTGTAAATATTGTCTTACAGTTTTGCTGCTGTCCTTGGTGAACTCCTGATTAAGCAAAGTACTTTCTTTAAAGAATTTATTAAGTTTGCCTTCGGCAATTTTATCAAGCATGTTTTCCGCTTTCCCTTCCATGCGAGCTTGTTCCCGGCCAATTTCTTTTTCCTTTTCGATAATTTGAGCCGGTACATCGGCTTTATCAATAGCCACAGGATTCATTGCTGCAACTTGCATGGCAATGTCGCGGCCGATTTTGATATCCACGTTTTTGCTGAAACCAACAAGCGTGGAAAGTTTGTTTCCGGGGTGGATATAAGGAACTACCTGTTTTGCCTCAATCTTTTCATAATAGGATAGTTCAAGCTTTTCGCCTATAATTCCTACCTGTTCGGTAACACGTTCGCCAATGGAACGGCCCTCAATCTTGATGTTTTTCAGTGCTTCAAGATCAGCAGGTTTCAGATTAATGGCCTGATCAAGGATGTTCCCTGCAAATTCGATGAATTTATCCGTTTTTGCTACAAAGTCGGTTTCGCAATTGAGCACAATTAAAGCACCCAAAGTGCAATCGCTGTTCGTTTTTGCTAAAACCACGCCTTCCGTTGCATCACGGTCGGCTCTCTTGCTGGCAACAAGCTGTCCTCTTTTGCGGATTACTTCAACTGCTTTTTCAAAGTCACCATTTGATTCTTCCAAAGCATTTTTGCAATCCATCATGCCAGCACCGGTCATTTTTCTGAGCTTGCTTACATCAGCTGCTGTAATAGCCATAATTTTCTATGTATTTTTTATTAAACTTCTTCTTCCTCAATAATATCCAATGCAACGCCCTTCTTAGCAGGTGCTTTTAATGCAATAGATTTAAGAGGTGTATTGGGCTTATCCAAATCATCATCTTCATCAATATCCTCATCACCTTCTTCAGCATTGTCTTTTTCACCCTTGCGGCTTTTCACCTGATCACCTTCTTTTTCGCGCTCAAGTTTCCGCTCATCCAAACCTTCCTGAATTGTACCACAGATATACTCCAGAATCAATGAAATTGATTTTGACGCATCGTCATTGGCAGGAATCGGAAAATCAACCAGATTGGGATTTGAATTGGTATCCACCATGGCAAAAATGGGAATATTCAGCCTTTTTGCTTCATGCACGGCAATGTGTTCCTTGCAAATGTCTACTATAAACATGGCCGCCGGAAGACGGGTAAGATCGGCTATACTGCCCAGGTTTTTTTCAAGCTTAGCCCGCTGACGCGATACCTGCAATTTTTCACGTTTGGATAAATTATCAAAAGTGCCGTCAGTAGCCATTCTATCAATGGAGGACATTTTTTTCACTGCCTTACGGATAGTGGGAAAATTGGTGAGCATTCCACCCGGCCAACGTTCTGTAACATAAGGCATGTTGATATTTTTAACCAGATCAGACACAATGTCCTTAGCCTGCTTTTTGGTGGCAACAAAAAGAACTTTACGGCCCGATTTGGCTATATTTCTAAGCGCTGCGGCTGCTTCATCAAGCTTAACCTGTGTTTTTTGTAAATCAATAATATGAATCCCTTCTTTCTCCATGAAAATATACGGAGCCATAGCTGGATTCCACTTTCTTCTCAGGTGACCAAAATGTACACCTGCGTCTAACAATTGTTGAATGGATGGTTTTGACATGTTTAAATTTGTTTACGTTCTATAAAAAATCAATCAATGAGTAGCCAATTCTCACACGAAATGAGTCTCACCAATTTAGATGCTAAACAAGAGGAATTAACCTAACGTTTGCTGAACTGGAACCTTCTTCTGGCACCAGGCTGACCGGGCTTTTTACGTTCAACCTCACGCGAATCCCTGGTGAGCATCTTATTGCTTTTCAGGACTTCTTTGCTTTCGGGTTTTATTATTACCATAGCTCGTGCAATGGCTAAACGTAAAGCTTCTGCCTGACCTTTAATACCACCACCCTGAAGATTTACAGTGATGTCGTATTTATCGGCTGCTTCAGCAAGATTAAGAGGCTGCAATACAATATATTGCAACTGTTCGAGTGGGAAATAATTTGCTAGTTCACGGTCGTTGACAACAATCTTACCTTTACCTTCTTTCACGTATATCCTGGCGACTGCGCTTTTTCTGCGTCCAAGTGCATTAATTACTTCCATACTGATTATTTGTAATTTAATTTAAGTTCTTTGGGTTGCTGTGCTGTATGCGGATGTTCGGTACCAGCATAAACATAGAGATTTCCGTAAATTGCATTTCCCAGCCTGTTACGGGGTAACATTTTTTTAACAGCTGTTTCAATAATACGGGTCGGATCAATTTTTGCTACGTCAGCCGGGCTTGTTATCCTTTGTCCCCCCGGATAACCGGTATGACGCACATATTCCTTGTCTGTCCATTTTTTACCAGTAAGCCTTATTTTCTCAGCATTGATGATGATGATATTATCACCACAATCTACATGAGGCGTATAACTTGTTTTATGTTTGCCCCTGAGAATGCTGGCCACCTGAGAACTCAATCTTCCCAAAACCTGATTTGTGGCATCCACTACAAACCATTCTTTCTGAACAGTAGCATTATTCGCCGAAACCGTTCTATAACTCAGTGTGTTCACGTCGTTTTATTGTTATTAAAATTCACTGCTTTGTTTATACTTCACCCTTAAAATAGGGAGTGCAAAAATACAATTTATTTTAATTTTACAAGATGTTTTGTGATTTTTATTTTAAATTGCTCCTCTCTCCCGTAGTTCATTGTGAACCGGTTAAGCACACCAGCATATGAGAATAAGACAATCGCATGAAGATATCCATCGGAAAGTGTACTTATATGGGCTGATTGCGCTTGCTTTTTGTCTTCCCCTGTCACGTTATATTCTGGATGTACCCAAGTATATTCTTTTTGTTAACTGGATTGCTGAAGGAAATTTCAGGCTAAAGTGGAGCAAAATCAACAAAAAACCTGATGTATTGGTTTTTATTTCCATATTCATCCTGTACTTCGCCGGATCTCTGTTTGCTCCCTCATTAAAAACCGCATTCAGTATCAATCTCTGCTTTTTACCGTTGTTCTTCCTTCCGCTAATCTTCAGCACTTCCCATCCCTTGTCAGAAGATTTTATAAGGAAGCTACTTGCTGCCTTTGTCGCCGGCGTTATGCTTGCCGCCTTTGTTTGTGTGTTGCTTTTTCTGATTCATGGTCTGCCATCAGGCAGCAACTTCAGAGTCCTTTCGGTATTTAAGCCCCACATCCGTTTCTCTCTTGAAACCGTTTTTGCCGTTTTTATATTATGTTATTACGTAATAATACCAAAACAGGGACAGTGCCGGTTGCTTCCCCACATGAAAAGTATGGTTCTGCTGAGCGCCATTTTGCTAACCGCTTTTCTTTTCTTTTTAAACTCACTTACAGGAATTGCTATATTTCTGACGCTTGCTATCACCATTGCTTTCTACAAGCTGACGCTGATGCAAAAACCCCGTATAAAATACACACTGTTGATAGTTACATTTAGTCTGATTGTTGCTATTGGCCTGTGGCTTACCCATATCTGGAGTGACAATTTCATTGCATCCCTACCAGTTTCCCTTGAAAAATTCACCGCTAACCATAATGCATATACACACAATTTGGTTTCGGGCATAATGGAAAATGGCCATTATACCGATGTTTATGTATGTGAATCCGAATTACGCAAGGAATGGAAGGAAATGAGCCCGGTTCCTTTTGACCAGACCGATTTAAGAGGACAGCCCCTTTTCTCTACCATCAAGCGATACCTGTCATCCAGGGGATTGCGTAAAGACTCGGCAGGACTTCACCAACTATCACAAGAGGATCTGTCCAACATCACGAAAGGATTGCCCAATTATAAATTTCGGGAAAATCCCCGACTAGCCCAGCGAATTTATGAAACACTATGGGAAATCCATGTATACCAGCGTTCAGGTTTTCTGCAGGATCATTCTCTGGTTCAGAGAATGGCTTTCGGTAAAATCGCCTTTGCGCTAATCCGGCAACACCCGTGGCTTGGCGTTGGTCCCGGAAATGTGGAAAACATTATGAAAAAACAGGCACAGCTTGAAAAGTACGAGCCCAGTAAATTCTGGAACGGTAAGCCACATAACCAGTTTGCCTTTTTCTTGCTGTCGTTTGGCATACCTGGATTTCTATGGATCATGTTTGGTGCAGTGTATCCGGTTTTGATAAACAGAAGCTACCGGTTGCTTTTGTTTAACATCTTCACTGGTATTATGATTATCTCCATGCTTACCCTGGATACCCTCGAATCGTTCGACAGTATTGTGTTCTTCACTTTCTTTTATAGCCTGTTTGTTTTTACTATACCGCAACCTTCAGAAGAGGGAATAAGTACAACAAACACTTCCCTATGATAGCAAGGAAGTATCAAAAAACCAAAATAAAATAGAGAAGATCAGAGGTTCTGCTTACTGCTTGAATTGAACGCTGCTCATGATGTTTTTAAACGTTTGCTTGACATCGGAGTAAACTGTGTCAATAGCAATGAACGTAAAATGATAAACGTATGTGTTTCTCATACATAAATACCTTTCTGTAGTAACGTCTACATAAACAGTATCGATTTTATTGGACTGGATAATGGGTTGAAATTCTGCAGACACCAATTTCTTATAAGATATGGCATTGATGGTGGTGTCAGTATCATAATACAAGAAATCATAGTCGGGAGTAGCGATCAACCATGGCTTGTATGCATTGGTATAAAAATTGTCAAGCGTGTAACCGGGATAGGATACTTTTTCAATATACAGCCCTTCTGTAATACTATCATTCTCATCTACCTTATTTCGCGCTGCAGTATAAATCCATCCCTCATTGGCCAGAACAGCATATTCCCAGTTTTCAGGTACAGTGATGTTAAAATCAAGTTCCGTATCATTATTTCCCGGATTACAAGACGTCATTATTAACGGAAGTATCGCCAGAATAAGGAAAATATGAGTCGATCTGATTTTTTTCATAACATAAATTATTAGGTGAAAAGTATTAAATTCAGGCCAAAGGTAATATTTTATTATTTATTGAACAAAGATATTCCATTTACCAATTACTGTTTACCGGTTAACTTTATTCCAACTTTTTTCACTTATTTCGCATAATACTTAATTAAGTAAGCATGAAAAACTACAAGCTTGTTAACAATATTGCCGGGTGGGTTACGTTTGTCATTGCAGCCTTCGTTTATCTGTCAACCATTGAACCAACAGCAAGTTTCTGGGACTGCGGTGAGTTTATCTCCTCTGCCTTTAAACTCGAAGTTGGCCATCCTCCCGGTGCACCGTTTTTCATGATTCTGGGCCGTTTCTTTACTCTGTTTGCCGGCAACAATGTTACCCGTGTTGCCCCAATGGTAAATTCCATGTCGGCCCTGTTCAGTGCACTTACTATTTTATTTCTCTTTTGGTCCATCACCTTCATGGCAAAGAGGCTGATTGTAAAGGACGGAGCAATGTCAACTGGCCATTTGATTGCCATTATCGGCAGCGGCCTGGTGGGTGCTCTGGCCTATACCTTCTCCGATACCTTCTGGTTCTCTGCTGTGGAAGGTGAAGTTTACGCCAGCTCATCATTGTTTACTGCGCTGGTATTCTGGGCCATTCTTAAATGGGAACGCGTTGCCAACGAGCCTCATGCCAACCGATGGATTATTTTTATCGCCTACCTCATGGGCCTTTCCATTGGGGTTCACCTGTTGAACCTGTTGGCCATACCTGCCATTGTGCTGGTATACTATTGCCGCAAATACAAGGTTACCACGGCTGGGCTGATTAAGTCACTTCTTTTGTCGGTGCTGATCCTCGGCAGTATTATGTATGTGATCATCCCCGGCTTCATTAAAATCGCCGCCTTTTTTGAACTTCTTTTTGTCAATTCTTTCGGCCTTCCCTACAATTCCGGGACCATTTTCTACGGACTGATCCTGATCAGCCTGATTGTATACGGACTTTACCATACCGTCAAACACCAGAAAGTGATCCTGAACACCATCATCCTGGTTATTACCGTAATACTCATCGGCTACTCGTCGTATGCCATGCTGGTTATCAGGTCGGGTGCCGAAACGCCTATGGACCAAAATGACCCTGAAGACCTCTTTTCCCTGCTGTACTATCTGAACAGGGAACAATATGGCGACCGTCCCCTGGTATATGGCCAGTATTTTAATGCTCCAATTATTGCTACCAAAGAAGGAAAGCCTTCCTATTATAAAGAAAACGGAAAGTATAAAAAAACCTCTTTCAGGGTGGATTATGTTTATGATAAAAAATTCACCACGTTGTTTCCCCGTATGTGGAGCAGTGATGATGACGGCGGTCACTATGATGCCTACATGCAATGGGCAAAAATTAAGGAGAGTGAGCTCTTTCCACCCATGCTTGATAATAACGGCACACCCATGAGGAACCGCGAAGGGAAGATCGTTTACGACCATTCCAAGCCCAGAAAAAGTCCAAGTTTTGCCCAGAACCTCAGGTTCATGTGGCGTTACCAAATCAATTACATGTATCTGCGGTATTTTATGTGGAACTTCGCCGGCCGGCAAAATGACGTTCAGGGAAACTTCAAAACCGAAATAAACAAAGGAAATTGGATATCCGGTATCCCCTTTATCGATAATGCCCGTATCGGAAATCAGGATAAGATCCCCGATTCTATGAAAAATAATAAAGCCCGGAACCGCTATTTTATGTTGCCTCTGTTACTCGGCCTATTCGGCCTGATATACCACAATAGAAACCATAAAAACGATTTTAATGTTACGCTGATCCTATTCATCATGACCGGACTGGCTATTGTGATTTATCTAAATCAAAATCCTTTACAGCCCCGCGAAAGGGACTATGCCTACGCCGGATCATTCTATGCCTTTGCCATATGGATCGGACTTGGTGTAGCTGCTTTGTACAACCTGCTTGGGAAATTCATCCCCAGGGTTTCAGGAGCCATACTGGCTACCCTGATATCCCTTGTGGCGGTTCCTGTATTAATGGCCAGTGAAAACTGGGACGACCACAACCGTTCGGGGAGATACATGACCCGGGATTTTGCCTATAACTATTTGAATTCCTGTGCAAAAAATGCGGTGCTGTTCACCAAT
>JGI20214J51088_10001931_pt1 | contig 14013 bp, 13 predicted proteins | sample WetSurMetagenome_FD_51088 | JGI IMG/M metagenome (IMG submission 51088) | reverse complement strand
GCGGTGAGAGCCGAGACCGCAGGCGTCGCCAGCAGGGCGTCGCCGAAGGCGTGGGTCTTCACTATGAGCTTCAGGCTCCGAGCCTCCTGCGGGCGCCGCGCAGCCGGCCCGCGATCCAGGTCAGGGCGGCGGTGGTGAAGATCGCGACGGGATAGTCCGCCGCGACCCTCTGAGGCGTCCCCGATGCCGTCGCAATGTGCATCAGCATATAGGCGGCGACCAGCGTGACGAGATAGACCGCGCACGTGTTCCGCGTGCGGACGAGAAGAGCCATGCCGCCTCCGGCGAAGAGGAGCATGACGCCGAACGTGGCCGCTCCGGCGAGCAGGTAGACCAGCGGGTAAGGATTGAGCGGAAAAGGCTTGATGAAATCGACGAAGCGCAGGAGAGGCAGTCGCAGCAGCAGGACGGGGTTCGCCCTCAGGAACTCGGCGGTCCTCTCGTTCAGGATGTCGTCCCTGACGTACTCGGGCTCGTCGGTGAAGGCCGGGAACTCGGCCAGCCCGGGGGAGGCCAGCCTGCCCAGGTACTCCTGTCTGAGCGGCTCGTAGAGCAGGGTCGCACCTTCCAGCTCGTCGGTGAAGTATCTCGAGAATATCCTGCCGTTGAACTCCCACATGTTCACTCCGCCCTGCGTGGGAGTGATGCGCCACTGCCCCGTGAGGTCGTGGAGCCTCATCACCCAGGGCAGGAGGATCACGGCGAACGCCCCGGCCGAGGCTGCCAGGCGCATCGCCTTCCTCCCCGCCGGCGCCCGGGCCAGAGCGATGAATACGAACAGGATCCCTGCGCCCGCCGCGGCGGCGGGCCTGACCAGGTACGCCATCCCCCACACCGCGCCGGCCAGCGCCGCCGGGAGCGCGCCGGGGCGCTCCAAAGCCCTCAGGGAAGCGAGGATCCCGAGAAGGAAGAGGACCATGAAGAGGGCCTGCGTCGCCGGGACAGCCTCGTAGTAGATCGTGAAGGGATCGAGAGCCATCAACAGGCCGGCCAGGGCCAGCTGCCAGCCCTTCAGGAAGCGACGGGCGATCGAGAGCCCTGCCGCCACCGACAGGGTGCCCAGGAGCACGAGCTGCACCACGCGCACCGCGGCGAGGTTGCCCACGCCCGCCAGGAGGAAGATGCCGGCCTCGAAGAGGATGTACCCGGGCACGAAGAACGTGGTCTCCACGCCGGGTCTGAGCACTCCGTAGAAGCCGTCGACGCGCCGGTAGAACTCGAAGGCGGCCGAGTGCATCCCGCTGTGGCGGACATTGTCCTCCCTTTCGGGGAAGAGCATCTCCGGGGACAGCATGAACCCGCGGCCGGTCGCCAGGTTGGAGGCCACGTCGGCCAGGACGCGGCCTTCTCCGACCAGGAATTCGTGGTTTGTCACATGGATCGCCATCACCAGCCTGACGAGCAGGGCCAGCGCGATTATCCGGCCGGGCTTGGGGATCAGGAGCCGCTTTTCCATTCCCTGAACCAATCGGATGTCAGGAGATCCAGCTCGGCGGGCTGTCCGGGAGACCAGATCGCCACTGCGGACGGGTGAGCGACGAGCTCCACGATGCCCTCGGGAAGCCTGAGGCGCTCGAGATACTCCCGCGATAGCCTTCCTGCCGCTCCGAAACCCGCCATCGCGACGGGAGATTCCAGCCCCGCCCCTGACGCCAATTTCCGCAGCCGCCTCCCCAGGGCGTCCAGGACCAGGCCTGATGGGAACCTGCTGAGGCGGTCGGGGAGGACGGCCGTCCTCATCCTCCCGATCCCGTACTCCTTCGCGAGCCTGATGGACAGCCCTGCCAGCCCGGGAAGGTGGTGGAGGTGCCGGTGGCTGTCGATGCCAGAGGGTTTCGCGCCCAGCGCGGTCAGCCGCTCGATCTGCAGCCTCCACTCCCGCTCGATGGCCGGGAGGTACCGGGATGGAGCCAGGGCGATCGACGAGGCCCGCGGGAACTCGCGGCAGGAGAGGAAGGGGGGCTCGGCGCAGTTGAGGTGCACGGAGACGGAGAGGCCGGAGCACGCTGCCAGCTCGCACGCCTCCGCCGCGAAAGGCCCTGCCGCGAGGATGCTGACGCCGTCGACCGCCGGCCCGGCGGCCAGGATGCGGGAGATCGCGCTCAGTCCGGCCCGGTCCGAGCCCGCATCGTCGATCTCGAGGAAGATCCTGCGGCTCACACCCGTCTTGCCTTCAGCAGGGTCCTGGCGATGTTCCTGGGTCCCAGCACGGTGGCGGCCGTGCGGAGGATCCTGGAGGGATGGAGGTAGAATCGCCAGAACGCCTTTTTCTTGAGCGACTCGATCTGTCCGGGGGCTATGCCAGGCAGGTCGTACACGCTGTTGTGGAAGCAGTCGAAGTCGGCGTAGTCGCGGCTGATCAGGTGCCTCGACCTGTTCCAGAGCTCGGTGTGCGGGAACGGGGTCGTGATGTCGAAGAGCGCATCGTCGAACGGGCTCCGCACGGCGAAGTCGATGGTCTGCTGCATCTCCTCGAGCGTCTCTCCGGGCGCCCCCAGCATGAAGTAGCCCTGGACCGCAATGCCCATGTCCCTGGCCATCCCCAGGGCCCTGGTCACCCCCTCGACGGTGATCCCCTTCTCGTANATCGAGTCCAGCACCCGCTGCGAGGCAGATTCCACGCCCATGTTGATCTTCGCGAGACCAGCCTGCTTCATGTGGGCCAGCAGGTCCTCCTCGAGGAGGTCGGCCCTCACGTTGCAGCACCAGCTCAGGTTCAGCTTCCTGGCGACGAGCTCGTCGCATATCGCGTGCACCCAGGGCGCATCGACCACGAATGTCGAGTCTTCGAACATGAAGGCGCCGATGCCGTAGATCCTCTTGAGATGATCGAGCTCGTCGGCGACCGAGGCCGGGGACCTCTTCCGGATGCGCCTGCCGAAGATCTCGGACAGCGTGGGCTGGCAGAAGGTGCAGGAGAACGGGCAGCCGCGCGTTGCCATGACGGATGTGCCCTTCAGCCTCGGGTCGACCCTGTCCATGGAGTACCAGTGCCTGAAGTACTTCTCCATGTCGAAGAGGCTCCTGTCGGGGATCGGCAGCTGATCGAGGTCCTCCACCAGGAGCATGCCGGGGATCCTGACTGTCTCCTTGCCGCGCCTGAAGCAGGCCCCCGGGATCGTGGCCGCGGGCTCTCCCCCGGCGAACCTGAGGAACCCCCTCTCGCCCTCTCCGCAGTAGACCAGGTCGGCACCCGTGCGCTCCAGGGTGTCCTCGGGCAGGACGGTTGCATGCGGACCGCCCACCGCTATCACCGAGCCCGGACATGCGCGCCTGGCCAGCCTGCAGGTCTCGATGGCGGCCGACAGCTGCGGCGTGAGCACAGAAACCGCGACGAGGTCGGGCTTGTAGTATGAGAGCCGTTTCGAGAGAGCCTCGAAGGGCCTTCTCTCGAACGACATGTCGCACATGGATGTGTCCGGGTGGAGCTCACGCCTCAGGTATGCGCTCAGGGAGGCCGCTCCGAGGGGCGGCTGCCCGGACGGGTAGCGCGTCTCCGGGAAGACGAAGAGTATCTTCGAGTAGCTCATACCTTCCTCCACCTCGCCGCCGTGGAGGCCGCGAGGCAGATGAGGAGGCTGTCCACGGGCAGCCTGTACCTCATTCCTCCGTGAGCCGCGGCGTGCATCCCGAGATAGAGCAGGAAGAACGCGGCGGAGATCAGCACAGCCCGGCTCCTCCTCCCCAGGATGACCCCCGGAATCGCCAGGATGAGGATGGGCAGGTAGATGAGGAAGCCATGCACGGCGGCGCGCGGCCCCCTCTCGCTCTCCGGCATCGGGGACATGAACGACAGGGCTCTCTCGAGCGTCAGCCAGCCCATCAGCCCGGGATTGCGGACCATGAACGCGGAGGCTCTTCGACCGAGCTCTCCGCTCCTCTCGAGCTCCGTCTCGAACCCGGGGCCCGATGGGTACAGGAGAAGCTCCCTGCCCCGGACCGACCGCATTATCTCGGGCGGCACGCGGATGCCCTCGGTCTCCAGCGCCGCCGGGTTGTTCCTCATCCACATGTTCAGTGCGCCCTTCGTGGGCAGCAGCAGCGGCCTCCCCATCTCGACCCAGTTCCTGCCGACCCATGGCGCCGCAAGCAGCGCAAAGCCGGCCATGAGAAGCAGGGCCTGCCTGAATCTCCTCCCCGCGAGCAGGAAGGCGGCTTCGACGGGAACCAGGAAGAGCGCGGTGCTCCTCACGAGGAAGAGGGCCCCGGTCGTGGCGCCAGCTGCAAATCCTCCCCGCCCCTCGTCGACCGCCTTCGCCGTGAGCAGCACGATCAGCGGGATCATCGCGATGTGAACCGCTTCGGTCATGGCGACGGTCGTGTAGAGCACGAACGTGGGATACAGGGCGAAGCCCAGACCCGCGAGAAGCCCTGCCCTGCGCCCGGCCATCCTGTCGGCGAGCAGGAAGGCCGCGGCGGTCCCGCCGAGCTGCGCGAGCAGGTTGAGCAGGAAGACCGCCCCCGTGCAGCGGCCGAAGATAGTGAAGAAGAGGGCCAGTAGGATGGGATATCCCGGCTCGATGGTCGCCGTAGGAGTTTCCACCCGGGCGATGCCGAAGACGTATCCGGGGTCGCTCGTCCACGCAGCACCCAGGGCTCCCGCCCCCGATGCATCCGCATTCTTGAGCAGCCCGATCTCCCTCTCGAACGACAGGCCATGGCCGTCCTGCAGCCTGCCCGCCATGCGCAGGTAGATCTCCTGGTCGCGCCCCGGGAGCGAAAGCCCGCCGGCGAGGCAGAGCATCGCCCCGAACCTGGCCACCGCAGCCGTGAGCATGGCCGCGAGGATCAGCGACGAACGGTCCAGGTCGCCTCCTCCAGCCGCAACGGCGGCTCCTTCCTGCCNCCCAGCAGCAGGATGGGGTAGAACCAGTCCTGCCAGTGGTAATCACGGTTCCTCGCAGGATCGGTCAGTGCGAGCCCCAGGAGATAGCTTCCGGGCTCCAGCATCTCCAGGTCGATCGCCACATCCGCTTCGGCCCGGCCCTCGAAGCTGATCAGGGGCTGGTTCAGCTCCAGGTTGTTGACCCCTATCACCTGCTCGCCGTCCGGCCTGCAGATGGAGAATCCGAAGACGAGTCCGTCGACGCCCCCGGGGATGCGGGTGGTCAGGACCGCCCTGACGAGCATCCTCTGACCCTGGCGGAAGGTGTTGGACGGCGTNCCGCGCTCGTCGGCCAGGATCACGCTCTCGAATTCGACCTCGCGTGTNCCCCATTCCCGGGGCGAGACGGCCGCGGGCACGTGCTTCGCCGAGGCGTCGGAGAGGTACTCGGAGAGGACCATGGCTGTGGGGCCGTCCCTGCGCACCCGCCCGGCGTCCAGCCAGAGAGCCCTTTCACAGAGGCGGAGCACCGCGTCGCTGTCGTGCGAAACGAAGACGATCGTCCTCCCGGTGCCCTTGAAGCCGTAGATCCTGTCGTAGCACTTCTTCTGGAAGGCTGCGTCGCCGACGGCGAGCACCTCGTCGATCAGCAGTATGTCCGGATCGCATGCCGTGGCCAGGCTGAAACCCAGCCTCATGAACATCCCGGAGGAATAGAACTTGACCGGCGTGTCCAGGAACCTCTCGAGCCCCGCGAACTCCGCTATGCCCGGGATCAGGGAATTCATCTGTGCCCTGTCCAGACCCAGGATGGCCCCGTTGAGATAGAGGTTCTCGGCCCCTGTCAGCTCGGGGTGGAAACCCACTCCGAGGTCGAGCAGGGAGGCTATCCTCCCGGATGTCTCGACGCTGCCGGCCGAAGGCGAATAGATGCCCGCCAGCAGCTTGAGTGACGAGGACTTCCCCGCCCCGTTGGGTCCCACGAGAGCCACCGATTCGCCCGGGGCGATGGAGAAGCTCACACCATCGAGCGCCCTCAGGCGCTCCACCCTCGTCCTCCGCCCGAAGACGCTCATCATCGTCTCGAACATCGTCACCGAGCGGTCGTGGAACAGCCTGTAGTCGAGCGCCACGCCCCTGAATGCCACGGTTCCGGCCGGCAGTTTCACAGCTCTTTCACCACGGCGGGCTCGGCATGCCTGAAGACCAGCATCCCCAGCACGGGAAGCGCCACCGCCCAGGCGGCGAGCGATATCCAGGCCCAGGCCGGAGGTGTCCTCCCGTAATAGAGGAGGCTCTGCACTATCTCGAGGATGCCGGAGACCGGGTTGAGCCTGATGGCTGTGGAGATGGCGCCGGGGAGGAGTCCGGAGTCGGCCGGGTATATGACCGGCGAGGCGTAGAACCAGGCCTGCAGGAGGACCTCCAGGAAGAGCGCGACGTCGCGGTAGTAGACGTTCCAGACCGCCAGCATGAGGCTCAGCCCCGTGGTGATCGCGAGGAACAGCACCAGCGCGGGCAGGAGCAGCGGGACGGCCGGCGACGGGAAGTGCCCGAACGCCAGGAGCAGCGCCTCGAGGACGACCATCGCGAGGAGGAGGTGAACCGAGTTCGCGATCACGCTGGAAACCGGCAGCGCAGCCCTGGGGAACCTGGCGCTCCTTATCAGCCGGACGTTGTCGAGGAGGCTCGTGGAGGCGGCCGAGAGCGAGGAGGAGAAGCAGTTCCATACCAGGAGGCCCGGGAGGAGGAAGAGCGGGTAGTGCCTAATCTCTCCGCCGAACCTGAGTATCCTGGTGAAGACCACCGAGAGGACCGCGGTGAGGAAGAGAGGCTTCAGCAGGAACCACGAGAAGCCGAGGACGGATCGCTTGTACCTGACCTTCAGCTCCTTGGACGCGAGGCTCGAGACGAGCAGGACGGCGCTCCTCAATTCCCGCCCCCCCTCCTCAGCCTTCCCTCGGAGCCCGACAGGAGCCTTGCGATGTTGCTCCGGTGTCTTGCGAGGATGATGGCGGCCAGCAGCGTGCACACGGCGGGGACGACGATCCCGTCATCCCCTCCGGAAAGGAGCCAGGAGGCCGGCACCAGGGCTGAGGCGGCCAGTATCGACGAGAGGGAGACTATCCTCGAGATGGCGAAAGACACGAGGAACACCGCCAGGGCCGTCAGCACCGGCAGAGGCGCGAAGACGACGAATGCCCCCAGGCCGGTGGCCACGCCCTTCCCCCCCCTGAAGCCCATCCACGGGGAAAAGACATGGCCGGCGACCGCGGCGAGGGCAGTGAGCGCCGTGACGGGCGTTCCGAGCTCCAGCACGACCGCTGCGAGCACGGGCAGCGCGCCCTTCGCCACGTCGAGAAGGAGCCCGAGTATCCCCGCCAGCCTGCCGCAGGCGCGGAACAGGTTGGTGGCTCCTATGTTGCCGGATCCTACCTTCCTGAGGTCAACCCCTCGGGACTTCGCGATGACATGGGACCACGGCACGGAGCCCGACAGGAAGGCTGCGACAGGCACCAGAACGGCGTACAAGGACTAGTGCTCCCGCCGCCTGAAGGATATCGAGATGGGGACGCCCTTCAGGCCGAGCAGCTCCCTCATGCTGTTCTCCAGATACTTCCGGTAGTTGTCGGGGATCTCCTCGGGCCTGTTGGCGAAGATAAGGAGCCTCGGCGGCCGCATGCCGGTCTGGGTGGCGTAGAAGAACTTGAGGGGCTTGCCGCCTGGCGACGGCGGCTGCACGTCCTGCACCGCCTTCTGCAGCCTGTCGTTTATCTCGGAGGTCGGGAGATCGGCGGAGCGGGACTCCGCGGTCTGCCAGACTATCGGGAGGATGCGCCCGACCCCGTTGCCCTGGAGGGCGGACAGGAAGAGCACCTGTATCCACTTCGCGGGATGGAAGCTCTCGAGGAGGAGGTCCAGCCAGACCTTCCTGTCGAATCCCAGATCGACCTTGTTCGCTCCGATGATCAGGCCCTTCCCGAGCTCCCATGCCCTGCCGGCGATGCGGATGTCCTGCTGGGAAGGAGGCTCGGAGCCATCCATGAGGACCAGTACCACGTCTGCCCGGTCCACGCTGCGCCAGGAGCGCAGAGTGCTGTAGTACTCGAGGTCGTCCATGCGGCGCGACCTGCGTCTGAGGCCGGCCGTGTCGACCAGCCTGAAGCGGTGCTCCTGCCAGGTCACCATGGTGTCGGTGGAGTCCCTGGTCGTGCCCGGGACGGAGTCGACTATGCTTCGCTCGAAACCACATATCCTGTTTACAAGAGAGCTCTTACCCACATTGGGCCTGCCCACCACGGCAAGCGATACGGCTTCCTCGTCCGAATGCTCGGCGGATGGCAGCACCGAGACCAGCGCATCGAGGAGCTCGCCCGTCCCGGTGCCGTGCAGAGCGCTCACCGGATAGGGGAAGCCCAGCCCGAGGGAGAAGAACTCGGCGGCTGCGGGATCGCGTGAGATGTTGTCGGCCTTGTTGGCTGCGATGAAGGCGGGGACGCCCGAGCGCCTCACCAGGTCGGCCGCCACCTGGTCGAACGGGTGGAGGCCGTCGAGGATGTCGACCACGAGTATGACGGCATCGGCCTCCTCCAGGGCCAGGCCCACCTGGCGCTCTATGGAGGTCTGCACGGGGTCCTCGCTCCCGGGAACAAGTCCGCCTGTATCCACTACATGGAAATCGTGGCCGGACCAGTTGCCGATGCCGAGGTTCCGGTCCCTGGTGACGCCGGGGGTGCCGTCGACGATGGCTCTGCTGCCGCCGACGAGCCTGTTGAAGAGCGCAGACTTGCCGACATTGACCCGGCCGATTATCGCAACTGTTGGCAGTGACAAGGTTCTCCCCCCGAATGTCAGACCGGGATTATATCAAACGCAGGTCTTCCTGCACGACGAACCCGGTTTTCCCGGTGTCCGCCGAAACACCTGGAGGTGCAGATTTGCTCCTTACGTCCCTTTCTCTCGCCATGGCTCTCGCCGCTCCACACGGCGCCGGCATGTCGCCCCAGGAGGCCGTGAGGGCCTTCCTGACAGCCGTGGCTTCCGCCGACACGACCTCCGCCCTCGACCTCCTCGCACCAGAAGCCTGCGAGCATGTCGAGAACATGATCGAGGAGCGCCCGGCCCTCCTGTGCTCGCTCGCAGCCGGCTTCGGCGTCCAGCTGCGCCCGGATCAGGTCGCGGAGATGGGCGGGCGCGAGTTCCTGCGCGCCATGGTCGCCTCCCCCGCCCTGGGCGGGATGCTCATCTTCGCCAGATACGATCTCGGCACGCCCGAGCTNGAGGATGACAGAGCCCTCGTCCCCGTGGCCTACAGGTTCATGGGCATGAGCGACACTCTGGTGATCGAGCTGCTCCGAGGCCGGGGAGGCTGGGAGCTCTCCGACTACTACGGGAGGATGCCCGCTCCGGGGAGGGACTAGGGCTGCTCAGCTCCACATCTCTTCGCGAGCAAAGCCTTCGAAGGGTATCCTCGGGGGTCTCCTCGACTCGTCCTCGATCTGGTGCGGCGACAGGATCGGGCTGAGAGTCTGAGCCTTGCGCCCCACGGCGATGATGGTCACGAGGATGGCCTCCCCTGGCACGCCGAGGGCCTTTGCAGCAGCCTCTTCGTCGAATCCGGCAATGGGATGCGCTATCAGCCCCATCTCCGTGGCGCGCAGGAGCATCATGCCTACCGCCATGCCTGTGTCGAACTGGCAGTATTCCCTGCGCCCCACCACGCAGTCGAGCTCCTTCGCCGTGAAGACCCCCACGACGAGCGATGCCGCCTTGAACCAGTCGTTTCCCCGGGACAGGCTGGCGAACACCCTGTCCAGGCCTTCGCGAGACCTCACGAACACGAATCGCCAGGGCTGTTTGTTGAAGCACGAAGGGCTCAACGAAGCCGCACCGGCCAATTCATCAATCATGTCCCTGGTGATCTCCACGCTTTCCAGGGATCTCAGTGATCTTCTCTCTTCAGAAGCTTTCTTGACATCCATCAGGATACTCCTTCCTGGTCGAGCGTGTGTAATCTACTTTCATTTTATATCAATGTCCCGCACTGCTGTCCCGTTTCGCGACAACACCTGGGGAACCAGTGCGAGAAGAGGCAGCACAGCGGTCACGGCCAGCGCGCCCGCAGCCCCGATTGCCGGGAATAGGAACATCGGGTAGAGGAGAGCCCCGGCCGCGCCTGCCGAGGAGGCGGCGGCACCCACCCGGGCTGCCGCCGAAGGCGAGCCGCCCATGGCGCCGACGCTTGCCGGGAAGGCGCTTCCGGAAGCCAAGCCCAGGATCGCCACGCAGGCGCCGGAAAGAATGACGAGGGCCGTGCCCGACAGCCAGGAGGCTGAATAGAGGATGCACACGGCCGAGAGGCAGATGAGCGCGAGCGAGCCCGCAAGGGCGTTGGCGAAGGCTGCGCGGCCCCTGGAGCGCCATGAACCCAGGGAATAGCCTGCCATGAAGATGGCCGCGGGGAGCGCCATCAGCACCCACGTGATCCCCAGGACGCTCTGGGCTGTCAGGAGCATCGCGGACTCGGCGGCCAGGGATGCGGCGCCCAGGGACGCGGGTACGAGAACCGGAGCCGAGGAGGGCTTGAAGAGCCAGAGCAGGACCACTGCGATCACGGCTCCCGCCGCCGGCAGGACAGGGTGCCTCATGCCCGCCTCTCCCGTCCGCGCGGCCCAGTTCCGGAGCGAAGCGGTGAAGGCCAGGGGTCTGAGGTCCCTGTTCGGATCGGCCCGGGCTTCTATCAGCGGCGCCGAATAGGACTCCACCCTCTCGTCCGAGAGCACGGCTGCGAGCCAGGACGAGTCGACGAACACCGGAGAGATCGGACCTACCGCTCCCCAGCCCTCGGCGATCATCTCACGGGGCCTCCCCGGTGCCGAATCGGACAGGAGGAGCATCGCCCCGCCCGCAGGCAGCACCGTCGAGTAGCCGAATACCTCCATCCCCGCGGCCACGATCGGGCCGAGCACCTCTGCCTGGCCTGGCACGAGGCGGTTCGAGCCGAGCGGCAGGACGATGGCGAGCACGCCCCCGGGTCCGAGCGCGCGGTGCGCACTCCTCATGAATTCGGTTGTCAGCAGCCGGTTCTGCAGGAGGGACAGAGGCAGAGGCGACTCCATGATCACCAGGTCGAGAGCGCCGGAGAATTCATCGAGGANCGCCCTTTCGTCCCCCTGCAGAAGGATGGAATGCGGCGCCGTCCGCGAGAGCATCTCGAATGAGGGGCCGTCGGGTGCCGTCAGGATGGCCTCCCTGCCCGGGAGGCTTCCCCATCCGTCGAGCATCGCCGCGGCATCAGGCTGGGGCGCGATGCAGAGGATCCTCCCGGGTGAGGAGAAGACGATGGGCAGGATGACGGATTCCTCTGCCGCCTCCGGCGCGGAGTCCCACTGCGAGATGAGGCCGGACCTGTAGACGGCCCTCTCCCCCGAACGCCAGGCGGTCACGAGCTCACCCCGCGGAGTGGCCTGGATGGTGAAGCTGTCGGCCCCCGATGCGGGTCCTCGCGCAGCGGCGACCGAGTCACCCTTCGCGGGGACTCCCGCCGCGACGGCGGCGATCGCCAGGGCCGCAGGTATCATGGCAGGGATCGAGCCGGCGGCTGCAGGGGCCGCAAGGGCGAAGATCGCGATACCCGAGGACAGGGCTCCCGAGAGGAGGTGGCCGGAGGCCAGGGAGAATGCAGCTCCTCCGGCGAGCGCTCCGAGCGCCTCGAGGGCGCTCGTCTTCCGCACGGATACGCCTTTCTCGAACGGCAGCACGAAGAGCAGTCCGGCTGGCAGACCCATCGCCATGCCGGCCGCGAGAGATCCTGCCAGACCCGTCCTCAGGGCGAAGGAGACCAGCGGAGAGAGCAGCCCCAGGGACGCCATGGCCAGGGACCAGGCAGCAGCCCTCCTGCCGATCCGCGCCCCGGCCAGCGATCCGACGCAGGAGGCAGCCATCCACCCCGCCAGAGCCATTCCGCACTCGAGCTCCGCCTGGTGTGCGGCGAACAGGCTGTCTCTCAGCAGGAGGCCCTGGGCGGCACAGGCGGCCAGACCCCCGGTGAAGGCCCTGTAGCCGGGAGACCCCTTCACATCACGGGCTCCCGGCGCCTTCGACCGAGGGGCCGAACACCTCCGCCTCGAAGGCGTAGATCGTCGCTCCAGCTCTCCAGGCGCCCGCTGGAAGGCCGGCCTTCTCACAGAGCCCGTCGAGGAACTCCTCCGCGGTATTCCACCCGGCCTCGGCGGGGACCTGAGGCAGCAGCACTCCGCTGGCGCCGTTTTTGATCATGAGGAGCCCGTCCGTTCCGAGGCGCACGGAGAGAGGGTCCTCGAGCAGACGCAGAGGCGTCAGGACGGAGATCTCGTAGGATATCCCGTCGAGCTCGGACGGTGTGACAGGCTGGAAGCGCGGATCCTCCAGCGCCGCGGCCCTGGCCATCTCCGCCGCAGCGGGACCCAGCCGGTACACGGGACGGGTCATCCCGATGCATCCGCGCAACCGACCATCCTCGATGTAGGTCACGAACACGCCTCTGTATCTGCCGAGCTGACCTTCGATCGAAACCTGCGGGAAGTCGTCTCCCAGCACGGCGGACCTCAGGGAGGATTCGACGATTCCGCAGAGGTCTCTTTTTGCCTGTTCGGACAGCGGCTCCAGAGCACCTTCCATGTCCCCGCAGGCCACGGTGCAGCCATAGCCAACAACTTCATTAGTGTCCCCAGATGCATAAGAGCTGTTGGACATAGCTATGATATCAGTTGTGACGTTGCCATATAACCTGTTGTAATAGAGTACCGCGGCCATGGGGAACCTGCCGCATGCATATGTGTCCAGCCCTTCCGGAAGCCGGCTGTCCGCCGTGGCGTCGAGGAAGGCCAGGGGATCTCCCCGCGCCCACATCGCCATCGTCATCGAATCGGCTGTCTCGGCGAGAGCGGCCCCGGGGTAGTGGGAGAGATCCGAGCTTGCGATGACCAGTATCCGGTCCTGGCAGGCCTCCGCGAAGAGGAGCTCGCCGAGCAGAGCGAGGCTGTTCTCGTCGGTCCAGCCCATGAGCACCGGTACGAGCTCCCATCCCGTTGCGAGGGAGCGCTGAAGGAACGGGAGCTGCACCTCGATCGCATGCTCTTCGGCGTTCTCCCCCCCATCGGACCGCGCCGCCGGGTGTGACAGCACCAGGCGTTCTGCCGCCGCCGTGTCGATCGGGACGGCGCCGAGCGGGGTCAGGTAGGAGCCCCGGGTCGGGATCCTCAATCCGTCGAAGCCGACCCTGTGTGCCGGTGCGAGGATGTAGACCCTGTCGAAGCTCCGGCCTTCGATCGCCTTGTAGAGGAATGCGGCCGTGGCGCCCGAATAGATGTAGCCTGCGTGGGGCACGACGGCAGAGATGATTTCCGCCGGCAGGGATGCCGGGTCGGCAGCCATCATGAGGCTGTCCACCGCTCCCGCCAGCGAGGCGCTGTCCGCGGGATAGAATGTCCCGGCGCAGACCGGCGGCCTCAGCAGATCTTCCGGAGGGGTCCCGCCCGTCCCTGCGTCTCCGCAGCCGCAGATGACCGCCGGGAGGATCGGAGCGAGCCAGTGCGCCCTCATCCCGCCAGCCTCCTCCAGTAGGAGGCCCGCCTGGGCGCCGGCCTCTCCTCCCGCCTGCGTCCCGGGCCGGGCACGAATCCGGCCATCAGGGCGGCTGCCATGGCCGCGAGCATGCAGAAGAAACTCCTCCTGTTCATGTCATAACCCCCGCTCGTTCCAGACCCCTGGCACGGCGCCCGAGCACTCGGGGCATTCGGGTGCCGCCCTGTCCATGGTCACTGTATATCCATGCCTCGTTACAAGAACAGCTCCGCAGTGCGGGCAGATCGTATCGGATCCCCCCTGCAGGCTCAGGTTGCCCGCATACACGAACGAAACGCCTGCCGAGAGGGCCGTCTCCCGTGCCATGGCGATGGTTGATGCAGGGGTGGGCGCCAGGTCGGCCAGCCTGTACATCGGGAAGAAGCGCGAGAAATGCAGCGGCACATCCCGGCCGACTGCGCCCTTGAACAGCGTGACCAGGGCCGAGATGTCCTCTTCGGTATCATTCCAGCCGGGCACGACGAGATTGGTCACTTCCAGCCAGACTCCACACTCGTGGAGGATCTCGAGGCATCTCACCACGGGCTGGAGGGTTGCGAAGCACATCCGCCTGTAGAAGGAGT
>JGI20214J51088_10001930_pt1 | contig 14018 bp, 11 predicted proteins | sample WetSurMetagenome_FD_51088 | JGI IMG/M metagenome (IMG submission 51088) | reverse complement strand
TTCAGACTCCGGGTCATTAATAACTCAGTTGCAGTCCGGGGTGATTTACCTTTGAAAAGAATTTCGTAAACCTGCTCTACGATTGGTAATTCTATTTTGTGAAGTTTCGTTAGCTGATAAGCTGATTTGGAAGTAGCAATACCTTCCGCTACCATTTTCATATCATTGAGTATTGTCTTTAATTTTTTTCCTTTGCCAATCTCTTCTCCAACAAACCGGTTTCTAGAATGTTTTGAATCACAAGTTACAACTAAATCGCCGATACCCGATAATCCAAAAAATGTTTCCCTATGTGCTTTCATTAAAATACCGAGCCGCATGATTTCGTTAATACCTCTTGTCATTATAGCGGCTTTAGTGTTATCACCGAATCCCGCACCGTCGGATATTCCGGCTGCTATTGCAATAACGTTTTTCAAAGCGCCGCCAATTTCTGTCCCTTTTAAATCCGGGCTTGAATAGACTCTGAAATAATTATTTGAAAATAAGTTCTGAACTATTTTTGCAATACCAAGTTTTTCACAGGCACATACAACTGCTGTCGGTACTTTTCTTGAAACCTCTTCAGCATGCGATGGACCTGACAGACAGGCAATATTTTCTTTTTTAACTTTCTTAAAAATATCATTCAAGATTTCCGAGACAAACATTAATGTCCCATTTTCAATTCCCTTAGATACGCTTAAAACAATCTTATTTCCGAAATCAAAATTTTTAAGAGGTAAAAAATTATTCCTGATAAATTGAGTTGGTGTTGCGGATACAATTACCATAGAATCTGATACTGCAAGTTCTATATCATTTGTGATTGTAATTTTCCGGGGGATTTTTATTTTGGGGAGATAATAAAAATTTTCACGGTATTCAATGAGTGTCTCTGTATATTCTTTATTATATTCCCAAAGCGTAACGTGATGCCCGTTTTGATAAAGCAATATAGCAAGNGTAGTACCCCAACCACCGGCACCCAAAACTGCAATTTTCATATTTATTTAATTAAGTTTTTCTTTTATGCGAAAGAGGAGCTTTTATATAGAACCAGCGGAAAATCCATAGATTCTCGAATCTGTTCTCATTACCGTAAAGCAGTCTTTTAATATTTGAACGATGATTGTATATCAACAGAGCTGATACAGCAATGCTGAAAAAGATTAATGTATTATATCCATAAATCTCAACATTGAAAATATTTTCTCTTGTGAACATAACTATCGGAAATATGAAAGAAGCAACGACGGAGCCAAGTGACACATACCCGGAGAATAATAATATAATAACGAAGAAACCACAACTAATTGACACATCAACAGGTGATAATGAAATCAGCATACCCAGAGCGGTATTAATTCCTTTTCCTCCCCTGAATCCAACAAAAACCGAGAAAGTGTGACCTATTACCGCACTTATTCCTGCTATAATTTTTAATACTGTCAGATCTTCAAAAGGTGTAATATTTTTGAAAGGCAAGTTATGATAGAATCCTGTGGATAGAATCAGCACAACGACAAGTCCTTTTGCGATATCAAGAATCTGNACNAATAANCCGAGAGGAACACCTAAAACCCTGAATGCATTGGTCGAGCCAAGATTTCCGCTGCCGAATTCCCGTATATCAATTCCTTTAAATAATTTACCTATAATATAAGCGAAAGGAATCGAGCCTATCAGATAACTAAGTAATATCAGTAATATTAATGAAAACATCCTAAATTAATTCTTAATATATAACAAATTATTTTTAAGTATAATTACAACTCACCTAAATTAAAAGGCAATAATAATTATTTCTGCCCTAAAATTTCCTTTTTAGACTTTATTGCAACCGTGAGAAATCCTTTATCTACTTCAAATATTTGTTTAATATCGGTTACTTTTAAAAGATATTTATTAGAGTCTGTGGGAACAGAGTAAAAGTTAAAATCGGTATTTTTCCCCCAATCAACTTTAATAACGTTAGATGGTTTAATATCAGTTCCGATAGTAGTATCTTTGAATCCCTGTGTATTAAAGTCATTAAGCAGATTTAAAATTCCATCCCATGTGAACGAATTAACAGAATCCTTTCCAACGAAATATTTTCCTGTTGAATCCTTTCCTACTTTATATGATTCTTTATCTGAAATAAATTCAACCGTTTTAACCATAGGTTTCGGTATCGAAATTATTAATTTACTCCTCCAGTCAGAGTTTGTTTTCATAAAGTTATTTCGAAGAAAACCATCAGCCAGAAAGATTTCATCATTATCAATTTTTTTAATATATGTTTGTGATGCACCTTTTCCTGCTGCTCCTATAAGGAAAGTACCTGCGAGTGTTCCATTCTGATAAACTGAAATTTTTATTGTGCTTGAGTCAACAAATCCAAAATTTGCTTTATTTTCCGCATTTGTTGAAACGATGGACTCAAGTTTATAATTTTTCAAATCAGAAATCAATTGCTGAACGAAATTCGACGTAACAGCATAGTCCACAGGTTCATAAAGCCGCCATTCAATTCCGGATTTAACAAGGCTTGTTTTCTTTCCGGCTGTTTCAAGCTCAACTTTATCAACAGAAGCTGAATCAATTACAAAAAACTGTTTATCAAGTTTTTTGTATGATGTGGTTTTTTCGCCTTTATCTGCCATCAGATAGGCAATAATAATTAAAACTAAAAAAATAGCTGCGAGAATGTATGTTGTTTTCTTTTTATCTTTCATATTTTTATATTTTGAAAAAATTTATACTGACATTAAATTTTTTCTTCTAAGTTTTTTCTTATTCCATTTATAAAATCCGACAAGTAAAACAAGAAGTGGTGGAACTATTAAATTAAAATATTTAAAAACTTTTTTTGAATAATCCGATATAGTTTCGATTTTAGAATCGGAAGTATCTTTATTTCTAATCTGGGACATACCCATATCATCAGCAAGATATTCCACGAGATCAAGGAAAAATAAAAGATTTTCTTTGGGTGGACGATTTTCTTCATAAGCAAAATCTCCATCCCCAATCACTAACATCTTCGATTCTTTTACGGATTCATTAACTGCCGGGAAATTAAGCGGAGAAGCATCCGCAGCTGTATCCGAAGGAGGAGTCTTTCCGGCATAAAAGCTCTTAAATTTTCCGTTAAATGTAGCTCCAACGACAAAGCCCTTCGACCCAAAAAGAGTATCCATTGCCCTTTTATCAAGATTTTTAAATCTTTCAAAGTTTAAAATGAAAAATCCTTCATCTTTTCCTGATTTATCAGAAGATGTAAGCAAAGGTTTTGCTACAACATCTTTTCCCTGAGCTGCATTTAAATCTATTGAACTGACATACGGAAGCACTACACTCGGGAGATTATAGAAAGCTGCAATTTCATTATTAATTTTCGTTATCACCGGAAAAAACTGGTTGTCAACCGGGACTGAAAATCCTTCAATTTGTGAAGGTTGTAAAATCTGTGCACAGTTTAAATCCCTGACTAAATCATCGTTAATTTTTATTCCATAATTCAACAGCATATCATCAAGGTTAAGCCTTATCATATCACCTAATATCATACCTTGCTGAACATTAGGACCAACCTTATTTAATAACCAGGCAACATTGCCGCCTTTCATAATATACTGGTCAATAATATATTTAACATGTTCAGGGAACTGTTCTTTTGGTCCCATTATCACTAATACTTTAACATCTTCGGGAATCTGCTGATTCCGCCCGGCATTGATATTTGAGACAGTATAATTTTCCTGAAGAATCTTATATACAGTCTGCATTTTTGTTATATCATATTCTCCCTGTCCGGCTAAAATTCCAATTTTTATTTTACTATCGTTTGAAATCTTCTTTATCTTAGTCGAAATTTCATATTCAAAATTATCATTCGGCTGGAAGAACTGTGTAATTTCCTGTTTACCTTTATATAGATAGACAAGTCCAATATAAGCTTTAACATAACCTGCTTTATCTTTTTCAATATTTTGAAGCGATACTGCCGGTATGCCATATTTCATAGCTTCTTTCTCAAGTGCTGTATCACCTTCACCTGTNGGATTGAAAAATTCATAAGATAAATTNCCGCCGGAATATGACTTATAATCATTTAATACATCCATAATTTGTCTTCTCAGATTATTATAGGGAGCAGGAAGATTATCACTGATATATCCTTTAACGACTATTTTATCATTAAGACCTTTTACAAGTTCCTTGCTAACCGGAGATAAAGTGAATGATTTATTCCTGGTCATATCTATCCTTGTAAAAAACTTGGCAGATATTATATTCAGAACTATTATTATGCCAATTATTATAGCAACTCTAATAAGTGTTTCTTTTTTAAAATCTTTTTTATTCATCTAAAATATCTTTAAATTTTTTTATAATTTATTAATAATTACCATTTTCGGCTTTGAAGAGAGGTTTTTGTCAATAATAACATTATAACTATTCCACTCAAGTAATATATTATATCCCTCGTGTCAATTACACCTTTTGCGATATTCGTAAAATGGTAGTCCGAACTTAAATATTCAAATGTACTCACAAAAGCAGTCGGGACAAATATCAAAATTTTATTCAACAGGAATAAAAGCAAGATAATCAGAAAACTACCGATAAAAGCAATTACCTGATTTTCTGTCATCGAAGAGATAAAAATACCTATGCTAATATACAAACCGCTCATTAATATTAATCCAAGATAAGCTCCGAATATTGACCCTAAGTCAAGCGGACCCAAAGCAAAAATCTTAAACGAAAGTACATAGATTATTGTTGGAATAAATGTGAAAATCACAAGTATCAAAGCCGATAGATATTTTCCCATTACAATATCAAAGTCTTTAATGGGCTTTGTAAGTAATAGCTCTATTGTACCTGATTTCATTTCCTCTGAGAACGTCCTCATTGATATTGCTGCTGCGAAAATCAGAAACACAAGATGAACAATGATATTTTCGAATACTCCGCGCATTGATACCAGACCATTAGGGAACAGGGTATTCGTGAAGAACCAGCCTGTTACAATAAGGAACAGAATAATGATAATGTAAGCAATTGGTGAGTCAAATGATGATTTTAACTCTTTTTTTGTTATTGTTAAAATTTTATCCATAAAACTTATTAATTCATAGTTAAGTTTCTAAATATATCTTCAAGTGAAGTTTCTTTTTGATGTAGCTCGAGAAGAACCAGATTTAATGACATCATTTTCTTGGCAATATCTTCTCTTAGATCTTTTTCTTTTGATGTTGACAGTTCAATTTTCCACGTATCCTCTTCAGCGATTACTTTAACTTTTTCAACGTTTTGTATTGCTTCGAGTTCAGCAGTAAGTTTTTCCTTACCAATTTTCGGGTCACGTTTTACGATGACGTTAACATTAAATTGTGTTTTGAATTTCTTATGAAGGTCTTCGGAAGTATTATCGGCAACAATTTCACCTCTATTGATAATAATAATCCTGTCACACACTGCCTGAACCTCTTGCAAGATATGAGTTGAAAGAATAACAGTTTTGTGCTTGCCCAAATCTTTAATTAATTTTCTAATCTCAAGAATCTGATTCGGGTCAAGACCGGATGTCGGCTCATCGAGAAGCAATAATTCAGGATTGTGAATCATAGCTTGTGCAAGTCCGACACGTTGTTTAAATCCTTTGGAAAGTTCTCCTATATCTTTGTACCTGACATCACTCAAGCCGCAAACTTTAACCATTCTTTTAACGGAATCATTAATCTGAGCTTTAGGAATTCCCTGCAATTCGGCAGAATATTCCAAATAATCAAGGACATTCATATCAGGATACAAAGGATTTTGTTCAGGAAGATATCCTATTTTTTTCCTTACTTCTAATGAATCATCTTCCGTATTGAGGTTATCTATGAAGATTTTACCGGATGTCGGAGTTAAAAAAGTAGTTATCATTTTCAGAGTTGTTGATTTTCCCGCACCATTGGGTCCAAGAAATCCTACTATTTCTCCGGTATTTACCTCGAAAGAAATTTCTTTTACGGCTGCCTGTGAGCCATAATACTTTGTTAATTTTTCTAACTTTATAGCCATAATTATTTGATAATAAATCTTTAAGATATATTGAAAGAATTAAATTTTCAAACCAAATTTTATTCATATTTTAAAAAACTTTCAAAAAAGAAATGAGGAAATACGCAAACTAATGAATTATAATTTGTACAATTAATGCATAATTTGGCTGAAATTTATTATATGAGTGAAGAAGTAAAGAAAATGTTTTCCGAAATTTCATCGAAGTATGATTTTATGAATAGAATAATTTCTTTCGGAATGCATAATTTATGGCGGAAAAGAGCTGTGCGGTATGCCGGAACAAAAACCGGCGATAATGTACTCGATTGTGCAAGCGGTACAGGTGACCTTGCAATTGAATTTAAGAGGAAGACAGGAACAGCCGGAAGGGTTGTGGCTCTTGATTTCTGTGAGGAAATGCTCGAATTATTAAAACCAAAGATTTTAAGAGAAAAAATCGAGATAGAAATTGAGATAGGAGATGTTCAAAACCTATCTCATAATGACAATACNTTTGATATTTCCTGCATTTCATTCGGATTGAGGAATCTCGACGACCCTGTAAAAGGATTAAAAGAAATGNCAAGAGTCGTAAAACCGAANGGNAAAGTTGTCATCTTAGAGACCGGTCAACCCAAAAAGATTTTTTCATTTTTTTATAGAATTTATTCAAAATATATTATTCCNAAAGCCGGGAAAATTCTTGCAGGTAATAAAAACGCCTACGAATATTTACCGGAAACAGCTTCGAAATTCCCATACGGGAAAAAATTAGTAGAAATGATGGAAAGTACAGGTTCGTTTGCAGAAATTAATTTTTATCCTCAGGCTTTTGGTGTTGCATACATTTATATTGCAACTGTGAAATAAGACCCCCTCCGGCTCCCCCTTGAAAAAAGGGGGAGAGTGAAGAACTTTTCAATAATTTTTAAAATTGATTTCTGTGAGGCACTTCCCCCATTCTCCCCATTGAAAAAAGGGGGAGAGTAGTTAAGTTAAATTTTTAATTTTTTTAACACATCTATAATTTGCTAAATAACCCCCTCCTACCTCCCCCTTGAAAAAAGGGGGAGAATGATGGACTACACCGCTCCTTCTTGAAAGAAGGGGGAGAGTAAATAGAGAAAATTATCCCATTTTGTTTTTGTAATTATCCTCAAAATATTTCATGTATTCTCCGCTCATTACCTTCCGCCACCATTGTTCATTTTCCACATACCATTTAATTGTCTTTTCAATACCCTCGTCAAACTTGTATTTGGGTTCCCAGCCAAGTCCGGTCATTATTTTTGTTGAATCTATTGCATATCTTCTGTCATGTCCCGGACGGTCTTTTACATACGTAATCTGGTTTTCGGTTTTGTTTAATAATTTAAGAATAAGTTTTACTATATCTATATTATACCATTCATTATTTCCTCCGATATTATAAACATCACCGAATTTTCCTTTATGCAAAACTTCACAAATAGCAGAGCAATGGTCCTCGACAAAAAGCCAGTCTCTGACATTTTTACCGTCACCGTAAACAGGAAGTTTTTCTCCGTCGAGAGCTTTTGCAATCATTAACGGTATTAATTTTTCGGGAAATTGATACGGACCGTAATTATTCGAACAACGTGTTATTAAAACCGGAAGCTTATGCGTATGGTAATAAGAATTGCAAAGTAAATCGGCTGATGCTTTGCTGGCTGAGTAAGGACTATTAGTAGTAATCGGTGTTGCTTCTGTGAATTTCAAATCTTTCCTGTCTTCGGGCAATGAGCCATAGACTTCATCAGTAGAAACCTGAATATATTTTTCAAGATTACAATTTTTTACAGCATCCAATAAAACCTGTGTACCGAGAACATTTGAAATTATAAATTCCCGTGAACCGAGGATGCTCCTGTCAACGTGCGACTCGGCGGCGAAATTTATAATAGTATCAACTTCAAATTTTTTAATAGTTTCTTCTACCAAATCTCTATCGCAAATATCGCCTTTAACAAATTTATAATTTTGTTTTTCTTCAATGTCTATAAGGTTTTCAAGATTTCCGGCATAAGTAAGTTTGTCATAATTAATGATATTATAATCATAATTATCCAGCATATATTTTACAAAATTACTTCCTATAAATCCGGCTCCGCCTGTGACAATAATNTTCTTCATAATAAAATTATTTAATGAAAATACCTACGTTCATACCAAGATTAATATTAAACCCCTGAGCTTTTATTCCTGAAGGAACATTTTTTACTTCGAGGACGTCATCAACTTTCCATGTGTTTTGTATTGCTAATGTATAACCTGCATTTAATTTAAAATTCAGAAAATTTGTTATTTGATAACCGATACCGATACGGGGTTCGAATGTATATGTTTGTGACGAATAATGAAGTGAATTAGAACTTTTCAAAGTATCCCATAATGAAGAATTGCCGCTCCAGGTATAATCCGGAGAATGTTTATAGAGGTCAATGTTAAGGCTTCCAATCCCTATTGCACCTCCGATTGTAAAATCAAATACTCCACCAAATGTTTTTGCATATTCAACCGTTATTCCACAACCGCTATATGAATACTTTGTAGAAATTTTATTTAAAACCGCTGTAGTTAAATCTGTTGAAGATTGACTTTCTGAAAATCCAATTCCAAATCCTCCAATTCTCAATCCTTTCACCATTGGAATTTCGAGATAGCCACCTCCGCCAAGTGTTAAGAATCCGTTTTTGGAGATAACCGGAAATCCTGCTTTTAAAAGTTCTGTATTCAAATCAGAAACACTGCTTGAATAATAACCTATCATTGGACCGCCTGCAAATGTAAATTTCCCTCCCTGCTCGATTTGAGAAAATGTAATATTTGCTGTCAGTAATATACTCAATACTATAAAATATAATTTTTTCATTATTTTGTTTTATTATAAGTAAAAAATAAAGTAATTATTTTTTGTTCTTTATAAAAGTTAAAATAAAAGTTGTCAGACCGGTTTTATTTAAACTTCTTCAAACTTCCTTTCATCAAAAATCAATTCCCTGCAGAGTTCCCTACCCTTTTCTTCGATTTTATAAAGAGGCATTATTTTGCTGGCGTGGACGATTGCCATATCTAATCCTGCTTCGCAGGCAAAATGAAGAAATACCGAATTAAGGACATGTCTGATATTAGTTTTGAGTCCGAATGAAGAGTTACTTACGCCAAGAATTGTTTTTGCCTTCGGCATAAGTTTTTTTATTTCTGCGATTGCATTAATTGTGTTCATCCCGCTCCGGCGTAAATCCTCCTGCCCTGAGCCCAATGGAAAAGTAAGAGTGTCGAATATTAAATCTTCTTCGCGTAGTCCGTGATGTTCAATTGCATAATCACGAATTCTTTTTGCAATCGAAACTTTCTTTTCAAGAGTATATGCCTGACCTTCTTCATCAATTGATAAACAAATCACAGCCGCACCGTATTTTTTTGCAAGAGAGAAAATCTTATCCGCCTTTGCAGTTCCGTCTTCGAAATTTACTGAATTAATTATTGCCCTTCCTGCATACATCTTAAGAGCCTTCTCTATAACATTTACTTCTGTTGAATCAATCATCAATGGAATTGAAACTGCTGTATTAAATCTTTTCATCACCTCTTCAATATCCTTTTCTTCATTTCTTCCGACAAATGCGACACAAATATCAAGAATATGAGCACCCTCTTTAATTTGCTCTTTTGCCATATTAACCATTGCGTCGTAATCTTCTTTTTCAAGAAGCTGCTTGAATTGTTTTGAACCATTTGCATTACATCTCTCGCCAATCAATATTGGCGGCGGATTAAGATGCATCGGCACACTTGTATAAACAGATGATACAGAAGGCGTGAATTCCCATACCCTTTTTCCGGGTGAATATTTTTCGGAGATTTCAACAAGTTTCTTAATATGATTAGCATTGGTTCCGCAGCATCCTCCAATTATATTTACACCTAAATCTCCGACAAAATGNTTCATCCACTTTTCCATTTCTTCGGGTGTAAGATGATAATGAGCTTTGCCTCCNACATTTTCCGGTATTCCGGCATTGGGCATACAGAAAACGGGTTTNGGTGAATTGTTGCACAGATACCGTATATTTTCTTCCATCTCCTTCGGACCCGTGGCGCAATTCATTCCGATTACATCAATAATATTATATGGTTCAAGAGTTGTAAGAGCGGCTGAAATTTCTGTTCCCATCAGCATAGTTCCCATCATCTCGACAGTTACGGAAACTATTACAGGTAATTTATTTTTCTTCTCCTCGAAAAGCTCCATAGCAGCGGCGAGTGCACATTTCACCTGAAGTATATCCTGGCAGGTTTCTATACAGAATAAATCAGCACCTCCGTCATAAAGTCCTTCCATCTGCCTGTAAAAACTATTTTTCATCGAATCAAAATCAATATGAAGAAGTGATGGAAGTTTCGTTGTAGGACCAATTGAGCCTGCAACAAATCGTGGTTTACTATTATTTGAAAATTCATTTGCACATTCCTTTGCAAGTACGGCAGATTTTTTAGAAAGTTCATAATCCAGATGTGCGATGTTATACTCATTAAGAACAATTGATGCTGAGCCGAATGAATTTGTTTCAATCACATCCGCACCGGCTTCAAGGAAAGAATAATGCAATTTCTTAACAGCATCGGGCTTTGATTTACAAAGATATTCATTGCATCCTTCCAATTCTTTACCACCGAAATCATCTGCAGTCAGATTGAAAGTCTGAAAGTTCGAGCCTGTTGCTCCGTCAAATACTAATATTTTTTCTTTTAATAATTCTAAAAAACTTTTCATATTTTTTCTGATACTTTGCAAGGGGTCACCGATAAATCGGTATCTTCGACAAGACCCCTTGTCCCGAAAAATATAAGATATTTTATAAATTATATCTTTTCAATACAGAAGGGAAAAAAATTTAAAAGTTAAAATTGAAAATTGAAAATTGAGTAATATACTCATCGGATGACGAAGAGCAGTCAGCCGATGAGTTTAATTTTTTATTCATCGGATGATCCCGAGTACTCGGGACAGTCAGCCGATGAGAAAATTTTACGAAGATACTCATCGGATAACAAAGTACAGTTATCCGATGAGTTGATTAATAAATCTTATTCTTCGCTCCTCTACCAAGATTGGGAATTTTTTTTATACTTAAAGCTGATTTTAATTTTTTTTTATATTCCGAAGGGGTGATGTTTATTGCGCCGAATGATTTGAATACAGGGGTCATCATTTGTATATCGAACAGAAGAAAATTATTTTCTTCCAGAATTTCATACAGACTGACTACTGCTACTTTTGAAGCATTGGGAAACAGATGAAACATTGATTCTCCGAAGAAAGCACCTTTGAGAGTAACACCATAAAGTCCACCTGCAAGTCTGCCTTCAACGTATGACTCGACACTATGTGCAAATCCCTGTCTGTGAAGTTCTGTATATAATTTAATTATTTCTTCGTTTATCCAGGTAATTCCTCTAAAAGAACATAATCTGATTACAAGTTCAAAAGCATTATCAATTTTAATCTCAAACAAATTCTTTTTAATAATTTGTTTCAAAGAGCGGGAGATTTTCAAGCCGGACGAAGACTCTTCGTTAACCGGGATAATGGTTCGCGGATTAGTGTAGTACCAGGAAATTGAGCCGTACTCATTTCCCATCGGAAAAATACCGGAACTGTATCCTTCCAATAAATCTTTATAAGTAATATTTTCTTTTTTAAAATGAACTTCGCGGTAAATATCCGGCAAATTATTTCATTTTATTTTTTAAAAATTATTTCAAAAGAAATATTTAATCATTCGACCTTCTGAGAAAAGAAGGTGTGTATTCCTCGACATCAAAATCTTCAAGCCCGATTTTTTCCATATCTGTTTTTGCAGGTACCTTGAATTTTTCACTCATGTCATCATTAATTGAAAGCTTTTTATCAAATTCTGCTCTTCTCTGGTATGCAGGTATATCATATTCTTTAAGCTGTTGTGCAGTTTCAGGAACTTTTGTAATTTTACTGCCCCAGTTAACATTATCAAATTCAGTTTTCCCTAATTCGGTTATTATAGACTGCTTGCCTTTATCTTCGGCGGCTTTATTAAAACCCGTTGCAATCACCGTCACCATCACTTCATCTTTCATATTTTCATCTTCAAGTATTCCCATAATATATTTTGCAGATTCATTGGTTCTTTCTTTAATCAATTGATTGATAACTTCGACCTCATTCATTGTAATTTGTCCATTACTGGAAATATTAACCAGAACCGATTTTGAATCTGAAATATCTATTTCTTCAAGGAGAGGATTTTCGAGGGCTGAGCGTGCTGCTTTTTCAGCACGGTCTTCACCGGTTGCAATGCCTGTACCTATCATTGCATCTCCCATATTTTCCATTACGGTTTTAATATCGTTGAAATCAACGTTAATTTCACCCGGCTTTGTAATAATCTGGGAAATACCTCTTGTGGCATTATAAAGAACCCTGTCAGCTAATTCAAATGCCTGCCTCATTGTTGTATCTTTACTAATAAGATTAAGTATGCGTTCGTTTGGAATAACAATTAAACTGTCAACTTCTTCTTTTAGTCTTTTCAATCCTTGNTCNGCAAGCTGCATTCTCGGTTGACCTTCGAAGTGAAACGGTTTAGTTACAATTGCTACTACAAGGCAGCCGCAGGTTTTTGCAATGTGTGCAATTTCAGGTGCCGCTCCTGTACCCGTGCCTCCGCCGAATCCCGCTGTGATAAATACCATATCGCAATTTTCCAGCCCTCTTGAAATATCATCGCGGTTTTCTTCAACGGCTTTTAAGCCGATATCATCACGCATACCTGCGCCAAGACCTTTCGTGAGAGTTTTTCCTATTTGAATTTTAACATGGGCTTTGCTCATATCAAGAGACTGAGCGTCGGTGTTAATCGCAATGAATTCGACACCGTCAATTCCCTTTTCAACCATCGTGTTCAATGCATTACCACCGCCGCCGCCAACACCTAATACTTTGATTCTCGCACCATCAAGATTGTTTGTTACGATTCTAATTGACATTTTCTTACCCTTTCCTTTATTTAAATTTAATTTTCAATTAATAAACTTTTATAGATTATCAAACCACTGTTTTATTTTAAGTAAAATATTTTTTGGCGTAATTGATTTCCCGCCTTTTCTATTATTTTCCGGTGTATGGATATAATCCGGTTCATTCATTAATTTCATTTGATGAAGAATTAAACCCACACCTGTAGCAAATATCGGACTTTCAACTTCCTTAATAAGACCGCCTGTTAATCCGGTTGGAATACCGAGATTTACTTCCATTCTTAAAATTTCTTCAGCAAGTTCTTTAGTTCCTTTGATAAGCGAGCCGCCCCCTGTGATTACAACACCTGCGTGAAGCTGGTCATATATTTGTGAATTCCTTATTTCAATAGCGGCAAGGTCAAAGATATCCTGCATCCTTGCCTGAATAATTCTGGCTAAAATACTTTTCCGGGTTTTCTTTGGAATGTGCCTGCTGATTGATTCAACNATTATTTCATCATCATTCAAAATTTCATTTACNGATGCATAACCGAATTCCCTTTTTATTCTTTCAGCTTCTTTATCAGATATGCCAAGAGCNTCAACTATATCATTTGTTACAAGATTTCCAGCAATGCCGATACCTGCCGTATATTTTAAGACACCTTTTTTAAATACTGCTATATCACTTGTTCCACCGCCTATGTCTATCATTGCAACTCCGACCTTCTTTTCAGTGTCATTGAGGACTGAATGTGAGGAGGCAATAGGTTCGAGGACAATATCATCCAGGTCAACGTCACAGCTTGTAACACATTTAGATAAATCATCAATCGAAGAAACCAATCCGCTTATAATATTAACTTTTGCTTCGAGCCTTACTCCAAAGACTCCGATGGGTGTCTGGAATATACCGTCTTTCCCGTCAATAATATATTCCTGCGGAACAACGTCAATAATTTTTGTATCAC
>JGI20214J51088_10001928_pt1 | contig 14032 bp, 6 predicted proteins | sample WetSurMetagenome_FD_51088 | JGI IMG/M metagenome (IMG submission 51088) | reverse complement strand
CCACGGCCATGGATGCTCTTTGCTGCGACTTCAAGGCCGTGATCCTTGAAGATTGCACCACGGCAGGCACGGAAAGCGTCCACCGGCAAACGCTCGATACCTACCGCAAAAACGTTCTTTATCCGCTTTTCAGGATTATGACATCCGAACAGCTCCTGGCGGAGCTTACGCGGCAGGAAACATAACGGCATATGAACAAACCGTCACTCCGGTGAAAACCGGAGTCCAGATGTTTTGAAACTCTCCAGATAAACTGGCTTCCGGCGCCTGCCCCGGACCTGATCCGGGGTCCGCCGGAATGACAAGAAGCGGTACTTTCCAGCTTCTTTCTCCTTGCTCCCTGCTCTTTGCTCTCTGCTCTTCGCCTCTTATTCTTTCTCTTTGCTTATCCCCTCGCCTCTTTGCCTAGAGGCTGTTAGGCTTGGCAGCCATCGACAACAGCATTTAGCTGTGGAGCCCCTAGGGCAGGAGCCCGTGGCATTACGGTGCGGCGGAATCCGCCGAAGCTTCAGTGCTCCTTTGCCAAGGCTTCGGAGGACACCAGCATCCCTCCACTGTCTGGAGACCGTGGCTTCCTGCGAAGGCGGGTGAAAACAGAGATTCGAGCATTCAAATCCCGTATGTGCCTTTGATCCAATCAGGCATTGATGCTGCTATGGCGGTCACTTTCTGGGGTGGTCATAACCGGATCCCTAGTTGCCTGTTCGATAGGTTTATTGGGCTAGTCATAACCGACTTCTTATCTGAGGACGCGATAAGCTACTGCTAATCAAAACCAACGCCACACTTCGAGTGCCCGAGAGGAAACCTGCCTCCTTCATCGATAAGCAATGGGGGCGACGTCTTGCGTTTATTCTCGTCTTCTGGTAAGATTTAAAATATTTCCTTGGATAACATTCGGTCTTGACCCGATTCGAGATTGCCTCTCGGCGCCGTTTGCTTTACAGCGGGGTACGTGTTATGCGGAAACCATATATTCGTTATGCGGCATTGAACACCAGGTGACATTCGTCGCGTGATGGCTGCTATCGGCCAAGAGCAGTCTTAAGCCACTCCGCTCGATAGCCGACGTTCAACTCCATGTCGCGCTTAACTTCGGAGACGGTCACGACCCTCTTAATTCGGCCTAACATCCTCGTCCAGATTAACGTTACAGTGAGCGTCATCGCATTTCAACCCGACACTAGATTAGGTCATTAGGTCAATGGCAGACGTTTTTCTCAGCTACGCGCACGAAGATACGGATACAGCCGAAAAGCTGGCACGATTGCTTTCAAAAAACGGCCTCGACGTTTGGTGGGATCGAAGGCTGTTCGCTGGCGATGACCTTAATGTCGTGATCGAGCGGGCGTTGGAAGAGGCAAGATGTGCGATTGTGCTCTGGTCACCACATTCCGTCGTCTCCCACTGGGTGCGTGGCGAAGCACAAGTGGCGCTTGACCTGGACAAACTCGTCCCGATTCAGATTGCGGAATGCAAATTGCCAATCAACTTCCGAGACTTGAATACGCCGTGTGTCTACAGATCCGAAGATCAAATAGTCGATCTGGCAAAGCTTTTGACTGAGAAGCTCGCAGGCGGCCACGCTCCTTCCCCCAAGTCAGCTTCGTCGATCAAAGGGAAGAAACCGCTGACCGCGTCAAGAACAGTTGTCTTCTCGCCCAAGACGAGAAGCTCCTTCCTCGAAGATTTGAAAGGAGCGTCCGCGAAGCCAGGCGACACATTGTGGGTTCGTGTGACAAAGCAGCTTACGCTTTGGAAGAAACATCCGGTCAAGATGACACTCTATTTCGCTGTTGTCGTACTATCCGTTAGCGCGTTATACACGGGGTACTGGTACTACGTCGGCGATTGTGCGGATTATTATGCGCCTCTAAACGCGGCCATCGAGCAGAGGGCTGTTGACGCCGCTCACGAGTTCAAGGCCAATGGCAAATCTGCCCGCTACCTCGCGATGGTGCGGGAGATCGATACTGCGCTGGCATGGATGCCGAGGCAGTGCCTTTCCTCCGTACCGGTCGCCAGGAGTCTCCCGCGGTAGGGCGAAGCGACATCGTCACCGGCGAGCGCCTTGGCAGGTGGGCGCATCCATTCACGGCAGCCGCCGGATGTCTGGTCACCGCGGGGTGTCGGAAGACAAGGTAGGGACGCTTTAGAAAATCCGGCTAACCGCAGTGGGTCGCAAACAGACGATCAGCGGCGAATAGTCACATGCCGCATAATCGGGCAAAGGGGATCTTTTAACTCGCCCTCTTCTCCCCATCGAGCGTGCGCTCTGCAAGACTGCTTAACCCGCCCGCCGACTGCCAGAAAGGGTGCCTATGTTCAGCGTGAATTGGAGTAACCTCATTCTTGAATAAGCTGAGAATTGGACCCTCCAAGATATTTAGGGGGCGAAAAGGTGCGTTGCTCCACCTTTTCTGCTTCAAGCAAGGTTATGATTTCTAGAGTTGCTAATCGCGCATCTGAAGCACCACCTGTCCAACACTGATAACGAAGCTCTTTGCCTAACGGGCTAAGACGAGGTTCAAGATTAGCAAAAGAATGGACAGCCGAGTGACTGCGGTATCAGAGACTACCTTGAAATGGGCTCGCTACTAGCGAAAGTCAGCCCTGCATCCCCCAAAATTGATATTTTCCCTTATTCTGCCGGATTTGACAAATCTCTGCTTTCAGGCTAGGGTTCCTCAACCTTGTCAACTCATTAGCATCCTTCCTTCGTTCTCTTCATGTTGCGTGCTCGGAGGGCGTCGAACATGAAATGCCCGAAGTGCCAACTCGAGAATCTTTTAGACGCCAGATTCTGCAATGGGTGCGGCCAGCAATTGGAACTGGCCTGTCCCGAGTGCGGCAAGACCAATCCGCCCGGGAGCAGGTTCTGCAACGGATGTGGCCACAGCCTCTTTCTCCCATCTGAAACGACCCGCAGAGGACTTTCCTTTGATGAAAAGCTGAAAAAGATTCAGAAGTACCTTCCTAAGGGCATCACCGAGAAGATCTTATCTCAGAGGGAGAGAATAGAAGGTGAACACAGGCACATCACAGTTATGTTCTGCGACATGGAGGGCTTCACATCCCTTTCGGAGAAACTTGGCCCCGAGGAGATGTATGGTCTAATGGACCAGATTTATGAGATCCTGATTCACAAGGTTCATGAGTACGAGGGAACGGTAAACGAACTGACAGGTGATGGGATCATGGCCATCTTTGGTGCACCGATTGCTCTGGAAGATGCGCCACAGCGCTCAATTCGCTCAGCCCTCGCCATCCACAGCGAGATCACCCGGTTTAGCGAGCGAATGAGCCATGAAAAGGGGATCCGTCCCATAAAGATGCGTATCGGCATCAACTCAGGGCCTGTTGTCGTGGGTACGGTGGGTAATGACCTAAGGGTGGATTTCAAGGCAATCGGTGACACAGTCAATCTTGCTTCCCGTATGGAAGGGTTGGCTGCTCCAGGAGCTACATATGTTACCGAGAGTACCTTTAAACTTACTGAGGGTTTCTTTAGGTTTGAGGCTCTGGGTCAAAAGAAGGTTAAGGGCAAGGAGGAACCAGTTAATGTTTACCAGGTAATTGCGCCCAGTACAAAGGATACAAGATTTGATGTGGGTGCTGAGCGAGGTTTGACTCCTCTTGTTGGAAAGGAGCGAGGGTTGGAGCTCCTATTAGATAGTTTCGAGCGATTAAAAGAAGGAAGAGGCCAGGCTTTTTCCATTATGGGGGAGGCTGGACTTGGCAAGTCCCGGATATTGTACGAATTCAAGAAAATGGTGGCAAACAACGATGTAACCTTTCTGGAAGGGAAATGCCTCTCATATGCGAAAAATGTACCCTATCAGCCGATCACCGATATTCTGAAGGCGAATTTCGATATTAAAGAAGGCGACAGCGATCCAGAAATTAGGGAAAAGGTTACGAGGGGTATGAAACTGCTGGGAGTAGATGAAGAGTCCAAACTTCCTTACGTTCTGGAGCTTCTGTCGGTTAAAGACAGTGGAATCGACAATGCTTTCATGAGTCCGGCTGAGCGGAAACATCGAATTAACGAGGTACTGAAACAGATTGTTTTAAAAGTATCAGAGATTCGGCCATTGATTGTATCGATCGAGGATCTCCACTGGATGGACAAAAGTTCAGAGGATATCTTGAAGTCCTTTTTGGAGATCGTGGCAGGAGCAAGAGTACTGTTAATCTTTACATACCGCCCTGATTTTGTGCACACATGGGGAGGGAAGTTTTATTACAACCAGATAAATTTGAATCGACTTTCCAATCGCGAAAGCCTCTCAATGGTAGAACACCTTTTGGGAACTCAGGAGATTGATGAAGAGCTTAAGAAAGCAGTATTGGAGAAGACCGAAGGTATCCCCTTCTTCATTGAGGAATTATTGAAGTCGCTGAAAGACCTTAAGATCATTGAGAGAGAGAATAACAAGTATCAGTTGACGAAAGAAATCAAGGCTGGACTTATTCCTTCGACTATACAGGACATCATCATGGCGCGTGTAGACTTACTTCCCGAAGAGGCCAAAACAGTTCTACAAATCGGCTCAGTAATAGAAAGGGAGTTTAGCCATGAATTGATCAAGCGAGTTTCGGCGCTTCCTGAAGAACCTTTGCTCTCCTATCTTTCTTCGCTAAAGGAGTCTGCGCTTCTCGTTGAGAGAGGCATATATCCACAAACCTCCTACGTTTTCAGGCATGCTCTGACCCGTGAGGTGGTGTATAATTCAATATTGACCCAGAAGAAGAAGGAACTTCACGCAAGAATTGGGACGAGCATTGAGGAGTTATATAAGAATAGCCTGGCTGCCCATTACGAGGTCCTGGCTGAGCATTTCTTGATGAGTGAGAGTTATGCCAAAGCTGCTGAGTATTTTAGGCTGGCAGGAAGGAAGGCGGAGAAGACTGCCTCCTTATTCAGGGCGATTTCATTTGCTCAGCAGAGGATCGCTTGTCTTGAGAAACTGGACCAAACTGCTGACCTGCAGAAAAAGATTATTGATGCCAGAACAGGGCTCGGTCTCTACTGCGCTCAAATGAACCAAAAGAAGGCAAAAGAAGCTATTGATCCGATCGTTAACATTGCTCTCAAACTAGATTACAGAAAAAGGCTCTGCCAGATCTATACCATACTTGGCATCTACCACGGTATTGTAACTGAGGACTGGAAAGAAGCATACAAAACACTTGAGCATGCTCTGAAGATTTCGGAAGAATCTGGAGATTTTATCACATTAGTGCTTGCAAGTTATTACTACGCGGGTGCTCTAGCGTTTAATTGTGAATTCGATCGGGCGGAAGAGTATTTCCGTAAATCCTATGAGATTAATCTGGCTGTAGGAAGCCTTTGGGGGGCTTCCGCGATGCTTTCAACGCTCTCATATGCAACTCTTCTACCCCGCGGAAAAATTGAAGAGGCATTTCGGACGACAGAAAAGGCTATCGAATTAGCGGAGAAGAGCGGTGACGTATTTTCCAAAGGCACAGCGTATGTCAGCCACGGTATCTCATGCTTTTACAAGGGATTCCTTCCACAAGCCGAGGTGCAGATGGCCAAGGGATTTGATTTGAGCAACGCGATTCCTCTTTATTGGTACGCGTACGCTCGGCTTTTCCTGGGAATCATTTATTCCGAAACGGGGGATTTTTCAAAATCAGAAGAATCTTTACAAAATGGGATTTCAGTTCTTACCGAGAATGAGCTTAACCCATCGCTTGTCAATTTTGGAAAGGTTGCGCTAACAAGAACCAAGGTCATGAATAGGGACAAAAATATTGATTGGGGTTTCCTTGACCTGGCCATAAGCAATAATAAATTGAAACCTTTTGAGACATTGCTCTTCAAGTTTCTTGGGGACATCTTTCTGTATGTTGATGACGGGCATTTGTCAGAAGCAGAGCATTGGTATGCTCGGGCCATTGAGGCAGGTGAGAGGAATGGCATGGTGACTGACATCGGAAGGGCAATGACTCACGTCTCATATGCAGAGTTGTATCGTCGGAAAGGCGAGGGATCCAAGATTCGGGAGCAACTCAGCAAAGCCACAGAGACCTTCAAAGAATGCGGAGCCGACGGCTGGGTTGAGAAATATGAAAAGGAACTCGCCAAACTGGTATGAATTGCCCTGCCTTTTCTCCTCCCAGGCTTTTGCTTACTGTTGCTAATCGCGTTCTTACAGGGCTCGCTTGGAATTTAAACATACGCACTCCTTATCCGAGGTAACACGAGGCGCCATCAGCAAAGTTGACCACCTGAGTCTGAGTCCATTATAAACTTTTGTCCGTTCACATGGTGACAACTCCGATTTAGCCTTGCAAAATCTCGTTCAGCTTCGCTTCCCATTCATCCTCGGATAAGACCTCATAGCGGATCACTTTGTCCTCCATTTGAGATCCAAGCTCACTCTTCAATACCGATTTCGCAAACTCACGGGTCTACCGGGGATTAGCTCTTTGGGATTAGGCAGGCTGAAGGCTATCGCCCTTGGCTGGCGCGGCGCGCCACCAGGCGGTCACGCACGCCCTGAGGGTCGAACCGCGACTCATTTTTCTTTTTCACTGCCGCTGCTTTGGCTTTTCGCTTTTGCAGGTACTGATCGACGTGAGCCGGTCGGCGCAAGTAATAACCAATGACCTGATAAACATCGGCGAGGTTCAAGGAGGGGTACTGTTGGACGATCTCTTCCGCGGTAGCACCATCAGAGAAAGCCGCGACAACCGTATCCAGTGTTACGCGTGTCTTCCCGATGCGAACAACTCCATCCTCATCGGCCTGGAGAGGGACCGCTTCTTTTGCAAATGAGAGGGCCATAGTTCTACCTCCGATATGCCTATTTTAGGCGATCATAGCCGGCAAGTCCACTTCCGTCGGAACTCAGCGTAGAGCTGAGAGCGTAGAGCAAAGAGTAAGAAACAACGCAGTTTAATAATCTGTGATGAGCTCGTAAAAGGCCCAAAACACCTTTTTCTGTCATTCCCGCGGAGGCGGGAATCCAGTCTTTCTAGAGGGTTCTGGACTCCCGCCTCCGCGGGAGTGACGGCCTGGGAGACTTTTTACGAACGCATCAATGTGTTGCTCTTGGCTCCTTGCTCTCTGCTCCTCGCCTTTTATTCTTTCTTTCTTGCTAATTCCTCCATCCTGGCCTTGATCTCTTTTTCAAATCCCCGTCCCGTGGGCCGGTAATAGACCCGGCTTTTGACCTTCTCGGGCAGATACTCCTGTTTCACCCATGCCCCGGGGTGGTTGTGGGGATAGACATACCCTCTGGCATAGCCAAGCCCTTTCATCAGCTTTGTGGGAGCATTGCGGATGTGAAGCGGCACAGGCTGGGCCCCTGATTCCTCAATCTCGGCCTTTACCGCTTTCTCCGCCACGTAGAGGGCATTGCTCTTCGGAGCGGAGGCCAGGTAGACCGCCGCTTCCGCGAGAGCGAGCTCCGCCTCGGGCGGGCCGACCTTCTCCCACGCTTCGAAAGCGCACAGGGTCACCTGGAGCGCGTCGGGATCTGCCAGCCCCACGTCTTCCGAAGCAAAGCGGATCATGCGGCGGCAGATGAAGAGAGGGTCTTCTCCGGCCATCAGCATCCTGTAGAGCCAGTAAAGGGAAGCCTGTTCATCGCTTCCTCGAAGGGCTTTGTGAAAGGCGGAAATGAGATTATAGTGTTCCTCGCCGTCCTTGTCGTGAGCGAGCGCTTTCCTGCTCAGAGCCTGCTCCACGCTCGCCAGGTCCAGAATCTTGGCGCCCTGCCCTTCTCCCGTCACATACTCCACGGCGATCTCCAGGTTGTTGAGAGTGACCCGCGCATCCCCTGAGGAAAAATCGATGAGGTGTTCCAGTGCCTCCTTCTCGATCCGGACCTCCGAATTTCCCAAGCCCGATTCCTTGTCCTTCATCGCCCGATCCAGGATTTTTCGAAGATCCTCCCGCTCCAGAGGACGAAGAACCATGACCCTGGCTCTTGAGAGCAGAGGCGGAATGACCTCGAAGGAGGGATTCTGCGTCGTCGCCCCGATGAGGACGATCACCCCGTTTTCGACATAGGGCAAAAAAGCGTCCTGCTGGGCCTTGTTGAATCGGTGGATCTCATCCACAAAGAGAATAGTAGGCTTTCCTGTGAGATTGCGGGTTCTTTCGGCTGCGTCAACGATCTGGCGCAGTTCTTTCACGCCGGAAGTCACGGCCGAAAAAGACTGGAAGGGGTTTTGAGTGTACTGGGCGATCAGCTTTGCAAGAGTGGTCTTGCCGGAACCCGGAGGCCCCCAAAGGATGACGGAGAAGAGATGGCCCGACTGGATCGCTTTCAGGAGCACGGAATTCGGGCCCAGGAGATGGTCCTGCCCCACCATCTCCTCGATCTTTCTTGGCCTCATCCGGTCGGCCAGCGGCGTAAATGGGGTTTCCATTCTAAGGCACCATCTCGGTGTTTGCTTGCCAATGCCCGCTTCCCCCTCCCCTAACCCCTCCCGCCAAGGGAGGGGAATTCCTGGGGGATGATCTTCAGTTTCCTCCCCCTTGACGGGGGAGGCAAGGTGGGGGTGAGGTGAACAGCACTACCCTGCGAGCAACTCGGACAATTTCGCCAGAGTGCTTGTCATGTCAATGGGCTTAGGGATGAGGAGATCGACTGCCGGGCTCTTTTCCTTGGGCTTGTGCTCCGCTCCTTCACCCCCCGTAATCCAAGCCACGCTCACATCCGTCCACTTCCTTTTGATTTCTCTGATGAGATTCTGAACTTTCATGTCCGGAGTTCCGGAGCCCACAATCACCACGTCAAAAGTTTTTCTCTCCAGGTGCTGAAGGGCTTCCGTGCCGGTGGATACGGTGCTCACCCGATATCCTTTGTGATCGAGCATCTTGTAAAGGAGATCCCGTATCATCCCGTCTTCCTCGACCAGGAGAACATGCGCTTCATTGGCCTTCCTACGTCTTCGCGGCTTTTTTGGGGATGCCGCCGCCAGAGGCAGCCGGATCGTCACAACAGTGCCTTCGTTCTTCTTGCTGAAGAGATCCAGGGTCCCCCTGTGTCTCCTCGCGATCGCCTGAGCCACGCAAAGGCCCAGCCCCGGCTTGCCGTCCTCCTTTGTGGTGAAGAAGGGGTCGAAAACCTTGTCCAAAATCTCAGGGGCGATCCCTGCCCCGCTGTCCTGGACATAGATGTGGGCTTGTCCTGCGTTCTCTTCGATGCTCAGATACAGGTCTCCTCCGTGGGGCATGGCTTCTACGGCGTTGAACATCACATGAGAGAGCATTTCCTCTATCTCTTTGGAATCCCCTTCCACAGGGGACACCGCCCTGAGGTAGGTCTTGAGATTGATCCCGGACCCCTGCGCTTCAGGACGGTCATCCAGCTTTGAGCTGACACATGCGACTGCCTCCCGGACAACCTTCTTCAGGTCCACGAGAGACTTGCGCGAAGGGTCCGGAGCCTCTTTGGTGAAACTTCCAAGGGACTCTGCAATCCCCAGGATCTGCTCATGTGCGTCTCCAACCGGCGTCGCGCCTTGAAGGCCGCCCTCCCTGCCGCCTCTCACAATCCCAGCAGGTGGGGAGTTCCTCTCCAGATAGGCATGAAGCCGCCTGGTGATCTCGTGGGCCATTCGGACGAGAGATTCGTTTTTTCTCGATTCCACCAGGCGTTTTTCCCTTTTCTTGCGCTCCCCGCTGGGGGTGAGCATCAGAAGAAAAGCGGTTCGGCCTCTTCTGCGGACCTTTCTGACTCTCACATCACAGCTCAGGACATCACCGTTATTCGCCACAAGGTCTGTCTCGTACTCCTCGGGAGCCCATTTCCCTGAAGCCCGTCTCCTCTGNAAGTCTCTGGTGACATTTTTCAAGCGGGAGTGAACAAAGTCAGCGAAAGGGTGCGCCAGCACCTCCTCGCTCGAATACCCGAGTTGATCCAAAATGAAATCGTTCGCCTCCACAATCCTTGCTTTCTCGAGAACGATGAAACCCACGGGCATCGAATGCAGAAGAGCTTCCCTCTGATTCAAGGCTCTCGCGGCTTCCTGATTTTCCTTTCGGAGCAGGGCGATCTCTTCTCTCAATCGCTCTTGGTCTGCCCTCATTCTGGCAATCTTTTTCTCAAAGCGATCCTTGTCTTTCGTCGTCATGGCAGGCACAGAATCTTGAGGTTTCTGGAAGTAGTGAAAGAAGGGCCGAAAACGATATCCCCTCTGAAAGTTGGTGAATCAGGGTTGTTCCCCGTGAGGCAAAACCACTTGGCAAGAACCTTACACCACGAAAAAAGAGCCGTCAATCCCCTCTTGAAAACCCCCTTGACTTTCCCCTCTGATTGGGAACAATCTCCACAGGTGTTCTTGAAGTCAAAAACTGTCGGCTGAAGCCTCAGCTTGAGGGCCAAAGGCACAGAGGCACAAAGGGACAGAGCGGAGGGTTTTTCCGCTTTGTGCCTTTGCCTCTTTGTCACTTTGTCCCTGCATCGTGTGCGCTGAAACCAAACTGAAATTTTCGCCCAAACGCATGGGATCTGCACCTGTCCCCTGAAGGCCATAAAAAGAAATGAGGTTCCTTTGACTAGTCCATCCTCCTTCGTTCACCTTCATGTTCACACAGAATACAGCCTCCTGGACGGTGCGATCCGGATCAGTCAGCTGCTGGACAAAGCCCGCGCTCTCAACATGGAAGCGGTGGCCATCACGGACCACGGGAACATTTTCGGCGCCGTGGAGTTTTTCACCAAGTGCCCTGACAAGGGTGTCAAACCCGTCCTGGGTTGTGAAGTGTATGTCGCCTCCGGCCACCGCAAGGACCGCGCCATGCCGCAGGACGGGAGCCCGAACGCCCACCACCTGATTCTTCTGGCCATGAACCAGGAAGGGTACAAAAACCTCTGCCGTTTGGTGACCCTCGCCCATCTTGAAGGATTCTACTATCACCCCCGGGTGGACATGGAGCTCCTCAGGCAATACCACTCCGGGCTGATTGCCTTGTCCGCCTGCCTGAAAGGGAGAATCCCTTACCTCCTCAACACCAACCGAAGCGAACAGCAAAGATGGAGACGAGGACCCTTGCCTCCATCTTTGACCGGGACCGCTTCTACTTCGAAGTCCAGGCCAATCTGCTCCCTGAGCAGAAGACCGTGAATCACCTGCTCAAGGAGCTCGGTCACGAACTCTCCATCCCTCTCGTGGCGACGAACGACTGCCACTATCTGAACCGGGAAGATTTCGAGGCTCATGATGCCCTTCTCTGCATTCAGACCGGCAAAACCATTGAGGACACAAAACGCCTCAAGTTCTCCACGAACGAATTTTTCTTCAAATCCCGCGAAGAGATGGCCTCAAACCTCGGCGAAAAGGAATTCAGTGAAGCCCTGGACAACACCGCAGAGGTGGCGAAGCGCTGCGGGTTTCAAATGGATTTCGGCCATTACAAGTATCCGGTCTTCCAGGTGCCTGCCGGCAAAAGCCTCGAGGAGCTTCTCAAAGAAGAGGCGCGCAAGGGTCTGGACCTGCGGATCGAGCAGATCCGAGAGGAGGGCAAGGTTCTTGCCCCTGAACAGGTTCAGGAGTATCACGAGAGGCTGGAATACGAGCTCATCGAGATCATCAAGATGGGCTTTGCCGGGTACTTTCTGATCGTCGCGGATTTTATCGACTATGCGCGGCGCTCGGACATCCCGGTGGGNCCGGGCCGGGGTTCGGCCGCCGGGTCCCTGGTAGCCTACTGCCTCAAGATCACCAATGTGGACCCCATGAAGTACGGCCTGCTCTTCGAGCGGTTTCTCAACCCCCAGNGGATCACCATGCCGGATATTGACATTGATTTCTGCATGAACGGCAGGGATGACGTGATCCGCTATGTGGCCGAGAAATACGGCCGGGAAAACGTTTGCCAGATCATCACCTTTGGAACCATGAAAGCCAGAGCGGTCATCCGGGATGTGGGCCGGACTCTCAACATTCCCTACGGCGATGTGGACCGAATTGCCAAGCTGGTCCCCGCCGGTCCCAAGGTGAGCCTCTTCAAGGCCATGGAGGAGGAACCGGAACTGAGAAAACTCGAGCAGGGAGAGGCCCTCTACAAAAAGCTCCTTGCCATTGCCAGGTCCCTTGAAGGCCTTTCAAGGCATGCCTCTACCCACGCCTCCGGTGTCGTCATCTCCGACCGGCCCCTGGTGGATTACCTCCCTCTGTTCAAGGGGACCAACGAGGAAGTGATGACCCAGTTCACCATGGAACAGATCGAAAGGTTGGGCCTCATCAAATTCGACTTCCTCGGGCTCAAAACGCTCACGGTCATCAAGCACGCGCTCACCCTCATTGAGAAAACCGCCGGCCGAAAAATCGACATCGACAAGATCCCCCTGGATGACCCGGCCACCTACCAGCTTTGCAGCGAAGGCAAAACCACAGGCGTTTTCCAGCTTGAAAGCTCAGGGATGAAAGACCTTTTGAGAAGACTGAAACCCGAGGTCTTCGAAGATCTGATTGCCCTGGTGGCTCTTTACCGGCCGGGGCCTCTCGGAAGCAACATGGTGGAAGAGTTTATCGCAGGCAAGCACGGAAAGGGCAAGATCAAGTATTTCCTGCCTCGCCTCGAGCCCATCTTGAAAGAGACCTACGGCGTCATCCTTTATCAGGAACAGGTCATGAAGATCGCCCAGGTCCTGGCCAACTACAGCCTTGCCGAGGCGGATGAATTGAGGAAGGCCATAGGGAAAAAGAAACAGGACGTCATGGACAAGCACCAGGCCCGCTTTGTGGAAGGGGCTGCCATCAACGGAGTCAACGAGAATCTGGCGAGCAAACTTTTCGCGCTCATCGAGAAGTTCGGCGGGTACGGGTTCAACAAGTCCCACTCCACGGCCTACGCTCTGATCGCTTACCAGACGGCCTTTCTCAAAGCTCATTACCCGGTCCAGTTCATGGCCGCCCTCCTGACCCAGGATATGGGGAACCAGGACAAGACCATCAAAAACATCGCCGAGTGCCGCGAGATGGGAATTCAGATCCTCCCTCCGGACATCAATGAAAGCCAGCCTGATTTTGCCGTGGTGGAAGGAGGAATCCGGTTCGGCCTCGGAGCGGTGAAGAATGTGGGCCTCAAGGCCGTTGAATCCGTGATCGAGGAGAGGAACCAGGGAGGCCCTTTCAAGGACCTGGTGGACTTCTGCGCGAGGGTGGACGGGTCCAAGGTCAACCGGAGGGTGCTGGAAGGCCTGATTCAGTGCGGCGCCTTTGATTTCACCGGGGTCGAACGATCGAGGCTCCTGGCCTCGCTGGATGAAGTGACCCGGCTGTGCGGCGCCGGTCAGGATCCCAATCAGCTTACGATCTTTTCAGCGGCTCCGGGAGGCGGGGTCAGGACTTTCGACTTTTCCAGCATTCAGAACCACGTCCCTTGGGATGAACGGGAAAAGCTCCGAAGAGAAAAGGAAGCCCTCGGTTTTTACATCACCGGCCATCCTCTTGATCGTTACAAGGAAGAGGCGGGCCGTTTCACCACCTCCTCCATCCAGGACCTGACCCTGCTCACCGACAGGACGACCGTGCGCGTAGCCGGCGTCATCGAAGAGCTGAAAATCAAGCGGACCAAAAAGGGAGACAAGATGGCCATCCTCACCCTTGAAGACCAGACCGGGTCTGTGGAGGTGGTCGTGTTTCCCGACGTGTTTGAACGCTCCTCTGCCCTGCTGAAAAGCGATGAGCCGCTGCTGGTCTCCGGCATGGCAGAGGTGGATGAAATGGTGGCCAAGATCATCTCCCAGGAAATCCAATCTCTGGAGAATGTGAGACAGGCGGCCATCCGGATGATTGAGCTTCCCCTTCCGAGGGAGGCCCTTTCCAAAGATCACCTGGAAGGGATCAAAGATGTGCTTTACCGTTATCCCGGGGAGTCATCGGTGGTGTTCAAAGTGGAAACCGACCCGGGAAAACGCGTGGTCATCGCCGCGCACCCCCGCTACAATGTCTTTGCCTGCCGGGAAATGATTCAGGAACTTGAAACCTTGATCGGTCGAAAGGTGGTCTGCCGTTATGGAGAAAAAAATTCGAACCATCG
>JGI20214J51088_10001927_pt1 | contig 14036 bp, 15 predicted proteins | sample WetSurMetagenome_FD_51088 | JGI IMG/M metagenome (IMG submission 51088) | reverse complement strand
TCCCTGTTCATTATGCCCGTTTACGGACTGATCACCACCATGTCGGCACTGGTCTTGCTCTGCACGGCGGGCGTGCTGACGCTTGTTGGCAGACAAGCCGGTTAACGCTATAGTCATCAAGGAAAAACAGGGCGGCGGTCACCCTCCCCGGCCCCAACTCTCATCAGGAGCGTACTCATGACTGAAGAAAACACAATCTATGAAGCCCTTGCAGCCCATTTGGATCGCCTTCCCGCAGGTTTTCCACGCACACCGGACGGAGTCGAAATGCGGATTCTCCGGCGTCTTTTCAGTCCGGAAGAAGCGAAGCTGGCACAACTCTTGACCGTCAGGCCGGAAAGCGCTGCCGCGATTGCCGCTCGGACCTCGCGGAACCCCGAAGAACTGGGACCTAAGTTGGAATCCATGGCCAAAAAGGGACTCATTTTCCGATATCGCAAAGGGGATCAGGTTTTCTATATGGCAGCTCAGTTCGTGATCGGTATTTGGGAATACCATGTCAATGACCTGGACCCGGACCTCATCAAAGATATGAACGAATATTTGCCTTATTTCTTCGACCCGAAGATTATGGTCAAGACCCCGCAACTGCGAACAATCCCCATCTCCAAAGCGCTGTCGGTGGAACAGAAAATAATGGCCTACGACAAAGCCCGTGAAATCGTCCTGGAGCAGGAGGAAATCATTGTCGCTTCGTGCATCTGCCGGAAGGAACGGGAGATCATGGGTGAGGGCTGCAATCGGCCTCTGGAGAGCTGCCTGGTATTCGGTGCAGGAGCTCAATATTATGCCGACAATGGGCTCGGTCGCCGGATCGATCATGACGAAGCCTTGCGCGTTCTGGACGAAGCGGAGAAGAAGGGATTGGTGCTGCAGCCTTCCAACGCTCAGAAGGCCGTCAACATCTGCACCTGCTGCGGATGCTGCTGCCAGATTCTGAAGAACCTCAAGCGGCTTCCGGACCCCGCAAACCACGTCGCCTCAAACTATTTTGCCGACGTCGATCAAGACACCTGCACCGGATGCGGCGTCTGCATCGAGCGCTGTCAGATGGATGCGATCGCAATCGATGAAACCGCGCGTGTCGACTCCAACCGATGCATCGGCTGCGGCCTGTGCGTACCGACCTGCCCCGAAGAAGCCGTCAGCCTGACGGCGAAACCGGAAGGAGAACGCCGGACACCGCCGTCCCAGTTCTACGAAACCTATAAGAATATCGCCATGGAACGCTTGGCCAAGTAGTTGCGTCACCTGATGAGTTAGAACGGTGAAGCGCGGAATCCTTTTTTTCACCGCAGAGACGCAGGGGACAGAGAGATTCACAACCTCTGCATGCAACTGAGATGGGCGAGTAGGGCACACGGAGGGTGGCTCTGCCAAATGGAAGGCGGGAATACCAAACTGAGGGCGGGCTTTCCAGCCCGCCCGCTTTTGATTCAATTCTTTAGATCTTCCAGATCCCCGCGATGGCCTGGCCGCATTTGCTGCATTTTCCATCCTGCAAATGCAGCATCCGGACCGTGTAGCCGGTTCGCTCGATTAGGCGGGTTTTGCATTGGGGACACTGGGTGTGTTCCGCCTCATGGCCGGGCAGGTTGCCAAGATATACGAATTGGAGACCCTCATCCAGAGCTGTTTTCCAAGCCTGTTCCAGGGTCGCAACCGGGGTGGGCTGAAGGCTCTTCAATTTGTACAGCGGGTAGAAGCGGGTGAAATGCACTGGCACATCGGGGCCAAGCTCCGTTCTGATCCAGCGACACATGGCCCGGATCTCTTTCATGTCGTCGTTCTTCCCGGGCACTATTAAATTCACGATCTCGGTGTGCACCTTCTGGTCTTTGAGTCGCTTCAGGGTTGCCAGGACCGCTCCGAGACTGCCTTGGGTGAGGTCACGGTAGTAGTCTTCGGTAAAGCCTTTCAAGTCGATGCAGGCGGCATCCAGAACCTTGCACAGATCCTCGAGGGGAGCGGCATTGATGAAGCCGTTGGAATGGATGACCTTGAGGATCTTCTGTTCTCTGGCCAAGCGGCCCATTTCAAGCATGTATTCAATGAAAATGGTGGGTTCAACATAGGTCGAGGCAATCGACCGGCACTTGTAGTTCTTCGCTTTTTCGACCACTTCCGCAGGAGGCAGATCGTAGTTGAGGGTATCGTCAGGTCGTGCCTGAGAGATCTCCCAGTTTTGACAGAACTTGCAGTTCAGGTTGCAGCCGGCCGTGGCGATGGAAAAAGAGAGGGTCGACGGGAGCACGTGGAAGAAGGGTTTTTTCTCGATCGGGTCAACATGCACCGCACATGGATTGCCATAAACCAGAGAATAATACTGGCCGTCGATGTTCTCGCGCACGCGGCAATAGCCGCGCTTCCCCTTTTCCACCTGACACAGACGAGGACACAATTCGCAGCGGACCAGCCCATCACTCAAGGGGGTGAAATAGGGGGAGACTTTGCGCCCCAGGAATCCTTTCTCCAGGGCTTGCGCTTCGCTCAGGGACGGGAGTGAAACCCAATCGAAAGTCTTCATCCCGGCCAGAAAGAGTGCGCAACGTCCGCACTGCGATAGAAAATCACGCCTGCTGATTGTCTTTTTCATCATGATGTACCCATTTAGAACACATCCGCTGAAAAGATATGAATCTCGGTGCTCTTGTCCTTCCAGCAGCCTTTCGGGAGGCCGGCTTTCTGGCAGGTGTGTTCGAGAAAGGTGTTGCGATCCCAGCCGTAATCGGTAGCGACCTGGGGCAGGAGCAGGCCGGAGGAGCCGCCGTTTCTCATCAGGATGCCGTGTTTTCCGACCTGGATTTCTTCGACGCCGGTTATCTTCTGGAACGGGGTGAGTGCTGAGATTTCGATCTCCAGACCCTTCAGTTCGTCAGCTCTCAGGGGACTGAAGCGGGGGTCCTGGAACGCTGCCGCCAGAGCCATCTCGGCGACTACTTCGCCTAGCGGGCGGTCGGACACCAGGCGGCCGATACAGCCCCTAAGTTGCCCGTGCGTCTTCAGGGTAACGAAGGCACCCCGGTTTTCTTTGAGAGTTGCGGAAAGATCTTCAAGACTCGGGGCTTTTTTGCCGAGCAGCTTGACCTCGATGCATTCCCGGGCGATCCGGTGCAATGCGGCCTTGTCCTCGACGCTGAGGCCCAGGTCCACGCCCACCTTGGGCCCTTCGGTTCTGCGTTCGCCACCCCCGCCCGGTTCGGCCCACAGCGCTGCGGCCATATAGCCGACCACTCTGGAGCGCTCTCCGGTCACATCTCCGGAATTGGCGTAATTGAGGACTCGGCTCCGGGTTGCTCCCAGGCGCTTGGCAGCCAGCATCGTTGCTGCTATGGGACCACCCCCGCAGGCTTCGCACTTGCCGCCGGCAAGGCCTTGCAGGAGGCCTTCGGGATCAAAGGCCGATACTTTGTCGAGCACCACCTGATCGAGCCGTCTGGCTTCATCATAGGAATGAAAGTGAGAGAGGTCGGAACTAGCCACGAGAAGAACCGATTGGTTTTTGACGCAATCGGCAATGGCTTCGGCAAGCCACCGGCAGGTCTCAAGGTCCTGTTCCCCCATGACCAGGGGGACCAGCTTGAAACCCGGCATGACCACCTGGAGGAACGGCAGCTGAATCTCCAGGGCATGTTCCTTGGCATGCGCTTCAGGCAAAAACCGGATGCGCTTGTCACGCTTCTCCAGCGCCGTTATCAGTTCTTTGTCGAGGGGAACCACTCCCAAAGGGGTCCGAAATCCTCCGCGGTCATAAACCGAGACCCCCTGGAAGCGGGCATGGTGGCTTGGGGCAAGAACGATAACCGTTGGGAATTTCTGCCTTTCAAGGAGCTTGTAGGCGTAAGCCGCCACCTGACCCGAGTAGACATAACCGGCATGGGGCGAAATGAGGGCAATCAACTGCCCATCGGCTGTCATTTCGGTTGGCGGAACCCTGCCGAGAAAACCCTCGATCTTCTGGCGGAGCTCCTCGGGCGCCGCCGGATACCACGAGCCGGCGAGAACGGATTCGCGAACCTGGTCTGTTGAGAGGGATTTATCATCCACAGCGACGGCATTCTGATAAGCCGCACCTTGCCATGCAATAAGGACCGACACGAACAGCCACATCGCCGGCCACCGCTTTCTTGAACTTTGAAGACTATTCATAAATATTCTCGTGGCAAAGGGTTTAAAGTTGATGGTATTGAAAGTGAGGGGATTATAATAGAGCGGTCACCGCAGCGTCAATACACAGAAAAGAAGTGGTGGCAAGGGATTATCGGCGCTGAAATATTGACGGCAGCACAATGATGAAATGATTGGGAGTCTAACTATGCGCATCATCCGATTCCTTGATGAAAACGGCAAGGAGTGTTTCGGGCATGCTTTTCAAGACGGTCATGCCATGCTTTGTGAGGGAAGTTTATTCGATGGCCTGCGGGAAACGGGACTCCGGGTTTCCGTCAAGAAACTCCTGGCGCCTCTTCAGCCGACGGCCATTTTCTGCATCGGGCTCAACTACCGGCAGCACGCGGCGGAGACCGGAATACAGATTCCCCAGTACCCCGTACTCTTCATGAAGAATCCCGCGACAGTCACCCACCCCGGGGATCCCATTGTCGTGCCTCGGGCATGCCTCAATACCCCGCAGGTGGACTATGAGGCGGAATTGGTGGCGGTCATCGGGAAGCCCGCCAGGGACGTCTCTGCTTTCCAGGCGCTCGACTATGTTCTGGGATACACCGCGGGCAACGATGTTTCGGCCAGATGGTGGCAGAAACACGCCGGCGCCTCACAGTGGATTCGCGGCAAGAGCTTCGACACGTTCTGTCCTCTCGGACCCGAACTGGTCACCGCCGAAGCAATACCCGATCCGCAAAATCTGCGCCTGCGGTGCATCCTGAACGACGAGGTCATGCAGGACGGCAATACTTCCGACATGATCTTTTCCGTGGCGGAACTCATTCAGTTCCTGTCGGAAGGGACCACCCTCCTCCCCGGGACCATTATTCTCACCGGGACCCCCAGCGGCGTGGGTTTTGTACGGCAGCCGCCGGTCTACCTCAAGGCCGGGGACGTCGCTACCATCGAGGTCGAGCAGATCGGGATGCTCACCAATCCGGTGGTTGAAGAGAAGTGATCAACAGCCATGTCAACCCGTGAGAACATAAAGCAGGCGGCACGAGTACTTCACGACGCCGAGGCCGTGCTCATCACGGCCGGGGCGGGAATGGGGGTAGATTCGGGATTGCCCGATTTTAGAGGCAAGGAGGGATTTTGGAAAGCCTACCCACCTCTCGCCAAGCTGGGTAAATCGTTTGTGGAAATGGCCAACCCGGAGTGGTTCTACAGCAATCCGAAACTCGCCTGGGCATTCTATGGACATCGCCTGAACCTTTACCGGAAGACGATTCCCCACAGCGGATTCGATCAGTTGCTCGAAATTGTCGACCGGAAACCCGGCGGGTATTTCGTTTTTACCTCCAACGTCGACGGGCATTTTCAGAAGGCCGGGTACGAGGAGGCACGGATCGAGGAGTGCCACGGCTCCATCCATTATCTCCAATGCACCGGCCCATGCGGCCGCGACATCTGGGATGCCGGCAAGCTCCAGGTTCCCGTTGATGAAGAGGTTTTTGAAGCTCTGGAGCCCTTGCCTCGGTGCATCAAGTGCGGGGGCATGGCACGGCCCAATATTCTGATGTTCGGCGATTGGTCCTGGAACGGGGCTCGGAGTCAGGACCAGGGCGAGCGGCTGGCTCTGTGGCTAAAATCGGTTGCCGCTGACGGGATGCGGCCGGCGATCGTGGAAATGGGTGCGGGCACTGCCGTGGCAACGGTCCGCTGGAAATCGGAACAGGCAGCGAGGCGGACCAATGGGGTCCTTATAAGGATTAACCCTCGCGACACCATGATTCCATCCGGGCCCCACCTGGCCTTGCCGTTGGGCGCAGCGGAAGCGATGGCGGCCATCTGTACCGCAGTGAAAGGTTGATTGAGGTTCAAGCCATGAAGCGTGATTTCTTCAAAGTGCTCTCTCCCACGGCAATTCTTGGCTACGGGTTTCCGGAACGCTCCTTCGCGCGGGGCATCGAGCACCGCCCTGACCTCATTGCCGTTGACGCCGGCAGTACGGACCCCGGACCCTATTACCTGGGAGCGGGCAAGTCTTTCACCAGCCGGTCGGCGGTGAAGCGGGACTTGGAACTCATCCTGGGAGCCGCTCTCGAATTGTCCATACCGTGTATCATTGGCACCGCCGGGGGCTGCGGGGCGAGGGAGCATATTGGTTGGACCGAATCCATCATCCGGGAGATTGCGCGGGAAAGAGGCTACCGCTTCATGATGGCCATCATCTACGCCGATGTCGCCAAGACTGAGGTTCTTCATGCCATGAAAAGGGGGCGAGTGAGCCCGCTCCACCCGGCTCCCGAAATCACCGCCGAAGATGTTGAGAGGAGCGTGCGCATCGTCGCCCAGATGGGAGCCGAGCCCGTTTTCAAAGCCCTCGCAACAGGCCCGCAAGTTGTACTCTGCGGGCGCTGCTATGACCCGGTGCCCTTTGCGGCGCCGGCGATCATGAACGGCTTCGATCCGGGGCTTGCCTATCACATGGGCAAGATCCTCGAATGCGCGGCGATTGCGGCGACTCCGGGGAGCGGTCGCGACTGTGTGATGGGTACGCTTTACGCGGATTATTTCGAGCTGGAATCGCTCAATGAGGAACGGCGGTTCACCCCAACCTCGACCGCTGCTCATACCCTCTACGAGAAGAGTGACCCCTACTACCTGCCCGGCCCCGGCGGAACGCTCGATTTGACCGCGACACGCTTCGAGGCACTCGATGAAGAGCGCACCCGCGTCTCCGGCACCCGCTTCATTCCTGCCGATCCTTATACAGTGAAACTCGAGGGGGTAAGGAATGAAGGATTTCGGACCATTTCCATCGGCGGCATTCGCGACCCCATCCTTATTGGCCAGATTGACTCCGTGCTGGAGCAGGTCAAAGACCAGGTGAAAGAGGCCCTTGCCTTTACCGGCGGCATACTCTTCCATGTTTATGGGAAAGACGGGGTGATGGAGAAGATGGAACCGGAGAAAAACCGCCTGGCGCATGAGCTCGGATTGGTCATCGAGGTGGTGGCCGCGGACCAGGAACAGGCCAATGCCGTCTGCTCCTATGCCCGAAGCACGCTCCTTCACTACGGGTATCCCGGCAGAGTTTCCACCGCCGGGAATCTCGCTCTGCTTTACAGCCCGTCGGATATGGCGTGTGGAGAAGTTTTTGAATTCAGCATCTATCACCTGATGCAGGTCGACGATCCCGAAGTGCTTTTCCCCATCGAAACACGCGAGGTTGGCCCGTGAGAAAATTACCCCTTACCGACCTTGCGGCGGTCATCCGCAGCAAAAATGCCGGCCCTTATGAACTGACGCTGGACATTATCTTTAAGGAAAGAAGACACTATCTCTTTTTAAAACAAACCAATTTTTTTACCGAGGAGCTTTTTGCGGAGCTTTACGGGATCGGCATCGAGATGATTCTGAAGGTGGTCTACTTCAACCCGGCCTTTGCCGTGAAATGCACCCTGGTGCGCCCGCTGGTTTCGGGCTCCATCGGGGATTCCGATGTTTACGGCGCCCAGCAGCATGCGCCGCTGCTTTTGCTCAGTGTACCAGTAGAGGACTAGCGAAACCGTTCCTTGAAAGGGATCACTTGCTTATCACCAGATAGTCGATTAATGAAATGATCCCTGCCACTGCTACGAGACCCAGGCAAAAAAGCAAACCGGCGATGAGAAAAGGGCGGACGTAATTGGCAAAGGCGCTAGAGGGGTCCTGGCTCGTTTGGAACAACGGACGAAAGCGGCCTTGGGGTTGCTCTTCAACCAGTTGTGTTCCGCATTTGCTGCAAAATCGATCGTCCGGATCAAGAGTCTTTCCGCAGACGCGACATTCCATGAGACATCACCCCTTTATCAAGTCAATGCTAAGCTTGAAAGCAAGAAAAGCTCTCGCCTCTAAGCCGAAGGAATGTTTCCCCTTAAAGCTCCATCCTATGGTAACGGTTTCGTATTGCGTCGATGGTCTCCCGGTCCGGAGTAAAGAGGCCCCGAGGCGGGGACGGCGGAAGGATCCTGTGTGTACGGTCGAAAGGAGTCTGTGCCACCTTCATGTTGTAGGACATAACCATCAACGCTTCGAGGTTGACCACATCGAGGATATTGTAGGCCAACAAGGTCTCCAACGCCTTTGGATTACGGTTTCTCTGAAAATCATCCCAGAGGAGAACCGCAAAAAATCCGTCGACCCCGTCCAGTTCGTGCCGACAGATTCCCAGTTGCCGCTCACAGCCCTTTAGCCCCCCGCGATATCCCTCGCTTGCCAGGACATAGCGCAGATCGATGTGGACGTGGTCCATGGGCACCCTCATCGTATTTCGGATGAAGGGGATATCAAAACACTTGCCGTTGTAGGTGACGATGACCCGATAGTCCCGGATGTCGTCTTGAAACTGTTCCAGGTTCCGGCCCTGAACATACCAACGGATGGTTCTTCCGTCGTATAGGGCGATGGTTGTGATGTAATCCTCGGGTGTGCCCATTCCCGTCGTCTCAATATCGAGGTAGGCAATCCCGCTCCGGAAATCTCGAAAAAGCCGCCAGTGCTGATCGCCGGGGAGAAGCTCCGCAAAATAGCGGGGGTCATTGTCTCGGAGGCGGGCGAGGGACTCATCGAGATAATGCCTGACTCTGCGGATTCGCTCCCTGCCGATGGGCAGCCGCCCGGGTGCGAGAGAATCGACATCCTCCCATGAGCAGACTCCCACGTCCCACAGTTGCTGCTCGATGCGGGTGCCAATCCCCGGGATATGACAAAAGGTATTGGTAATCATCCTGCCTCTGTGTCAGAACGAAATAGACTTAGCCTGGTATCCACCTGTATTTCCGGCTTTTTAGGACCGCTGGCCACTGACCACTATCTTGGTGATCATCGCCCCCAGTTCACCCACCGAGGAACGAGGCGGCCTGCCTGCTTCATCTCCTTGTCCAAAGCTGAGCATCCAGGTTCAAACGATGCGAGAAACGACCAGTAATTCGAAGAGTGGTTGAGATGCACCGTGTGGCAAAGCTCATGGATGATGAGGTAGCTCACCAGACGGGGCGGTAGAAAAAGCAGTTTGTAGTTCAGGCTTATGGTTCCTTTGCTCGAACAGCTTCCCCACCTCGTCTTCTGGCCGCGCACCTGGATGCCTCTGAAGGCCAGTCCCGTCTCGTGGCTGATCTTCTCGAGCCAGGGTGCGAGATGGAAACGACCCTGCATCTGCAACCATTGCCGAAGCAAGCTCACACATCCCCTTTGGTTGGATACATTCCCCTTCACCTCCAGGATTGAAGGCCCGGCTTGGGTAAGTTCCAATCCTCTCCCTCGGCAATGGGTGTAATGGACCGCGTAACGCTTTCCTATCGCTTCCAGTTCCACCGTGCTCGGGGTAATTGCCAACCTCAGCACTTCCAACACTGCCGATTCCTAGAACCCCAAGCTCTCATTGATCAACACGACTTTTATCCGACCCTTTGGAAAAGACTTCTCGACGATTGACCAGGCATTGCAGATGCGATCCGGGCTCTTGCATTGTTCACAGTAAGATGTCTCGGCGCAGGGAGTTTTCTTGTCGAGGCGCATGGCGTTTACCGGCGCCGAATAATTCTTCACCCGAAAGATGGCTTCATCAAGATCAGGGACGACTTTATTCCTCCCGATGAGCACAATCACGTTCTTCGGACCAAAGACGATGGCAGCGACTCGGTTGCCAATCATGTCGAGATTGACCAATTCTCCGGCTTCCGTGATCGCATTGGTGCCCGTGATGAAGAGATCTGCAAGCAAGGCCTTTCTCCGCCGTTCGAGCACCTCCTCGGGCGGGATGGTGCGGTCATAGGTATCGATCACCTCAAAACCGGCATTGTTTTTTAAAACCTCGTAGAGCCCCGTGGCCCCGAAAGTCAAGGAACCGCCCCAGGCAATGCTTTTGGCTCCCAGCTTGGGAAGAATGTCGTCCAGCACAATTTTGTGGGCGCCAGCTGCATTTTCAGCCAGAAAAACCTCAAAATTGTTTCCCTCCAGGACCTTTTTGAGATCCACCAATCGTCTGTGCCAGTAATGTTCAATCGGCTTATCCATGATGTACTCCTAATAAAGAGAACACAACGTTCCACAGGACTCTTGCTCGAATGCCCCGGGCCTCAAACGGATTTTCGGGCAAGGCACAGGGTCCTGTTCATCATCGCTGAAAAGCGAACCGGGGGCAACCTAACGGAGCCCTTAATTCCCACAGATTCGCAGGCAACGCAGTCTCTCTTGCCGCCAAACCGATGAGTGGGTTACGCCGTTTTGCCCAAGTAATCGCCTTCCTTCAGCCCATTCTCCGCACTCCAGTTCGCAGCTGACATTTTGCCTCCGGTTGCCCCGCGCAAACTGCTCACGACCAACCTGCCCCCGGTGACGGCCACATGTACTCCTTCCTGATCGATCGCAACGACCCTGCCGGGTGATTGATCCGTGGCCCCGGGCCGCAATGTTGCCCCCAAGAGGCGCACCCTCTCCCCGAGCCAATAGGCGTAGGCGCCGGGCTGAGGATCACAGCCGCGCACCAGATCATGAACCTCGTCAGCCGACTTCGACCAGTCAATGGCTGCCACCCGATCATCGCAGAGCGGTTCGTAAGTTGCGCTCGCCTCATCCTGGGGGACCTTCGGCGCCCGGGTTTCGCCGATCAGTTGCACCGATTCGAGAATGGCTTCAATCCCCATCGGAAAGAGATGATTAAAGTAGAGGGACCCGGTAGTGTCTTCCGGACCCACAGCAATTTCCTTTTGGAGCAGTATGGGGCCGGTGTCAATACCGCCGTCGGGCCAGAAAATCGTGAGACCGGTGCGGTGGTCCCCCATAATGATCGCCCAGTTGATCGCGCTTCCCCCTCGGTGACGCGGCAGCAGCGAAGGATGATAGCAGATGGTTCCCCGGGTGGGGGCCTCAAGGTAGCGCGGCGGGACAATATCGGTGACAAATGCCAGGATCGTCAAATCGGGTTGGAGCTCCTTGTAGTGAGCGAAGACCTGATCATCCTTATAAGTGGGCGGCTGAAATACCGGAATCCCTTTGGCCAGAGCCGACTCCTTCATCGGGTCCGGCCTGGCTCCCGGCTTGTCCGGACGGGTATAAGCGGCAACGATCTGTTCTCCTCCGGATAGCAGAGCCTCAAGGGTTTTCGCTCCGAAAGCGGCCTGTCCGATGAGTATGATACGCATTTCATTCCTCCTCATCACTATCCTTCGAGACATGGATATCTTCTTGAGCTACCTCCCGCTCTTCCTCGTCCGCCTGGGAGGTCAGCATTTCCCGGTGCCAGAGGTTCTGATGGCGCATGGGAGCCTGCCGCAGCGAGCAGGGGTCATAACCGCAAATGGGACATTCGGGTTCAATGCAGGGCTCCGCATGAATGAGCGCTTCCATCATTCCTCCAAGATGCGTCTTAAGAATATCCTGCAGGAGTGTGGTTTCATTGTGCGCAGCATCGAGGGTCAGATCGCGGGGCAGGATCAAATGAAAATCGGCATGGATGCGATTCCCGGCGCGCCAGGCTCGGAGCCGGTGAATGTCAATCCAGTTGGGCCGGCGGTGTTTGGCAATCAGCTCAGAGATCTCCTCCAGGAGCGCAGCGTCGGACGCGTGCATGAGCCCCGCAGAGGCCTGGAGCACCAGTTTCGTGCCGATAACCAGAATGTTGACCGCTACCAGGCAGGCAATCCCGCCGTCCAGCCAAAACCATCCCGTCTGCCGGACCAGGACAAGGCCCACGAGCACTCCAGCCGAAGTATAGACATCGGTCAGTATATGCTTGCCGTCGGCCACGAGCACCAATGAGTTGGTACGACTTCCAACCCGGATGAGCCCGAGACCCAGAGCTAAATTGACGGCACTGGTGCCAAGAAGAATCAGGAGACCACTCCCGAGATTAGGCAGTTCACGAGGCTGCAGGATTTGCGGCCAGGCGGTCCAAAAGATCCCGAGGGCGGCAAAGATGATCAATGCCCCTTCGAAACCCGCTGAAAAATATTCAATCTTCTCGTGTCCGTAGGGGTGGGTTGAGTCGGGTGGTTTGGCTGAGAGCACTACACTGCCAAGGGCGAAAGCGCTCGCCACCACATTGATGATTGACTCCAGGGCATCGGAAAGAATGGCGGAAGACTGCGTCAACCAGTAAACGTAAAACTTGAGAAGCATTAGGGCCGCGCCCAGCAGCAGGGAAAGGCTGATGGCGATGAGTCGATTCCTCAAGTAGCCCTTTTCCATCATTTCCACGGGACTGATCCTTACTCCGAGCCGAACTATTAAGGCCGGCACAGAGCTTCCAATGCTGCCGCCCTGTGTCTAGTCGGGGCGGCTAACCCTGCCATGAACCCTATTCACTCCGTTGTCACTATTTAAGGCGAAAGTGACTTCCGCACAAGCAAAAGGTTGATCTGCCTCAGCCTTGGGCCACCAGTCGCGAACCTGCCTCATTGACCGTTTTGAAACCGCATGTTAATTGCCAAGGGTCGATTCGGATGTTATTTTGCGTCGCTCAATTCTTGAAGAGAGACCTTTGCACGACACACTGATTACGTCACCCCCTCATCGGGTAGATCCAGACAACCTTATAAAATCTGGATTCCCGCTTCCGCGGGAATGACATTGAGGACATCATGCAAAGGTCTTGAAGAGTAAGGATTTTCTGTGCATGAACTGGCGATTGCGGAAAGCCTGCTGGAGATTGTGCTGGAAGAAGGGCTCCGGCATAATCTTCGAACCGTGGAGGTGATAAGACTTCAGGTAGGTGCTCTGGCGGCAGTGGTACCGGAAGCGTTGACGTTTTCCTTCGAGATGGTGAGTCAGAACACCATTGCCTCGGGTGCCGTTCTGGAAATTGAGACTTTACCGGTCGTCGCACGATGTTCCGCATGTGAAGTGAACTTTGAGGTAGAAAACCAGGTGTTTCTGTGTGCTCGCTGTGGACAGCCGACGCTCGAGCTGATTAGCGGAAGAGAGCTTTCGCTGGTGAATCTTGAAGGTGAAACGAGGGATGACGATGGCGGAAATTAAAGTTCCTGTGGTTCGGAATATTTTACAGGCCAATGAGCGCCTGGCGGCGGCCAATCGCAAACGATTCGATGAAGCCGGCATCTTCGTTTTCAATTTGATGAGCTCTCCCGGGGCCGGCAAGACGTCCCTTCTGGAAAAGACGGTTGATGGTCTGGCTGATCGCATCAAAATGGCGGTGATTGAAGGAGATCTGCAGTGTTCCTTTGACGCCGAACGCATTCAACGAAAAGGAGTCCAGGCCGTCCAGATCAACACTGACGGCGGATGTCACCTGGATGGAAACATGATCCAGATTGCCCTGGAATCCTTGAACCTGAATGACCTCGACTTGCTGATCATCGAAAACGTCGGGAATTTGGTCTGTCCGGCGGAATTCAATCTGGGAGAGCATGAGAAGGTCATGATCCTGAGCGTGACGGAGGGCGACGACAAACCCTCCAAATACCCTTTGATGTTCCAACTCACCTCCGTCCTGCTGGTCAACAAGGTCGACCTGCTGCCCCACATCGACTGTGATGTGGCCAAGATCCGGGAACGGGCCCGCCAGATCAACGCCCGACAGCAGGTTTTCGAGATTTCCTGCCGCACCGGGCAAGGATTGCCGGCCTGGTTTTCATGGGTCGAACAGAAGGTTAAGGAGAAGAAGCAAAACTGAATAGGCTGCGGGCTTCCCAAGAAAGGGACGCAGACCTTGCAGAGGACGCATAAGATTTGAAATATCTTGATGAGTATCGAGACCCTGAACTTGCCAAGAGTTTGCTCGAGACCTTGCAGCGGCGCGCTACTTCCGGTCGGACATATAAGCTCATGGAGATCTGCGGGACGCATACCGTCGCCATCTTTCGCCTCGGTTTGCGACAGCTCCTCCCGCCGTCCATTCAGTTGATTAGCGGGCCGGGTTGCCCGGT
>JGI20214J51088_10001925_pt1 | contig 14050 bp, 16 predicted proteins | sample WetSurMetagenome_FD_51088 | JGI IMG/M metagenome (IMG submission 51088) | reverse complement strand
GAAAATGACCGCAGATCACTATTTTAAAAAACTGCAGCTCTGTTCCGCTGCCGCCTATAGTTTTTCTCATGGTACCAATGATGCCCAGAAAACAATGGGGATTATCACTCCACTCTTATTCAGCATCGGGTACTATGGTGCCTCAGTCGACCCGGAACATCTCCCGGTACCACTCTGGGTCATCCTTATCTGTTATGGAGCAATTGCCCTCGGAACCCTTTCCGGAGGGTGGAGGATTGTAAAAACAATGGGCTATAAAATTACCCGTCTTCGACCGGTCCACGGGTTTGCTGCAGAAACAGCGAGTGCAGGAACAATTATCGGGGCATCCGCTTTTGGGATCCCGGTAAGCACTACCCAGATCATATGCGCATCCATCATGGGAGTAGGGTCAACGACAGGTACAAGTGCGGTAAAATGGGGTGTTGCACGGAGCATTATGTGGGCATGGATCTTTACTATACCAATCAGTGCCTTGATCGGGTTCACCGTGTTCTACGGATTCCGGATTATTGCAAGTTGAATCCATTCATTGAGGNCCATGAAAAATATTTTTTCAACTTTTGTGACCAGTTCGCCAATATTCGAATGCTAAAAGGGTATATGACATANGCCCTTGAAANATTTTCTTACGAAGTATTACTAAAATAACGACAGTATTGCCTTATTGTGCACACCGGGCATTTTGGTCGCCTGGCGATACAAATTTTCCTGCCATGGCTGATCATGAGGTCGGTAAGGTTACCCCAGTCTTCTTTCGGGAACAGGTCCATGAGGTCCGTTTCTACCCCGACCGCATCGCTGTTATTGGAAAAACCAATCAGCCGGGAAAGCCTGAGGACGTGAGTGTCCACGGCTATCCCCTCCTGTTTTCCAAAAGAATGATACAGCACAATATTCGCCGTTTTTCTCCCAACCCCCGGAATCCGGAGAAGCAGTTCCATCGTATCAGGTACCCGGCCACCGAACTCCCGGACCAGCATGACCGACGCATCGATGATACGCCGCGCCTTCATGTGAAAAAATCCTGTCTTGTGGATGATTATCTCAACATCTTCAATCCGGGCATCTGCCAGTACTTCGGCACAGGGGTACCGCGCGAACAGTGGTCCAATGACCTCGTCTACTGATTTGTCGGTTGTTTGCGCGGATAATATCGTTGCAATCAGCGATTCAAAAGGCGGGGCGCCAGCCCTGTGATGGGTGCTGACCTCAGGGTATTCAGAATCAAGGGCCTTATAGACTTTTCTGGCTGATTTCTTGTCCATATGTGCCTCCATAAGGTTAAAAAAATCCAAAAAGAATGGGGTAGGGCGGATTCGAACCGCCGTCAAAGCGTCCCAAACGCTCTAGGATGGACCAGGCTACCCTACTACCCCGGGTACTGGATCTACAGGTGTGACGGGAGTGTACAAATAATTACCGGTTAATTTCCAGGTTGGTCAGAGCGGGAGGTACCTGGCGTGTTCATCATTACTGACAATTGTCCCATTAAAACGGCCTGATATTATTGCATCCGGAAGGTTCTTAGGCGTTCTCCCGTCGAGAACGACCAGAGGTATCCCGCTCCGCTGGATGATTTTTACTGCGATCGCATCCATTACCGTATTTGATCCTGCATTCAACCTGCTTCCCCCCACGATCTGCGCAAGCCTGTCCGGGGTTACATGGGTAAACCTGGTTGCTGTCTTATCGGTGTTCGGGTCCGCGCTATAGATACCATCCACCGATGTAAGGTTAACAAGAATATCAGCATGGGAACGCTCCGCAAGTACCGCGGCTACTGCATCAGTGGTCTGGGCGGGTGTAATACCCCCCATGACCACAATCCTGCCGGATGCGGCATATCCCAATGCCATTGTCTGGTTTTCTGCAACGTGTGGGTAAGCGGAATCCCCAAGCGCTGCTATTAGCAGTGTCGCATTAAGACGTGTGATGAGTATGCCAGCTTCGTCACAGGTACCCTCATCAACGCCGAGGCTCCTCATTGCATCAATATATTTCCTCGCTTCCCCCCCGCCACCTACTACCACAAAAACCCTGTATTTTTCTGAAACCTGCCTGAGGACCGCAGCGTACTCTGAAATTCGGTTTTCGGAAAGGTTCGGCACAAGGACTGAACCACCAAGTGAGATGACAAGGGATTTCATTTCGTACAATTGGGGAAAAAGGAGATATTAACNTGATTGTTTNTATTAAGTTTTTCTATCCTGGGAATTAATCTCAGGCTGGCATGATCAATAGGCATTATTGCTGTTGCAAGCGAGAAGAAGGATCAATGATACTGTGTTGTCCGGAATGCAAGAGCATAGAAGTGTACGAAGTTGCAGGCGGCTATGTCGGACAGGTCTACCGGTGCAAGAAATGCGGGTACCGCGGGTCATTTGTTCTCGAAATTGACGAGGAGGAACTGGGGGGATTTCAAAGTGACCAACCTGAAACTGACCGGGAAGAAAACACTCCCTGAATCTCCTGTAAAGGGAGTGGTGTAAATACCAATGCATGAGGCCGCCCTCTACGAAAAATTACCTGATCTCGCAGTAGGCTGTCTGGTTTGCAATAACCGGTGTACTATCAGGGAAGGAAAAACCGGGATCTGCTCTGTACGGGTCAACAAAAATGGTATACTCTATTCTACAACATACGGGCTTGTCACTTCTGAGGGAATAGACCCGATAGAAAAAAAACCACTCTACCATTTCCTGCCAGGTTCACGCTGTTATTCCCTGGGCGGGATCGGATGTAATTTTCACTGCGAACACTGCCAGAACTGGCATATATCCAGGGCAACGGGGGATATGGTCCGCATGACTCCCCTTAGCCCCGCNGAAGGTATTGAACATGCCATACGACAGGGTTGCCGGAGTATTGCATGGACTTATAACGAACCGACCATCTGGCATGAATATACCCGTGACATGGCCCTGCTTGCAAGGGTAAAAGGACTGGGTACCGTTTACGTTACAAACGGGTATATCACCGAGGAAGCACTTCGTGATATCTCTCCCGTGCTGAATGCATTCCGTGTCGATATCAAGTCATTTTCAGATGATTTTTACCGGAAAATCTGTGGGGGAAAGCTTGAACCGGTTCTTAATTCCACGTCTCTTGCCCGGGAATTAGGGTTGCATGTTGAAATCGTGACCCTTGTTATACCAGGNTTAAATGACAACCCGGAAGAGGTGGATGAACTCATAACATGGGTCATCGAAAACCCTGGTCCTGCTACACCGGTTCATTTTACCCGGTTTCACCCGGATTACCATATGACCGACCGGGCCGCAACACCAGTTGCCACATTGGAAAAGATATACCGGAGGGCAAAAGAACTCGGGCTCCGGTTTCCCTACATAGGCAACGTCCCCCGTCACCCGTTTGAAAATACGTATTGCCCTAATTGCGGGGAATTATTAATTGAGCGGACAGGATATGAAATTAAAATAAGAAATCCCGGTTTACAAAAGTGCGGAACCTGTGGTGAAGGGATAGAAATTGTCACGGATGTCGGAAAAAAACAGGCANGAGACCCGGTTTCTTATTGACCGGATGCTGGGTACCCTTGGCAGGTACCTCCGCTTTATGGGGTATGATACGATAAGTGCCAATAGTATCCCGCCTGGTAACCCGAAGGAGGACAGTATTCTGCTTGGGATGGCATTACATGAGGGGCGGGTCCTCCTGACACGTGACCGGGAACTTGCGAAACGAGGTGCTGACCAGGCAGTATTTATAAGCCATGTTGAGGTCATCCCACAACTCCAGGAACTTGTCGATATCGGGCTTGTTGAACCCCGGATCAGGATGAACCGTTGCTCCCGCTGTAATGAAAAACTAAGGCGCGCCCACGTGTCTGAAGTCCTGGGTTCAAACTATGCTCCGGTACAAAGAATCGGCCTGAAATTTTTATGGTGTGTCCATTGCAGAAAATTGTACTGGACCGGATCACATACCACAGATATTTCAAACCGGTTAAAAAAAGGGATACGGCGTTCCCAGGTATCAGCTGGACGCCTGCGTTGATTGAACGGCGACCTGGCTTCCGGCAGGGCGTTTGAGCCAGAGCAGGTCTTTTCCTTCATACCGGAATGACCGCATAAAAACAACCTTAATACCCTCAGGAAGGCCGGACACATCAGTTCCCTGTGGTACGAGCAGACCACCATACCAGGTACCTCTTTTTGCAGCAGCGGTCTCTTTTCCCTGCATCAGTGCAGAAATTAATTCCTGTCCTATAACTCTTGCAAAGGTTGCTCCGACCGTGGCCACCTGGCTTGACCCGCGTCTTCGTGATAATGAAAATATTTCATCATTTCCAACCTGTTTCGAGTCCTCTGTAATTACCCACCCTTCACTTGCAGGGTAGTTACGCTTTAGTTCTTTTTGCACGATGTCGTGCATAATGTCACCAGAATATCCCATTCAATAATCACCTAACTTTAAATTGTACTAAGGATAGTTAAACATTTTTTCCTTTTCGATGGTGAAAATACCGGAAATATCGTATTATTTTATTAAAACAAGACATTCCGACTAATCGGAAGGAGTATTTTGATATATTTTCAGCGCTCTATCCATGACCCCGTTTTATAAAAATCGAAATTATCCGGTAAAGTTCTGGGATATGATTATAACGTCATGATATGACTTGTAATCAGTGAAACCAGGGGTGTGTGACAGACTGTCGCCTCGTAGTGTAAATAATAGACCAATTCAGAAGGATTCAGCCCAGTTAAAGACCTCCCGCTATATTAACCGTGAAATCGGCTGGATATGGTTCAACCGCCATGTACTTGATGAGGCATCTGATAAGAGGCACCCGTTACTTGAGCGTGTCAAGTTCCTGTCAATATTTGCAAATAATCTCGATGAATTTTTTATGATACGGGTATCTGGGCTCCAGAGGCAGGTGGAAAGCGGAGTCCTGGAGGCACCACCCGACGGGATGAGCCCGATGGAACAACTGTCGGCAATCCACGATCTCCTGGCGTCTCTCCTTGCAGAACAATCCCGGTGCTGGGAATGTGACCTGGTACCGGCAATGAAGGAAGAAGGCATCGAAATAGTGCCTGTCAGTGCCCTTTCGGACGAGGAGCGTTCGATCATGCTGGAATATTTCGATCATGAGATATTCCCGGTGCTGACACCGCTTGCCTTTGATAAATCGCACCCCTTCCCCTTCATCTCGAATCTTGCGCTGAACCTAGCCATCGTTGTCAGAGATCCCGCCAGGAAGGAGGACCTTTTCGCACGTATCAAAGTGCCAACAGACCTGTTCCCCCGCATTATCCGTATACCCACACAAAAACGCGCTAAAAAACGGGATAAACAGCCTGAAAAATACGTATTTCTCGAGGACCTGGTTGCGGCCTTCCTTTACAGGCTCTTCCCGGGTATGGAAGTTGTTGCTGCATATCCCTTCAGGGTAACCCGTGATGCTGATTTTGAGATCGAGGAAGATGAGGCATCAGATCTTTTAACCGCAATAGAAGAAAGTGTCGAGCTCCGGCGTATCGGTTCTCCTGTCCGGGTAGAGGTATCTTCAGCCATGCCCTCGGCTATATGCGAAATGCTGTCCGGTAAACTCGGGATCAGCAGGAACATGTTCTACCGGGTGGAGCCACCGGTCGGGATGGCAGACCTTATGCAATTGTACGGGCTGGACAGGCCTGAATTAAAAGATCCACCGTTTGTCCCGGCAGTACCTTCATCACTTGAGGGGGATGCAGATATCTTTGCAGAGATAAGAAAGGGAGATATCCTTCTCTTCCACCCGTATGACAGTTTCTCCCCGGTTGTATCATTCCTGAAACAGGCCGCAAAGGACCCGGATGTCCTTGCTATCAAAATGACACTCTATCGTGTAGGGCCGAATTCACCGATTGTCGATGCCCTGCTGGAGGCGCGGGATAATGGCAAGGTTGTTGCTGCCATGATCGAATTAAAAGCCCGTTTCGACGAGGAAAACAATATCGGTTGGGCCAGGGCCCTTGAAAGGGCAGGAGTCCACGTAGTATACGGCCTTTCAGGTCTGAAAGTACATAGCAAGGTCTGCATGATCGTGAGAAAGGAGAAAGAGGGGATAACCCGTTATGTCCATCTTGGGACCGGGAACTATAATGCTTCAACAAGCCGGATTTACACGGATCTCGGCCTTTTAACACGGGACCCTGTAATAGGGGCGGATGTGGCTGACCTCTTTAATGCTCTCACCGGGTATTCACGGGTTCATTCTTACCGCTCCCTCCTGGTTGCTCCGGTGAGTATCAGGAAAGGTCTCTTTGAGCGGATAGAACGTGAAATTGAATTACATAAAAAAACAGGTGCCGGGCACATTATCTTCAAGATCAATGCACTGGTAGACCGGGACTGTATAGATATCTTATACCGTGCTTCAGAAGCAGGGGTCAGGGTTGACCTTCAGGTACGTGGAATCTGTTGTCTCAGGCCTGGTGTTCATGGCTTAAGTGAAAACATTAAAGTTACCAGTATTGTCGGCCGTTTCCTGGAACATCCCCGCATTTTTTATTTCAGGAACGGTGGTAATGAAGAAGTATTCCTTGGAAGTGCTGACCTGATGCCACGTAACCTTGACCGCCGCGTGGAGGTCATTTTCCCGGTAAACGACCCTGTAATACGGCGTTCAATCATCGATACCATCCTCGGAGTGTACCTGAGAGATACGGTAAATCTGCGCATCCTGAACCCGGACGGGAATTATCTCCGGGGTGGCCCCCTGAAAGGTGAGACCCCCTGTAATGCGCAGGCATGGCTGATCATGCACCGTGGTACCTGGCATGAAAAACCGAGGAAACCTTCAAAGAAAAAATAACCGGATATAGCGACATTCCCGTCCCCGACAATCTCCCCCGCCGGGATCACTTTCGCACCGCGGTGAAAAGGTTAATCGCAGCACAGGCGAATCTCTTTCTATAAAATTTCAGAATATCATGATTGTCCTTGGTATTGACCCTGGCCTTGCCCGATTGGGGTACGGGGTACTTGAAAAAACCGGTAATAAGGCTATCCATGTCACGCATGGGTGCATTACGACATCCAGGGAGGGGGTTTCCGCAGGTGCAAGGCTTAATCATCTCTACATGGGTTTGGAAAAGCTGTTCGAAGAATACAGTCCCGCCTGTGCGGCAGTTGAAAAATTATTTTTTTCAAAAAATATCACATCCGCCATGGGCGTTGCCGAAGTCCGGGGAATTATCCTCCTGATTTGTGAGCAGGAAAATATTCCTGTAACGGAATATACACCGAACCAGGTAAAACAGGCAATTACCGGGTCTGGTCGTGCGGACAAAAAACAGGTCCAGGAAATGATCAGGCGGCTCCTTCATCTGGAAGAGATCCCAAAGCCTGATGATGCTGCTGACGGACTGTCAATCGCTCTCTGTCATGTCCATACCATGAGGTTGTAAAATGGTTGCAATATCCTTTATGGTTATATCTACCCCGGAAAAGGCGCTGATAACTAGTGACGGGACATTCTTGTCTCCCGGTTATGGGGTCTTATTGAAAATAAACACCTGCGGCAGGAGGAAACAACCGTGATCTCACAACTATGTGGGGAGATTGCCACCATGGGGGATGGATTTGTGGTTGTGGATGTTGGTGGTGTCGGGTACCGTGTTCATATGACTACAACGGATATCGCCGGTCTTTCCCAATGTTCCGGTAAGACAAGAATATTTACCCACCTCGTTGTAAGGGAGGACGCCCTTGCCCTTTACGGGTTTTCCGATACGTTCGACCTGGAAGTATTTACCCTTCTCATCGCGGTAAACCGGGTAGGTCCCCAGCTTGCACTTTCTATCCTCTCACAAATCCCGGCAAAGGAATTTGTCCAGGCAGTGACCGGGGATGATGAGAAGAGACTGACAAGGCTTTCCGGGATCGGGCCAAGAAATGCCAAACGATTAATTCTTGAACTTAAAGACCGGATGAAAACACAGCTTCAGGATATGACCCCGGTCACCCCGGGGGTTTCCGGTACTATCCGCGAGGATGTGGCAGGAGCCCTGATCGCACTGGGGTTCCCACCGCGCGAATCATATGATGCGGTCGATGAGACCTGCCGGATAACAGGGCCTGCCGGTTCTCAGGTACTATTGAAAGCCTCCCTCCTGCTCCTGAAAGAGAGGAAAAAGCTATGAAGGAACGGGTCATTGAGGCTGAAGCGGGCGGTGAAGATGCAATCGAGGAAACAATACGGCCGTCGAAGCTGAAAGACTTCATTGGACAGGACGGATTAAAAGAAACACTCTCTATTGCAATAGAAGCGGCACAAAAACGGGAAAAACCACTTGACCATATTTTATTATCCGGCCCGCCCGGTCTTGGCAAAACAACGCTTGCCCATATTATCGCCCATGAGATGGGTACAGGGATCCATTCCACGAGTGGACCGGTCCTTGAAAAACCAGGTGACCTGGCAGCCATCCTGACAACACTCTCCCGGGGAGATGTCCTTTTTATTGATGAGGTTCANCGGCTTAGCCCGGTCGTTGAAGAAGTACTCTACCCTGCCATGGAAGACCTTGCAATTGATGTGATGATCGGTGAGGGGCCTGGTGCACGGTCAATCAGGCTTGATCTTGAACACTTCACACTGATTGGGGCAACTACAAAAATCGGGCTCCTTGGTTCGCCTTTTCGTGACCGGTTTGGCCTGATATCCCGGCTTAACCTCTACAGTCCCGGTGAACTTGCAGAAGTCATCGGTCGGAGTGCCGGTATTATGCAGGTCAGTATTACAGGGGATGCCGCTCGTGAGATTGCCGGAAGGAGCCGTGGGACTCCAAGGATCGCTAACCGCCTGCTCCGGCGTGTGGGCGATTTTGCCCTTGTTAGAGGTGATGGCACGATAACACGGGAGGTTGCCTCGCATGCCCTTACCCTGCTGGGGATTGATGCACTTGGGCTCGACGACCTCGACAGGCGTATCCTGAAAGTTATTTCAGAAGATTTCCGTGGCGGACCTGTGGGTCTTAAGACCATTGCGATCTCGGTAGGGGAGGAATCAAGGACAATCGAGGATGTGTATGAGCCTTACCTTATACAGGTTGGGTTTATTAAAAGGACTCCACAAGGGAGAGAGACAACCCCCGCNGCCGGAAAACATCTCCACCAGAAATGGTGGTAACTTTTATTTTTGATTATTGATACCAGGGATGGGTGTAGCAAAATTGGGATAAAAAGCGATATAGTATTTTTTTTCAGCACATGAGGTTGGTTGTTTGAACCAACAGGAGGAGAGGTGCGCTGATTTTCTTGTACAGGACATTTAGTCATGATTTCATTCAATTACCTCCACATATTGTATTGTTTTGAATTATCACTCGTCTTGATACTTCAGAAGATATCGANCACGGCACCTGATGTGTCAGAAACTTCATCAACTGCCCTTGATGCGGACTGGTGTAAAATCCCGGAAGCCTGGCTGAAGAAGGCCCAGCGTCTCTCNGGTTCGGTTATTGAGTGGGAAAATGGAAGGACATCAGGATTAGTATCCACCATCCTGGCAATCGCTTTCCATTTTTTGATCTCCCTGTTCCGGTATGATACCTGCGGCTGGAATATTCTATTTCCAGACAGTTCTCCCGGATTTTCTATCAGGTCATCCATGGTAGCTCACGGTTGGAGTGATACACAGTCATCGGCATTATACTATATATAATTATGTGCCAGTGTATAGCATTTAGTTAATTTATTATTGTAATACATAAACATATTATATCAATACTATACATTGGGATTGTAGTTAGCTGCAGNTTTGTGAATTATATAAAAACCAAAAAGCNTGGAAATGTGTTTGTGATGTTAAAAGAGAAAGAACAGGANATGTCACGGTTCATTGACATACTTCGCGAATATCCCCGGGGATTAACGATAGAAGAAATTTCAAAACTGCTCCCCCTGAACCGTAATGCAACATCAAAATACTTAAANCGGATGCTTATTTCCGGGCAGGTCGAAATGAAGACATTTGGCCCGGCGAAAGTTTTTTTTATTTCGAAAAGGGTGCCTATTTCCCAGCTCCTGAACCTGAGTTCAGACCTGATCCTGGTCCTTGACCACGATATGTTTGTAAGACAGGTAAATGACCGTCTGCTTGATGTTTTTTTGATACAACGTTCAGATCTGATAGTTCATCATCTTGACCATACGCTTTTTGGCACAATTATAAGCCCCGTCTTCCGGAAAATGATCAGCGAAGGAGAAAATGGTAATGTACGGGTCCTTGAAGAGAAGATTACGATTAATGGGCATCGGTGGCATTTTCATGCGAAATGTGTCCCGGTTGTATTCGAAGAAGGGGAACGCGGTGTATCCGTATTCCTCCGTGATATCTCCGTTTCAAAAGTGACCTCCTGACCACACCTTATTTTTGGATAACATCGTTTTCGCTGAGAATCAATTTATACAGCTATTGTTATGACTTTTTCGGAGTTTTCCGTGAATAGCAAAATTTGGAGAGACTCCAAAATATTTTTATCTTTAATCATCATTTCAGTATCCTGATGGATGATATCGACCGGCTTCTCATCTCACCGAAAAAAGCCATGTACATGAAATTTTTATATGAGAACCCGGGTAATTCAAAGACAACTGAAATTGCGGCATATTTCAGGGTAGATCCGTCCACAGTAACAAAAACCCTCATGGAGCTTCGGTCACTGGGACTCCTGTCCCATGAGCCTTACCGGACAACTACCCTAACCGAAAAAGGTGTACATTATTCTGAATATCTTGTCAGGAGGCACAGGATTCTCGGGCTTGTGCTCACCCATTACGGGCTTACCCCTGAAGAGGCATGTTTAGAGGCAGCCCGGTTTGAAAATTCTGTCTCAAAAGCGGTCATTGATTCCATGTGTCGCTCAATGGGCCACCCGATGATGGGTGTATGTGGCAGGATTTCACATGATCCCTGTTGTTGTAATGGATTTGAACCGAATCCTGAAGAACGTGAACCCGGGGTAACTACCAAGTAGGACCATTACCCCGAATAATTTGGCAAGGTACCAAAATATTTACGTAGTATTGAATAACGAGGCCAACATGAAAATTACCGGAACCATCCTTATATTGTCCTGCCTTATAGGAATCAGTGTATTTTGGGCGGGATGTTCCATGAATGCACCACCCGTGGAACACTCCACGAAAATAAAAGTCCTGGTTACGGTGTTACCTGAAGCAGGTTTCGTTAATGCTGTAGGGGGTGACCATGTCGAAGTCTTTGTTGCAGTGCCCCCCGGGGCCGATCCTCACACCTATGAACCATCAGCGCGGGACATGGTAGAATTTTCTGATGCCGATCTCTACTTCACCCTTGGAAAAGGTATTCTTCCGTTAGAAGACAACCTGGTTTCCAGGTTATCATCAATGAACCAGGGAATGAAGGTGGTTGAACTATCTCAGGGGATTGATCTTCTGACAGAGGAAGATACTCACGGGAAAATCCCGGATCCTCCAGTGGGAACCGTCAAAGATTCTCATGAATCCCCGGATCCGCATATCTGGATCTCTTTAAAAAATATACCTGTTATGGTCAATCACATGAGCGAAGCATTAATTACCCTCGATCCTGCAAATGAACCCTATTACAAGACCAACCAGGATGCGTTTCTTGCAAATATTTCGATCACGGACCGCGATATTCGTACAATGTTAGAGAAAACACAAGGGAAACAGTTTATTGCATCGCATGCCTCATGGGGATATTTTGCACGCGACTATGGACTCAGGCAGGTTCCAATCGGGCAAGAAGGGAAAGAAGCTACCTCGAAAGAGATCGAATCCCTGATAGGGAATGCCAGGAATAATGGAATTACCATTATTGTTACAGAGCCGCAATACAGCCGTAAAGCAGCAGATATGATCTCAAATTCTATCAATGGTAGCGTAGTTGAGGTTGACCCTCTTTCACCGGATGTTCCCGGGGAGCTCAGGAAACTAGCCAGGATACTATCAGGGACGGGGCCCAGTTGACTGAAGCAATTGCACTCGAACATGTATATGCCGAAATAGCCGGGCAGAATGTCTTAGAAGATATCAGCCTTGAAGTTAACGAGAAAGAGTTCTACGCGATCATAGGCCCGAACGGCGGGGGAAAAACGACCCTGATCAAGCTCATGCTGGGATTAATCCAACCAAGGGTTGGGACGGTGAAGGTATTTGGGGGGAAACCAGCAGAGAACCGGAGTATGCTCGGGTATGTCCCCCAGTTTCACACGTTTGATTTTCATTATCCTATTACTCTCGAAGAGATGGTCATTTCCGGGCGTCTTGGCAATAAAAAACGGGTTTTCACACGGTATACACCAGAAGACCATAGTATTACCGAAGAAGTTTTGAATACCCTGGGAATTTCGGGCCTGTCAGGAAGGGAAATATCAGCCCTTTCCGGAGGCGAACGGCAGCGTGCAATTATCGCCCGTGCCCTTGTAAGTGAGCCCCGGGCTCTTCTTCTCGATGAGCCTACCGTGTATGTTGATGCACCTACCGAACAGCAGTTTTACAATATTCTCAACTCGCTGAAAGAAAAAATGGCAATCATACTTGTTACCCATGATATCGGGGTGGTATCGGATCACGCAACGAAGGTTGCCTGCCTGAACCATCGCCTGTATACCCATGAGAGCGGGGAGATAACTGATGACATGCTGACATCAGCGTACCAGTGCCCTGTCGAACTGATTGCCCATGGGGTGCCTCACCGTGTACTTCGGACGCATGAAAAGGAAAGGTCTTCATGATCACCATTCTCTCGTTCGAATTTTTCCAGAATGCCATCATTGCCGGGCTGCTGGCGAGTATTACGTGCGGTATTATCGGCTCCTATGTTGTTGTAAAGAAAATGGTGGCACTTTCCGGCGGTATCTCGCATGCCGCGTTCGGGGGAATCGGGCTTGGTTATTATGCAGGTATTGACCCAATCCTGGGAGCAATTGTTTTCTCACTGGCAAGTGCCCTTGGCATGGGCATGATATCACTCCATGCCAGGCAACACCTTGACACCCTAATCGGTGCAATCTGGGCAATCGGCATGGCAATTGGCATATTATTTATTTCACTTACCCCGGGCTATGCACCAGACCTTTTCAGTTTCCTGTTCGGTAATATCCTCCTGGTCCCGATGGGAGACCTCCTGATAATGGCTATCCTTGCACTATTGATTGTCATCGTGGTAATCGCATGCTACCAGGTCTTGCTAGCAGTTACATTCGATGAAGAGTATGCAATGGTCCTTAATATCCCCGTTAACATCATCTACCTTCTCCTCCTTGGCCTCATTGCACTTACTGTTGTAATGCTTATCCGGATTGTCGGGATTATTCTGGTAATCGCATTACTCACGTTACCTGCCGCCATCAGCAGGGAATACTGTTCCCGCCTGAAGAATATGATGGTATTATCTGTTGGTGTTGGTATCCTCGTAACTACCGGGGGTATATTCCTCTCGTATTTCCTTGATGTCCCATCAGGGGCAACGATTATCCTTCTCGCTGCTGGCTTATATGGGGTTGTATTACTGGAACGGGCATTGCGAAAAAACAGCATCAGTGTGACACCAGGAAATATCTGAACATTTTTTATGGAGTCCCTTAAAATATCAGCAAATTCAGGTTCCTGGTTTAAGGAAATAAATTGCAAACCAGGGCCCCTCGCTTTCCTTTATTCAGGCAGATCCCTCCATTGTCCAGAGATTTCACAAGAAACGGATCATTGCCAGGTTTAAAATTTTTTTCATTAAAAAGAAATTTTTACCGCTGACAAAAACAAGTTGCACGAAAAATGAAAGGCCCGGGGTATTCTTATGAAATGCCTGAAAACAACGGAATTGATTTTGATATTTAGGCTCTGTAGAAATGCTCTAATAGGTTCTTTATCGTTTGGACGACTCCTTAATTATCAAACGCTCCTGGGGCTGTGCCCCACCACTGTGGCGACCCTGGTTGGGATAGAGACTATTCCCAACACTCTTAATTTAATGGGATTTGGGTAAACCCTGCCCAAAAAATATCTTGATGGGGGTGGGGCAGGG
>JGI20214J51088_10001922_pt1 | contig 14055 bp, 7 predicted proteins | sample WetSurMetagenome_FD_51088 | JGI IMG/M metagenome (IMG submission 51088) | reverse complement strand
TCTATAATCTTTCAGATTAAAGAAAGTATATCCCAGGTTGTATCTAACAAGGGTATTTTCACCCAGGAGGGTTGACCCTGGCAATCCCATAAACAATTCATAATCTTCCTTTGCCAGATCATAATGACCAAGTCTGTAGTTTGCTTCCCCTCTCCAGTAGACAGATCTCGCCCTGATCTGCCTGTTATATTTTTCATATTTGAGTGATTTGTCAAACATACTGATTGATGCTTCAAGCTCGATGTTCTTAAATAGCTCCAATCCCCTGAAAAATGCAACTTTCTGATAAGCTTCTTCCAATCTGCTGTCTTTGTTCCCAATTTTGTCAAGTGCCGCCATAGCAGATTTATAGTTTTTAATCTGCATGAAAGTACCAACAAGATAATCGTACACCTCCTGTATCCTTTTTGATCCCGGATACAGATCAATATATTCCTGAAAAGCTGCAATGGCCTCTCCAAAAGGAGCATATGCCGTCTGGTAAGTAAGCTTGGCAAAATTAAAAAGCGATTCTTCCTTAATCTTCTTGTCAAAATTAAGGTTTGAGGCCTGACCAAAAGCTAACCTGGAACGAGGCTTGTCATCTTTTTGGAGATAGCAATCACCTAGAACATTCCAGATATTCTGACTCAGCAGATCGTTTTTTGCACCGATTTCAAGAAATATTTTGATTGCTTTATCGATCTCGCCTGTTTTATAATAACAAAATCCAAGTTCATATTTGTCCTCACGTCCGCTGGCTTTTGCACCTGTTGAATATTTCTCCAGATAAGGGAGCGCTTCTTTATAATTCCCCTTATTGTAATAAGCATCTCCGATGAATCTGTAAAGTTCAACAGCCCTGGTTTTCCCGGCTGATTTCAGCAGATCGGGAGCCATTGAGAGAATTCCATCATAGTCTTTCCTTAGATAGAGAATCTGAACAATATAAAACGGAACTACTCCTCCGAAAGTCTCATCCTCTTTCAATCGTACGAATCCCTCCATAGCCGTTTGGTACATCTTCTGTTCATATGCAATCTGGGAAAAGTAGTAAATGGCAGGCGGCGTATATTCTGTATCAATATCCTTTATTTCAGAAAACATAAGAAGTGCTTTGCTCTGATCACCTTTTATATATAACGAATATCCAAACCTGAAGAAATACTCTGTCAGCTTATCTGATTTCAATTCCTGACGGTTAACTGATTCGTAATATATTACTGCCTTCCTGTAGTTTTTGTTCTGATAGAAGTAGTTGGCTAATTCCAATCTGGCATCATTGATCCGGGGACTTTCCGGATGGGTATAAATGAACATCATCATCCTGTATTCAGCATCAGGATTGAAGAGTTTTAGAGCAGCAATTGACCTGTAATATTCCGCGTCGGCAACAAGAATTTGATTTGATTTATCTCCGCTGTTGATAAACGAATCAAAAAGTCTTATTGAGGCAGGATATTTCTCCTTATTGAATAGTTCCATTCCTTTGTAAAAGTCAGACCCTGTCTCCTTCGCAACAAACGGAACCTGGGAAGCACCTTCATGAATTCCAAAGCTAAGCAATGTGATAATCACTAAAAAAGAATGGAATCCCTTTTTGAAGAGATCTTTGCCGGTCGCATTCAGTATTGATTTCTTGTAAAAGATATTTAGTATCCTGTTCATAACTTATTTTTTTTGCCTCTGCACAAAAAAACACTGTTTAGGCATTAAATTACACAAATGTGTTTATAACATGTTAATTATAAGCCATATATGATAACTATCAGGCATTTTTTATTAATCGTAAAATTACAACTATTAAACGCCGGCGGCGGGCGTTTATTACTGATTTTATCAACATATAAATGTTAATTATCAATTCTTTCCTTATTTTGCACATTAAATGACCGGTAAATGCAGGAAAATCTTCCACTTGATGTAATTATTGAGCTTACAGGATGCAGTATCTGGCAACAGAACCATTTAGTGCTGTCCAAAGTTAATCTGAGGGTCGGGAAGGGTGAATTTCTATATCTTGTCGGCAGGGTAGGCAGCGGGAAATCGAGTCTAATCAAAACTCTCAATGCCCAGATACCACTAAGGGAGGGTATCGGACTTGTCGCCGGGTATGATCTGTCGAAAATTAAAAAAAGGGAAGTCCCTTATCTTCGCCGTAAAATCGGAATCGTCTTTCAGGATTTTCAACTACTCACCGACAGATCAGTAAGGGAAAACCTTGAATTTGTCCTGAGAGCCACAGGATGGAAAAACAGGATGGAGATAGATACCCGAATCGGAGAAGTTCTCGAAAAAGTAGGACTCGGATTAAAGGGCTTTAAAATGCCACATCAGCTATCGGGAGGTGAACAACAGCGGGTTGTCATAGGAAGAGCGCTGCTGAATGATCCTGAAATTGTCCTGGCTGACGAGCCAACAGGCAATCTTGATCCTGAAACATCCGAAGGTATTTTAAAATTGCTTACGGATATCAGTAAGACAGGAAGAGCTGTCGTTGTTGCAACACACAATTATACGCTCCTTAAGAAATTTTCTGCCCGCACTATTAAATGTGATGATGGGAACCTTTTAGAGGTCGTCAATGATGAGGAGATGGAGCTATTGCAGTGATTTTTTTTCGGATGCTGAACGATATAGTCCTGAATATATTCAATTTTTAATTCAATTTTATTTCCGAAACAGGAACAATCAGGATCTTTTCAAGCTACCTTTCATTTTATTAAGTACCTGGAAATCATTGAGTATAGACCTTTGGCACCAATCGGTTTGGAAATGAAATCATCACAGCCGGCAGATTTTGAAAGATTATTGTCATCGTTTGTGGAATAAGCAGTTTGAGCAATAACCGGTAATTCAGGACGGAAGCTTTTTATTTCTTTTGTCGCCGCATTGCCATTCATCAATGGCATTTTAATATCCATCAGAACAAGGTTTATTTCTTTGCGGTTGTGGCAAATTTCCACTGCTTCCTGACCATTTCTTGCATGAATAATTTTTAAATTCGGATTAAATCTTTCAAGTAGTGTTTCAAGATATAAATAATTTGTTTCGTCATCCTCAGCTATCAAAACAGTGTGATATTCTATCTGATGGTTAATCTTTATATTTTTATCTGATCCATTTTGTTCTCCATCTGAAAAAACAGGCTTATATGGAATTTTAACAAAAAAAGTCGAACCTTTCCCTTTTTCTGATTTCAGGGTAATTTGTCCACCGAGTAATTCAGTGTTTTCTTTAGCGATTGATAATCCTAGTCCTAATCCGCCATAGACTTTTGCCAGACTGTTTACTTCCTGAGAAAATCGTTCGAATACAACTTCATGATATTCAGGGCTGATTCCTATCCCTGTATCTTCAATAAATATTTCAATCTTATTATCAAGCAGTTGATAACCCATATCAATATATCCGGTTTGTGTAAACTTAAGGGCATTTTCCACCAGGTTGCTGACAATTTTATTAATTTTTACTTTGTCTGTATATATGAAACTCAAATTATCTGGTAAAGCTTTTTTAAGATATAATGGGATTCCCTTTTCTTTGGCTTTTATCTCGAAGATTGAAAACAATTCGAATAATAATTCATTAAGACATACCTTTTCCTCATTTGCGATTACCTGTTTGGTTTCAAGCTGAGAAATTTCCAGGATATCATCAATAATTCGCAACAATTGTTCACTGCTGCTATTAATTATTTTTGTGAATTTTTTTTGATTTTCAGCTGATAAATCTGCATCGTTTAGTAATTGAGCAAAACCAACAATTCCATTCATCGGTGTTCTGATTTCATGCGACATATTATGCAGAAACTCGTTTTTTAAACGGCTACTTTCTTCAGCTTTTTCTTTGGCTATTAATAATTCCCTCTCGGTTTGTTTGCGATCTGTGATGTCTTCTTTTACCGCCAGGAAATGGGTAATTACGCCGGATTTATCTTTAATTGGCGAAATAGAGGCTAGTTCCCAAAACATCTCACCGTTTTTCTTCTTGTTATGAAATTCACCATTCCACTCCATACCGGAAGTAATAGTACCCCATAATTGCTTGTAATATTCCTGTGACATTTCTCCTGATTTCAATATCCGTGGAGTTTTTCCAAGAGCCTCCTCCTGAGTATACCCTGTTACTCTGGTGAATTTGGAGTTAACGTATTCTATTTTCCCTTCTATATCTGTAATAAGAATGGATGCCGGACTCTGTTCAAGTGCAAGTGAAAATATTACCAACTTTTTTTCTGTCTGTTTTCGCTCTTGTTCAACTCTTACTCGTTCAGCTCTGCTCTCAGATTCACGTAATTCCCTTTCAATCGCCGGAATTAAGCGCTTTAGATTGTTCTTCATTAGATAATCATTGGCGCCAGCTTTCATGACTTCTACTGCAACTTCTTCACCAATTGTACCCGAGATAATAATGAACGGTATATCTAGGCCCGACTCTTTTAATAGTTCTAACGCTTTTAATCCGTTGAAACGAGGCATCTTGAAATCAGACAGAATAATGTCCCATGTTTTATCCTTAAGAGCAGCTTTCATCTTTTCGAACGTAGATACACGTTCATATTCAATGCTATAGCCTCCCTTTTTTATTTGATGCAGGATTAAAACAGCATCATCTTCCGAATCTTCAACTATCAGTATCCTCAATAGGGTTCTTATCATTGCAGCTTTTCTTATCTGACTGGGGGTGATTCATTGAGAAGCAACCAGTATAATTCAAGATGGCTGACAGCTTCGGCAAACTGATTGAAATCAACCGGCTTTCTAACGTAGCTGTTCACACCAAGACTGTACCCATTTACAATATCTTGTTCTTCTTTAGAAGAAGTTAGGATTACTACCGGTAGAAATTTAGTAAGTTCTGTTGCACGTATTCTACGTAACACTTCGATACCTCCTAATCTGGGAAGTTTCAGATCGAGCAAAATCACTGCCGGCATTACGGTGAGATCGCGACCTGAATACTTTCCTGTCCCGAAAAGATAATCCAGAGCTTCAACTCCATCATTAACCACCGTGATTTCATTTTTGATATTGTTCTTTTTTAATGCCCTTAGGGTTAACTCGATATCGTCAAGATTATCTTCTACAAGTAAAATAGTTTTTGCGATCATGATTATAAATTTTATGGAATTGTGAAATAAATTGTTGCTCCGTTTTCAATTTCTCCCTTTGCCCATACTTTTCCACCATGCCGATGAATAACACGTTTCACAGTTGCTAAACCGATTCCTGTTCCAGAAAATTCCTTTTCAGTATGAAGTCGTTGAAATGCACCAAATAACATATTGGAATAATTCATATCAAAACCTGCACCATCATCACGAATAAAATATGCAGGTGTCTCTTTTTGTAGCTTCATACCAAATTCAATGCGTGCTTTTACATGTTTTGATGTAAACTTCCATGCATTGCCGATGAGGTTTTCCAGGACAATTCTCAACAAACTGCCATCTCCATTCACTGTAATTCCTTTTTGGATAACAAACCTGACATTTCGTTCAGGTTGAGTTTTATGCAGATCCTCTGCTATTTCCCGGAACATTTCGCTTAAGTTTACCTGCTGACAACTCATCTTACGACGATTAAGACGAGAGAGGCTTAGCATATCATCAATAAGCTGAGCCATTCGCTGAGCTGCAGACCTGACACGAACTAAATAATTAATCCCCTGTTCATCAAGTTTATTCCGATAATCTTCAATAAGTGCCTGACTGAAACCATCAATACCACGCAACGGAGCACGCAGGTCGTGAGATACTGAATATGCAAAGGCTTCCAGTTCACTATTTACCATCTCCAGTTGAGCGGTACGGTCAGCGACCCTTTGTTCAAGTGCAATATTGAGTTGGATGATTTCCTTTTCTGACTGTTTGCGTTCGGTAATGTCACGTGCCAGAGCAAGGTTGTATCCCTGACCGTCGTATTCGAAAAAATTCGCACTAATTTCAACCGGATATATGTAGCCATCTTTAGTCTTATGGCGACCTTCTAATATCATTGAACCATGTTTCCTGATGTCGTTCCAATGTTCAGGCCATCTTTCCCCGGGAAAATCAGGATCGATATCATAAACACTCATTTGCAGTAACTCTTCGCGACTATAACCCAATGAGCTACAACTTTTATCATTTACATAAGATAAGGTAGCCTTTTCGTCGATAAGATAAGCTTCGTCGAATACTTTATTTAATGCAAAATTTAATAGAGTGAGTTTTTGTTCAGTCAGTTTACGATCGGTGATATTGCGACCTATGGCCAGAGCACCAACAATTTTGTTTTCATTGTTCCGTTCTGCGACAAAGATAATATGATGAGTCTCGATAGCGCCTGAACGACTTGTTACNTTAATTTCCATTTCATCAGACTTGCCAGTAAGTATCACTTGCTGCAATTTCGACTGATATTCAATAATTCCTGCAGTTTTTTCAGTGGCGCTTCCTATCGGAGTATTACCAATAAGTAAAGAAATTTCGGGCTTTACAGCTTTTCCAAGGTTTTTATTTACATAAACAGCACGATATGCTAAATCGTATCGAATAATATTATCTGGTGAACTTTCTGCAAGAGAACGAAATTTTTGTTCGCTTTCGCGAAGCGCCTTTTCTGCCTGTTTGCGTTCGGTGATATCTTCAAATGTACCCAGCACGCCGATAATTAACCCCTCAGGATTCCTCAGGGGAATCTTGCTTGTCCTGACGTTAGTGGTACGACCATCTGCTGTAAATTGTGTTTCTTCGTAGTTAATCTTGTGAATGCCTGTCTCCATAACCTTCTGGTCGTCGGCCCTGTAGCTATCCGCTTCGGTAAACTTCCAGGGCAGGTCCATGTCTGTCAGACCGATAATTTCATCAGGGGAATTCAATCCTGCGTTTGCGGCAAACAGATAGTTACAGCCCATATATACACTGTTGCGATCTTTCCAAAATACACCTGCCGGCATGTTGTCCAGGACTAACTTAAGCATTTGCGATGATTCCCAATGTAACTCCGAAACCTGTTTACGTTTGTTCTCATTTTCTATAAATTCCAGTGCAAAAGAGATATCATTAGCCACCTCATCAAGAAGATTTATATCCTCATCTTCGAAAAAAGCAATTTCATTTGTATAAATAGTGAATGCACCTACAACCTTATTAAAAACTATCAGCGGGAAGGATGCAATGGATTTAAAATCGTACCTGAGAGCATCACTCTGCCATGGAATCATGCTATCATCATTTGCTATATTGTTCGAAATTTTATATTTGCCGGTTTTAATGGCGATCCCTGTAGGACCATTACCACGAAGCGCATCGTTCAAATCAATATTTACTTTCCCTAGATAGTCTCCGGAAACTCCTTGTGAAGCAACAACATCAACCTTGTTAGTCTGCAAATTAACCATACCTATCCATGCCATCTGGAATTTACCATAATCAACTGCTACCCTGCAGGCTTCTTTTAACAATTCTTTGGTTTCGTGAATTCTAACAATTGATTTGTTTATGTTGCTGAGAAGTGCATAAATCCGGTTAAGTTTAAGAATTTGTGCTTCAGCTTGTTTTTGTCTGGTGATATCATGTATAAAAGCGGTTATTCCGACAACGTTACTATTTTGGAAGACAGGATTCCAGTTGAATTCATAATATTTATCCGGCTCAGGCTGATGTTGTATTTCAGAAAATGCATCACCCGTGAGTGCTCTGTCAATACTGAGTTTTGCGAGGGTTCTTAATTCGGCAGTATGCATACATTCGAGAATATTCATTCCAACTTTTATGTCGGCATGCCATATTCTTTTCATCTCCACCCGATGCTTTTCATTAAATGAAGTATAACAGTATTTATTATCTAGTGAGAAAATAATAATATCACTGGAGCTGTTTATTAATGCTGTAAGCAATGTATTCTGAGATAACAGCTTATCTGACTCATTTTGGTCTAATTTTTCATTCAGGTTAGAACCTTTCTTGATAGATATGAGTGTTTTATCCTTCATGACACGGATCCCTTTTTTGATTGAACGAAGAAATCAATACAGATTCTAATCTATTATATTTGTTCCCATCCATTTCAGTGGAAGTCCAAAACTCAATTTTGTGTTTCTTCTCTGAAATTGCAGGACCATGGTGTTTCAGACTCAAAGTCCGATTTATTTTTGTTTCAAGGATTCCTCATTTCTACATACTAATATACGAATATTTCGACAATTAACAAGATATATTGATATTAAATAACAAGATGAAACAGCATCAGTTATAGCAGTGGAATTAAGGTGGTAAAAATTGCTGAATGCTTCTGTTTTGATCAACGAAACCTTTTTGATTACCTTTTAAAGGTATAACAACAGACCGGCAAAGATGGTAAGACTTATTTCAATAACCTCAAAGGCCAGAAAAGTCTATTTTTATAGATCCGGTAGAATGGGACTCTGACACACCCAAATGATTCAATAAAAGAAGCTACCGATGGTATTGAAGAACCTGCAAAATCGAGTATAATCTTTTTTGAAGAATTATATTTTATTAATTCATTCACAACAAAATAGCCAACTCTTCTTTCCCTGCTTAAAGGGGTATTAACTACAAAAAGGATTGTCTTGATTCCTGTGATCTCAACAACGAAAATCCCGTATATCGGTTTTTTCCTGGCCCCCCTTACACCAATTATTCTTCCCTTTTTATTTATAATGCAAAAATTCATCAGATTTTTCAAACGCTGATAATCACGGGCTTTAATGCCATTAAGATCTTTACCTTTATTCTGAATAAAAAGATTGATAAGTTCTTCCGGCTTTATGTCAAAGACAAGTTCGGGTTTCTTTCTGGAAGATGATTCAATATTTCTTCTGCAGTGATCCGAAAAGTTATTGAACAGTGTTTCATAAGGTTTAGAAAGATCCAGTTCAAGATTGACCTTTTCAGTTACTAAATATCCGTTTGCATCTATCTTCTGTCCAATACATAAATCAACAAACTTAAATATATCAGGCATATAATCAAGAAACTCACTAACAGCATCCGCGACCGGAATGTCTGGAGAAAATGCACCTAGCTGCTGAAGAAAAACGGGAGTTGCTATATATTGTATCCCCATCCGACTAAATCCGGGAACGGGAAAGACAGAATCATAATCGTCATCCACAAGGGCCTGCCAGCCCGGAGCCATTATATCAAGATACCATGAATAGGCATATGGTTTGGCACCGGGAGAATTTTTAATACAGCCATCCCATTGTTCCCTGTCTATCTCATTGTTTTTATGAAATACTATCATGGCTTCTGATTTTTGATCATAAATTCAAATACTTCTCGCCAGCCTTTACACTCGCTTGTCTCAAGAACTGAGGTATTATGCCAGATGCTCACAAAAAGTCCTCCTACTTTTCTTGTTTCGTTTATCAGTTTTAAAATAATCTCTTTAGATTTTTCATAGTCAAGATTTTTATAATCATATAGTGTTCCATCCATAACCTGGAAAGGGATGACCCTCAGGTTTGTCTGTCTGTCAACGGAAACATCATAGAAAAGGAATGGTCGTGCAATTCCTGCCCTGAAACCAGGCTCATCAGGATAACCCATTGAATAATCTTCAGATATTCCTGCCTTGATGATATTGTTATATGACCAGGGCATAGTCAATCTGATATAGTGAAAACGACTGAAACTGACCTCTTTTCCCAGAATAGAATGAAGACGTCCTGCCTCACTTTTAACAAACGATCCGTCTTCGCCGGCCATAAAGGACGGATGAAGTCCTACCTGGTACTTACCCGCAATTTTAAGAATAAGGTTTCGGTATTCATCATTTTTCCAGGATGGGTTCCTGTCATATTTTGAATGGTCGCCAACCGGAAAAAAGAATCTTGTATCAGTACTGTTATTCTCTATAATATCAATAATATAATCAAACACATCGTAAGGATCTTTCTCACCTTTGGCGATTGTACGGTATCTGTCACTAACATTTCCAAGAATACTATCGCTGGAAAGAAAAAGTCCGCCGAATGATCTGAATATGTTTTTACCCAGGTAAGCAAATGGTTGATCAGTATCAACGGTTAACTGAGCCTTATATTCATTTCGTTTGAAGACGATCGTCGGGAATTTTTTAAGGAAAGCCTTAGCCAACTCTTTGGCCCACAGATCGATTATTGGTCTATCCAAAAATCCATTTCTGAATGCTAAAGAGGAGGAGGATGTAAATCTTCCGTATTCATCAGGTTGAAAATCAAGATATTCTTCATATCTGGTGATAAGGAAAAATGACGCGGCAAATATGTCAAACAAGAGATCAGAATCTGAAGAGGTTTGAAAAAAAACAGGCAATCCTTTCCATTCATTTATACTGATCTGTTTTGGACTAATACCTTCTTCAAATAAAATTGATACCGGATTGATTTTGAATGAACCAGATAATTTATCTTCTGAGTAATTAATTACCGGGTGCTTCCCGAGTTTGCGTTTATCAGTAATAACCTCCCACGATAGGCCTAGGATATCTCCCATTAAAACACCTGCAATATACCTCAGACGAGGAGAGTCACGTGTCGAAAATATTTTAACAGGTCCTGAATCCATAACTACAAATTTATGTAATTACTTGTTATCTAATGGTATTATGTTTACTAAATATTATAAGAAAGTTTGGAATGACTGAAGTGCCTTGAGTGCCTATGAAAATAGATTGGCAATAAATAATTGAAACCTACTGGTTCGAATATTCAATGTTTCAAATCTTAGGACTCCAAACTCCAGGCACTCCAAACTCAAGGTATTCCAGGCACTTCAGGCACCCCAAACTTTTAATCCTGTTGCAATTAGAATAATTTGTTTATCTTCGCACCCTAATTAACAAAGTGATTTTCAGGAAGCGCTATCAATCATTTTGCCCAGTCTGCATTTGAGTTCATTTCAGCCGGGACAACAAATCCATCGCTCCCGAAAACACATCATAAATAATAATAATGATAAATTTTGAAGAGATGGGGTTCACTCCCGGTATTCTGAAAGCTATTCAGGAACTCGGATTTGAAAACCCTATGCCAGTGCAGGAGAAAGTTATTCCTTTAATGCTGGCCGGTGAGGTGGATATTATTGCACTTGCACAAACGGGAACCGGAAAAACAGCAGCTTTCGGATTACCACTTGTTCAGGCAACTGATACAGAAATAAACAACACACAGGCACTCATACTATGCCCCACACGCGAATTATGTTTGCAGATCACCGGTGATCTGACAGACTATGCCAGATTTACAGGTAAGCTTAAAATACTTGCTGTCTACGGAGGTGCCAGTATAGATAATCAGATAAGAGGTCTTAAAAAAGGTGTTCATATAATTGTTGCAACTCCCGGGAGACTTATTGATCTCATCGGCAGGGGAGCTGCAAAACTCTCCTCAGTTACGACAGTTATCCTTGACGAAGCTGATGAAATGCTTAATATGGGTTTTCTTGATAGTATAAATGAAATTCTTGAAGAAGTTCCTGAAGGAAGACGAACACTCTTGTTTTCAGCAACTATGTCGAAAGAGATTTCATCTATTGCCAGGAAATACATGGATAACCCGGTTGAAGTGACAATTGGTACAAAAAATTCTTCTGCAGATAATGTCAGCCATGCCTATTACCTTATTCATGCAAAGGATAAATACAAAGTGCTGAAACGTATTGCAGATTTTGAACCGGATATTTATGGTATTGTCTTTTGCCGTACCAGGAAAGAGACTCAGGAAGTAGCATCTAAACTGATTGATGATGGATACAATGCCGATGCACTTCACGGGGATCTGTCGCAGATGCAGCGTGATGCAGTTATGCAGAAATTCAGAATAAAGAACCTGCAGTTGCTGGTAGCCACCGATGTTGCTGCCAGGGGATTGGATGTTGATGACCTTACACATGTAATTAATTACAGCCTCCCGGATGATATGGAGGTGTATACTCATAGAAGCGGACGAACAGGGAGAGCAGGAAAAACAGGAATTTCAATATCACTTGTACATCTCAGAGAGAAGCACAATCTACAGCAGATTGAAAGGATGGTCAGGAAACCATTCAGGGCTATTCCTATTCCAACCGGAACTGAAATATGCGGAAAACAGCTGTTCCATTGGCTAAACAAACTCGAAACAGTTGAAACAGAACACCAGGAAATAGAAAAATTTCTGCCTGAGATCAAGGAGAAACTTGCTGGATTTGACAGAGAGGAACTTCTTAAGAGAGTAGTTTCCCTACAGTTTGACAGGTTCCTCGATGACTATAGAAATGGTGAAGATATTATTGAAACCGTTACTGACAGGGATAACGGTTTCGAACGATCAGGCAAAAGAGGAAAGCGTGGTGAATATCCTGGAAATTATACGAGGTTATTTATCAACCTGGGCAAGTCTGATGGTTTTTACCCTGAACAACTGATTGAACTTGTTAACTCTAACACAAAAGGAAGAAAAGTACCTATCGGAAAGATCGATCTTTTAAAAACATTCTCTTTTTTTGAAGTGGAAGCAGGTTATGCCGACGATCTTATTGCTGCGTTAAGTAATGCAACTTTCATGGATAGAAGAGTAGCTGTGGAGATTGCTCAGGAAAAAACTGATAAATCAAAACAAGGTGATTATTCGGAAAAAAGACCTGCAAAGTGGTCGGACCGAAGACCCGAAAAAAGAAATCAGGGCAGATCGGAAAATAAGAACAAAAATTTTAAGAGAGACAGCAAATTCGGCAGGAAGGATAAAAAGAAAAAGTACAGCCGATAGGAATATTTATAAGGAGCCTCTTGAAGGCTCTTTTATTTTTAATACCAGTAGGATCATCGACACCAGTGCAATAGTACCGCCAAATCCAAATGCTACAGTGCCACCATAACCCGGAAGAATTTTATCAAAATAGCTGTAAAGGAAACCGAAAATAATGCTTGCCGGAAGTGCACCAAGTCCGATTGAAAAATTGAAAAGTCCAAATGCAGTTCCCCTTTTCTCATCACTAACCAGATCAGCAACAAAAGCCTTTTCAGTTCCCTCAGTAAATGCATAGAATAAAGCATATATTGCAAAAAGGACAAATGTTGCAATAATCTGCAAATTAGCAGGCAGAAAAACGAGAAGTGCAAAAGCAAAATAAACGAATGCATAAATTCCCCATCCGATATTAATCACTATCTTCCTTCCTATCTTATCAGAAAGACTCCCCAGCGGAGTTGAGAATATGGCTTTGATGATATTATAGAAAACCCAAACCAGAGGAAGGAACAGGATATTTATCACCTTTGACTGCGCAGCTTCATCTCCAAAATTTGAGACCATAGTATGAAGAGGAGTAATTTCGTTAACTAACTTTACCACGGCTCCGCTTTTATGAATAGCCTCCTCAGCCCTGAATAAAAGAAAAGCATCCGAAGAGTTGCCAAGAGTAAACAGTATCATAACCAGAAGATAGTTCCTGAAGTTCCTGTCGAAGCTTTTCAGAGAGAAGACAAACGGTTTTTTGGCTTCCTTGTCAGGCACGACTTCTTTTACGAACAAAATAATTGTAAGGACGGCTAAGATCCCTGGGATTAATGCAAGAATGAATGTCCATCTGAGAGCTGACAGAGAGTCTTTTATGCCAAATCCGATAAAGAGCACTAAAAGTGTAATTATTGCCAATACAGGTCCAACGACTGCCCCGGTATTATCCATTGCTCTCTCATAACCGTATGATTTTCCTCTTATACTTTCATCAACTGAAGAAGCTATTAAAGCATCCCTTGGAGCTGTTCTGATCCCTTTGCCTACTCTGTCAAACATTCTGACTATTATTATCTCCCATGCTGAGGAAACAACCCCTGTCAAGGGTCTGATAAAGGATGATATAGCGTAGCCAATTAGAACTAAAAGTTTTCTCTTTCCAAGCTTATCTGATATAATTCCGCTGAGAAGCTTTAACATTGAAGCAGTTGTTTCTGCAACTCCTTCTATTACACCAAGCAATATCGCACCCGAACCCAGGGCTGCAATAAAAACCGGCACCAGTGGATAAATCATCTCTGATGCAGCATCTGTGAAAAGGCTCACAATACCCAGCATTAGAACTACATGGGGTATGTTCTTTTT
>JGI20214J51088_10001921_pt1 | contig 14057 bp, 12 predicted proteins | sample WetSurMetagenome_FD_51088 | JGI IMG/M metagenome (IMG submission 51088) | reverse complement strand
CGCACACCCTGCATCGCCTGCTCGACCGGAATCTTCAGCTGGCGCCGGAATTCGGCGGGCAGCTGACCAACCATCTGCCGATGGCACTCCATGCCTTGTACGAACTTGGTGCCGAAGGGTTGCGCCTCGAGGAATTCTTCGAGCGCTACGTTGCGCGTCGCGAGGGCGTTGCGGTGTGGGGGGCCGCCGCGCCGGTGGCCGACTGGCGGCCGTTGCGCGGCCAGCCCGAAGCCTTCGCCGTGCTGCAAGCGACGTTCGACGCCGCAATTGCGGGCGAAGGCGAGGTGGCGCTGCTGCGTCGCGTGCTGCCCGACCTGCTGCCCGGCGTGGCGGCAGCGGCCTTCCACGGCGTGATCCGCACGGCCCATGCCGTCCAGGCCGGCCACCGCGGGGAGCTGGCTGCGGCGCTGGCCTACTGGGCCTGGCGCTGGCAACCGGTGACTTGCGCGTCTGCGCCGGCGGTCCGGCTGGACTTCGATACCTGGGCCGCGCGCCTGGTCGAGGCCGGGTTGCACAGCCGGCCGGAGGGGCCGTTGATCGCGCTGCGCATGCAGGCCGCCGAGCGCAGCCCGGTATTCGGCGACCTGGCGAGCGCGCTGCACACCGGGCCGCGGACGCTGCAGCGTCTGACGACGCTGGCCGCCGAACGATATGCCGCGAGCGGCAACTTCACGCTGCTGCACCTCGTCACCGGATTGCGAGCCTGGAGCGTTGTGCGGCCGCGGGCAGGCGCGATGGCGGGCATTGACGAACTGCTGGTGCGCGCCTTCACCTCGGCCTATCTGGCGGCGCGAACCGGGGCCTCCCCGGCCGGCGACGCGCCGGCACCGCGACCGTGGCCCGAGGTGCTGGCCGCCGCGCGCCGAAGCGACGACGACCACGTGATCAAGCTGGTCCACGCCTGCCGCGACCACGAGGCGGCCTTCGGCGGTGAGGTCTGGCGCGCCGCCGCGACGCGTGCGGTAGCTTGAGCGAGAGTTCGATTTCTGTACAGTCCGGTTGCATGGCCGACGACCTCAACAGCCTGCGCCGCATCCTGAGCAGCTGCCGCACGATCGCGGTGATCGGGCTGTCGGCCGAATGGCACCGGCCGAGCCACTTCGCGGCCAAGTACCTGCAGCAGCATGGCTACCGCGTGATCCCGGTGAACCCGCGCTACGAATCGATCCTCGGCGAGCGCTGCTTCGCGCGGCTCGAGGACATCGACGCGCCGGTCGACATGGTCGACGTCTTCCGTCGCTCGGCCGACGTGCTGCCGATCGCGCACAGTGCGGTCGCGATCGGCGCGAAGTGCCTGTGGCAGCAGCTCGGCGTCGTCAATCTCGAAGCTGACGCGATCGCGCGGGCCGCGGGGCTCGAATCGGTACTGGACCGCTGCGTGAAGATCGAGCACGCGCGTCACTTCGGCGGCTTGCACTGGGTCGGCGTCGACACCGGTGTGATCTCGTCGCGGCGCCGGGCCTGACGCTCGAGATGGCCGACCGCCGCTTCAGGCCCGAGACGCTGGCGATTCACGCCGGCCAGATCCCCGACGCCGCGACCGGCGCGCGCGCGCTGCCGATCTACCAGACGACGAGCTTCGTCTTCGACAGCGCCGAGCACGCGGCGAGCCTATTCAACCTGCAGACCTTCGGCAACGTCTATTCGCGCCTGAGCAACCCGACGGTCGCGGCGCTCGAGGAGCGCGTCGCGGCGCTCGAGGGAGGGCGCGCCGCGGTGGCCTCGGCCAGCGGCATGGCGGCCGAGGCGATGGCGCTGACGACGCTGCTGCAGGCCGGCGACCATGTTGCCGCCGCCGGCGCGCTCTACGGCGGCAGCGTGACGATGCTTGCGGTGAACCTGAGGAAGTTCGGCATCGAGACCACGTTCGTCGACGCGACTTCGGCCGAGGCCTTCGCCGCCGCGATTCGACCGACCACGCGCGCGGTATTCGCCGAGACGCTGGGCAACCCGAGCGGGGTGGTGCTCGACATCGCCGCAGTGGCCGAGGTCGCGCATGCGCACGGCGTGCCGCTGGTCGTCGACAACACCGTGCCCAGCCCGTTCCTGTGCAACCCGATCGCGCTCGGNGCCGACCTCGTCGTCCACAGTGCCACCAAGTACCTAGCCGGCCATGGCACCACGCTCGGTGGCNTCGTCGTCGAGAGNGGCCGTTTCCCCTGGGACAACGGCAAATACCCGGGCATGACCGATCCCTCCCCGGGTTACCACGGCGTCAGGTTCTACGAGACCTTCGGCGACTTCGCGTTCACGATGCGCTGCCGCATGGAGACGCTGCGCGTCCACGGCGCGGCGCTCGCGCCGATGAGCGCCTGGCAAATCCTGCAAGGTGTCGAGACGCTGCCGTTGCGCATGGAGCGCCACTGCGCGAATGCGCTCGCGGTGGCGACGTTCCTGCGCTCGCACCCGCGCGTGCGCTGGGTCAACTATCCGGGGCTGCCGGAACACCCGCAGCACGAACTCATGAAGCGCCAGATGCGCGGCGCGTCGGGCTTGCTGGCGTTCGGCGTCGAAGGCGGGGTCGAGGCCGGCGTCCGGTTCATCGAGTCGGCCCGGTTCATGAGCCATCTTGTCAACATCGGTGACACGCGCACGCTCATCAGTCACCCGGCGAGCACGACGCACCGCCAGCTCGACGACGCGCAGCAACTCGCAGCCGGCGTCCGGCCCGACATGGTGCGCATCTCGGTCGGTCTCGAGCACATCGACGACATCCTCTGGGACATTGACCAAGCGCTCGCTGCAGCGAGCGCTTAGCGACCCAGCGCGCGGCCGGAGCGCGGTGCACGGCCTGCGCCCGACGCTCGGCGCTCGGCGCGGGTAGGCTCGACGCAGCGCGGCGGGCCACGCGACCGAGAAGGCGAGCCCGGACAGGGAAATTCCGGGGGACTGTCACTGGCCGGCGAGCAGCCGGGCCCGCCGGCCCGGCGCGGCCTGCAAGGCGAGGGCAGTCGCAGCGCAGACCACCCAGGGCAAGCGCAGCGGCCTGCCCGGACGCGCCTACGCTGCGCTCGCAAGCAGGCCCGCGAAAGGCCACAGCGGGCCGTGATAGACCCCTCGTTCCTGTTCGATCGATCGAAGGTCTGTATTAGTTTTCTATCCGCACCGATGCCGCGTCGACGCGCGTGCCGTCGGCCGACAGCGGGCCCCTGACCTCGACGCTGACGCCGACGACGAGGCTCGCGGCCGTGCCGCCGTCGAAGGTGGTCGTCGCGCTCCAGACGACGTTGACGCCGCGCACGATGAAGCTCTGCGTGCTGGCGTCCAGCACATCGACGCTGCCGTGCAGCTCGTAGTCCTGCTCGCCTTCGCTGCCGTCCTCGACGGCGACGCTGGCCGCCACCAGCGTGCCGCCGCGCAGGCTGCCCTTGACCGAGACGCGGGCGCCCAGCGTGAGCCCGGCGCTGCCGTTCGGGAAGCTCGCGGCCGCCGCGTCGACAGGCACGCCGTTTACCGCGAACGTGGTCGTCGACGTGAAGGCGCTGACATGGCCTTCGAGTTCGGCGCGCTCGCGGTCGGCCAGCGACGGCTTGCCGGTCTGGAGCACGGTCGCGGTCCAGACGCCGGCCACCGGCGTCGTGGCGAGCACCACGCGCACCGCGGTGCCGGCAGCGAGCGCGGTCGCGGGATCGGCCGGTGCCAGCGCCGCCCAGGAGACCGTGAGCGCGCCGATCGTGATCGTCTGCGCGGTCAGCGAAAGCGTGCCTACGAGGCCACGCAGCTTGTACGCGGCGGGCGCGCCGCTGAAGGGCTCGATCCGGGTCGCCACAAAGTGGCCCGACGCGACGTCGAAGTTCGCATAGACCTCGACCAGNTCGCCAACGGCGAGCGACGCGAAGCCGTTCGCGAGTCCGGTATCGAACACCGTGCCGGGCTGCACCTGGACGCTCTGGCCGAGCACGGTCAGGCGCTGGTTGGCGGCATCGACGGCCTGCACCGGGCCGACGATCTCGCTGCGCAACTGGATCGTCGACGCGGTCGCGCTGGAGACGCCGGCACTCACCGTCACAGCCGAGGCCAGCACCTCGGTCTGCATGCCAAGCTTCAGGTCTGTGCGCGTTCGCGCCGTGCCGTCGTCGTCGGCTATCGCGGCGGCGCTGTCGTCGTAGTGCACGCCGTTGACGATGATCGAGCCGAAGCCGACGATCGGACCGTAAGAGTAGGTGCTGGCGACGCCGGTGCCGGTGCCGCCGCTGTCGACACCGCCGCCGCAGCCGGCGAGCAGCGACAGCGCGGCCAGCAGCACGTCGCGACGGCGCAGTTCGGGGCCAGAATCTGGACTCATCTCAATCTTCCTTGAGGCCCGCGTCGGCCACCGGTTCGTCGTACGAATAAAGACCCACGCGCAGCCGGCGTTCGGCGCGTCGCGACGGGTCGGCTTCGGCCGCCTGCCGATCGCCCTCGATCAGCGCGTCGAGCTCGGGCACGATCGCTGCTGTCAGCGAGCGCCACTGGGCGTTGACGAGCTTCTTCGCCGCTGCGATCGACGCGTCGGACAAGCCGTCGGCGAAAACCGCCTGCTCGAAGTGGCGCCGTTCCTCGCCGAGGACGTTGGCGACGCCGGCGGCCAGGTGGTCGCCGACGTTCTGGCCAAGGAATGCGAACATGCGCGCCTGGTCGTCGCGCGGCACGAAGGCGTCCTGGACCAGCTCGACGGTGTCCGCCTCGGCATCGTGGCGCGCGAGCCCGAGGCGGCAGAGCTGCTCGAGCAGGCTGCGCGGGTGGACGTCGCGCGTCACCGACTGCGCCAGCGCCTCGAAGCTCGGCGCCGGTCCCTGGCGAGGCAGCGAGCGCGGGCGGCCGCGGCGGTCGCGCAGTCGGCGATCGCTGCGCCAGCGCGTGAAGATCTGCGTCGCCGGCGANGGCCGCTCGGCAGCAGCCGTCGGCTGGTCCTGCGACAGCCGCGTGACCTCGCGCCGAGTGAGCCCGGTCGCGGTGGCGACGCGGCTCACGTCGCGCTGGCCCTTCGTGTGCTGCGCGTCGCGCGCCGCCTGCACGAAACCGTGCTTGAGCATTTCCTCGACCACCGCGAACGGCACGCCGCGTGCCACAGCAAGTCGGGCCAGCGGCGCGAGCAGGCGCCGCAGCGCATGTTGCAGCGCGCGCTCGGCGGCGTCAGGGTTCGGGCTCTTCACGGTCGGTGACGGACAAGGGCACAGTGTATAGCTGTGCAGATTGCCCATACGCGGCTGCAGGCCGGCCGCGCGGTCACTGCGACGGCTTCAGCGCATGACGGCGTCGCGTCCGCGCAGGCTGCAGACGACGCGTTCGACGTCCGCCGCGGAGCACAGGCGCAGCACCTGCACCTGGCGCAGCGCCGGGTTGGCACCGAGCCCGGCTTGGCGCCGGCGCCGCTTTGGCCAAGTGCGGGTCAGGCAGCACACGACACCGTCACGGTGGAACAGCCGCCACACCGATTCACGGTTGCCGTTGCAGCAGGGCTCGCCGGTCTGCCCGCGCCGCAGCGTGCACCACGCCGCGCGCCGGAGGAGCCGAAGGTAGGGCAGGCCGAGCACGTCCAGGCGCGTGAGCCGGGGCCAGAGATGCGCTTCGGTGGTGGCGTTGTAGTTGCCGGCGATCACCCAGCCCGCGCCTGCCAGGGACGGCGCCAGGGGCCGCACGAGCTCGGCATGGCCGACCTCGCGCCAGCCGGGTTCCCAGAAGAGATCGTCGAGGTCGACGAAGCGAAGGTCCAGGCGCGCGGCCAGCTAGCGACCCAGCGTGGTCTTGCCGGCGTCGCTGCCGCCGATCAGCTGGATGCGCTGCATCAGCTGGGCGAGGCCGGTGGCCTGCCCGCACTCCAGGGGCTCGATCCGGTCCTGGCCGATCGACCCCTACGCCGCGTCTGCCGCAGGGCCCAGGGTCGCTGGTGCCCTGCGCACGGGCTCAGCGCCCGTAGACCTTGCCGAACAGCACCCAGGTCTTGCCGTCGAAGCGGGCGAGCTGCTCGCGTTCGATCGGGAAGTAGTCGTCGGGCGCGGTCTTGACGTTGACGCCGGGCAGCGACATCGGCAGCGTCAGGTTCAGGTTGGCGGCCTGCTTCATCACGTTCGCGCGCGTCAGGTCGTCGCCGCACTGCTTGAGCACCTGGACCATGGTCTGCGCGACCGAGTAGCCGTAGACGTTATTGGCGTCGGTCAGGCTGCCCGCCGGGTAGTACTTCTTCATGAAGGCCGTCCAGTCCTTCATGCCGGGGTCGCTCGCCCACTGCGGGTCGGTCGGATCCTTGCCGTAGAGCGCTGTGATGATCCCGTTCGAGTTCGCCAGGCCCGCCGGTGTCAGCACCGAGCTGACCGAGATCGAGACGTTGGTCAGATAGGTCTGTGGCTTCCAGCCGATCTCGGCCGCCTTCTTGATCGAGATCGCCGCGAACTTGGGCGTAGTGATGTCGAGGAAGGTGTCGGCGCCCGAGGACTTGAGCGAGAGCATCTGGCTGTCCAGCGTCGGGTCGGTGACCTCGTAGGTCGCGTGGGCGACGATCATCGACTTGGCCTTGTCGCCCAGGCCCGCCTCGAAGCCCGCGAGGTAGTCCTTGCCGAAGTCGTCGTTCTGCGTGAGGACTGCGATCCTGGCCTTCGGGTTCGTCTCGAGGATGTGCTGGGCGTAGATCTTCGCCTCGGCGGCGTAGGGCGGCTGCCAGCCCATCGTCCAGTGGTTGGCCGGGTTGCCGAACTTGGTCGCGCCGGTGGCGACGAAGAGCTGCGGCACCTTCTTCGCGTTCATGTACTTCTCGATCGCGGTGTTGGACGGCGTGCCGAGCGGGTTGAAGATCAGCAGCACCTCGTCTTCCTCAACCAGCTTGCGCGCGTCCTCGACCGCACGTGCCGGGTTGTAGCCGTCGTCGAGCGGGAAGTACTTGATCTTGCGGCCGTTGATGCCGCCTTCGGCGTTGATCATGTCGAAGTAGGCGCCGATGGTCTTGCCGATCGTGCCGTAGGCCGAGGCCGGACCGGAGTAGGGACCGATCTGGCCGATCTTGATCTCGGTGTCGCTGGCGCCGGGGTCGTACTTCTTCTGTGCCCAGGCACCTGTGGCGCCGAGCGCGAGCGCGGCGGCGAGCACGGCCGTCTTGAGGGGGGTGAGCTTCATCGTCGATGTCTCCTGGGTTGTATCGTCAGCCGCCGGGGGGTGCCTCCTGCGAGGACGCGAGGGCTGCGGCGCCCGGTTGCCGCCGCATCCCGAACCTGCGCGCCAGGCCCATCACGCCGGCGGGCATCAGGTACATGAAGCCGATCAGGAACGCACCGTAGATCGCCCACGGCGCGGCCTTGGACAGATGGTCGGCGACGTTGGGCACGAACTGGATGAATATCGCGCCGAAGAGGGCGCCCCAGATCGATGCCAGCCCGCCGACCACGACGCCGACGAGCAGGCTGATCGAGAGCAGGATCGTGAAGCTGTCGGGCGAGACGAAGGACACGACGACCGCGCCCAGCGCGCCGGCCACACCGGTGTAGGCGGCGGAGACGCCAAAGGTCAGCGACTTGAATATCGGCAGGTCGATGCCCATCGCGGCGGCGGCGATCGGGTGGTCGCGGATCGCGACCAGCGCGCGCCCGATGCGCCCGCGCAGCAGGTTCCACGCGAGCCAGAACATCAGCGCCGCCACCGCGAGCGTGACGAAGTACAGCCAGCGGTCGGCCGAGAGCGGCTGGTCGAACACGGTGAGCGCGAATGGCGCCTCGGGCTTGTTCAGCACGATGCCCTGGACGCCGCCGGTCAGGGCATCGAGATGGCGGTACTTCAGCAGCTGTGGGATCGCCAGCCCGAGCGCGTACGTGGCCAGCGCCAGGTAGTGCCCGCTCAGGCGCAGCGCTGGGAAGCCCATCAGGAAGCCCAGGCCGAAGCAGACCAGCGCGGCCACCGGCAGCGTCGCCCAATAGGGCCAGCCGGCGTTGCTCATCAGCGCCGCGGCGACGTAGGCGCCAATCGCATAGAACGCGCCGTGGCCGAGCGAGATCTGGCCGTTGTAACCGGTCAGGATGTTCAGTCCGAGGACCGCGATCGCGTAGACCAGTACCAGGTTGAACTGGAACACGCGGTAGTTCTTGACGAGGAAGGGCAGCACGACCAGCACCACCACCACCAGCACCAGCGCGGCGAGCCGCCAGCCGCGCAACCCGTGCAGCGGGCTACCCTCCGCGCTGCGAGCTCCGGACATCGAGCCGGGGAGCCGACCTTCGCTCATACGCGCGCCACCACAGCCCGGCCGAACAGGCCGTTGGGCTTGAGCGTGAGCGTGCCGACGATGAACATCAGCGCCACGGTGAGCTTGAGTTCGGTGCCGACGACATAGGCACCGAGCAGGTTCTCGAGCACGCCGACAATGAGGCCGCCGAGTACGGCGCCGAAAGGGTTGTCGATGCCGCCGAGCAGCGCTGCGGCAAAGGCGTAGAGCAAGATGCCGCTCATCATGTTCGGGTCGAGGAAGACCGACGGCGCAACCATCATCCCGGCGACGGCGCCTATCGCCGCGGCCAGCCCCCAGCCGACGGCTAGCATCCAGCCTACGCGGATGCCGACCAGTCGCGCCGAGTCAGGGTTCTGCGCCGCTGCGCGCATCGCCAGCCCGAACGGCGTGTAGCGGAAGAACGCGAACAGCGCGCCGAGCACGGCGAGCATCACGCCGGCGGTGCCAAGCTCGTGCGCCGAAAAGTAGCGTGTCGCGTAGGGCGCGTCCTGCGGGAACGGGCTCGGGAAGCTCTTGATCTCGTAGTCGAAGATCCAGCCGCCCAGAGAGTTGAAGATCACCGCCAGGCCGATGAAGACGATCACGTTGGCCAGCACCGAAGCCTTCTCGACCGGGCGCAGCACGATGCGCTGGATCGCCAGCCCGCCGACGAACGAGACTGCGACCGTGGCCGCGAACGCGCCCCAGTACGGCCAGCCGGCATGGATCAGCGCCCAGGCGATGAACGTGCTGAAGGTGGCCATTTCGCCCTGGGCGAAATTGAGGTTGTGCGTGGCCTGGTAGATCATCACCAGCGCGAGCGCGACCGACCCGTAGATGCAGCCGGCGGCGAGGCCGGAGCAGATCTGGTGCAGCAATTCGTTCATCGCGTTCGCCGTTCAATAGCCGAGGTAGGCACGGCGCACGGCCTCGTCGCGCCGGATTTCGGCGCTGCTGCCGGCGAGCGCGACGCGCCCGGTCTCGAGCAGGTAGGCCCGGTCGGCGAGCTCGAGCGCCAGCTTTGCGTTCTGCTCGACGAGCAGGATGCTGACGCCTTCGTCCTCGTTCAGCGCGCGCAGGATGCGGAAGATCTCGGTGACGATCATCGGCGCCAGGCCGAACGAGGGTTCGTCGAGCAGCAGCAGGCGCGGGCGCAGCATCAGCGCGCGGCTGATCGCCAGCATCTGCTGCTCGCCCCCCGATAGCAGCCCGGCCGGCTGGCGTCGGCGCTCGTGCAGGCGCGGGAAGCGCCGGTACGCCTGCTCGATGTCGGCGGCCACGCCCGAGCGGTCGTGCCGCACGTAGCCGCCCAGGCGCAGGTTCTCGTCGACGGTGAGCGCGGCGAAGGTGCCGCGGCCGTCGGGCACATGGGCGACGCCGAGGCGGACCACGCTCTCGGTCGCGCGGCCGACGAGTTGCGCTCCGGCGAACAGCACGCTGCCCTGCGTGGTGACGGTCTGGCAGATCGCGCGCAGCGTGGTCGTCTTGCCGGCGCCATTGGCGCCCAGGATCGCGGTGATGCGCCCGGCGGCGAGCGAGAAGTCGATGCCGTGCAGCACGCGGCTCGAGCCGTAGGCCGCGTGCAGACCACGGACCTCGAGCAGATCAGGCATCGGCCTCGGCGCCCAGATAGGCCTCGATCACGGCCGGGTGGTTCTGGATCTCGGCCGGCGTGCCCTCGGCGATCTTGCGCCCGAAATTCAGCGCGACGACGTGGTCCGAGAGTTCCATCACAAGCCCCATGTGGTGTTCGACGAGCAGCACCGTGATGCCAAAGCGGTCGCGGATGTCGCGTATGAGGCGCGACAAGTCCGCGAGTTCCTCGTGGTTCAACCCGGCAGCGGGTTCGTCGAGCAGCAGCAGCTGGGGATCGGCGGCGAGGGCGCGGCCGAGCTCGACGCGCTTCTGGATCGCGAACGGCAGGTCACCGACCGGACGCTCCTGCAGTTCCGTCAGCTTCAGGTAGGCCATGATCTCGGCCGCCCGTTCGCGCAGCCGGTGCTCTTCGGCGCCGACGCTGGGCAGGCGCAGCGCGCTCGCCAGGAAGCCGGCGCGCGAGCGCGAATGCGCACCGACCATCACGTTGTCGCGCACCGACAGGGTCCGGAACATCGCCAGGTTCTGGAAGGTACGGCCCAGGCCCAGCTCGGCGATGCCGTGGCTGGGCAGCGCGCCGATCGAGCGGCCCTTGAAGCGGATCTCGCCGGCCTGGAACGGGTAGAGCCGGCTCAGGCAGTTGAACAGCGTCGTCTTGCCTGCCCCGTTGGGGCCGATCAGGCCGCAGATCTGGCCGCGCGCGACCTCGAAGCTCACGCCGTCGAGGGCGACGATGCCGCCGAAGCGCACGCTGACGCCGCGGACTTCGAGCAGCGCACCGGCGCCGGACGTCATCGAAACGACCGAGGGTTCAACGGGGGGCCTCCACGGACCAAAGCACAAGGCCGCTCTTATAGGCTGCGAACGGCGGCGCCGGCAATCGGCGATTGCACCGTGGTCGAGGTTAGCCGGACAGGCGCCGGCCGGGCGCGGGCGGCGCGCGGCGCGCGTACCATTCGAAGACCCATGCAGACGAGACCGAAATGAGCATCTACGACCGGGGTCTGGACCGCACCGGCGCCAACTTCGTCGCGCTGAGCCCGGTGAGCTTCGTCGAGCGCAGTGCCGAAGTATTCGCCGATCTGCCGGCGGTTGTGCACGGCGCGCGCCGCTACCGCTGGGCGCAGTTGCGCGAGCGTTCGGCGCGGCTCGCCGCGGCGTTGCGTTGGCTGGGCATCGGCCGCGGCAGCACGGTGAGCGTGATGCTGCCCAACACGCCCGAGATGGTCGAGGCGCATTACGCGGTGCCGGCGCTGAACGCGGTGCTGAACACGCTCAACACGCGCCTCGATGCGCCGTTGCTGGCCTGGCAGCTGAACCACTGCGAGTCCGAGCTGCTGATCACCGACCGCGAGTTCGCGCCGGTGATGGCCGAAGCGCTGCGGCTGCTGAAGAGCGAGCACGGGCGCGAAATCGTCGTCGTCGATGTCGCTGACAGCGAATACACCGGCCCGGGCGAACGACTGGGCGCGCACGAGTATGAGGCGTTGCTCGCCGCGCACGAACCGCTGACGCGGCTGGACGGCCCGGCCGACGAGTGGGACGCGATCGCGGTCAGCTACACCAGCGGCACCACTGGTGACCCCAAGGGCGTCGTCACCCACCACCGCGGCGCCTATCTGAACGCGGTCAGCAACGCGGCGACGTGGACCCTGCCGCACTTCCCGAAGTACCTGTGGACGCTGCCGATGTTCCACTGCAACGGCTGGTGCTTCCCGTGGACGCTGGCGATGCTTGGCGGCACCCATGTCTGCCTGCGAAAGGTGGAGGCCAAGGCGATCCTGGACGCGATGCGCGAGCACGGCGTCGACCACTACTGCGCTGCGCCGATCGTGCACAACTTGATCGTCAACGCGCCGGCCGCGCTGCGCGAAGGCATCACGCAGAAGGTGCGCGGCATGGTTGCCGGCGCCGCGCCGCCGGCAGCGATGATCGAGGGCATGGCCAGGATCGGCTTCGACCTGACCCATGTCTACGGGCTGACCGAAGTCTATGGCCCGGCCGCAGTGGCGGTGAAGCGCGAAGGGTGGGCGAACGCGAGCCTGTCCGAGCAGGCGCGACTGAACGGCCGCCAGGGCGTGCGCTACGCGCTCCAGGAGGGCATGACCGTGCTCGACCCCGAGACGATGATCGAGGTGCCGGCCGACGCCCAGACCATGGGCGAGATCATGTTCCGCGGCAACATCGTGATGAAGGGCTACCTGAAGAATCCGGCCGCCACCGACAAGGCCTTTGCGGCCGGCTGGTTCCACACCGGCGACCTGGCGGTGATCGAGCCCGACCGCTACGTGAAGATCAAGGACCGCAGCAAGGACATCATCATCAGCGGCGGCGAGAACATCAGCTCGATCGAGGTCGAGGACGCGCTTTACCGTCACCCCGCAGTGCTCGCCTGTGCGGTGGTCGCCAAGCCCGATCCGAAATGGGGTGAGACGCCGGTGGCCTATGTCGAGACCAAGGCCGACGCGACGGTGACCGCGGCCGAGCTCGTCGCCCACTGCAAGGGCTTGCTCGCGAGCTACAAGGTGCCGCGGGAGATCCGCTTCGAGGCGATCCCGAAGACGAGCACCGGCAAGATCCAGAAATTCCAGCTGCGCGAGCGCGCCAAGAGCTCGAGCGCGATCGAATAGGAGAGCCCCATGTCCGACCCGGCCCTGGTGTTGCAAGAGACCGACGCGCGCGGCGTCGTCACGCTGACGTTGAACCGNGCGCAGGCCTTCAACTCGTTGTCCGAGGCGATGATGGATGCNCTGCAGGCGGCGCTGGACCGCGTCGCCGCCGACGAGACGGCTCGCGTGGTCGTGATTGCCGCGCAGGGCCGGGCTTTCTGCGCCGGCCACGACCTGAAGGAGATGCGTGCCGAGCCCTCGCAGGCCTACTACGAGCGGTTGTTCGCGCAGTGCGGCGGCATGATGATGACGATCCAGAAGCTGTCGGTGCCGGTGATCGCGCGCGTGCAGGGCATCGCCACTGCCGCTGGCTGCCAGCTAGTCGCGATGTGCGATCTGGCCGTGGCCTCGCGCGATGCGAAGTTCGCCGTCAGCGGCGTCAACCTCGGTCTGTTCTGCAGCACGCCGGGTGTCGCGCTGAGCCGCAACCTCGGGCGCAAGGCGGCGTTCGAGATGCTCGTCACCGGCGATTTCATCTCGGCCGACGAGGCGCGCGTGAAGGGGCTTGTCAACCGCGTAGCCGAGCCCGAGGCGCTGGACGCCGAGGTCGANCGCCTGGTGGCCAGCATCGTCGCCAAGCCGCGCGCCGCGGTCGCGCTCGGCAAGGGCTTGTTCTACCGCCAGCTCGAGACCGGCATCGAGGCCGCCTACGCCGACGCCGGCCGCACAATGGCCTGCAACATGATGGACGAGTCGGCGCTCGAGGGGGTGCAGGCCTTCATCGACAAGCGGCCGCCGAGATGGCGCTGAGCCGCCATGCGGGTAGAGCGCTCGCTCGCGAGAAGTGATCGCTCCCGCGCGCGTCTTTCGCCCGACCGGCAGCACTGAGTCGGCGCGACACTTCTGAGGGTCTGGACTGACCTGACTTTCCTCGTTTCCTCGTGCTGAAGGCCGAGCGCAATCGCGCCGAAACTGCAATGNCATCCCGGCGNCGAGGGATACCCGTGGCTCGTCGCGCCGGCCGCCATTGCAGCTACGCAGGGGACCGCGATTCGCACACGGAAGAAGGACAGGAACAAGTCAGCCATGAACAAGCTATGTCTGGGCCCGCGCATCGGGCTCGCTTTCACGCTCGTGATCGCGTTGATGCTCATCGTCGCCGGTGTCGGCATCTTCGGCCTGCGCGAGGTCAACCAGCGCCTGCACGCCGTCACCGACGACTACTACGTCAAGGTGCGCCTGGTGTCTCAAGTGCAGGATGAGGTCGACACCCAGGCGCGCCGCGCCTATGCCGTCATCACCGTCGACGAGGCCGACAAACGCACGCAGGAGCTCGCCGCGATCCGCGACAGCCGCGCCGCCGTCGCGAAACAGTTCGACCGGCTGATGCCGCTGGTGAGCTCGGCCGAAGGCAAGGCCGCGCTGGGCGATGTCGAGGCCAGACGCCAGGACTATCGCGCGTCGCTGGACAAGTTCGTCGCGCTCGCCGGCTCGGGTCAGCTGCCCGACGCCAAGGCCCTGCTGCTCGGCGACATGCGTGCGCACCGGCGCGCCTACAGCAAGGTGATCGGCACCTTTGCCGAGATGCAGGAGCGGCTGATGGCGCAGGCCTCGAGCGAGGCCGACGCACAGGTGCAGCACGGACTTGAGCTCGTCGGTATCGTTGCCGTGCTGGCGACGCT
>JGI20214J51088_10001920_pt1 | contig 14058 bp, 11 predicted proteins | sample WetSurMetagenome_FD_51088 | JGI IMG/M metagenome (IMG submission 51088) | reverse complement strand
GGACACTCCTACGTGGTCTACGGCCCGCTCTGCCTTGGCGCTTCCAGCATTCTCTACGAAGGCTCTCCGGACTTCCCGGATCTGGGCCGCTGGTGGTCCATCATTGAGCAGTACGGCGTATCCGTATTCTACACCGCACCCACCGCAATCAGGATGTTCATGAAGACCGGCGAGGCCTTTGTGAAGAAGTACGACCTGTCCACCGTCAGAATTCTGGCATCTGTGGGCGAGCCCCTGAATCCTGAAGCCTTCATCTGGTACAGAAAGAACATCGGCGCAGACCAGGCCCCAATCATCGATACCTGGTGGCAGACTGAGACCGGATGCCACGTCATCGCCCCACTGGCCATGACACCTGAGAAGCCCGGCTCCGTCACATTCCCGCTGCCCGGCATGAACACTGATATCTACGATGAGGATGCCAACTCCGTGCCACTCGGATACGGCGGCAACATCGTCCAGAAGACCCCCTGGCCGTCCATGCTCCGTGCCTTCTTCAGAGATGAAGTCAGGTACAAGAAGGAGTACTGGGATATGTACTGGCAGATCAAGCCCGGCACATACCTGGCTGGAGACAAGGCCACCCGCGACAAGGATGGCTACTGGTGGATCCAGGGCAGAATTGATGATGTGCTGAAGGTAGCCGGACACAGAATCTCCAACGCAGAGGTTGAGTCCGCAGCCGTTTCTCACCCCAAGGTCGCAGAGGCAGCCGTCGTCGGCCAGCCCGATGAAGTCAAGGGCGAGAAGATCGTGGCCTTCGTCATTCTCAGAGATGGCGTCGCCGAGTCTCCCGAACTCGCAAAGGAGATCTCCACTCACGTGCGCAAGGTTCTGGGCCCAGTCGCTTACCCCGACAAGGTCTACTTTGTCAAGGATGTCCCCAAGACCAGGTCCGGCAAGATCATGCGCCGTGTCATCAAGGCCAAGGCCCTGGGCAAGGAGACCGGAGACCTGTCTGCTCTGGCCAATCCAGAATCCGTTGAGAATATCCCACGCATTGACCTGTAAATGGGATATCATCTTCTTTTTTTGCCGCGATTATCATTTCTATTTTGCAGGCCTATTTCGCAGCCTCTGCCCGGCTTTATGATGCAAGGCTTCATTTGGCTGCCTTCCTAAAAGCCCTAATGCTTCAAATCTATAGTACCGATAAGAATGGATAGAACCCAAAAAGAAGAGCTATTCGATTACATAATCATAATAGCTGCTCCAGGTCGTCTCTGCTGAGCATATGCACTTCTGTCATGTGGTGCGGATGATATCGCATCTTCGCTTCCCGGATGCCTTCTATGCCCATGTCGCTCTCCCGGTTGATGTAAATGTAGTTCTTGGCCAGGATCCTGGCAGTCTCAGCATTGACTGCTCTGTAGATTCCCTTGCAGTCAGGCAGTCCTTTCTCGAAATGCACGACCGCAGTATCTCGGTTTAATCCTTCAAAGATGGACATGGCACCTATCTTGCCATTGGCGCGGATAGCCAGGCCGGATATCTGTAGCTCTTTGTAATGAGATAGGGCAAAGGACACCGCATCCTTTTCACCAGCAAGCGACGGGTCGGAGTCGCAGTCCTTCCAATCGCACCAAAGCTCCAGAAAATCTTTAGCCTCCTCCAGGATATCTTCACGAATTGCCTCTACCTGGGGCGTGCATGTCTTATGAAATTTATTGAGCTGATGTCGGATGGTTAGATATTTCTTGCCGGGCAGTTCTGCCAGCTCTGAAGCCAGATAAACATAGTCAAAGTACTTTCTCTCCTCATGGAATTGAATGTCGGGATATAGCTTGGCTATCCACTCTTTTGAATCCGCGTCCAGGATGACAAACGGATACTCTTCATCGCTCCTGGCGGCAAGCTTCAGAACATCGGCGAGAAGCTCTGGGTTTCTGGGTCCGATGGGCGGGCGGTAGCGCGTCCTTTTTTCAATGGTGCTGGAAAGGATGATGCAACCCCCCTGGCAGGAAAATCTATAATGGGCATAGTTATTCCAGCAGACCATATTGGTGAAGGTGTTGTCGCTGTGCTCCTGGGGATAGCTGCTGTAATGGCTGACAAAGAGATCCCGGTCAGAGAGAGTGACGGGTCTGAAGTCTGCGGCGCTCAGCATCATCTTGCCTCTTCATTAAAGAGCATGGGAACATGTCCCTGCATGGGCAAAAATCCCAGCTCCCTGTAAAAATCCTCTTTGCCCGGTTCTGCAATCAGGCCGATCCAGGTGATCCTCCTCTTCCTGCACTCCTCCAGGAGACTGGCGACGATCATCGATCCCACTCCCCAGCTTCTCCTGTCGCTCTGAACCACCAGATCCTGAATATATCCATCTGCAATACCATCGGATATCACACGGCCCATACCAACGGCCCTTCCGGTAGAAATATCAATCGCTACGGCGAACAGAAAGCTTCCCCGGATCAGGTCGTTTATTCTGCCGGCATCCATCTCCTCTTTCCACCAGCCTGCCTCCCGGTAGAGATCCACAATCTCTTCCTCTCGCCAGGAGCGCACAAGGTCGATCCTGATTGAATTTACTCTATCCACTTCAGGATCACTTCTTTATCTCTCCTGGGTGCTTTATGGTCCAATTTCGTCGGATAGCCGAAGATGAGAGCGCCTTCTAGCCTGCATCTATCCGGAACGCCAAGTTCAGCCATAATTGCCGGATCCCCGCCCAATGGAGATGCGAGACCTATCCAGCAGCTACCTATTCCCAATGATCGGGCGGCAAGCATCATGTTCTGCCCGGCCAGAGCACAGTCGATCTGCGGTGAGAAGGCATCGCAATCAGAGAATATCATTATGAGCAGCGGTGCCATGAAGAATATATCGAAATTGGGCCGGGAGACCATATTGGCGAGGCTCTTCATTTCCGGCCTGGTGGATCTGCCAGCCTGCTCCATCCACAGCTCTCTGGCTCTGCAGGAGAGCTTTGCTATCAGCTCTCTGTTCTTGATCACTACAAATCGCCAGGGCTGAATGTTGACGGCGCTTGGAGCATAGGTTGCCGCCCGGATCAGCTCCCGGATCACATCATCAGGAATATCATCGGGAAGATAGTCTCTTACTGAGCGGCGGGAATATATGTTTTTTAATACTTCATTTTCCGGGATTTTAGAATCATTGCTCATAGTAGCTGCAGCATGATCCTCAAAGCATATAAAATTATAAGGCGAGAGCTTACCCGCCCATTCATAACTAAAAAATTGAGATTTAATCAACTTTCAAGAAGAGCTTGCCTTCTGCTCCGCAGACGGGACAGACGCCAGGCGCTTCTTTCTCGACGGTGTTGCCGCAGTAGGGGCAGACGTAGTAGGAGAAAGTCTCCTGGCCCTGGCTCAGGTCGCCCAGGAGCTTTCGGTAGAGCCGGGAATGAATCTTCTCCACCTCATTGGCGTAATGAAAAGAGGTTTCTGCCGCTTTGTTGCCTTCTGCCTGGGCAGTCTTGATCATCTCCGGATACATCGCTTCCCATTCTTCGTCCTCTCCGGAAATGGCCTCTTGCAGATTCTCTTTGGTGGACTTGATTCCTTTCAGGACTCGCAGATGATTTATCGCATGAACCTCTTCCGCAGCCGCAGCTGCCCGAAAGAGCCTGGCTGCCTGAGCAAACCCTTCCTTATCCGCCCTGGCTGCAAAAGCGCTGTACTTGCGGTTGGCCTGCGATTCGCCTGCAAATGCCTCTTTTAGAAACTTCTCTGTGTTGGACATGGGATTATACCTTCCATTGCAAAAATCCTTTTATTTGCTTATCTACCTATTCATTGAGCCTGTCGTTCATACAGCGACTTCCAGTGATGTAAGGCTGACTGATTCCGGCTGAGGAACTTCTTCGCCGTTATCCAGTCGATCCTCTACATGGAGGTTTATGGCGTCTCTAATATTTACTAAGGCTTCCTCGTAGGATTCGCCCTGAGCGTAGCATCCTTGTTGGTCAGGAGCAAAGGCGAAATAGCCGTCTTTGTCCTTTTCGATCACTACCGAGAAACGATAAACTCTTGACTTGGCGCTAACCAGCTCTTTGGATAGATTTGTCTCTGCAACTGAATTCATGTAATAGGAGAATCTCTTCAAGAGTAATTATCCTTTGCCTTCGGCTCGCTTCCCATTCCCGTGCGCTTCTAACGGAAGGCGGGACTGTCTCACCCCAAGTCTCGCCTGTCCGCACCCTTGGTCATGGGATTTGCGCGATCTGGTGACAAGAAAGCCTCCGGGCAGAGCTCAATGGCCGGGAAAATCCGGCCGCATTTCTAGATGGATCATTAGCAAAGATGGATGTATTATCCGCTTATCCAATTGAATTAACAAAATTTGCCTCTAGAAAAAAGATGTGAAAAAAAGGTGCCAGGACTCTACTCGAAGTCCTCTCCACCCATGCCGCCCATGCCACCGGGCATGCCGCCAGCGCCTCCGGGCATTCCTCCCGGTCCGCCGGACTTGGAGGCGATAACATCATCGATCCTCAGAATCATGACTGCTGCCTCAGCGGCGCTGTTGATCGCCTGGGTCTTGACCCGCAGGGGTTCGACCACTCCGAGGGCCAGCATATCCACCGGCTTGCCTGTGTCCATGTCCAGGCCGGAGGTCTTTGAGCCCATCTCGTGCTGGCTTCTCAGCGCGACCAGGGAATCGATCTGGTCAAGGCCTGAGTTCTCGGCCAGGGTCTTGGGTATGACCTCCATGGCATTGGCGAAGGCCTCAATGGCCAGCTGCTCGCGCCCGCCGACTGTGGACGCATAGGCTCGAAGCCTCAATGCCAGCTCTACCTCAGGCGCGCCGCCTCCGGCGACCAGGAGCCTGTCCTGGAGAGCCACACCCACCACGCGCAGGGCATCCTCCATGGCGCGGTCCAGTTCGTCGACCACGTGCTCGGTTCCGCCTCGCAGGATAATGGAAACGGACTTGGGATTTTCGCACTGCTCGACGAAGGTCATCTTCTCATCTGAAACCTTTCTTTCCTCAACCAGGCCAGCCTTTCCCAGGTCGTCTTTAGAGATCTCATGAATGCTGGTGACGACCCTTGCACCAGTGGCTCGGGCCAGCTTGTCCATGTCGCTCTTCTTAACCCGGCGAATGGTGTAAATTCCCGCCTTGGCCAGGAAGTGCTGGGCCAGGTCATCAATGCCCTTCTGGACGAATAGCACATTGGCACCGGTGGCTACGACCCTATCGACCATACCCTTGAGCATCGTCTCCTCCTGATCGAGGAATGCCTGGAGCTGATCCGGGGAGGTGATCTGAATCTTGGCATCAACCTCTGTCTTCTCGATCTCCAGAGCAGCATTGATCAGGGCGATCCTGGCAGATGTTACGGACTTGGGCATGTTGGGGTGCAGCCGGTCCTTATCAATTACCACACCGCTCACCATCATGGAGTCGATGATTCCGCCTCCGACCTTCTTCTCCACGGTGATGTTATCGGTATCCACAGACCCGTCTTCGTCCACGACCGCCTGAACTGCCTTTACCGCCATATCGGCCAGCTCATCGCGATTGGATTGGGAGCCCTTGCCGGTCATGGCAGTGACTGCGATCTTCTTCAAAAGGCCTTCATCCGTTGCTGAGACCTTCACAGCCATTGCATTGAGAATCTCCATCGACTTGTCTGCCGCCGCTCTGTAGCCGGCTGCGATTACCGTGGGGTGAATCTCCTGCTCCAGAAGCTCTTCGGCCTGCTTGAGAAGCTCTCCCGCCAGCACAACCGCAGTGGTAGTGCCATCCCCGACCTCCTGGTCCTGGGTCTTGGCAATCTCCACCATCATCTTGGCAGCGGGATGCTCGATATCCATTTCCTTGAGAATGGTAACGCCGTCGTTGGTGATCACCACATCGCCCATGGTGTCTACCAGCATCTTATCCATGCCCTTGGGGCCGAGAGTGGTCCGGACGGCTCCAGCCACGGCTTTAGCCGCCATGATATTCGATCTCTGTGCATCTCTTCCGGCTGTCCTCTGGCTGCCTTCTCTGAGAATGTATATTGGTGTACCGCTGAATTGTCCTGACATTGATTACCTCTACAAATGCTAATTGTATGGATGAAGGTTGTTTGAGGTTCTATATAAAGATGGCTCTACAGGTGGTGGAGGAGAAATGGACTTTTTCTTTGGCGAACGATCCCACCTATACCCTGAATATCCCCGGAGACTTTTCCTGGAAGTATTGCAGAGGGCAGAGGGTGAGGCTTCAGCAGGGCTCTGTTAAGTACTTCATCATAACCGGCGTGGGCTATTCCTCGCCCAATGCGACGCTCACGCTCTACGGCGGCACTGACTACGACCTGACTAATTCTGCAATAATCGAGCCCTTTTCTCGATGGCAAAAACGCCCTATGGCTTTCCTCTGGATGAAGCCAAATGGAGGGGGGAGAGCCTGGTGACAGCGGACTGCTCTCAGGCTTCGCCTGCGACTGGAACCTGGTACAATAAGGGCGGCTCTTTGGCGGTTCCTATTGGGCGGAGGATGGTGGAGTATGCGGCAGAGCTGGAGGTCACGAGGGCCGCGGCGGGGGCGCTGGATGTCTTCGCGACCCTGTCCACGGCGGCCAGCTCGGAGGCGAATAAGGAGACCACGACGAAGATAGGCATCAGCACCGGGGTTTCTATGAGGGGATCGGTAAGCCATTGCGGCTTCCTTATGGATTTGGCGGCCAAGGCGACACACTATCTGAACTGCAAGACGGGGGAGGCCTCCATGACGGCTATTTCGTTCAAGGGAAGCGAGCAGAAGACGAAGGTGAGGGCGGTGTGCGCGTATTTGCAGGGGCTCAGCCCGCACTTCAACAAGGTAGCAGTCCAGGCAGACCTCCTCGTCTGGGCAGATCTCGGCCAGCTCGCCATCACAACCTGAGCAGGCCGAACATAATTCACCGAGGAACCGAGAGACTGCGCGGGGCGAGGGCGGCGCACGGCAGAGATCCGGGTGGGCCTGGAGCGCCACGTTTTCTCTGGAGGGCGATCTAGAAGAGACTGGCCTAAGATTTACGCAAAAGACGATCGAAGCCTTCGGGTAGCATCCTACCTCTATGTTGTCACATTTCTTTATGCGAGGCTTCCGCATCTAGGCTGAAGCCTTTAATGAACATTCATAGATATCAACTGTTGGAATTTATCGGCGGCATCTTCTATGAGTTTTCCAACCTCTTCAATCTTTCTTGCGATGACATAATCCCATAAACCATAGTGTCCATCGGCATTTACGGCATTGACCCAGCGTCTCGCAGCGTGCGTTTTGATCTCAGCAAGATCATCATATCCCTTTGTTTCCAAGATCAAGGTGCAATTCGGGAGATCTTTCAGCCGAATGATGAAATCTGGCTCGTACTCATGGTCTTCTCCGTTATGCAGATAGGGAATGGCAAACCCTAATCCAGAGTTCTTTACAAAGGCAGCAACTCTTGGGTGCGTGTCAATCACATATGCAGCTGATTGCTCCCACTGCTTGGTGTCAGCGACAACGTAGTTTAAATGGGAATGAACTATCTCTCGAACTTCCCGGCTAGTCCAGAAATCAACCTCTGATGTTGAGCCTGGACCCCGGCTTTTTTCTGTCCTCGGGAGTTCCGGTGTTTCACCCTGTGAAGAATCAGGCTCTATTGCCTCTACCAGTCGTTCTATAGCCCAGCCATAGTACGGAGACAGAAACACATCCAGCAGATTTGCTGGTTTTATTGGAACAACCTTCTCCATCAGATAGCGCCGGGTTATCTTGACTATCTGGGGAAATAACACATGCGATGGAGCCTGGCAATCTGAGGTTTCTACATAATTCCTAGTTATGTCTCGTGCCAACTCAAACACCAGTTCCTGCAAACGTCTACCAGAACGATATGGGTTTAGGTCTACACTCTCTAAGGCGCCAGGACCCATCAGCGAATATCGACCCTGGTTATTAAGAAGTCCGGCCTTCATTTGGACTTCGGGAGGTATATTAAGAGGGTCGAGACGCAGTTGTGGCACATCTTGCCAGGAAACTGTTATGTGGTTATGAATGGCTTGACCATATCCCTCTACCCGGGGATACTGTATTTCGAATTCTTTCTTTCCAGGGATGGAGTGAATATGGTGGCGTTTTGGCTTTGGAGGTTGTGGCCCCAATTTGCTCTCTTTGAAAGGAATTACCTCAAAGGGGACACCGAATATTTTAGAAACCTCCTCCGTGAGCTTCCCGTTCTCATCCACATCGTAGCTGGAACGCCTGAGTCCGCGACCCACCACCTGCTCACAAAGAAGCTGAGACATAAATGGACGTAGACCTACAATGTGGGTTACGGTGCTGCAATCCCATCCTTCGGTGAGCATTCCCACGCTAATAATACAGCGAATATCTCTACCAGGAGGATGGAACGGTCGGTTCAGTTTCTTTGTCAGCTCCTCAAATCCTTCTGGGTAGATTGGTCTTCCCTGTGTATCATGTGGCCAATCCATCTTTCCAATGGTGTCTAGTGTCAAGCGCATCCAACGGACTTCATCAGACTTCGCCTGATCGCTATCCGTTTCCTGAACTACCTTGGAGTCCACGCGGATGGTATTTATCTTGCCATTACGGTTGACAAAGCCCTCTATTAAAGCAGAGGAGATACCAAGAGGTGGCCTATCCTCGCCCAGCCATTCGTATATTACTTTGGCAATCTTTGTATTTTTGCAGACAATAATGAAAACTGGCGCACGCGGGTCGTCTTTTCTTAGCGCCCATTCACGGCGAACCTCTTCCCATAAGCCTCCCAGCATGGCGATAGGTGTATGTGCCCACTTGAGGATTGCTTCGGGTTTTGGGCTTCCCTTTTTGCCGCCACGCTCCGCGGGTGTGAGTTTGGGCAAAATCCACCGCCAGATGTTGAAGTATCCAGGTATATCGCTTCCCGTCGTATCTCGAACTGCAAGCTGAGGGATTTTTACCAGGCCGGACTCTATAGCATCGGTAAGCCCAAAGTCACTGACGACCCAGGGGAAGGTGCGGTTGGTATCTCTGCCAGCTCGACCAAGAAAGTAAGGCGTGGCTGAGAAGTCCACGCAAAAGTTTATGGACCTTAGCTTGTGAATCCGATCCAGGCCATCTATCCAGATAGTGGCTTTTTTAAAGAACTCCTCGCTTTCCTCTTCCTCTCCAAAGAGGTCCGTCTCATCCTCTTCAGGCTCGGGATAACGAATGCGGTAGGCGTGGTGAGCTTCGTCATTCATGACCAGGATGTTCTGCTTTCCACCTACCTCTCGCCCTAGAACCCGATTGACTTGAGCTGTATCGCTCTCCACATACTTGACCGAACGAACCTTAACTTTCCGCAGATTGCCTTGTTTGTCTCTGTCCTCCTCCAAGACAGTTAAGAGACCAGATGCAGTCTGGCGGTCAAGATCTTCCAATGTCAGATAGCGAGTACCTCGTGCAGTTGTAGTCTTGGAGCCGATACGGATAGTCTCCACAATAGTAACAGGTACCCCGGCTCTTGAGACCTTTGAACTCACGCCACCCGTTTGGACTGCCTGCGGCTCAAAGACATGCCAATTGGTGACCAAAACCCTTCCTCTGGAAAGGTCAGGCATCAGATGGGGCGGGACAAGATCCCGAGTACGGTAAAGGCTGCCTTCGCCGCGCGCTGGATCGAGTTCCTGTAAGCGATTGCGAATAGTTACATTGGGACAGACGACGAAAATTGTATCTGAGAAACGTGCGTCGCTGTGGTTGTTGATCTTATTCAAGATGCTCCAAGCGGCCAGCATACCCATAACTGTGGTTTTGCCGCCACCAGTGGCCATTTTGCAGGCATAGCGCTGAAAGGCCCTGTAGCCTTCCGCTCGTTGATCCTCGCTTGGTTCATCCAGAGGGATTTCTATGCCCTGCAAAAAGTCCGATCTGGCCTCATTGAGGAATATCATCGTCTCTGCTGCCTCTAGCTGGGCAAAAAAGAGTCTCTGTCGCCTTCCATCTCGTCGCCAATAGCTAAGAAGCTCCAGTGTCGTTCGGCTGACTCCAGGATATGGCGGCTTATGTTCCCGCCAGGACTTTACTTGTTTGCGGAGTAGATTGACAAGGGCTAAATCGACCCACTGCCCACGTGCCTCATGCTCGTCATCGCTGTCCTTTACCCTGGGATCACGGTAGAAGTAGCCTGCAGGACGACGACCTGACCGGCGTTCAGCCTGTTTTCCTTCTTCGATGTCCCAGTATTCTGCTGGCTCTTCGTAAGGAGAGTTCAGTATGGGGGTGGAGACTTCGAAGCCGGTCATATTTTGGCATCCTCCTCTGCCTCCAGCACTGATTTTACCACCATTAGTTCGTTACCGCGGTCGTCTATCACCTTGACTGCTATTTGGCCGTGCTCGCCAGCCTCGAAGGGAGCGCTGGTTTTACCGGAGAGGCGGTCCCAAACAGCGTCCTCGTACTCGCCTTTTAGAGCGCGTTTCAGGTTGTCCCAGGCACCAGTTCGGGGAAAGAAAGCCTGGTTTACATGGAAGCAAAGGCCGTTGTAGTCGGTATCAAGTAGCCAAGCGGGGACGTCATCTCCTTGGTGGTGCTCCACATCCATGGTAACAGGATCAAAGACATCCAGCCCTAACAGTTCCACCTGATAGATAATTTGGTCATTTGGTTTCTTTGGTTTGACCTTGAATATCTTTATCTCAGGGAGCCCGCAGCAACTAAAGATTTGGCTACTGCGCATGTTTTTGAGAAGGTCGCCCATCATCAGGTCAGGCGTGGCTTGGCAGTAGGATGCAGGAATGCCCACTGCTTCTTCGCTTTCCTCCACAAGCCGGCGAGCGTGGGGTTGAATGGCAAATCCGATAACGAAAAGGTGGGTGTACCCCTTGGCATGAGCCTCCCTGGCGGCTTCGTAGACCAACTTCTCGCTGACCGCACCATTCTCTGGCCCAAATACAATGGCCACAGGCTTATCCTGGCCATCACCCACGAATGCCTCTGCAGACAGGGATAGAGTTTTGGCCGGAGGTTTAACATTCTTGAAAGTGACCTTGTTGCCGCCGCAGAAATGCAGAACCGGCGATCTGCGCAGCACCTCCAGCATTCTTTCCAGGAAGGTGCCGTAATCCTCAGCGGAGAATCCTGAGTCTTCCACTCCGTCTCCTTCCCAATCCACAGGCGTTGGAATAGTGGCCTCTACGGTGAAAGGGCCGCTGACGCGAGTTATCCTTTTGACTTTCTCTGGTCGATCTACCAGAACCTCCTCTTTAGGAGGCTCATTGTTGGCAATGCTCTCCATGGTGATGTGGGGAACTATGCCGCCTATCTCCTCGCCTTTCTTATTCTGCTTCCTAAGGTAAGCAAATCCACCTGCAGGACCTCGAGCCTCATCTTTAAGTTCGAAGTAAGGGAATGTGGCTGCGAGGAGTCTTTGACGAGCTAACGCAAGTGGGACTCGGCTGGTATCGATAGTGATCCAGCGGCGGCCCCACTTCTCAGCTACATAAGCCGTGGTGCCGGAGCCGCAGGTAGGATCAAGGACCAGATCGCCGGGATCTGTGGTCATTAGGATACAACGCTGTATCACCTCATCGCTAGTTTGTACGGCAAATATTTTGTCTTGTGGTCCTACAGTGTTATTCCAAGGTGATGTAACAACTGTTACGGGGTAATCATCATAAAAAAGAATATAGTTAAGTAATTCACCTTTTAGCTGGATACGGCGGGCTCTTCTCAAAGCATCCATATTACTAGTGCCCCATCCACCTCTTGGGGGTTTATATGTCTTACCTTCGAATTCGAATTCAAAGTTTCCGCTCGGATTTATGCCAGAAGGCTCTAAAGATTTGAGACGATAAATGCGTGCATCTTCAGGAAGCATTTTCGGATTTTTTATCTGTTCGGATTTCATCTTATGGCGGCTACCGTCGGATAATTCATACCAAGACCAATCGTTATCGGGTGTGGGATCTTGCTTGAGGAAAAGCTTCCCATATTTAGTTATCAGGTGGCCATGTGAATCTTCCTTTTTCTTTGCATACCATAGAATAAAGTCATGCATTTGCTCTATTAACTTAGTTCCAAGTGGCATCGTCTTCTTTCTAAAGGAGATCGTAGACACGAAGTTCTCTGAACCAAATACCTCATCAAGAAGACATCTAACTAAGTGCAAGTTCTCATCGCTTATCTGCACGAACACACTCCCGCTATCGTTCAATAGATCTCTTGATAGCAGCAGCCTATCCCGTAGGTATGTGAGGTATGAGTGCAGCCCCAATTCCCAGGTGTCCCGATAAGCTTTAACCATCTCCGGTTCGCGGGTCATATCGTCGTCATCGTTATGCTGAACACTCCGCTTTCGGACGAAAGGCTGGAAGTTGGAGCCATATTTCACTCCATAGGGCGGGTCCATATAGATCATCTGCACCTGTCCTGCCAACCCTTCATACTGCAGTAGAGAATTCATCACAACGAGCGAGTCTCCAAGGATGAGCCGATTGACCCATCCGTCCTTGTGCTTATAAGCCCGGAGAATCTGATCGTGAATGGGATGCTGGGGATCGCCAAATAAGTCGACAAAAGATAACTGCCTGTTCCTTTTATGGCCTTTCAAGGTCTCCAGGATGGCCTTAGTGGATAGACGCTCATGGATGAATAACGGGAGGGTGGGCACATCAAAAGAGAGACGCTCAGCTTTTCCCGCCCAGTTGAGGAATGGTTGAGAGAGCCGTTTGAGATGATCCACAGCGTCTCCTAGTCCGCTCACTGTGACGAGAGGGTTATCGTGAGCGTCCCTAACTCTTGAACTTGAGCGAAACGATGAGGCGGAGGCAGTAGGGAAGCCCTTTGGATGCACCCGATCAGCCATTCGCCCAGCTCCCGTGCAGAATTTTTTCCGTCCCAATCCAGAGCAGGAGAGATAGAGGAGTCGTAGCTGTAGCGCTTGGGAGACTTCTTCTTGCGAAACTGGGCCTGAGTTCCTACATCTGGACGCATTAAGCTTTCAGATTCAGGGTATCGATATGTATCCGTGGACGAAGATGTCTTCGATTTTGATTTCTTCCTGGTACGTCTCCCTTCTGCCATTGATCTTCTCTCCTTTTACAGCAAACGGAAATTAAGATGGTTAGTGTAAATACTTGATGCCTGACCGGCAGGATGTTATTGGATCATGATCCGATCTGATATCATCGAACGTATCCAGGAAATGTGAAGGTTCCAGGATCGCCTGGGGCTATAAGAAGCAAGAGCATACTGGCAGAAGAGCTGCTTCAAGCCGCGCAGCTCATCGGGTGCCTCCATCTCCAGCACCGCCTGGAAATTCTTCTGGGCTGGCCCGATGCCGCCGGTCAAGCGGCGAATACGAGGACGCACACGGTCTGCGGGTCCTGGGGATCGCACTCGTTGGAGCGGCGCAGGTAGTAGGGAGCCCGCGGGCTGCCGCCCTCCTGGCCAAAGATGACGCCCAGGTTCTTGGGAGGGCTACGGGATTCCTGGGATCGGCGGCCGATCACACCGCCGGCGGTAGCTCGATGCCACCCGTAATCCTAAGGGGGCGTAGGAACAGGAAGCCGCAAGATCCTGCAGGAAGCTTTCATGGCACCGCCCGGCCTTGAACCCACAGGCCAGGCATCCTCGCAGGGCCTCTGCCACGCGTCTCCCTTCAACGTCCTGTGTCTCTTTCCACCTGCCCTCTCGCCAGCCGTATGGCCTCGTGCAGCTTGGCTTCCAGCATCTCTCTGGGCGGCAGCTCCACCAGGTATTCAGCCACCCTGATCTCGCCCCGGTCGAGCTGCAACAGCTCGATCTGCTCCCGGTTCTTCTCGCCGCATAAGATCAGGCCAATGGGCGGCTCCTCACCCGGCCTGCGCTCGTATCTGTCCAGCCAACGCAAATAGAGCTCCATCTGGCCCTTGTAGGCGGCATCAGATGATTTCGATGAAATGGGACCACGACAACAGTCCAGACAGTGTCTGGACTATCTTGGCATCTGGGAAGACCTCGGCAAAACGGATCATGTGAAACACATTGCTGCGTCGAAAGCCCTTCCCGTACTCCGCAGTCAGCCTCTTGCTCACCAGCTCGACAACTTTCGCCCCATACCCAGCCCGGCTCTCGCCTGGCAAATCCTCGCTGATACGTCTGCCGATC
>JGI20214J51088_10001919_pt1 | contig 14059 bp, 14 predicted proteins | sample WetSurMetagenome_FD_51088 | JGI IMG/M metagenome (IMG submission 51088) | reverse complement strand
ATCTTATCTGGCATACACCGCTTTCAGAAATATCAAGAAGTAAAACATTTATCTTTAAACAATTACGGATTATTATAGTAGCCGCTAAAGGCTTTACTAACGATAAAGTATCATTGCGGGCTTCCGCCCTGACATTCTATTCGCTTTTAAGTGTTGTACCTGTCGCTGCAATTGCCTTTGCCATTGCCAAGGGTTTCGGGCTGGATGAGAATCTAAAGACAATAATTTTTGAGAAATTCCAGAATCAGGAACAATTACTTACATGGCTGCAGACACAAACCGAAAACATTCTTAAACCTGCACATGGAGGCTATATTGCCGGTGCGGGTGTTGTAATACTCTTTTGGTCGGTGATGGCTCTCCTGAATCATATAGAGACCTCATTCAATCATATCTGGCAGATAAGGTCTTCACGACCGTGGATGCGAAAATTCACTGATTATCTCACAATTATGCTTATTGCCCCTGTCTTTATTATCCTTTCAAGCAGCATAACTCTGTTCATAAGCACTCAACTCCCGGCCTTCATGTCGGAAGCAGCCATTCTCGATTTCTTTAAGCCTTTAGTGAGCCTCCTGATAAAATTTGCTCCTTACATTTTGACATGGACAACCCTCACAATTCTGTTCATAATTATGCCGAATGCCAAGGTAAAGTTCATTCCCGCATTAATTTCAGGCATTATTTCCGGCACACTGCTTCAGGCTTTACAGTGGTTGTATATTGATGTTCAGTATGGTATAACCAAACTCGGTTATATTTATGGAAGTTTTGCCGCAGTACCATTATTTATAGTATGGATGCAGAGTAGCTGGATTGTAGTCCTGCTGGGTGCTGAAATATCATTTGCCAATCAGAATATTTCAAGATATGAGCTTGAGTCTGAGGCATTGCATGTGAGCAATTATCAGAAGCGGGCTCTTGTTTTGATGATCATGCACATGATAATCCGCAATTTCATGCTGGGTGAAAAGCCAATCAGTGCCGAATATATCGGATCAAACCTTAAGATCCCGGTCAGATTAGCCCGCGATATTCTGGCTGATCTGAATAATGCAAAACTGGTTTCTATTATTCACGAAAATGAGGAGAAGGAGAGGCTTTACCAGCCGGCACAGGATGTCAACAGGTTAACAGTCAGCTATGTGTTCTCAAGGCTTGACAAAATGGGAGTAGAGCAGATAATGGTTATCAGGAATAAAAATTATGAACGCATAATCGGAATGCTGGAGAAATTTGACAAGCTTGTAGCCAAGTCAGATTCAAATATCCTTATCAAAGATCTTTAGGCTTCTTCTGTGTTGTTTTCCTTGTCTTTTTATTTTTAGGCTGATATCCTTCAACAAAAGCAACGAATTCACCGAAGGATTTCCATTCATTGAAAAGATAATGCGGGAGCTGAAGTACTATGTTTTTTGTGTTTTTTTCCTTTTCCCAATATCCTTCAAGATTCTTCGAAGGAAAAACTCTGTCGATACCGCTTGTAACAGCATAGTCCCATCTGAAGCCGGGTTCTTTCTGTTCCATAATCCGGTTATATAACCAGCGAAGCTCATTGTGCAGCGAGGTGAGTGTACGGTGCGGTACCCTGTCTAAATTTTTCTCATATGTTTTCTTGTCACCAAACATTCTGAGATAGAATTTATCAATGTTTTCCTCAGTGATATTATTCAGTGTTCCTTCAAAAACATTTAATGGTATTCCATATACGTCATCAGCCGGAACAGGAGTTCCGTTAACTGCGATTGTCAGATCAGGCTTGATTCCGGTTTTAGGAGAAAGATATTCTGCAGCCCAGACACCAAGCGACCAGCCAATAAGAATAATTTTATCGTAGGTCTTCATCTCCGGCAAAACGAGGGCTTCATCTGCTGAATAATTGTAAAACAAAATGAAATCGAAATCATCATTCACAAGCGGAGTGAAAACATTTTCATCAGTTCCCCATCCTCCGTATAAGACAATAAGTTGATTATTTTTCTCCCGCCTTCTGATATAGGTCTTCATTGCACTCTATACAGCTTAATGATCGTTATTTTCAGTTATCCCCTCTGCTGAAAGTACGCAAAGATAGACTATTTTTTTGATCTTATGAATTCAGGTTTAAAAGCGTTTTGTGCGGAGAGAGAAGAATTGAAAGAAGACAAAAAAAATAAGAGGAGGAAGGGTGGTTGTGAGAATCAGGAGCGGGCTTTATTAATGAGATAATTCCCGTGTCTACTGTCTGATAAAAGGATGGAACCATGGTAAGCTGGCGCTATTCCTCAAGTTCCTGATGTGAAAGTCAATGTCTGCAATACAATCCTGTTGATTTTCACCCCCAACCCTTGCTCATCTCCTCTTAATACCAATAGCATGAGCTTGGTACAAATTTAGATAAAATTATTATTCTNTCAAATTAATCTTTAAAAAATATGACGAGAGGTTATATATTATTGACTAAATTTTTTATATTTTTATAGTATCTGATCAGAAATGACCTTTTTCCCATGGTTGCAGAACTCGAGAAAATATTGTACGATGATGGCGGTGGATTCAGGGCCGCATACATTAATGAAACAGTTGGTTTGTGGCATTTCCATCCTGAATATGAGCTGGTACTTAACATTAAAAGCAATGGTACACGAATAGTGGGGGATAGTGTTGAATTATTTGACCGTTATGATATGGTTCTGATCGGAGGCAATATACCGCATTCGTGGAATTACTATAAACAGAACAACACCCTTCCTGAAAACCATGGTATTGTCATTAATTTTAAAATTGAGTCAATCGGTGAAGCATTATTATCACAGCATGAGCTGCATAGTCTGAAAGAGCTGCTCTGTGAAGCCGACAGGGGAATTGCTTTCTCTGTGGAAGATTCCAAAAAAGCTGAAAAATACCTTGTTCAGATGATTAATAATAAAGGTATTGATAAGATGATTGACTTTTTCTGTGTACTCAAAATCCTGTGTGCATCAACCAAAAGAGCCGCCCTATGCTCAGAGAATTATAAGCTTGCCTTCGATGAACGGGGAAATAAAAGAATGTCTGACGTATATACATATATCAGAGAAAATTATTTCAGATCCATTCCCCTTGAAAAGGTAGCAAGGATTGCTAAAATGAGTCCATTTGCATTCAGCAGATATTTTAAGAAGAACTGCGGAGCCGGATTTATTGAATACCTCAACCGCGTGAGAACAAATAAAGCCTGCTACCTGCTGAGAGAAACTGAATATGCCGTGCACGACATCGCTATGGAATGCGGTTTTGCCAGCATCTCAAATTTCAATAAGCAATTCCGGAAAACAGAAGGGATCTCCCCCCGTGATTTCAGGGCACAATTCAAATAGGTCCTGCGAAATCCTATTATCTATTCTATTATCTTTAAAAGAAAAAAAGTATGGCAATGACGTTGCTTGAAAAGATACTCGCTAATCATTCAAAGTATGATGTAGTGAGGCCTGGCGAAATAGTTGATATTGAAATAGATGCCCGGGTGGCACGTGACTTCGGTGGGGCAAATGTCGTTAAAAACCTTAAAGATTATGGTCTGACGGTTCATGATCCCCTCAAGACTTTTTTTACTTTTGACTGCAACCCTACCGGCTCTGATCAGAAATATGCTGTAAATCAGCATATCTGCCGCATTTTTGCCAGAGAGCAGGGTATAAAAGTTTATGATATTGACGCGGGTATTGGAACTCACATATTACTTGAGGAAGGATACGTTTATCCTGGGGCAACTGCCCTNTCAACTGATTCACATGCCAATATACTTGGCGCTGTAGGGGCTTTTGGACAGGGAATGGGCGATATGGACATCGCAGCCGCATGGCATAACGGGAAGGTATGGTTTAAAATACCTGCNTCGGTAAAAATTACTCTTAGCGGGAAAATTCCCGGGAATGTGAGTTCAAAAGATATTGTACTGAATCTTTTAAAAATATTTGGTGCAAATTCTCTCCTTGGCTATTCTATCGAAATATATGGCGAAGTTGCAGCAGAACTGGGCCTTGATGACCGTATTACAATATCTTCCATGGCAACCGAAATGGGTGCCATAATTATTCTTTTTCCGCCTTCTGAAAAGATCATTAAATACTGCTCTGAAAGATCAAAAACAAAATTTGAACCTGTTTTTGCCGATAAGGATGCCAGTTATGAAAAGATCTTCTCAATAGACGTCTCAGAGTTTAAACCTATGGTTTCACGTCCCGGAGAACCTCATGATACAGTTAACGTAACCGAAGTTGAAGGAAAAAAGATTGACTCTGCTTTTATAGGCAGTTGCACAAATGGCAGAATTAGTGATATGACCAAAGTCGCAGGAATACTGAAAGACAGAAAAGTTGCTCCGGGTGTAATACTTAAAATTGTACCGGCAACCGATGAGATCTGGAAAGAATGTCTCGATGCAGGATTGCTCGATATATTTAAAAAAGCTGGGGCCCTTGTATCAAATGCCGGATGTGCAGGATGTGCTGCCGGACAGGTAGGGCAGAACGGTGCAGGCGAAGTCACTATCAGTACCGGAAATAGGAATTTTCCCGGCAAACAGGGAAAGGGAAGTGTTTATCTTGCATCGCCTGAAGTTGTTGCAGCATCAGCTATTGCAGGCTATATCACCACCTCTGATAAGATCCCTGCAAATCCCGCTCTGTTTGTTAAACCGGGTGATTCTGCTTCTGTGTCACCTGCAAAAGTCTTAGACCATGAGGTCGTTANTAAGAGTCCGGTGATTGAAGGTCGGATCTGGATTATTCAGAAAGATAATATCGATACCGATATGATTTTTCACAACAGGTATCTTGCTATTACCGATACAAAGGAGATGGGTCAATATACCTTCGACAATCTTAAGGGATATGAAGATTTTGCGAAAAAGGCACTGCCCGGAGACATCATTATAACCGGAAAAAACTTTGGGTGTGGAAGCTCACGACAGCAGGCTGTTGACTGTTTCGCTTCGCTTGGGATACAGGCAATAATTGCTGAATCCTTCGGGGCTATTTATGAACGCAATGCAATTAATGCTGCTTTTCCGATTATCAATTGTAAAGAATTAGAGGAAGCCGGATTGCAGAATGGCGACAGTATTAAAATAAACCTTTCAACCGGAGAGTTGGAAAACCTGAGAACCGGAAAACATATGAATGGCGAGCCATTCTCAGATGTGCAGTTTGAAATATATCAGAAAGGCGGACTCCTTGGTAAATGACATATAAAATATCCTCAGATCATGAATGAACAGACTTTTGCAGAAAAAATATTTAAAGCTCCAGCAGGTGCTATAGTATTTGCAAGGCCGGATCTTATTCTGACCCACGACAATACTTCAAGTATCTTCAAAACTTTTCAGAAGATGGGAGGCACCAGCGTGTCTGATCCCGATCAGATGCTTGTAGTCCTTGACCATAATGCCCCTCCTGCTGATGCAAAGCTCGCCACACAATACCAGGAGATAAGGGACATTGCTGAAAAGCAGGGTATCAAAAAATTTTATGATGCCGGAAAAGGGATTTGTCACCAGATCATGTCGTACCATGCATTACCTGGCATGCTCATAGTCGGCAGCGACAGCCATACTTCTACTGCAGGTGCTTTCAATGCTTTTGCAGCGGGTATCGACCGTACTGAATCTGCAGGGATCTGGAAAAGAGGCGAAACATGGTTCCGTGTTCCGGAATCAATTAAAATCACGCTTCATGGATCGTTAAGGGAAAATGTTTATGCTAAGGATCTTGCATTGTGGATAATCGGAATGATCGGCTCTGACGGTGCTAATTATATGTCAATTGAGTACCACGGTGATGGAGTAAAAGCACTTTCCATTTCCGACCGTATGACAATAGCAAACCTGGCATCTGAAATGGGAGCTAAGAATGCCGTATTCCCTGCCGATGATGTGCTTGATAAATTTTATGGAAAGAAGACTGAAGGCGTGTGGGCTGACAGAGGCGCAAAATACTTCAGTGAAATAGAAATCAACCTTAATGATGTCTTCCCTGTTGTTGCTGCACCTCATAATGTTGATAATATAAAATCTGTTTCAGACGCTGCAGGTACGGTTGTTCATGAGGGACTCATCGGTACCTGTACCAATGGCAGGATAGAGGATATGAGGATTGCTGCAGATATTTTAAAGGGTAAGAAGATAAAAAGCGGTTTCCAGCTCCATATCATACCGGCATCATCGAAAATATTCCTGAAGGCAATCGAGGAAGACATTATAACGACATTTATTGAAGCCGGTGCAAATGTGCTTACTCCATCATGTGGCCCCTGTCTGGGCACGGGACAGGGAATTCCGGCAAATGGTCATGAGGTTATATCAACTGCCAACAGAAATTTTCCGGGAAGGATGGGAAACAAAGAAGCCAGGATATATCTCGCATCACCCGCTACTGTTGCTCATTCTGCACTAACTGGTGTTATTACGGATCCAAGAACAAAAGCTGGAAATGAGAAATTCCCTTATAAAATATCTCAGAGCAAAACTTTTGAAATAAAGCCTGGAGAAAACAGGAGGGAAGGGAATGTCTGGAATTATGCAGATGTTGACAATCTGAATACCGATCAGATGTTTGCCGGAAAACATACATATAATGTGCTGAGCTCAGATCCGGCCGCTATAATTCCGCTTCTGTTCCAGGATTTTGATCCTTCTTTCAGCAAAAATGCAAAAAAGGATGATATAATAATTGCCGGTGATAATTTTGGATGCGGAAGTTCCAGAGAACATCCATCAGTTGGTCTTGCTTACATAGGTATCAAGGCAATAATTGCAAAATCAGTGAACAGGATCTTCTATCGGTCTTCAATAAACCAGGGATTGTTGCTGATAGTGCATCCTGCTGCAGTAGAAGCATATAAGCCTGGTGACCATGTAGATGTCAACTTAAAAAAAGGAGAGATAATGGTAGGTAATTCAATCTTTAAATTTGAGCCTTTACCTGAAAAACTGCGACAGATAATTGATATGAAAGGCCTTGTTAACTTTATGAAGAATATATAGTTCCTGAATATTTATTTTTTTGCGAAGGTGCAAAAGCGTAGAGAAAAGTTTTGTGGCCTTGCGTCTTTGCGTGGAAAAATAATACAAAACCACAGGAATAGTCGGGCTTCGTTACGGGAAAATTAAAAGTCGTGTGCCAATACAGTTGGAAAAACTGAAAAAAAATGTATTTTTGCAGCCGGAAATCGGTTCCGTAGCTCAGCTGGATAGAGCAACAGCCTTCTAAGCTGTGGGTCCCGCGTTCGAATCGCGGCGGAATCACAACATAATTCTTTAATTAGCTGAAGTATTACTCTTCAGCTTTTTATTTAATAGTGTGTCTTATTTGTTCGGATTGCATTCAATTTTTTTTCGCAGAATTTTAATCTTAAATTCTCCATCGGAAAGTGGCAGCAGATCGCCGGAAGATGATTGAAGCATACCACTAAAGGTGCCGGTAAGAATATCATCAGTCTTATCAGTTATAATAAAAACACATTTCTGGATATAGTAAGCCAGTGAATAAAAGGTCGGATCATTCCACTTCCACTGGTCTGCCGGATAGAAATCTATTACAGGATACTTACCATACTCTTCAGGTAAGGACGTATTTAAGGGTAGTGATTCGACGGAATATCCGTTTAAATATATAGATAAGACAAATGATGAATCTCTTCTTGTCATAATTATCTCATTATAATCGCAGTCTCCATAGACAAAAACATTTGAAAAACTGTCGACAGGCTGAACAGTTTCTATCTGTTGTGAAAATGACATATAATAATCCCCGAAATAAGCTCTTATGCAGCCCAGAGGCACCGGAGCATCGGGTTTCTTATCTTTCTGATGAGTAGCTAATGCAGGGCTGGTTCTGTCAATACTCACCCTGTCGCATGAATTAAAGAACATGAGTGCACTAAAATATGATAAGAACAGAGCAATGTATATTTTCATGATTAGTTCAATTTATAGATTCCTCCATATTCATAAGGCAGCATATCGCCAACTCTTAACTTCGACATCTGGCCTTCCCATAAAATTCCTAACGGATCGGAATAACCGTTCTGATCAAAAAAAACCTCTTTTTTAAGGAATTTCACATAACTTGATTCACCTCTTCTGTAGTAGCTGATGATCAATGGTCCATTGTAATAAAAAAACTTTTTCTGGTCATCCTTGGTTTTTACAACGTCATTAAAACTTAATAATTCGTCAAATGAATTAATAATTCTGAATCCGGAATCGTCAATATCTTTTTTCCACAGCTCCCTGAAAAACTGCATTCTTGATCCTATATAAGCATACCTTCTCCTTCTCTCAAATGCTTGTCTTTGAGCTATTCCGCCTGTTGAATCCTTTTTGAAAATCGAGTTCCCGTCATAGATAAAATATTTATCCTGTTTACAGTATTCAAATTTATTGAGGAAGTAAGTGATTGTATATCCCAGCTTTTTATTGACAATAAGGAGCGGTTTTTGTGCAAAAGCTTTAAGAGTATCACCAGCTGCATCATAGCTGAACGATATATCTTTTTCATTCATTATCAAACAGTTTCTGCCATTTTCAGTATCACCGAGAAATACTTTTCTGAATATAAACAGATTCTCCACTCTCTCCTTTGAATATTTTTTTGAGTTAATTACAACTTCTTTTAGTTCAAAAAATTTTGGAGTAAGGTAAATTACCAGTGGTTCATTCTTCTCAAAATCGGTAATTGATATTCTGCTGTAGCCCAAGGCGCTGACTGTCAATGGCATTGAATTGTATTTAGAAATGTCCAATTCAAAATTGCCGTTCTGATCGGAATTGGTCCCGACAAAGGTTCCATCAATATAGACAGTTGCATAACCGATTTTAGCATCATTTGATTTATCAAGAATTGTTCCTCTGATAATCTGGGCATAACAGGATTGTAACAGACTGATTAACAATAGAAATATTAATATTCTTTTCATAAGTTTTATACTTTCTGGAAATCAAAACAAACTCTCGAAATAATATCAGTAGGTTATTTTATGTAAGCCCCGCTATCAAAAGTGAATTCAATCACAATAATTTGTTCAACTTAAGACCTCAAAAATTATACCGGTTTTGAAAAAATAAGGTACAATAAATTTTATTATTTTACTGCTTTTCTGCAACACAAATCAGGCTCCGGCATAACTAACGACAACTTATGAGATAGCTGTTTCAATTTATTGATAACTTTGCTGCCCGATTTTAATTATAGGATTCAATGAATGAGAGAATATGGACAAGGGATTTCATTCTCCTTATTTTGTCCAACTTTCTGATGTATATCACTTATTATGCCATACTATCGGCATTACCAATCTATCTTGTAAGCGATCTGCATGCCACAAAAATGCAGGTTGGTGTGGTAGTGGGAACATATACAATAGCATCAGTTATCGTACGTCCTTTTTCAGGATTTACTCTCGACAGGTTTGGCCGACGTACAATATTCCTTACAGCACTGATTATCTATTCTTTATTGCTTGCAGGCTATCTTGTCGCCCTTACAATTACGGCAATTATCATTCTGAGGTTTGCCCAGGGTCTCACCTGGGGCTTCACAACTGTATCAGGTTCCACAATTGCCACTGATAATGTTCCCGCTTCAAAAAGAGGCGAGGGGATAGGCTATTTCGCACTTTCAACAACTCTTGGCATGTCGGTCGGACCAATAATCGGCTTATATATTTGTCATCAGTGGGGCTATACTATTATGTTTGTTTCAGGCTGTTTCATAAGCCTGGGCAGCCTTGCATGCGCTTGTGCAATCCATCTTCGCAAGAGATATATAGTCGGAAAACATATTCAGCTGGAGCTTAGCAGCCTTTTCGATAAAAGCTCAATAAGGCCATCAATGAACGTTTTCATAACAATGATCGCATATGGAGGACTGGTTTCATTCATTGCTCTCTATGGAAGAGAAATAGGTATACAGAATTCATCTCTCTACTTTCTTATTTTTTCAATAGGGATTGCGGCTGCCAGGCTCAGTGCCGGGAAGGTTTTTGACAGGAGGGGCCCGCGAAGAATATTAACCTTCTGCATGATATTACTGATTACAGGTTTTCCGATCCTTGCCCTTTCCAAAANTGAAGTATTATTTTACCTGTCAGCAATTATTATTGGATTCGGCAACGGAGTGATCTTCCCAACATTCCAGTCGATGGTCAATAATCTGGCTGATTCAGCCCACCGCGGAGCCGCTAATTCAACTCTCTATACTGCAGTCGACCTTGGAATGGGATTCGGAATGATAATGGCCGGACTCATAGCCCAACATATTTCCATATCTGCTATTTTCTGGGTAAATGCAGCGGTCTGCTCAGCAGGATTGATCTTCTTTCGTATGTTTGTTCTAAAACAGTACGAGGAAGCTGTCTGATCACTTTTTAAAAAGTTGAGCCAGCGACTGATCGATAGAGTCTTCATTATCCTTTGCTTTTCCCTGCCATGTCCCGGCAACAATACCATTTTTATCTATCAGAATTGTCCTTGGTAACGGCAATACCGGAAAATCAAGGATAAAATCCTCATTAACTGTTTTTCCGCTTCGGTACAGCGAGACAACATTATGCCATTGACTCATATTATACTGACTTATAGCTGCTGACCATGTATTATGATCTGATTCAAAACAGGTGACAGTGACAATCTCAAGACCTTCAGAATGATATTTCATGTATAATTCGCCGAGGTGTTTAAGTCCCTGCCTGCATGGATAGCACCAGCTTGCCCAGAAATCTATAATCACCGCATTTTTACCTTTAAACTGAGATAAGGTTACTTTTTGATTATTAATATCGCTTGCTTCAAAATCTGACGCTGATAAACCAGGAGTAATATTCTCAATTTGCCTGATAGCGCCCTTAATCCTTCTTGCCGCCCGGCCTTTTTGCAATGCAGTATCCAGTACATGGAAAAGAGACTTAAGCGAATCCAGACCTAATTTCCTGTCTGCAGTTAATCTGTTCAGACAATGTAGCGAGATATAAGATCCGGGGTTAATCTTTACATATTCAACCATAACGGAATCCTTATTCTGGTTCGATGCTATCAATTTGTTGAATTTGACATATTCCTCCTGAGTAACTGAACCTGTTACAGCAACATCTTTGAAATCATACTTTACAAGAACAATATTCATTTTCTTTGGCTCGATGTAGATATTTGTGTTGTTAAGATCTCTGTCAGAACTGATTTCAGCAAGAGTGGGCTCGCTGACGATTCCAGTAAATGAAAACCGGCCATTTTTGATTACAGCTGTATCCTTGTGAAGTGTTGAAAGAAATCCATATTGCAGGTACATTTCGCCGGAATCCTGGCCTTTAATGACTCCATCCAGTGTGAAATTTCCGGTTGAAGTCTCTGATTGTTTGCATCCTGATAAACTAAAACAACACAAAAGAATAAAAATAAGCCTGACAGTTTTCATGCTCAAAATATGGATTAAATAATATGGTTTTTTTGCCCGGGAACAAGTTACTAAAATAACCTTATCACCACCTTGTGCAAAATATAAAAATCTGACTATAATACAGATATTATCAGGCTTATCAGAAGGATGAACAAAGCTATCAATGATCCCTGCCATGGAGTCTTAGCTTTTGTCTTCCTGAAGAGGGAAAAATTGAAGATGAAAAGCCCCAGACAGAATATCATCGAGATAACAGGAACTGAGTATCTAATGAAATTGTCATGGACAAAATAATTTACTATAGGGAAAATAGTCAGCAACAAAAAAACAACCAGAAAACCAAGACCGGAAATACGGATGATAGTTAGTATTACAGTTTGTAGCGGTTTCTCTAATTCCTCCCATGTTTTACCAGAGGCTTGCTCATGAAATGGAAGAAATCTACNGGAAAAAATGGTCTTGACTGCCATAATCAGGCAAATGATTCCGGTTATGAAATAAAGGGCAATTGATATTAACTGGTTCATGAATGGATTTGGTTGAGATATAATCAGATGTGGCTCATTGATTAGGTAATCAATTGTCTGGCGACTGTTTTATTTTTGATTTTTATTGAATAATTTATCGGCCGGGCATCCTATTTCCCTTTGTTTGCAGAATTTGCAGGTAAGGCTTCCTCTGATATATTCATTACCGGCTGTAGTCAGCAAAATCAGCAATAATACTGCTGCGAGAATTATGAACTTAAAGTCAATTATAAGTAACACGATGCCGATGACAAAAGGGATCAGAGCCAGCAAAAGGTCGGGGATCATATCTTTCCATGTCATCTCCTTTTCACAGAATCTTGAAGGGTCCTCCTTCCTGAAGAGCCATGAGCTGACCATGCCTTTCCCAAATCCGCATGCTTTTCACCAATAGTAGCATTTTGTGCAATGACTGCTCAGCAATCTGAATTCAAAAGCCAGGATAAAGCCCAGATATATAACTCCAACAATAAAGTGAACAGTGAATGTTATAATTAGTCCNGCAAGGTAGACCAGCATTGAAAAAAGGTTGGAAACANTAATTATCCAGCCCGGAAATCTCTCGTAGGTCGTNGTAATCTCCATCTATTATGATGTATTATGGTTGGAGAAAAATTCGCTCTGCATCAGAGCTGAAAATCCTTCAATCTTATGACTCTGTAAAATTCAAAGCTTCTGAACTTCAACAATTACTGCAGTTCCATAACATAATACTTCTGTCACGCCCTGCATAATTTCTGTGGATTCGTATCTTATTCCAATGATAGCATTTGCACCAAGAGATTCAGCATGTTTCATCATTATTTCGAAAGATTCCTCTCTTGTTTTTTCACAAAGTTCCGACAGTATTGTGATATTACCTCCGACAAGTGTCTGTAATCCTGCACCTATGCTGCCGAATATAGATCTTGAGCGGACAAGTATTCCTCTGACTACTCCAAGGTTTTTTACGATTGAGTATCCCTTTATTTCAAAAGCTGTGGTTGTTCTATTATGATCCATTTTTTTTAGAATTAATTATATGCAATTTAATGAATTTTCAGGGAAGATTTAATTCTGGATTCATCAAGTTCCATTTTATCAGCAATAGTAAACTCTTTTCCGCACTGAGTGCATACATAATTAACCAAAAAGGCACCTATGTAGTATTCCTTTTCAAAATGCGGATGATCACAGGCCTTTTCTCCCCATGATTCCCTGATCTTTTGTGCAACGACGTATTCCATAGCAGATTATATTTCAACGTTTAAAGCTTATAATCTTTTGAAAGGTACAAAACGTACCGGCGCCAGGACTCTTTTTTCTGTCACCCCATTTCTTTTGATAATTAAGATGAGGTCCTGAACAGAATATGGTCCGCCAACTGGAATGACCATCCTCCCGTTATCAGCCAGTTGATCAATCAAAGGCTGGGGAATATACTCTGCAGCGGCAGTAACTATGATACAATCAAATGGTGAATGTTCAGCCCATCCGTTGTAACCATCACCGCACCTGAAGTGAATATTCCTGTAATTCAATTTTTTAAGCCTTTCAGATGACTNCATGGCTAGCTCAGGTATGATTTCAACAGTGAAAACACTGTCAGACAATTCGGCAAGAATTGCTGCCTGGTAACCGGAACCCGTTCCAATTTCCAGGATTTTTTTATTCCTGCCGGTCCTTACGTTTTCTGTCATAAAAGCAACTATATAGGGCTGAGAAATGGTCTGATCATGTCCAATGGGCAGCGGGAAATCTCCATAGGCTTCCTTTGTATATTCTTCTGGAACAAAAAGGTGACGGGGAACCTTTCTCATGGCATCCAGAAGTTCTGCATCAGTAATCCCCCTACTTTCTATCTGATCTTCAACCATCATATTTCTGGCTGTTCTGAAAGGATCCCTCTGGGGAAATAATAACTCCAATGTCAAAGAGAACAATATCAGAAAAAGCGTTCTCACAACACACTTGTTTTCTGCAAAATACGAAATTTCAAGGTAAAATGAAAGAATAAATGTTACTTTATTCAGCGATTTTAAAGGGACATTAAAGGTTAGTTATTCAAATGAGAAATAAACTGACCTAGCTGTAGCCAAGAATGGAAAGAAATCCCCTGACAAAAAACTCAATTACAGGAGA
>JGI20214J51088_10001918_pt1 | contig 14066 bp, 12 predicted proteins | sample WetSurMetagenome_FD_51088 | JGI IMG/M metagenome (IMG submission 51088) | reverse complement strand
TTTCGTTTAATGGTATTTTACGGAAAACTAATTCCATAAACATGGCTGTTGTGTAAAAATCTATCCTGCGATTAAAACACTTATATACATACTGCAAAGTATCTTTATTAAATTCATACTGGTCAGTATATACAATAATCGGCTGTAATGATTTTTCTATTTCTATAATGAATTTTTGTATATCATTTGTGATGGTCTCATTATTCTGCCTTGCACACTTATCATATATCAGTGCAGGTACCAGAGCGTAATATTTATTTTCATAAAGTTTTACAATTATCTCCTCTATACTTTTTGAATTACCAATAAAGAATACTTGTGTCTGTTTTTTTATAGAGGAATAATACTGTATATATAGAGACCGCCAGATAGAAAGTAATATAACAGTATTGAATCCGTTTATTAATACTATTATTTCAGGTATTATTTTAATACTCCCGGTAAACACATAAGACAGAATGTAATCAAAAATGCAACCGATAGTAACTGATAATGCAAGTAATACCATTGTTTTTAATTTTTTTATCTTCACTAAAAAAGAGTAAAGATAAAAAAAATACATGAACATTATGGTAACAATAATGCCCGGGGTAAAAAGTGTATAATATAATTCTATTTCATCTGCATCCGGAATCCGCTGATATCTTATTACCATGGTTATGAATACAGAAAACAGCAGCAACAGAGCATCAATAAAAACCAGAAACAATTGTTTTTTCAATCTTAAGTTGTACATAAACCCCTCGGTTACATGTTATTTAATAATTTTTAGAAAAGCTTTAATTATATAGAAGAAAAAATAATAGGCACTTCTGATAAATGATAAATGAAGAATATTCCGGTAAATATCCCATTGCCATTTGATGACTTTTAGTTTGTTATGTGAAATACTATCTTTCGATTCACGGTACAATGACGTTACAAATCCGCAGTTCTGGGCAATAAATTCTTTTGATAATATCGTGAGCCACAGAATATAATCTTCGTGTCCATGTTGTATAAAGCAGATTTTACCGACTTTCTTGGTGTCATATAGTGCCGTAAGATTCCCGATGCAATTTGATTTTAATAATCTCCGGTATGTTACGTATTCAGGTGCATATATAATACGATTATTACGATTGCCCAATGCATCCATTTTTTCATAATTTGAAAAGACAATAGCAACAGTGTCGTTCTTAAAACAAGGTAGTTCCTGTGCCAGTTTATCAGGAAACCATATATCATCGCTGTCAAGAAATGCTATAAATCTTCCGACAGCATTTTTAACACCGATATTTCTGGGAGTATTCGGGCTGCCTGTGTTCTTTTCAGTTGAAAAAGATCGTATTCGTTTGTCCTGCTTTTTTAATTTTTTTATTAGAGCTCTGCTGTTATCGGTAGAACAATCGTCTATAATTAATAATTCAAAGTCAGTTTCGGTTTGATCCAGTACACTTTGAACGGCTGATACAATTGTTTTTTGGCCGTTATAATTCGGCATGATGATTGAGACTTGTGGCATAATTTTTTTATTACCGGTATAAATACTATTTAGTGGATTTTATATATTTGACTAGTTAATAATTGTTTATATTCATCTTTTCCCTGCAGCATATATACTATTGAGTCTACAAGGGAAATTGGTTTTAGCAGAGGTCTTTTTCTTACTGCATATTGCAGAATGAGCAGATAAACTAGATGGGGAGACAGTGCATAAAAAACTGCACCACGGGCTTTTATAAAACTTTTGTTATTGAAGCCGGTAAACCAGCTTGAATTACCGGTATTTATTCTATACAATATTTTTATAGGACAATAAAATATTTTTATTTTCTGTTTATAACATTCTGAAAGAAATATATTCTCTTCTCCGGATTTATAATAATCGCTCCCACTGCCAAAAAAAGTATTAAAAAAAATATTATTTTTAATTATAGCATTTCGTTTCAACGAAAGTTGAAACGAACAGAACTTCATTGTTTGTAAAAACGATACTTTTTTACTATAATTAGGATAATTTTTTGCATAATCATCGCAATTGAATATGATGATATCGTGTTCTGGATAATCTATGTATGCCTTGATGATTATATTTTTATAATTTTTGTAATAAATTAAATCATCATCTGCAATAAGAACAATGTCTGCTTTTGATTCTTGTAGGGCCCTGTTTCTGCTTCTGCTCAGTCCCTTTTCATCGGTACAGATGCAGCGGATAGTGTTGTTTTTATACTTAAATTCATATTGTTCCGGTTTTGTGCATTGATTGATTATAAGACAGTCTGAATTGACACACATAGAAGCAATCATGAAGATAATGTCTTCATGATTTTTTTTCATTGTAGAAATTAAAAGTTCAAATGTCATTTTTCCCTCATAATTGCGTATTGGTGCTGCGGGTATATAAAACAGAAAAGAATAATATGCTGATAATATTGAAACTTGAAAAAATATTTTCAGAAAACCCTGCTGCTAAAACACACAGTATGAAAGGGAAAAACAAGAAATCGGTTTTTTTCAGGCTATCCGATATGTACTGTACGTACATATATAAAAAAAAGAAAACAGGTAATATACCTCCATCGAATAACAGTGTTAAAAAAGAGGAATCCATAGGCTGTCCTTCTGGTATGTGTATTCCATATAGACAGTTTTTTATTGACATTGAAGAAAGCATTTCTGAGTAGATTGAAAAACGTGTAGTAAAAATTATATCCAGCAGTAGATATTTTTCAAAAAAACGGGAGAAATAAAAAAGTATAAAATATAAAATAAGAGGAGCTATACATATAAAAGGGAAAGATATTTTTCGTATAAAAGGTACTGCTAATAATATAATCAGTATAAAAAATATCAGTTCTGAATAGAACATCGTTCTTCCTAACGTAAGTTTGAATATCAGATAGAAAAAGGGAAGTAAAAAGAATGACGTCCCTTTTTTGTTTGATATGAGGAAAAGTTCCACCACAGGCAATAAACACATATAGAAAAAGTTTGAAGCCTGATTAGCATTTTTGAATCCCAGTGTATAAGCATTTCCTTTCGGCATGCGCATATATACATTTTGTTTTCTACCAGTTAAAAAACAGAATAAAAAGAGTACTATCATTATAAATGAACAAAAAACAGAAAAACTAAAAAGACTTTTAATATCTATGTTTCTGAGTAAATAAACTGCAAGCAGAATATCTATAAAAGACAATTCTGCTTTATTGAGTACAATAACTGGTAAAAGGAAAAATACCCATATCAAAAGAATATTTATCTCATGATTATTTTTCCTTATATCAAATAGTAAATCAAGGAACATAATCAAATTTATCAGAATTGTAAGCAGCGTTGTATTGCTTTCAAAATACCCGCTTAAAAAACCTCTGATGCAGAGAAGCGGTAACCAAATATAAAACAACATAATTATTTCAACTTTCTTATTAGTTTTCCCCATACACCTTTTATACCGTTATCCATAATTTGCCATCTGAAAAATGGTATAAATGACACTACCTTACCCATCCTATTACCAAACCGGCCATATAATTTTATTCGCACTGTATCATATCTTTTCTGCTCTTTACTTATCCAGCTTCCGGCAAAATGATGAATGGTAAAGGTGTGAATTGTTGTATGTATTGAACCTGTTTGATATGATTTTGCGGTGAAATAATCGTTTCCATACAGAAAAAAAGTCTCATTCGTTTTAATATAAATGTCATACATAATTTTGGGTAATGGGATCACAGGTTTTGTGAATTCTCTATTTTCATAATATTCTAAACAAGCACTTATAAACTTATTGTTTTTTTCTGCACCAAAGCATCCTGCTTCTATACCGTTTTTTTCCTGGTTTTCAAAAGCCATCATTATATTTTGATTAAGCATATCATCAAAAGATTTAAGAACTTCCATATCCATATCTAAATATATACCGCCGCATTTATATATAGCATATAATCTGATATAATCAGCAGCGTATGCATAGCTTTTTGCTTCGAAAGATTGCTTTACCCATATAGAGGTATTAATATCAAAACGTTTTAGATTCCACAGTATAAAATCATAATCAGGCAATTTTTCTTTCCATGTTTTTATATACTCTTTAAATTTATCTGGTATAGGATTATTGGATAACCAGCAGTAATGAATTATTTTAGGGATCATTTTTTTATATATAAGGAATTTTACCTTATTGCTCCTTTTATAAAATTTAAAACACTTATTTAAAAAATGTATTTCAGAGGGGTTAATAATATTACGCAGTATAACTTTCGCTTTATAGATATTCTTTTATTAAATAAAAGAAACCTAAAATCAATTTTTCGATATATGTCATAAAATTCTTGAGAATGTATTTCTCCCCGTTTTAAATATTGTATTAAAATAGTAACACAAAAACATTGTTTTCCTGTTTTAATCATTTTTTTCAATTTTTTTCTTTTTTCATTCATTTCTAGATTATCTAATAACTGAATGGCGTTTTTTGCAGGTTTTGTTAATCCATACTGACTAGTAATAGAATCCGGGTTATTTACATAGTGGTACAAGGGAATGCTATACCAGCAGATTAATTTGCTTCGTTGTAATAAAATATAAAGGAAGAGGGTGTCTTCATGATATGAAACAGATGTATTGTATCTGACCTTGGGATATAATTCGATTATTTCTTTTTTTACTAATTTATTAAAAGAATAACCTCCAAATCCATCAGGAGCAAATAGTTCTATTAATGCGGAGTCTGATGTTAATTTTCTTTTTGTCCTTTTTGTTTTTTTGCCATAAATCCCACATATAAATATATCTGATTTTGTATCAGTAATATTGGTATACATCGTCTGATACATATCAGAATCTATCCAGTCATCACTATCTACGAATCCGATATATTTACCTTGCGCAATGTCTAACCCTGCATTTCTTGCAGCTGATACTCCGGCATTCTTTTGATGAATTACTTTAAACCTGTTATCCTTGCGAACATATTCATCACAAATTGCCGGGCAAATATCGGGTGAACCGTCATCGATAAGGATACATTCAAAATTTTTAAATGTTTGCACAAGAATGCTGTCAAGGCAATGTTTTAAGTATTGTTCTGTTTTATATACAGGAACTATTATTGATATTTCAGGATTCATTTATATTTCACCTGGGTCGAAATTGCATTTTACCGTTTCCGGAATATATTTTTTTGTTAAAATAGAAAAATCATTATTTGTAATAAATCTTTCAGCGATATTAAAACGTTCGAATAAACATATTGTTCTTGAATTTGCTTTTTCCCATTCTTGAGTTAATTTAATTGCTCCGAATTGTTTTTTAAACAAAACCGAAAAAACACAACAATGAAATGAATTCGTGATGACATAATCAGCATTATCAATCAAATACAGCCATTCTGGTACAGATGCATAATATTTTGGGTATTTATCTATTATTCCATTGCCTGTTACGTATACGACACTTAAATTATGTTCTTCAGCCCAGGTAAAGACAGTACTAACTGAAAAGTCACAAGAGTTATTCAGCAGATAAAGAAAAACATATTGTTTTTTTTCTTTTTTCTGTACTTCTTTTTTATAAATTTGTCTGTACACATCGGGATCTAATAAAAGCGTTGGATCAGGGACCCATACTGCATTCTGTTCACCGCATGTTTTACAAATATCTATTCCGTTTTTTTCCCGTACTGATACATACATAAACTTTTTTAGCAAAGGTTGTATTTCTTTAATATATTCATTTGAAATAGAAGTGATTCCCCAACTTGCCGCATAAGATATTCGTTTTATAAAAGTATTTCCAAAATCAAGGAAATATGCATGAATTAAATTTCTACACTTCCTTACCGGTGCATTATAAAAATTCCATACTTGATCTGAACCGACGATATACATGTCTGCATCCGGAGGAGTTTCTTTTAGTGATTGCCATGAGTAATATATTTTTTCTGATTGTAGAATATACATAGTACGGAATGTATCAAAAAACCTTGGGTGTGTTGTTTGTTCTTGTTCACGTAAAGATATATTCCTTTTATTTCTGATTTTATTTTCTGCATAACGAAGCAGTTTTACCGGATTACATGCCTTTATTAATTTTACTGGTAAAGCGGTCGGAATTATATCATTCCTTGGATCATATCGTATCAAATAAACGTCGTGTCCTTTATTACGTAAATATCTTTGTAAAGCATAACATTGTAATAATTGGCCGTAATTATTTTCCGACCACCAGAATGTCAATATACCGATTTTCATAAATCTGTTAAGCTGTTGTACTTATTCTGAGTATGCTGGATAAGTTATGCAACAGAGGACTCCTTATGTTCCAATTTTAATAAACAGCCAGTTTGTCAGTATTCTACCCATGAAACAGTCCGATTTTGCTGCTTCACCGGGTCATAATTATAGGATATATTGATTCTTTAGCTGCCAAACTCTGAAAGTACAGTTGACTCTTCCGACTACCATAATTCAAGAATTTTTATTTTAACATTCAACATTCTCTCAAAAATCCACCGTTATTCTATATTTTGAGAATTAAATCTCTTCATAATTATTATTTTTATCTTTTTTCTTGTACATTTATCAAGACCGAAGAAAAAAATGGTAAGTAAGACGGATAAAATACTAATAAATAAAATCATAATAAAACCAAATACCGTGTTTTTATCAAAGAAAAAAACAGAGAGAAATGGTACTACAGCAGAAATACACGACACTTTTCCGCATGCAATAAAAATGTTAATAATATCTTTTCGTTTGTAGTTTGCAATTTTGCAAATCAATATTGGCTTTATAATAAGCCCCAGAATCATATAACAAGCAAGACTGACATAAGATAATACAACAGGAGAAAAGCCTGATTTGAATAACAAATATACTATAGGTAATTGTATAAAACCAAAAGCAGGACTAATCAGTGCGTTTTCCTTTAATTGTCCCTTTGCATACATGGCTGTGTAAAATGACGAATCAAAAACCTGGAAAAGACTTTGGACAATTATAATTTGTAAAAAAATAAGTGTATAACCAGGTATTTTTCCGAGCCACAATTTTAGAACCGGTTCTGTAAGCAATAACAACGGCAGTATAATTAACCACATCAAGAAATATGAAAATTTTGTAGAATCAAGCAATAACCTTTGTGATCCGTCAAAATCTTTGGCTGCATATTTTTTTACAATTTGGGGATTTACTGCAAGACGGAAATTATTAATAAACTGATTGATTGCATTATTAGCCTGCAAAGCTAACGTTCTGGCAGTCACTACTGCAGGAGGAAAAAACATATTAGTGACTACTGTTATCCCCTGTCCTGATACTGCAATTGAAGCAGCAGCGAACAAACTCCACCCGGAAAACGCTGCTATTTCTTTAAATATTTTTTTGTTAAAAGAAAATTTATTTTTAACTTCTTGAAATTTACATCTACAATAAAATCGATAAATTCCCATAACAAGAACAGTGACAATAAACAAAAACACAGCATATAATTTTAATTTATCAAAATTGCCAATCCGTAATAAAAACACAATAACTAATTTTAAAGAAACCTCTACAATACTTACATACGCATATATATTCATGTGTTCGTGCGCTATGATCAAAGAATCATAAGGAACTTGGGTTATAGTAAAAAGAGCCGTAAGCATCGAAAAATGGAATGCAAAAACAGCTGCAGCCATACGTTCTTCTGGAATAATTAATTTGTGCTTTACAAACCAGAGTCCAATTGTTTCTCCAACAAAAAAAACAAATATTGCTAATACTACATGAATTATCAATATCGTAGAAAAAACAACATCTAATTGCTGATTTTCCTCTTTACCGAGTTCAAAAGTCAGAAACCGTGACGATCCTGTCGCCAATGCACCATTAAGAAATGATAAAAAAGTTACAATACCACAAACAGACTGATAAATTCCATAATCATTAACTCCCAGAACTTCCAATATAACACGGGAAGTATAAAGTGAAATTATCATGGTTAAGAACATTCTGAAATAGAGAAATACAGTATTTTCTGCTATTTGCTTTGTTTCATTGCTTTTCGTTTTTTCTATCATTTTATAAAATTGTAAAATCACAATTATCAGGATCGTAACGGATACGGGCATTTATATTAAACGAATCTATTATCTGCATGTCCTCTGAAGATAATTCGAAATCAAATATATTTATATTTTCACTCTGCCGGGCTTTATTCAAAGACCGTATTATGGGGATTACTCCGTTCTGTATATCCCATCTCAATATAACTTGAACGGGAGATTTATTATGGTCTTCAGCAATTTTCTTAAGTTTTGGTAATCGCATTAAACGGTCATCAAATCTTGCAATAGAAGAATATGCTTCAACAATAATATTATTGTCCTGACAAAATTTTATTAATGGTTTTTGAGTAAATAAAGGATGTATTTCAAATTGATTCACCATTGGTCTTATTTCTGCTATAGTAAAAATACTTTCCAAATGATGAATATTACAGTTTGCCACACCAATTGATTTAACATACCCTTCTTTATATAATTTTTCCATCTGTTTCCATGTATCGAGATATTTATCTGTTACAGGCCAGTGGAACATGTATAAATCAAGATAAGTAGTATCCAGTTTCTTGAGAGTTGAAAAAAACTCTTCTTCAATATTTCCTTTGAATTGTTGTCCATTACTTACACGACTTGTTATAAACAGTTTTTCCCGCGAAACACCGGATAGTTTTATGGCTTTAGCAATCATACGATCATTGCCATAGGATGCAGAATCATCTAATAAGGTAAATCCAATTTTAAAAGCATGCGCAACAGCATTTTCATACTTATCTTCTTCAATTGGCCGGGTTACAAATTTATTAAAAGCTCGTTTTATAAGAGTTTTCTTTGCCGTACCGGCATGAGGATTATATCCCATTCCACCGGGTCCATTACCTATTGCAGGTATTTCAAGACCATTCTTTAACGTAATCGTTGGTACTAACATTTTATTCCCTTTAGTACAGTTCCACCCCAAGAATACCCAACGCCAAAGCCGGAAATCAATATGTTCCCCTGTAATCGCTGTTCTCGTTGTGCCTCGTATAATGCAATAGGTATAGTAGAAGACACTGTATTCCCAGTATTTTCCAAGCAGTAATAGAACTTTTCTTCCGGTATTTTTATTTTTTTCCGTATAAAATTCAGCATATATTTATTTGCCTGGTGAAAGATAAAAAGCGAAACATCATCCTGCATAAGATTGTTTTTTTCTAAAACTGATTTTACATTTTCCGGAACAGCCTTTAATGTAAAATTAAATATTTCTGTACCATCCATAAAAAGATAATCACTCGAAACTGGATTATTACTCTCATTATACGTAAGATCATTTAATGCTGGACGATGACGTGAAGAGCCTGTCTTCACTATCAAATTATTTTCTCCTGTTCCATCAGTTCCTAGTACAAAATTCCCGATTTGAAGGAATCCTTTTGTAGAAATAAAAGTTGCAGCAGCAGCATCACCAAAGAGAGAGCGATTGCCTTTGTCCTTTTGATGAATATATTTAGAATATGTTTCTCCTGTGAGAAGGAGCACATTTTCATACATTTCAGATGAAACTAAAGCTTTTGCAACAGAAAGCCCATAAACAAAGCCAGAACATCCTAAATTCATATCAAACGCAGCACAGGTTATAGGCAATCCAAGACGACTTTGTATAACACAGGCAGATGAAGGTAGAAAATAATCCGCACTCTGCGTACAGAAGATCAGATAATCAATCTTTGTTTTATCAATCTTATTCTCGAAAAAAAGTTTTTCAGCTGCCTTTACAGCAAGGTCTGAAGCAGTTTCATTTTCTGAAGAAATATGCCGTACCTTTATACCTATTTTTGAATTGACTTTTTCTGCAGACCACTCGGGGAAATCCTTTTGTAAATCTTCATTACTGTAGATTTTTTCAGGAAGATAATATGAAATTGCTTTTATGTATGATTCTCTCATTGCAAGGTATATCCCCCGTCAATTAATAAATCTGTTCCGGTTACCCACGAACTTGCATCAGATAAAAGATATACAGCAGCATATGCTATATCTTCCGGTTCTCCATACCGCTTCAGTGGATACTTTTTTACATCTTCAGCAAGTTGTTCCGGTGTAATTGTTCCTTCGTCTAAAATATGAGTATTGACCATACCGGGAGCAATTGTATTCACTCGAATTCCTTTAGAAGCCTGTTCAAGTGCAATTCCTTTCATCAGACCAGAAAGAGCAGCTTTAGTTGATGAATAAAGACCCCCGCCTATATAGGATACTTTTACTCCTGAAATTGACGAAATGAATATTATTGAGGAATTCTTCTTCATTTTCTTTTTTTTTAACAATTTCTGTGTTAATAACGCTGCTGAAAAAAAATTCGCTTGCATTATTTCATGTAGTTCATCTGCATTTGAAAATTGAAATAACTGCGGTTTTGCAATTCCTGCACAATTGACAAGACCATCAAGATTTTGAACACTATTAGTAAGCCTTTCTATATCTACTTCATTAGACAAATCAGCAATAATACGGAGATGTCCTTGATCTGTTGATATAGCAAGTCTATCAAATGTTTCTTGAAGCCTTTTTTCATTTCGTGCAGTAACAATTACCTGTGCCCCCATTTTTGAACATTCAATCGCAATAGCTTTACCGATACCGGAAGATGCACCCGTTACAAGAATTGTTTTGTTTTCGAGTGTAAAAGGATTATATGTAAGCAATTATATCTCCTGTAAAAATTGAGCCTTTACAAATATAAGGTTTATGTAAATATTTTTATTGCATGAAACAGAAAGATAAGGGATATTATTTTTTTTCTTGTAGTTTTTTAAAAAGATCTTCAATAGTTTCAGAAGAACGGATATCATCTCCTTTTATAGTAATACCATATTTTTCATCCACCATACCGATAATTGAAAGCGCAGTCATTGAAGACCATTCATCCAAATCATGAAAAAGAGTATCTGCATTAAATTCACTTTTGTCCGTATCGTCGAATTGCTCGGCAAAATTGTTAATAAACTCGTTTAAGTTCATAATACTGTTCCTTTAATATTTCCATAAAACATTTTCTTCAACAACTTTCGCAGGATTCCCAGAGACAAGTGAATGGGCAGGAACATTCGTAAATACAACAGAACCTGCACCAACAATTGCACCATCTCCAATTTTAACACCCGGCATAATGATACAGCCTTCGCAAAGCCATACTTTATCGCCTATAATTACTGATCGGGCATTCTTATATCCGGGTAAATTCATGTAATGGCCTCCATTATTGTCCCGAATAGTTACATTACGACCAATCATTACATCATTTCCAATTTCAATCCTTTCTGCACAACTAAGTGTTGTATTACAGTTAGAACCTGGAATTGATTGAACTCCATTACTTTTTCCTTTTATAAACAATTCAGCATTCTCAAAAACTTCAATATCAGAACCATACCCGATAATAAAGTCTCCGTCTGTATAGATCTTTGCGTTTTTTTCTACAAGAAAACGAGTTTCCCATCTAGATTTTTTTAATTTTTTGTTTCCAACATATAATAGACCTCTGATTTTTACATCAGCTGATTTATCAATCTCAACTACTGTATTCTTTTTTGGTAATATACCATTTCCATGATTAAAATTCATAATTGAGTTTTTTGCTCTATGATTTACAGACACCGTCTGTATAAAGGAAAAAAAATTAAAACCGTTTGCTGAATAATATATGTACAAAGGCTTTATAAGCCTCTTTATCTTTTGCTTTAACGTAAGCGACACTGGCAAAAAATATTTTTTTGCAATTTTGGTAAATGACGTCGTATCTAAATCGAAAAAAAAATTTTCTCTATTTATCCGTGGAGGATCTAAAGGTTTTACCAATGCAGGATTTCCCTTCAAAACAGATTCAAAAGGCATTTCAAAATAATTTATTCTGGCTTTTACAGTTTCAAAATACAAACAACCTCGTTTTGAATTGATCATCACAAGAGATGTACCTAAGTTCTTTTCCATTTTTTTTTCATAATTCTCTATTCCCCAGAAATCTGCAAGCGTTATATCAGAAATTCGTGGGAATCCTTTGAATTGACAAGCATAACAGGACGGTCTGCAATACGCATTTGTTTGTAGATACCCCTTTGTATAAAGACTGACCGCTCTTGTCTCATAATAGGATTTACCATTTGCCAGAGTCACTTTTTGAGTAAGATTACGCCATCCATATTCTTTTGATTTCGCCTTTGCATAAACAACCGGAGAACCATACCGTTCTTCAAAAGAATCAAGATACTTCCGCCAAACCTTGGGAGAGTTAACACCACGACATATAAAATCAACAATAATGAGATTTTCATACTCTTTTTTTAAAAAAGCGCGTAACGCAGCCATCTGGCACGGAGTACCACACACGAGCACTTTTTCACCCGCAATACAAAGTTCTTTCACTTGTTTATAAAAGGACTCAAGATCGCTTTGAAGATATTTTGAACTCCGTAATTTAGGTAAATCTTCTTTGCTATTCGAAATATACTGCTTTACAGAAAAATCAGGATTAAAGACAGCTCCGCCAACATAACCACTTTGATTATACATAATATCGGCTAACGCAGAAAAGAGTCCCCCTGAAGTACTGTCAAATACAACTTCAATATTCTTATGTTCTGCCGCATAGCATATCGATTGATCTAAATCATTATGCTTTAATTGTTCGATGTTTTCTATTGGACAAACTGTATTACATAATCCGCAGTTGATACAAAGTGATTGATTAGTAGATGGATACCAAAAACCTTCTATATCTGTTTTAAAAGTAATAGCCTGCTTGGGGCATATATCACCACAGGCATTACACCCACAGCACAGGTGTGTATCTTCAATTATAATCATAATAGGTATTTGTTATAAAACAAATCTTGTCCTTATTTATTTTTCTTCCCATTTTTTTTAGACTGTATGTACGATGCGTTTTTTTACCATCCTGTTGCAACCGTTATATTTTTTGCAAAGCGTATTGTATTTGACATTATATAAAGCATGAAGACTAAAAATATGATTTTTTTCTAAATTTCTAATTCTATAATAAATGTAAATTATAGAATGAAATTCGCATTGACTGACCAGAATATATCTCAATATATGAGGACTGTTCTGTCTCCGCTGAGGAAAAATATCATTTTCTGTCTGCGCCGAAACAGCATAACAGAAATAGTGAATTATCAATAATAACGTCTTACCGATAATTACATCACAATATTAAGAAATATATAATGTAATGTCAGTATTGTCAATAATAAGATAATGCGTAATCATTATCTAAAAGGCATGAGTTATGAGTTGAACCAAAAGCTGCGTGGAGAACTTGAGTATCAGAATTTGACAGTAAAAGAGGTTTTTGGAACCCCGGTTTTCCGAAGTTTACACTCGACCATTACCTCTGTCGGAGTCCCGCTATAAATCGACGATATGACTCCGGTAATTTTTTGCGATAACACCCTGCAGATAAGCCGTAGGAGTTTCATTTGTAAAACGTTCAAAGTCATGGATGAAATGCGATTGATCGTAAAACTGGAAATCTTTTGCCAGTTTCGACAGGTATTGAATATTGCCCGAGTTCATGCGGTCGATAATCATCTGGAATTTGATGATATCACAGAATTGTTTGGCGCTGATGCCGAGCTCTTCTTTGAAAATATAGTTTATGTACCGGTCGGAATAACCGGTCATCTTTTCAAGTTCCGTGATTTTTATTACACCGTTCATCTTTGTTATAAGCCGGTAGAATTGTCTGAACAAAGCACGCTGTTTGCTTTCATCGGCGCCGAAATACCGGGCATATTCTGCAAGGAACGTCTTTACGCGGTCCTGAAAGGTGGCTGCTTGTTCCATCCGGCTGCACAGCGGTTTCATACGGGGAAAATCCTTCAGGGATGCCGTTTCGTTTACAAATCCTTTTACGGAAAGTTCATCAAAGCAGGGATTTTCTCCCGGCTGGAATCGTACCCCGAAGTATTCCCGTCCGGGTTCCGCACGGCATCCGCTCCGCTTCAGTGTCAGTCCCAGCACATATGCCTTCATT
>JGI20214J51088_10001917_pt1 | contig 14070 bp, 10 predicted proteins | sample WetSurMetagenome_FD_51088 | JGI IMG/M metagenome (IMG submission 51088) | reverse complement strand
ATCATCGCCGGCGGCGATGATCGTGTCGACCGCGCAGGGCAGGTGCGGGCCGTGCTGCTCGGTCGATCCGGCAGGCAGCACGATGACCGTGTTCGCGCGGTCGGGCAGCTCGGCGATCTCGGCCCAGCTAAGGTAGGGAAGAAAGCGTTCGGGCGGGTTGTAGCCGTGGATCATCGGACAGCACCAGCGTGGGAGGTGGCGCCGAATTTAGCAGCCGCCGGTCAGTCGCGCTCCCAGCGCCCGCCGCGCTCGCGCCAGCCCGGACCGTCGTGCTCCCAGCGATGCGGCTCCCAGCGGTAGCCCGGCCGCGGCGCGGCCCAGTGGCCCGCGTTCCAGACGTGGCGGTCGCCGACCCAGCCCCACCAGCCGCCGATCCAGACGTAGCCGGCGACCGGCGGCGCGCCGGCGATCTCGACCCGCACCGGCGGCGGCGCGACGCTGATCACCGCGCCGCCACGGTAGGGTCGACCCGGAGCGACGACGCAGCCGGCGAGCAGGACCGCGGCGCCAGCGACGAGCGCAGCGGCACCGACACGGCGCAGGGCAGGGCGAGTGAACATGGCAAGCCTCCTCGTTCGATGATCGTCCATGAACGGCCGAGCGCCGCCACCGGCCGACGCGATCGGCCCGGCTTTGCACTTCGCCACAGTCGTATCGGCGCGCCGGCGTCGTTACCATCGCCGCCGATGGCCGATCCCGCCCCTGCCACCGACGCCTGCCTGAACTGCGGCCACGCGTTTGCGTCGCCGCGGCCGAAGTACTGCCCCGACTGCGGGCAGGAGAGCGTCGTGCGGGCGCCAACGCTGCGAGAGTTCGCACAGCAGTTCGGCGGCCACTACCTGGCCACCGAAGGCGCACTCTGGCGCACGCTGAAGCTGCTGTTCCTGAAGCCCGGCGCGCTGACGCGCGAATACTTCGCCGGGCGCCGTCGGCGCTACGTGCAGCCGCTGCGGCTGTACCTGACGATCAGCCTGTTCGCGCTGCTCGCGCTGCGCCTGACGACAGCGGTCCACGTCGAGCTGCCGCCCGGCGCGGCGGCCAAGCTCGCGCAAACGAACACGATTCAGATCGAGATGCTTGGCCAGGGCCGGGTCGGGATGCGCGACGGCACGTTCTACTGTCGGAACCTACCGGACTGGCTCTGCCGGCGGCTGGAGTGGCGACTCGATCTGGACCCGCGCGCGCTGCGACGCGAATTCGCACTCGCGCCGGAGCGCTTCATCAGCCACTTCGGCCAGGCGATGTTCGTGCTGGTGCCGATCTTCGCCCTTTGGCTGAAGCTCGCCTGGTGGAGCCGGCGCCTGCGCTACACCGAGCACCTGGTGTTCGCGCTGCACCTGCACGCCTACTGGTTCGTCGCGATCTTGCTCACGCTGGCGCAGATCAGCGCGCTGTCGATCGCGGCCATGCTGTCGATGCCGGCGTATGCGCTGCTTGCGTCGCGTCGCGTGTACGGCGGGCGCTGGGGCGCGACGGTTGCGCGCAATGCTGCGGTGATGGCGGCCTACGGCGCGACCTTGGCTGCCGCGATGGGCGCCGTCGCGCTGTGGACACTGATCGGCTGAGCGTCCGCGCCCCGGGCGCGACACCCCCCGCCGCCTAAAATCGGCATTCCTCCACGGGCAGCGTCCGCGCCGCGTTCACCGGCTGCCGGGTTCTGCCGATCACCCAGCACCGCCCGATGCAGATCTCCACCCTTACCGCCCTTTCGCCGCTCGACGGCCGCTATGCGCCCAAGCTGGCCGCGCTGCGACCGTTGCTGTCCGAGTTCGGCCTGATGCACCGCCGCGTCCAGGTCGAAGTCGAATGGTTCGTCGCGCTGTCCGACGCCGGGCTGGACGAGTTTCCGCCGCTGTCCGAGGCTGCGCGCGGGCTCCTGCGCGGGCTCGTCGTGCGCTTCTCGGAGGCCGACGCGCAGGCAATCAAGGAGATCGAGAAGACGACCAACCACGACGTCAAGGCGGTCGAGTACTGGCTCAAGTCGCGCTTCGAGTCCCACGGCGAGCTGCAGCGCGTGGGCGAGTTCGTCCACTTCGCCTGCACCAGCGAGGACATCAACAACACCAGCCACGCGCTGATGCTCAAGAGTGCGCGCGAGCAGGTGCTGCTGCCCGCGCTCGACCGCCTGATCGAGCGCTTGCGCGCGATGGCGCACGGCTGGGCCGGGGTCGCGATGCTGAGCCGCACGCACGGCCAGACCGCGAGCCCGACGACGGTGGGCAAGGAGCTCGCCAACGTGCTGGCGCGGCTGCAGCGCGCGCGCGCGAACATCGCGCAGGTGCAGCTGCTCGCAAAAATGAACGGCGCGGTCGGCAACTACAACGCGCATCTCGCGGCCTGGCCCGACTTCGACTGGGAAGGCTTCAGCCGCAAGGTCGTCGAACAGCATCTGGGGCTGGCCTTCAACCCGTATACGGTGCAGATCGAGCCGCACGACTGCATGGCCGAGCTGTTCGACGCCGTCGCACGCTGCAACACGATCCTGATCGACTGGTGCCGCGACGTCTGGGGCTACGTCTCGCTCGGCTACTTCAAGCAGAAGACGAAGGCCGGCGAGGTGGGCTCGAGCACGATGCCGCACAAGGTCAACCCTATCGACTTCGAGAATGCCGAAGGCAACTACGGGCTGGCCAACGCGCTGCTCGCGCACCTGAGCCAGAAGCTGCCGATCAGCCGCTGGCAGCGTGACCTGACCGACAGCACCGTGCTGCGCAACATGGGTGTCGCGCTCGGCTACGCGCTGCTCGGCCACGACAGCCTGCTGCGCGGGATGGACAAACTCGAGCTCAACGAGGCCGCCCTCGCCGACGACCTGGACGGCGCCTGGGAGGTTCTCGGCGAGGCGGTGCAGACGGTGATGCGCCGCCACGGCCTGCCCGAGCCCTACGAGCAGCTCAAGGCGCTGACACGCGGCAAGGCGGTCACGCGCGACGCGATGGCCGCGTTCATCGACGCGTTGGCGCTGCCGCCGGCCGAGCGCGAACGGCTCAAGGCCCTGACGCCGGCCAGCTACACCGGGCTGGCGGCGACGCTGGCGCGCAGGGTCTGACGATGCGCTTCCGCGACGCCCTCTCCGCCGCGCAGACGCGCAACGACTCGCTGCTGTGCGTCGGCCTCGACCCCGAGCCGGCGAGGTTCCCCGGCGCGTGGAAGGACGACGCGTCGCGCATCCACGACTTCTGCGCCGCCATCGTCGAGGCCACGAAGGACCTCGTCTGTGCCTACAAGCCGCAGATCGCCTACTTCGCGGCGCAGCGCGCCGAGGACCAGCTCGAACGGCTGATCGCGACGATGCGNCGCATCGCCCCGGGCGTGCCGGTGATCCTGGATGCCAAGCGCGGCGACATCGGCGCCACCGCGACGCAGTACGCGCGCGAGGCCTTCGAGCGCTATGGCGCCGACGCAGTGACGCTGTCGCCGTTCATGGGGCTGGACTCGATCGAGCCCTACATGCATTACGACGGCCGCGGGCTGATCCTGCTGTGCCGCACCTCGAACCCCGGCGGCGACGACCTTCAGGCGCAGCGCCTCGAGGGCGGCGAGCGTCTGTTCGAGCGCATCGCGCGGCTCGCCGCCGGCGCGTGGAACCGCGGCGGCCAGCTCGGCTTGGTGGTCGGTGCGACCTACCCGCAGGAGATCGCGCGCGTGCGTGAGCTCGCGCCGACGCTGCCGCTGCTGATTCCGGGCGTCGGCGCCCAGGGCGGCGACGCCCAGGCGACGGTGCGCGCGGGCTGGCGCCCGGGTGCGCCGATCGTAGTCAACTCGTCGCGCGCCGTGCTCTACGCGAGCGCCGGCGACGATTTTGCGCAGGCCGCGCGCGCCGCTGCCGAGGCCACGCGCGCGCTGCTGCAGCGCGCGCGCGGCAGCAGCTAAGCGCCGCCCCCTCCCGCAGGCAGCCGTGTACGCGCCGACGCTCGAAGAAACCGCGCCGCACCGGCCGCCCGCTCCGGCGCCGCGGCGCGCGGTCGATGCGCGGCGCNGCGTGCGCACACTGATCACGCGCTACTTCTTNGCCACCGCGGCGATGGCCTTCGTCGTCGACGCGCTCTGCCTGGCGCTGCTGCCATCTCCGGTAGGCGTGTCGGTGCGCGCCGCGCTCGTCGGCGTGCACCTCGTGCTCGCGATCTTCGCCGTCTTTGCGACCCGTGCCCGCGGGATCTGGGTCGAGCGGCTGATGGTCGGGCTGCTGATCGCGACCGCCGCGATGATCACCGCGTCGGCGCTCGTCTACGGGCTGGGCCTGGTGTCGCCGGGATTGGGCTTCTTCGCGCTCCTCGTCTGTCTGGCCAGCGCCGTCGCCGGGCGGCGCGCCGGGCTGCTGCTGGCGGCAGCAGCATCGCTCGGCCTGCTCGTCGTCGCGTTCGCGGGCCGCGCCGAGCTGTCGTNGGCGGCGACGCGCGTGGTCGACGAATGGCCGCTGCAGCTCGCAATGCAACTGCTCCTCGTTGCCGTCGGCCTGGCAAGCGGCTGGCTGCTGTCGTTCGTCGTCTCGCGCTTCGTGCGGTCGGCGGACGAGCGCGAGCGGCGCTTCCGCGGGCTGCTGACGATCGCCGCCGACGCCTACTGGGAGATCGACCAGGACTACCGCCTGGTCGAGGTCATCAACCAGCGCGTCGACCCGCCGGCGCCCAGTGTCGTCGACGGCATCGGCCATCTTCCCTGGGAGCTGCCGGCCTTCGAATGCGAGCCCGAGACGCTGGATGCGCTTCTCGCCGACCTGGACACGCGCGTGCCGTTTCGCGAACGCACGGTGCGCTGGCGCGTCAGCGACGGCCCGGCGCGCTCGATCGTGATCAGCGGCGAACCGCGTTTCGACGAGCGCGGCGTCTTCATCGGCTACTGGGGCGTCGCGCGCGACGTCAGCGACGAGCTCGCCGCGCGCCGCTCGCTGGTCGAGACCGAGACCCGCTACCAGGCGCTGTTCGAGCGCATCCCGACGCCGCTGGTGCTGCACCGTGACGGCGCGGTGATCGACGCCAACGCGGCCGGCCTGGCGTTGTTCGGGCACGCGGTGCTGGACACGCTGCGCGGGCGCGACCTGCTCGCGATGTACGAGAGCGGCGACTCGCGCGAGCGCGAGCGGCGCCGGCTCGACGACCTCGCGGACGCGCCGCCGGGCGACGCGCTGCCGGTGGCCGATTTCCGGCTCTTGCTGCAAGGCGGGCGGCGTGTCTCGGTGCGCGCCACGGGCGTGCGCGTCGAGACCGCGGGCGGCCCGGCGACGCTGTCGATCTACGTCGACGACAGCGATCGCCGCGCCGCCGAAGAGGCGGTGCGCCGCTCGGAGACGATGCTGTCGCACCTGGTCGCGACCAGCCCCGACGTGATCACGCTGACCGACATCGCGACCGGACGCTACGCGATGGTCAACCAGACCTTCGAGCGCCTCGTCGGCTACCGCGCGGCCGAGGTGCTGGGCCGGACCTCGATCGAGCTCGGCATCTGGGTGCGCACCGACGATCGCGCGCAGTTCATCGCGCAGATCCGCGAGCGCGGCAGCGTCACCGACATGCCGACCCAGTTCGTCGCCAAGGACGGGCGCGCGGTCTCGATGCTGGTATCGGGCGCGCGCTTTGTGATGGACCGGCGCGAATACCTGGTGATCAACGCGCGCGACGTCACCGAGGCCGAACGCACGCGGCTCGAGCGCGAGGCGATCCTGCAGAACGCGTCGATCGGCATCGCGGTCACGCGCGACCGCCGTTTCGTGCTTGCGAACCCGGCGCTCGAGCGCATGTACGGCTGGCCCGCCGGCGGCCTGCTCGGCGAGCCCGGGCGCGCCGTCTGGCCGAGCGACGACGCCTATGCGGAGATCAGCGCGGTCGCCGGGCCGCTGCTCGGCCGCGGCGAGCAGCTCGAGATCGAGCGCCTGGCGATGCGCCGCGATGGCAGTACCTTCCTCGCGCGCATCCTGGCCAAGGCGATCGATCCGCACAGCCCGGGCCGCGGCGGCACGATCTGGCTCATCGAGGACGTCACCGAACGGCGCCAGTTCGAACTGGCGCTGGCCGCCGCGCGCGACGCCGCCGAGGCCGCGAGCCGGGCCAAGAGCGCCTTCCTCGCCAACACCAGCCACGAGCTGCGCACGCCGCTCAACGGCATGCTGCACCTGGCACAGCTCGCGCGCGACCCGGCACTGAGCGAGGAGCGGCGCCGCCACTACCTGGACCAGATCGCGGACAGCGCGCAGTCGCTCGCGGTGATCATCAGCGACATCCTCGACCTGTCGAAGATCGAGGCCGGCAAGCTCGAACTCGAGACCACGCCGTTCGCGCTCGACGAGTTGCTGCACACCTTGCAGCGCGGCTACGCGGCGCAGGCGAGCGCACGCGCGCTCGTGCTCGAACTCGACATCGGCCCCGGCGTCGCCGGCACGGTGGCGGGCGACCCGCTACGCGTGCGGCAGATCCTCAGCAACTTCATCAGCAATGCGCTCAAGTTCACCGCGCGCGGATCCGTGCGCGTCAGCGCGCGCCGCGTCGAAGGCGTGCGCGTGCGCTTCGAGGTCGAGGACAGCGGGCCGGGCATCGACGCGGAGACGCAGGCGCGGCTGTTCCATCCGTTCACGCAGGCCGACGAATCGACGACCCGGCGTTACGGCGGCACCGGGCTGGGCCTGTCGATCTGCCGCGAGCTGGCCGAGCTGATGGACGGCGAGGTCGGCGTGATCAGCGAAGCCGGCCGCGGCAGCCGCTTCTGGGCCGAGTTGCCGTTGCCCGGCGCGACGCCCGCCGCGCCGGCACCGGCGGNCGACGACGACAGCCAGGCGCTGCACGGAGCGCGGGTGCTGATGGCCGAGGACAACCCGGTCAACATGCTGATCGCGGTCGCGCTGCTCGAGCGCTGGGGCGTTCGCGTCGAACAGGCCAGCGACGGCCAGCAGGCGGTGGCCGCGGTGGAGCGCGCGGCGAGCGCCGGGCGGCCCTTCGATGCGGTGCTGATGGATGTGCAGATGCCGGTGATGAGCGGCCACGAGGCGACGCGCGCACTGCGCCGGCTCGACTGCGGCCGCGAGCTGCCGATCATCGCGCTCACCGCGGCGGCGCTGGTCAGCGAGCGCCAGGCAGCGCAGGACGCCGGCATGGACGACTTCCTGACCAAGCCGATCGACGCCGAACGGCTGCGCCTCACGCTCGCGCACTGGCTCGCGCGCCCGCGCTGAGCGGCGTCAGTCGAGCGTGACCTCGGTGCGCACGGTGCCGGCACGGTCGGCGGTGGCCGTGAGCGCGATTGCGGTGCCGGGCGCGCCATGCACCACCCATTCGACGACGGCGCGGTCACCGGTGATGTCGCGACCGGGCTGAAAGGCCTGGAGCGAGTTCTTCGGCGCATGGCCCTCGAGGTGCGGGCCTTCGACGCGCTCGCGGCCGCTGACCAGCGTGACGCCCGCAGGCAGGTGGATCTGGAACACCGTACCGCGCACCATCTTGCGCTCGAGCGCGCGCTTGCTCACGTAGGCTGGCAGGTAGCCGCTGTTCGCGACCGCGAAGCGCACGCGCCAGGTGTCGGCCCCGAGCGCGCGCACCTCGGTGCGCAGCAGCTCGAGCTTGGGCAACGACAGCGCGAGCTGGCGCAGCCAGCCGGGGAAGCGCGCCGCCTCGCGCTCGCGCAACTGCGGCGGCGGATTGCGCCAGTAGTTCATCTTGTCCCAGCCGCCGAGTTCGACCATGCCCAGCTGCGGGTGGCGGAACGGGTACCAGTCGACATGCGCCTGGCCACCGCAGTGCTCGTCGCTCCACTTGAGCAGCTTGAGGTCGTCCTCTGGCGGGTGGTCGCGGTACCACTCGACCCACTGGTAGTCGTCGATGCCGGCCTCCTTGTTCGGGGCCCAGATCTCGACCGTCCAGAACAGCGCGCCGAGGTGCTCGTAGATCCAGTCCTGGGTGCCGGTGATGACTTCCTTTGGGTGGTACTTGAACTCGTGGAAGATGCTGATCGCCGGGTAGCCGGTGAGCTTGGCGCCCAGGTCCGACAGCCGCTTGTACATCCACAGGTCCTCGGGCGTCATGTCGTCGTCGCTCTGCGTGCCCATCGGGCGCAGGATCACGCCGCTGTGGGTGTGAAAGCTCACCGCCGCGCCGATGTTCGGGTGCCGGGTGACGAAGTCGACCATCGCACGCACCTCGGGCTCGCTGGTCGGGTACGGACCGGCGCCCTTCTGCTCGTATTCCTGGCGCCAGTAGGCGGGGAAGTTGCGGTTCAGGTCCAGGCCTTCGCGGTCCGCGTTGGTGCTGATCTTCAGACCGTCGAAGTTCTTCAGCGTGCCTTCGGGCATCAGCCGGTAGTAATCGCCGCCGAACTCGCCCGGCTCGCGCGCGACCATCAGGCGCGGATCGGCGGCGTGCTTCTTCCACGGGCCGTGCGCGTCGGGGATGCGCATCATCAGCATGCGGCCGTCGCCGTCGATGTCCTCGACCGTGAGGCCGTCGACCGGCTCCTCGTCCCAGGGGTAGGGCCGGGTCGAGCTGCGGATGTGGCGCGGCCGGTCGGCGAGCGCGAGCTCGGCGCCGTCGGGGTTCAACCGCGGGACGATGTAGACCGCGCGCGTGTCAAGCAGATGACGCAGCTTCGCGTCGCTCTCGTAGCCGCTGGCGAGCTGGTGCAGCCAGTACAGGCAGGCGGTGCTCGCGGTCAGCTCGGCGGCGTGGATGTTGCCGTCGACCCAGAACGCGGGCTTGTCGGTGTCGGCGCCGGTCGCCTGGTTGGTCAGCGTGACGAGCCAGATGTCGCGCCCCTCATGGCTCTTGCCGATCGAGCTCAGCGTGATCAGCCCCGGCAGCGCGGCGGCGTAGTCCTGGAGCAGCCGCGTCAGTTCGCCGTGACGGTAGAACTGGTCGAATCGGGGAACGGGAATGGCTGCCATGGCGCGACGGGCTGTGGAAGGCGACGCCGGCGATTGTGCCCGCGCCCGTGCCCGGCGCTGCGCGCTACTCGAACATCAGCTTCGTGATGCCGCGCCAGCTGAGCAGCCGGCCCGGGTTCTGCGTTTCCTCGAGCACGCCGCTCATGCGGCGCAGGATGCGCGGGCTCTTGCGCGCGCGCCAGATCACCAGGTCGGCGAGCCAGGGCCGGTGGTTCACGTGCGCGGCCTTCTCGTAGAGCGCGAAGCGCGGTGCAAGCGCGCGCAATGCGGCGTCGTAATGGGCGCGAACGTCGGCGTCGTCGTCCAGCCCCTGGCGCAGCGCCTCGGCGGCCAGGATGCCGGTCTCCATCGCCTTGCCGATGCCCTCGCCGGAAAACGCATAGGTGCTGCCCGCGGCCTCGCCGGTGACGAGCATCCCGGGGCGCGACCAGCGCGCACCCTGCAGCGAGCAGCGCAGCGGCGCGCCCTTCAGTTCGCCGACCCATCGGCCGCCGGCCATCAGCTCGCGCGCCGGCGCATGCACCTCGCAGAAGGCATCGAACATCTGGCGCAGGTTCACGTCCTGCATCGAGCCGCGCCCGTCGCGGCCGGTGACATGGCTGCCGGTGAGGCCGGCGCCGACGTTGAACACGCCCTCGGGGGCCGGGAAGATCCAGCCGTAACCACCCTTCAGCCGCGGGTGCCAGACCAGCTCGAGCTGGTCGATGCGGCCGACCATCGCATCGTTCTTCACGTAGCCGCGCAAGGCCACGCCGCTGGGCGTGCGGCGCTCGCACAGCCCGGCCTGGATGAGCGCCTGCGGCGCCGCGCCGGTGGCGAGCACGACCCAGCGCGCGCGCACTTCGTGCACCTGGGCACCGGCCTTCAGTCGCGCACCGACGACGCGTTCGCCGTCGAGCAGCGGCACTTCGAAGCGCACCGGCGCCTCGAAGCGCGCGCCGGCACGGCGCGCGGCGCGGCAGAGCAGNTCGTCGAGCTGCTTGCGNGGCAGCACCGCGAGCGTGCCCGGCACCGAGACCGAGCCGCCGCGCGGCGCAACGCAGCGCACGTGGGCCACGTGGNGGGCCAGCGCCATCACCTCGTCGTGCACGCCCAGGCTGCGCAGCGCGGCATGGGCGTCGGGGATCAGGCCGTCGCCGCAGACCTTGTCGCGCGGGAAGGCCTGCGCATCGACGAGCAGCACGTCGAGCCCGGCGTCGGCGAGCTTGCGCGCGCAGGCGCTGCCGGCCGGGCCGGCGCCGACGACGAGCACGTCGCAGGATTCAGGAAGAGCGGGAACGAGCATGGCGCGCGCATTCTAGGCAGCGCCCCCGACCTTGACTGCGCGCAAACGGGCGCCGGCAATGGTGCGGCACCATCGGGTGGCCCGGACCGAACCCACCGAGAGACTCGCGATGACTGATTTTCTGACCACCGGCCAGCGTGCCCTGCTCGAAGCCGCGCTCATCGAGCGCCAGCACCAGCTCGACCGCCGCCTGGGCGAGCACCAGGAAGGGCTGTCGCGGCCTGAGCATGCGCATGACGTACTGGAGCAAGACGGCGACGACGCCCCTCAGCGCCAGGGCGAGCGCGAGGTCGACATGGCCTTGTCGGATCTCGAGCTGACCGAACTCGGCGCGGTCAGCGCCGCGCTGCGCCGGCTGAGCACCGGCGCCTACGGCCGCTGCGCCGAATGCGGCGTCGACATCCCGTTCGACCGCTTGAAGGCCGAGCCCTGGGCGCTGCGCTGCGTGGCCTGCGAAGGCGCGCGCGAGCTGCGCGCGACGCGCGAAGCGCTTTGAGCTGCCGCTGGACGCAATCGCACCCGGCTCGCCTTCTAAGACGAGCACCGAACGCGCTGCGGGGTTGAGACTTAGCCCCCGGCCTTGACCTTCAGCCGCCACGCATGCAGCAGCGGCTCGGTGTAGCCCGAGGGCTGCACCAGACCCTTGAAGACCAGGTCGCTGGCGGCCTGGAACGCGGCCGACTCATCGAAGCGGCCGGCCATGTTCCGGTATGCCGGATCGCCGGCGTTCTGCTGGTCGACCACCTTGGCCATGCGCTTGAGCGTCGCGCGCACCTGGGCTTTCGTGACCACGCCGTGGAGCAGCCAGTTCGCCATGTGCTGACTGCTGATGCGCAGCGTCGCGCGGTCTTCCATCAGGCCGACGTCGTGGATGTCGGGCACCTTGGAGCAGCCCACGCCCTGGTCGACCCAACGCACCACGTAGCCGAGGATGCCCTGCGCGTTGTTGTCCAGCTCCTGCTGGCGCTCGGCATCGCTCCACTTCGGCGTCTTCACCACCGGCACGGTGAGCAAGCCGTCGAGCAGCGCGTCGCGTCCGGCATCGGCGTCGACGGCCTCCATCGCCTTTTGCACCTTGAACACGTCGACCTGGTGGTAGTGCAGCGCGTGCAGCGTCGCCGCGGTCGGGCTCGGCACCCAGGCGGTGTTCGCGCCGGCCATCGGGTGCGCGAGCTTTTGCTGGAGCATGGCGGCCATCAAGTCGGGCATCGCCCACATGCCCTTGCCGATCTGCGCCTTGCCGCGCAGACCGCATTGCAGGCCGACGAGCACGTTGCTGCGTTCATAGGCCTGGATCCAGGCGCTGGACTTCATGTCGCCCTTGCGCAACATCGGCCCGGCGCGCATCGCGCTGTGGATCTCGTCGCCGGTGCGGTCGAGGAAGCCGGTGTTGATGAAGGCCACGCGGTCGGCCGCGGCGGCGATGCAGGCCTTCAGGTTGACGCTGGTACGGCGCTCCTCGTCCATGATGCCGAGCTTGACGGTCGCGCGCGGCAGGCCGAGCAGCTGCTCGACGCGGCCGAACAGCTCGCTCGCGAACGCGACCTCGGCCGGGCCGTGCATCTTGGGCTTGACGATGTAGACGCTGCCGCTGCGGCTGTTCGCACGCCGTTGCAGGTCGTGCAGCGCGGCCGTGGTGGTGACCACCGCGTCGAGAATTCCCTCGGGGATCTCGCGTCCGTCGTCGCCCCAGAGCACGGCCGGATTCGTCATCAGGTGGCCGACGTTGCGCACGAACATCAGCGAGCGGCCGTGCAGCCGGACCGGCTCGCCGGCCGGACCGGTGTATTCGCGGTCCGGGTTCAGGCCGCGCGTCATCGTCCGGCCGCCTTTGTCGAAGGTCTCGGTCAGCGTGCCCTTCAGGATGCCGAGCCAGTTGCGGTAGGCGTGGACCTTGTCCTCGGCATCGACGACTGCAACCGAGTCCTCGAGGTCGAGGATCGTCGACAGCGCCGCCTCGAGCACGAGGTCGCTGACACCGGCGGGGTCGCTCGCGCCGATCGGCGTGCTGCGGTCGATGCGCAGGTCCAGGTGCAGCCCGTGGTGGACGAGCAGCACTGAACTCGGCGCGTCCGCTTCGCCCTGGTGGCCGACGAACTGCGCCGGCGCCTTCAGCCCGACCCGGGTGCCGTCCTTCAGCGAGACGGACAGCGCGCCGGCCTCGACGCGGTAGGCTGCCGAATCGACGTGTGATCCGCGCTTGAGCGGCGCGCAGCGGTCTAGCACGTGGCGCGCGTAGTCGATCACCTTTGCACCGCGCACCGGGTTGTAGCCGGGGCCGCGCGTCGCGCCGCCGTCCTCGGCAATCGCATCGGTGCCGTAGAGCGCGTCGTAGAGCGAGCCCCAGCGCGCGTTCGCCGCGTTCAGCGCGTAGCGCGCGTTCGTGATCGGCACCACCAGCTGCGGACCAGCCTGGCGCGCGAGTTCGGCGTCGACATTCTTCGTCGTCACGCGCGTNCGCCCGGGCGTCGGCACCAGGTAGCCGATGCGCTCGAGAAACCGGCGATAGCTGCGNAGGTTGCGCACCGGCCCCGGATGCGCGGTATGCCAGGCGTCGAGTTCGGCCTGCAGGCGCTCGCGCTCGGCGAGCAGCGCGGCGTTCTTCGGCGCGAGCTCGGCGACGATCGCATCGAAGCCCTGCCAGAAGCGCGCCGGCGCAATGCCGGTGCCGGGCAGGACTTCGTCCTCGATGAAGCGCGCCAGCGGGGTGGCGACCTGGAGACGGTGGTGTTGAGTGCGCATGGTTCGGGTTTCAGGCAAAGAAAGCGAGGACGTCGCGCAGGCTCGCGCCGATGCGCGTGGGTTCGGTNTCCAGCGGATCGAGCGGCGCGCCGGCGCGATTCACCCACAGCGTTGTGTAGCCGTACCAGGTGGCGCCGATCGCGTCCCAGCCGTTGCTGGAGACGAACAAGATGTCCTTCGCCGGCAGCGCGAAGGCCTGCGGGCCGAGGGCGTACGCGGCCGGGTCGGTCTTGTAGCGCTGAACGCCGTGCACGCTGAGCACCGGGCGCACAAGTTCGGCGAAGCCGGCGCTCTTCACCGCGACCGAGAGCATCTCCGGGTCGCCGTTGCTCAGGATGCCGGCCGGGATGCCGCGCCGTTGCAGTTCGACGAGCACCTCGCGGTTCTCCGGGAAGGCGCTGAGATGCCGATACTGGTTCATCAACCGCTCTTCGCCCGCGGCGTCAAGCGCGAGGCCCAGGCGCGCCGCGGCGAAGCGCAGGCCCGCGCGTGTGAGATCCCAGAACGGCCGGTAGCGCCCGCTCATNGAGACCAGCCGCGTGTACTCGATCTGCTTGTCGCGCCAGAGCACGGCGACTCGCTCACCCTGACCCGGGAAAAGTTGCTCGGCCAGCAGCGCGACGCTGTAGACGTCGAAAAGCGTGCCGTAGGCGTCGAAGAGGACCGCTTTGGGTGTCATGCTCGCAATCTATTCGATACGACGCCACCCATTAAGTACTTGAAACACGATGGATTTGTGCGGATTTGATGCATAGTGCGAGCCCATGGACCGGTTGAAGCAGATCGAATCCTTCGCCGCCGTCGCCACCAAAGGCAGCCTGACCGCGGCCGCACTGGCCGAGGGTGTGGCGCCAGCGGTGATCGGGCGGCGCATCGATGCGCTCGAGGGGCGCCTGGGCGTGAAGCTGCTCGTGCGCACCACGCGCAAGATCACGCTCACCCACGAAGGCAGCGCCTTCCTCGAGGACTGCCAGCGCCTGCTCGCCGATCTGGCCAGCGCCGAAGCCAGTGTCAGTGCCGGCGGCGTAAAAGCGAGTGGTCACTTGCGTGTGACGGCGCCGGCCGGTTTCGGGCGGCGNCACGTGGCGCCGCTGGTGCCGAGCTTCATCGCGCAGCACCCCGACGTGAGCCTGTCGCTGAACCTGAGCGACCGCGTCGTCGACATCGTCAACGAGGGTTT
>JGI20214J51088_10001916_pt1 | contig 14071 bp, 10 predicted proteins | sample WetSurMetagenome_FD_51088 | JGI IMG/M metagenome (IMG submission 51088) | reverse complement strand
TTCTGGATCAGGTAGTTCTCCTCGTTGGTCACCTTGGCGGATGCCAAAAAGGCCACGCTATCAGGGCCGTGAGCCTCTTTGATTTCCTTCAGTCTCTTGGCCGTGAAATCCAGCGCCTCATCCCAGGAGACCGGGGTCAGCACGCCATCTTTGCGCAGGAGCGGCTGCGTCAGCCGGTTCGGGCTCTCGACGAATTCGTGCACGTTCCAGCCTTTGACGCAAAGCTTGCCTTCGTTCACAGTGCTGGTCTTGCATGGGATCGTGTTCACCACGTGGCCGTCCAGGACCTCGAGATAGAAGGTACACCCGCAGCCGCAGTAAGTGCACGTGGTCAGTACATTCCGGTAATCCATACAATTGCTCCTCTCAGTGTTGTGGGGAATCACCGAGGATGTTGACGGTCAGGCTGGCCTTGGGTTCGCCATAGCCCGGCCGATACTGGTATTCCTGGTCGACGATATCCGCGATCTTCTTGTAGAGCGTTCGCAGGGGGATATCCGCTGGGCAGGCTTCATTACAGAGCCCACAGTCGATGCATCTCCCTGCCATGTGGAGCGCACGGGTTATATGGAAAATGGGGTTTTGCGGGGGCAGGGTGCCGATGTCGACAAAGTCCTTGCCCCCCAAGGTGCATTCCTTGCAATAGCACATGGGACAGACATCCCTGCATCCATAGCACTTGACGCATTTGGAAAATTCGGCCAACCACACTTTGAAACGGTCCTCGAGAGCCATGGACTCGATGTGGGCTACTCCGGCAAATGGCCGCCCCTCGGCCGGTTCCCCGGCCACGTACTCGTCAGGAAAGGGCTTCATACACTCGCAGGCATCGGCCAGTTCCTGGGGGCAGGCCAGGCCTACGGGAACAACCCTTTGCGGGTCGAGCTGGTTGGACGCGAACAGGGTTTTCAGACCACGCTCGTCACATCCGCGCACCAGTACTCCGAAAGATTCTCCCTGATAGCAGCGGCCCAGTGTGATCAGTTGTTTGTTGAGTGAATAGCGTGTGTCGCCTGGTTTTGCCCCATCGCCAACAACCAGGCCTTCGAGGTCATTGGGATCGGTAAAAAGGTAAGGCCCCACATGGCCGTGCATTTCGCGGAGACCGAGAAAACCTTTGATCCTGCCGGACATCAAAAGCTCCTGAACTTTTGCCTTGATCTTTTCAACCATAAAAAGAGCCTCTCTCATTGATCATTGATAGTCCACCAATGTCAGTCTCTAACAGGCCGCAGCCTTCAACGGTGACGGTCCCAGGGCTTTGATCTGGTTGCTGAATGCAGTCACAATCTCAACCAGCTTGGGCGCTTCAGCGGACGACACCCATTCCACCCTGAGCCGCTCCGGGTCAATCCCGGTAAAGGCGAGCAAATTTCTGATCACCGCCATCCGCTTGGCCGCATTGAAATTACCTTCCATGTAATGACACTCGCCCAGATGGCACCCCAGCACCAGAACGCCGTCGGCGCCTTTGGACAGGGCACGCACCACCAGGTCGGGACTGACCATCCCGGAGCACATCATGCGGACAATGCGCAAATTGGGGGGATACTGCGAACGACTGACCCCAGCCAGGTCAGCAGCGGCATACGCTCACCAAGTGCACAGGAATCCCACGATGGTGGGACTGTAATCATTCGACATGGGGAAGAACTCCTTTCCTAACTGATCCATGACTGAATTAACCATAAAGAACCGACATCACTGAGTGCAGCGCCATACAAATGAGTACTCAACCTCGATTCGTCATAGCGGCGGATGCCGGTATCCAGGCGATTTCTCAGGATTCCGGTCTTTACCGGAATGACACACGTTGAGGTTCTGCTCATTCAGTTCCATGGTAGTGTACTAGGCCGCTTCGAGCGCTGCATCCACCTGAGCCTGAAGCTGCGTGCGGGTGAAGCCGCAGACCACCACGCCCCCTTTGGGACAGGTTGCGGCACACACCCCGCAGCCTTTACATAAGATCTTATCAACCTTGTTTCGCTTGAGTTTCTGTCCGTCCTTTTCATACTCCTCGAGGCTGAGGGCATGATAGGGGCAAAGCTCAACACAAGCCCCGCAGCCGTCGCAGCGATCCGTCACCCGGGAGATCAGGGCGCTGGCCACCAGTTTGTCCTTGAAAAGCACCGTAGCAGCCCGGGCAGCAGCGCCGAGCCCCTGGGCCTGAGCTTCCCCCACCGTCGCCGGGTAGCGCGCCGTACCGCACAGGAAAATGCCGTCCGTGGCGAAATCCAATGGTCTCAGTTTGGCATGGGCCTCGAGGAAGAAGTGGTTCTGGTCGACGGGAATACGCATGAGATTGGCAACGGCCGGTGCATCTTCAGGGGCTACCAGGGGAGTGGAAAGCACCAGAAGATCAAAAGGAATTTCCTCCACCTCACCGAGAAGAGGTTGATATACCTCGACCATGTTTTCCTTAATCACCGGTGGGCTGTCCACATTGTAAACGTCGTAGCGAACGCCCTGGCCACGCGACTCCCAGAGCATCCGTTCGTTCTCGGTGCCATACATCTGAATGTCACGATAGAGGATGTGGACATAGGCCTCGGGATTGAGCTCTTTGATGTACAGGGCATTCTTGATCGCGGTCTGGCAGCAGATCCTGGCGCAGTAGGTGCGCTCGGGCGACCTGGCGCCGACGCACTGGATCATGACCACCCGCTTGGCGTCGAGGGTCCCGTCCCGGAGCTTCTCCTCCAGTTCGATCTGGGTGATGACATTCTTCCCGTTGTAGCCATACTGACCATTGGGCATGAAGGGCACCGCCCCGGTGGCAACAACAATACAGCCCACGGTTTCGGTCATTTCCGCACCGCTCTTGTCGCGAATCGTCACTTCATAATTGCCGACCACACCGCCCACCGCCGTGACTTCGCTCTCCAGCAAAGGCCTGGCATTTGGCTTGGACTCAATTTCCGCCACCAGCATACCCACCAGCTCGGAAGCCTTTTCGCCACCCGGCCCAATCCGATTGATCCGGCGCAGCAAGCCTCCGAGCTCTGCCTGCTTTTCCACCAGGATCACTTCCATCCCCATGTCCGCAAGAGCACCGGCCGCCGACAGACCGGCCACCCCGCCGCCAATGACCACGGCTCTGCGCACCAGGGAGGACTCAATGTCCTCCGCCGGTTCGAGGAAGGTAGCTTTGGCCACGGCCATCCGGATCAGGTCTTTGGCCTTGAAGTTGGCCAATTCGCGATCCTGCACATGAACCCAGGAACACTGATCCCTGATGTTTGCCATTTCAAACAGATACTGATTCAATCCCGCCTCGGCGCAGGCGCTCTTGAACAGCGGCATGTGGGTGCGAGGCGAGCAGGAAGCCACCACGACGCGGGTGAGCCCTTGTTCCTTGATGGCGTTCGTGATCTCGGCGATGCCCGCTTCGGAACAGGTGTAGAGATTGTTCTTGGTAAAAACAACTTTGGGAAGCCCGGACGCGTACTCGACGAGTGCTGCGCAATCCAGGAGGCCCGCAATATTGGAGCCGCAATGACAGACAAAAACGCCTATCCGCACATCCTTGGTGTTGATGTCTGCTGTCTTCTCAGTATCACCACTCATTGACTTGTTCTCCTTCAGGAGGCGAGACGTTCGGTCTCAAAACTTGACAGAACCTGGGCTGCCCGCGCCGCAGCACTGCTGGCCTGAGCAACCGATTCCGGAATATCCATGGGACTTTGCGCACAACCGCAGACAAAGACTCCCGGCCGCGAGGTGCTGAGAGGCGGATAGGAGGCGGTCTTGAAGAACCCAAAATCGTTGGTTTCAATGCCCAGGGTGCCGGCCAGTTTCGCTATCCCCTCGCTGGGCTGACAGGCGGTGGCCAGGATCACCAGGTCCACCGGCAACTGACGCACCCGGCGTTCCTTGGTGTCTTCATAAACGAGGATGGGGCCGTGATCTTTGTCTTCCATAATCTCGGCCACCCGGCTTCTGATAAACTGGATCCCGGCTTCGTTGGCGCCGCGATTGCGGTATTCTTCAAAGTTTTTCCCGACCGCACGGATATCCATACCGAAGATATAGACTTCGGCTTCCTTATCATGTTCCAGGCCGATGATGGCCTCTTTGATGGCGTGCATGCAGCAAAAGCCCGAGCAGTACTTGTTGAAGCGAATGTCGCGGGAGCCCACGCACTGGATGAAGGCCAGGCGATGGGCGCCCCCGATCCGGTCGACTTTCGCCTTCACGGTCTCGATCTTTTCGGTGGCCTGGCGGCAGGCTTTAACCTGCTCGGCCCACTTGTCGTAGTCTTCACCCTGCAGTTCACCGGCTTCATACTTCGGGTAGAAATCGTCGGAAGTCATGCCGGCCTTCTTTTCGAACTGATCGAGGCTCTTGACTGCTTTCTGCCGGTTCTTTTCGACCTCGGGCAGAGCATCCATCAAAGCCAGATCCGTCGGGCGATAGACGTGCCCATGGGTGGGCCCACTGGCGGAGAGGAAGCGCTCGAATTCAAGGGCCGTGACAACGTTGGGCAGGCGCCCGTAGCCGTATTCCGGGATTTTGCGGGCGTCGAAGAGATCGTAGCCGGTGGCCACGATGATGGCCCCGACCTCGAGCTCCACAGTCTTTTCCTCCATCTTATAGTCGATGGCTCCGGCCTGGCAGACCTTGGCGCAGACCCCGCATTTTTTCCCCTGGAAGGTTCGGCACACCGTTGGGTCGATGGTGTAGGCGGAGGGAATCCCCTGCGCGAAATACTTGTAGATGGCTTTGGCTTTCCCCAGCCCGAGATTATAGGCATCAGAGGTCACGGACGGGCACTTCTCCGCACACGTGCCGCAGCCCGTGCACTTGTTTTCATCCACATAGCGGGCCTTCTTGCGAACCGTGGCGCGAAAATTTCCGACCTCCCCCTCGATCTTTTCCACTTCCGAGTAGGCCAGCAACCGGATCTTGGGATGTCGACCGACATCCATCAGCTTCGGCGCCAGTATTCAAAGGGCGCAATCATTGGTGGGAAACGTCTTGTCAAGCTGAGCCATCTTACCGCCAATGCTTGGCAAACGTTCCACCAGATGCACCTGGAACCCCATTTCACCCAGGTCCAGAGAGGCCTGGATTCCTGCAATACCTCCACCAATAACCAACACATCCCGATTCACGAGTAGGATCTCCTTCTGGGTTTCAAACCGTCCATCTTTGTTCCATTAATGCTGATGCGCAGCGGGTGCTGTCCCGGAGCGAAATGCCCTGGAAACGGATTCTCGTGAATATAATAACGTAAGTCTCAAAAGACATCAAGAATTCTTTGCCCGGCATTCAGGGTAATCGCACTTATTTTCACAGAATACCTCAGTCGAAGGGTGAGACATTGAGACGCTGCCCGGATCCTTATTTTTCCAAGGCCGGCAGCATTTGGAACGAACAGAAGACCATCGGATTGTGCCGTATTTCGTGCGCCTACGTTTTCCCTGAGGGCATGAGGGCAGACTCGTCAAGAAAACACCGCTTGCCTTTGTCATGCCACAAGGCCTTGCAAACAAAAATCGATCCTGCACATTCTATCCTTTTGCAGAAGAGTCCTCTGCCTGCTATAATAATATGAACTATTTCCAGATTGTTTGCCCTTCGCCGGATTCAGGCGGACGGGGAGGGTTGCCTTGGCGGTGGCGACCAGCCACCTCAAAAGTTGTGGGAGAAGCTGCCAGGCACGGTGATCGGGGTAGTGAAGCGAGGTTTTCTTATTTCATCTTTCTAAGTTACAGGCGTTTTCCTCGATAGGCACGATTTTTCGCTTTGTGTTGAAAAGCGGGGGTCTATGGGGTCGTAGTACTTTGATAACGGGAACTCCAGATTGTTCCTTGGCTGCTTCGCGAATTTTTGTATTCTCACAGGAGGGATTCCATGACTTCAGACCGAAAGCTCGTTTTGTTGGCGTTGGACGGATCAGAACAATCCCTGGAGACGGTCAAATACCTCAGTCAGGTGCTGACCCTCTCCAACACCGAGGTGGTGCTATTCCATGTTTTTCAGAAGGTGTTGCCCATGTTCTGGGACAGAGAACAGGATCCCATGGCCCTCAAGCACCTTGAATACATGGAGGGGTGGTCCGCCCACAAAGAACAGAAGATGCGCGAGTTCATGGGAGAGGCGCGGCAGCTTCTGGTCGATGCCGGCATGTCCCAGGAGTCGATAGTCATCAATATTCAATACCGAAAGCAAGGTATTGCGAGAGACATTTTGGAGGAATCTCGCTTTGGATACGATCTCGTTGCCTTGGGGCGCAAAGGCTTGGGCGCGGCGGATGATGCCATGCTCGGCAGCGTGGCCAGCAAGGTTCTCATGAACGTCGCCGGTCCGGCGGTTTGCCTGGTGGGAGGAAAGCCCAAGACGGGCAAGATCCTGGTGGGTGTGGACAGTTCCTGGGGATCGATGCGGGCTGCTAATTTTGTCGGGAAAATACTGAACAAGGGTGAACCTCAGGTGACCCTGGCGCACATCGTAAGATTTCCCCAGGAAGACGAAGCAGAGATGCTCAGCGGTGAGGTAATCCAGAAACTCCAGGATGATGCCAACGAAGCGATCAAAACGACGTTTGAAAAACTGTCCAAATCACTGACGGCGATGGGGATCAATAAAGCAAAGATCAACAGCAAGGTGATCTCGGGAGTGGTCAGCCGTTCGACGGCACTCCTCAACGAAGCCCGCAATGGCCGGTATGGGACCATTGTCGTGGGCAGGAGGGGAGTATCCGAGGTGGAAGAATTCCAAATCGGCCGAATTGCCGCCAAACTCACGCAGGTCGCCAGAGACATGGCAGTGTGGGTGGTGAGTTAGGCTGGGAGCTTGTCCGACAATTCAGTTCCTTGATTATACGCCTTCGCAAATCCCCCCTGCCCCCCTTTACAAAAAGGGGGGCAGGAAGTCCCCCTTTCGGAAAGGGGGATTTTAATATCATCTTTGAGCAAACCCATGTTTGCACCTTGATGAGTGTATTCCTTACTCGGAGTGCGGAGGTAACGCACTCGCAGACCTTGAAAAAAAAGCAGGGGGTGGTTGGTTGCCACCCCCTGCTTTTTTCCAATAAAAAATCCGGCTACGGATCGGCTCGTCGCTCTTGAGACTTCAACATTCTAAGGTCGTCGGACAACCACCTCACCCTTGGCGTTGACTACTTTGATGGAGAACCCATTATTGCCGTCCAGGCAATGAGTAGCGCAGCTAATTCAAGGGTCGTAGGCGCGTATCGCCATTTCAATCATGTTGAGGATGCCCTCGTTGACCTCGCCGTTCTTGATCAGCATTTTTGACGCCTGGTTGACACTCATGTTGATGGGACCCAGATTGTGCGTAGTTCCCACGATGAGGTTGGCTCGGGTGATCATCCCATTGTCGTCCGTGGAGTAATCATGAATCAGTGTGCCACGGGGTGCTTCCACGCAGCCGACGCCTCTTCCTGCTCGCGGCTCCACCTTGGCCCGGATGTTCGTATCGCAAATTTCCGGATCTTCGAGAAGCTCGATGGCATGCTCATAGGCGTACACATCTTCGATCAACCGTGCCCAGTGATAGAGCAACGTCAACTGTGCCGGCCTGCCAAAAGCCTTGCGAAACTCATCGAGTTCGGCTTGGGCTCGTGGGGTGGAGATCCCATCACAGACGTTGATCCGCGCCAAACAGTTGGCACGATAGATGCCTTTGGGATTGTCGATATCCATGGAAAAGCCCTCATCCCAGGACCGGGCATAGGGAATTTTTCCGTACGAGAAGGGGACCACGGCTTCACCAAGGTAATCAACATAGTCTTGAGTGCTGAATTCCACAAAGGAGCCATCGGCTTTCATCAAGCGCAACTTGCCTTCGTAGAGGGCGAGATTGCCTCTGTCGTCCACGGTCCCCAGAAAACCGCTGTTGAAAACCCCGAGGGTTTTAACGACGTCAAGATATTTGGGAAAAACATTGGCCTTGGCAAATTTGAGGGTATCGTGGGAGAACTCCAGCAGAACCTTAAGCTTTTCCAGGAAATCCAGGCGCTCGGAATCGAGAAGCGGCCGGCAAAACCCGCCCGTCACCCCGGCATGGGGGTGGATGGCCTTGCCGCCGAGCTTTTCGAGGATCATTTTCGCCATGTAGCGCATCTGTACGGCTTTGGTGGCCAGCTCAGGATTGGCCTTGGCGACTCCGATGACGTTGCGGATGGCATAGGGAGCATCCGGTCCCATGACAAAGTCGGGTGCTGCGAGAAAATAGAAATGGAGCAGCTTGTCTTCGGCGTGGGACATGGTTTGGGCAAATTCCCGCAACTTTTGTCCGGCAGGCGGCGGGGTCACCCCGAAACAACGATCCACGGCCTTGTTTGAAGCCATGTGATGGTGCCAGGGACAGATCCCGCAAATGCGGTTGACGATCCTCGGAACCTCCTCTGCAGGCTTTCCTTCCACAAACTTTTCAAAGCCCCGCAGAGACATGTAGTGCACTTTGGTGCTGCTCACACTCCCCCCGTCATCGAGTTGGATCTCGATCGAACCGTGACCCTCGATGCGGGTTATGGGAGCGATGTTTATCACTCGCGACATGTCTTCATCCTCCCTCTATTTCTTCCGCGGCGTCAGCAGATGGTGCGCCCCGGAGAATCGCAACAGAGAAGTGTATTCGGGCAGGGACCCAATATCGATGCCATTAGATGCCAGTGCATTCAGCATGCCCATAAGCTGATTGCCGTCCTGTTCCACCGGGCCGTAGCAGCCCCGGCAGGGTACCCGGGCGATAATACAGCGAGGCACGACGCCATCACCGCCGCAACCGGCCTTGGTCACCGGCCCCATACAGAGCAATCCCTGCTCCAGGAGACAGCGCATCTGATTGATCGGCTCATCCGGGGCTCCGTAATGAGGCGCTTGGAGGAATCGTCGAAGCTGCTTCACCTGTCCCTTGCCTTCTCGAATGGTGGGGCAGGTGTCGCACACACTCTTGTCGGCCAGTGCCAGAGGCATAAGTCCCAGCAAAGCGGCAAGCCCGACAAAGACCTGGTCCGGATGGGGAGCGCAACCCGGCAGGTAGACGTCCACCTTGATCTTTTCATCCAGTGCATACGTGGCATCCAGAAGGGTCGGGATGCCATCGGAAGGGCGAAAATCAGCTTTGTCGGTAGTCTCTGTTGAATAGTACCGATCCAAGATTTCCAGATTTTCATAGGAATTGGCCAGTGCCGGAATGCCGCCGTGGGTCGCGCAGGTGCCGAGGGCCACGATGATCTTGCACTGCTTGCGCATTTCTTCTGCTACTTCCAGGTGTTCAGAATTCCTAATGCTACCGCTGATGATTCCCACATCTGCCTCGGGGATGTGAATGTGCTTCCCATCACCCAATTGCCCATAATACTTGTGGTCCATCAGCACAGGGATGTGGACGAACTCGACCAGCTCCAGCACCTTCAGCAATCTCTCGCCCAGATCAACAACCGAAATCTCACACCCCGAACATGCATTCAACCACTCTTCCGCTACCCTAGCTGCCATGTAACACCTCTTGAGTTTCGGTGCCTCGGAGGAACTAGCTCCCCCTTTTGATATCTATACTAAACGGTTAAAGCGAAAAAGATAAGAACTCCTATTTCTTGAAAACCTCCCCTCGGGCAACCATGGCTCGCTGCATGAGCAGTCACGGTTCCTTCCCGCCAAGAGGCAAGGGAGGCCATCTTTCGCGCCTCTCGAAACAATCAGGCCGCTTTGGCTTTCGTTTCTTTCAGCGGGTTCGGGCCCAGTTCCTTGATATCTCCGATGAAGGTGGTCACCACCTCCGCAAACTTGGGTGCTTCCGCCGACGACACCCATGCGGTTCGAAACCGATTGGGGTCGATGCCAAGATTGTCAAGAACGATTTTTGTCACCTCTTGCCGGGCATTTGTCTTTTGATTACCTTCCAGGTAATGACATTCCCCGAGGTGTCAACCAACCACCAGAACGCCATCGGCTCCTTTATTGAGGGCGCGAACCACTATATCAGGGCCGACCATTCCCGAACACATCACCCGCACTATCCGCAAGTTGGACGGATACTGCATACGACTGACCCCAGCCAGGTCAGCAGCGGCGTATGCTCACCAAGTGCACAAAAACCCTAAGATGACCGGTTTAAAATCATCAGACATCGCGGGAAACTCCTTTCCATGAGAATCGACAAGTCACCAGGTGTCACTACGGCGAGGTTTCTATATTCCTTCGAGGGCGGCGTCCACCTGGGCCCGGATTTGTTCCGAGGTGAACCCATGCACGATGATACCTCCTTTAGGGCAGGTTGCGGCGCATACCCCACAGCCCTTGCAAAGGATGTTGTCGGACTTCACGCGCTTCCGCGTCCGCCCCCCTTCTTCGAATTCTTCGATGGTGATGGCGTAGTAGGGGCATAAATCAATACACAAAGCACAGCCGTCGCACTGCTCGGTGACATAAGAGACCAAGGCACTGAAGACCAGTTTGTCCTTTGAGAGCACCGTAGCGGCCCGCGAAGCAGCTCCAAGGCCCTGGGCCTGGGCTTCGCGCACCGTTGCCGGATAGCGCGCCGTGCCGCACAGGAAGATCCCGTCGGTGGCAAAATCCAACGGTCTGAGTTTGGCATGAGCCTCCATGAAAAAACCGTTCTGGTCGACGGGAATGCGCATCAGATTGGCGATGGCCGGTGCATCTTCAGGAGCCACCAAAGGTGTGGAAAGGACCAGAAGATCAAAAGGAATTTGCTCCACCTCACCGAGCAGAGGTTGATAAACCTCCACTATATTGTCCTTCACCACCGGCGGCCTCTCCTCGTTGTAAATGTCGTAGCGAACGTCCTTGCCGCGCGACTCCCAGAGCATCCGTTCGTTGTCGGTGCCATACATCTGAATATCGCGATAGAGGATGTGAACATAGGCATCGGGATTGAGCTCTTTGATGTAAAGGGCATTCTTGATGGCGGTCTGGCAGCAGATCCGCGCGCAGTAGGTGCGCTCCGGCGATCGGGCGCCGACGCATTGGATCATGACCACCCGTTTGGCGTCGAGGGTTCCGTCGCGGAGCTTCTCCTCCAGCTCAATCTGGGTGATCACATTCTTTCCGTTGTACCCATACTGTCCATTGGGGGTGAAGGGCATTGCACCGGTGGCAACGACAATGCAGCCCACGGTTTCCTTCTGTTCCGCGCCCCCCTTGTCACGAATCGTCACCTCATAATTCCCGACAACGCCGCCAACTGCGGTAACCTCGCTTTCCAGCAGAGGCGTCACATTCGGTTTAGCTTGGACCTGGTCCACCAGCCTGCCCATTAACTCGGAGGCCTTGTCTCCGCGCGGCCCAACCCGGTTGATCCGCCGCAGCAAACCTCCGAGCTCCGCCGCTCTTTCTACAAGGACGACGTCGGTTCCCATGTTGGCCAGGGCGACCGTCGCCGAGAGACCGGCAATGCCCCCGCCAATAACCAGGGCTTTGCGCACCAGGGAGGCCTCAATGTCCTGTTGGGGCTGGAGAAATTCGGCTTTGGCCACCGCCATCCTGATCAAATCTCGAGCCTTGAGGTTGGCATCCGCCTTCTCCTGCATGTGCACCCAGGAACACTGATCGCGGATGTTTGCCATCTCGAACAGATAAGGATTCAATCCCGCCTCGGCGCACGCGCTTTTGAACAGCGGCATGTGGGTGCGGGGCGAACAGGAGGCCACCACGACGCGGTTTAGTCCTTGTTCCTTGATGGCGTTCATGATTTCGCCGATACCCGCTTCGGAACAGGTATAGAGATTGTTCTTGGTAAAAACGACGTTGGGCAGCTTTGACGCGTATTCCGCGAGCGCTTCGCAATCCAGGAGGCCCGCAATATTGGAACCACAGTGACAGACAAAAACACCCGTCTTCACTTCTTGGCTGTTGAGCTCTTCCGACTTCCCAGTATCACCACTCATTGACTTGTTCTCCTTCAGGAGGCGAGACGTTCGGTCTCAGAACCTGACAGAACCTGGGCTGCCATCGCAGCAGCACTGCTGGCTTGAGCAACCGATTCAGGAATATCCATGGGGCTTTGCGCACAACCGCAAACGAAGACACCCGGTCGAGAGGTATCAAGAGGCAGATACGAAGCGGTGTCGATAAACCCGAACTCGTTGGTTTGGATGCCCAGGGTGTCGGCCAGTTTCGTCACCCCCTCACTGGGCTGACAGGCGGTGGCCAGGATCACCAGATCGACCGGCAACTGGCGCACTTGGCGCTCCTTGGTGTCCTCATAAACGAGAATCGGGCCGTGATCCTTGTCCTCGATGATCTCGGCGACCCGGCTCCGGATGAACTTGATGCCGGCTTCGTTGGCGCCGCGATTGCGGTATTCCTCAAAATTCTTCCCGACCGCGCGGATATCCATACCAAAAATATAGACTTCGGCTTCCCGATCATGTTCCAGGCCGATGATGGCCTCTTTGATGGCGTGCATGCAGCAGAAGCCGGAGCAGTATTTGTTGAAGCGAATATCGCGGGAGCCCACACATTGGATGAAGGCCAGGCGATGAGCGCCGTGGATCCGGTCGACTTTCGCCTGCAAGGCTTCCAGCTTTTCGGTTGCCACACGGTAAACCTTGTACTGCTCCGCCCACTTGTGGTGGTCGTCGTCCTGCAGTTCGCCGGTTTCATACTGAGTATAAAAGGCATCCGAAGCCAGAGCGAAATGCTTTTCATAGCGTTCCAGACCCTTGGCCGCTTTCTGCTGGTTCTTTTTCACCTCCGGCAAGGTTTCCATCACGGCCAGGTCCGTCAGCCGGTAAACATGTCCATGGGTTGGCCCACTGGCCGAGAGGAACCGTTCGAATTCGAGAGCCGTAACTACGTTCGGCAGTCGTCCATAGCCGTACTCGGGGATTTTACGGGCATCGAAGAGATCATAGCCGGTGGCCACAACAATGGCCCCGACCTCGAGCTCGACAATCTTTTCCTCCATCTTGTAATCGACGGCTCCGGCCTGACAGACTTTTGAACAGACGCCGCATTTCTTGCCGGGCTGGAAGTTGCGGCAGACCGTTGGGTCGATCGTGTAAGCGGAGGGAATCCCCTGGGCGAAATACTTGTAGATCGCCTTGGCCTTACCCAGCCCGAGGTTGTAGGCGTCGGAGGTTACCGTCGGGCACTTTTCCGCACATGCACCGCAGCCGGTGCACTTGCTTTCATCAACGTAACGGGCCTTCTTACGAACCGTGACGCGAAAATCCCCGACCTCCCCCTCCACCTTTTCCACTTCCGAGTAAGCCAGCAACCGGATATTGGGATGTCGACCGACATCCATCAGCTTTGGCGCGAGAATTCAGAGGGCGCAATCATTGGTGGGAAACGTCTTGTCAAGCTGGGCCATCTTGCCGCCAATACTTGGCAACCGTTCCACCAGATGCACCTGAAACCCCATCTCACCCAGATCCAGAGAGGCCTGGATTCCTGCAATACCTCCCCCAATAACCAACACATCCCGATTCACGAGTAAGGTCTCCTTCTGGGTTTCAGTCCATCGATCATGGTTCTACGTGTTTCAGAAGAAAAGCGAAGAGATCAACCACTTCCAGATCAACGAGGTCGGTGTTCTGCTGACCGCAACTGAGATGGATGCGGCACTTGGGGCAGCTCGTTATGACCGTGTGCGCTCCGACTTCCCGCGCTTCCTGTAGCCTCTCAATCTGGATGGACTTCGAGCAGTTCGAACATTCCATCCAGGCACTGGTGCCGCAGCACATGGCATTTTCGCGATTGCGTGGCATTTCCTCAAAACACGCATCTGGGACGAGCCGAATCAACTCCCGTGGCGCCTCATAGATACCAGCCACCCGACCCAGACGGCACGGATCCTGATAGGTCACCCCTCCCTTGCCATTGTTCGCACACGGGGTGAACTTCACTCCCGAGCCTGGCAGTTCGCGCGCAAAGAACTCGGTGACATGAAGCACTTCAAAGGGCAGCTCGGGGAAATATTTGGGGATCTGATTCGCAAAGGTCGTGTATCCCTCGGGACAACTGAAGAGGACGGTTTTCGCACCGGATGCGCGGATGACCTCAAGGTTCTTTTCCGCCAGCTTCTTGAAAGTGACCTCGTCACCGCCCCACAAGGCATCATGACCACAGCA
>JGI20214J51088_10001915_pt1 | contig 14077 bp, 13 predicted proteins | sample WetSurMetagenome_FD_51088 | JGI IMG/M metagenome (IMG submission 51088) | reverse complement strand
AACTCCGGTAAAACTCCGTGGAACTCTGTGGTTAATTGGATTTTCAAAGTGAGAAGCAGAGGTCATAAGAAATTCTTATCCAGAAATTCCTGAGATTTTTCTTTATACTTATCTCTTACAGGGATATAGGTTTTTCCGAAAATAATCCTGCCTTTTTCAATTGTATCAATTTTCTCAAGATTCACGATGAATGACCGGTGGACCCTCATGAATTTTGATTCCGGCAGTTTTGATTCGGAAGGGAATTTAGGGGTAAAAAGAAAGAGGAGGACTTTTTCAGCACCCCCTATCTTTCTGATTAAAAATGGATATTCTGTGAAATGATTCTACTTTACTGTCGCCTTTATCATCTTCAGATTGGTTTCCAGGCCGTCGAGATAAATAAGCACCCATGAAAGGTTGTTTTCTTTGAATTTCCAGGAGTACCAGTCAGCTTCGTTCCCATTTGGAGACACAATATCAAAAATTCGGGGTGCTTCCTTTGCAAGCTCAGAATATCCGGGTGTGAATTCCAGCAACGTGATAAGTTTTTTAAGACCTTTTAATAGTTCAGCACCTTCAGGGATATCTCCTGAATCAAGCAGGGCTTTTGCGGCAACTCCTTTTATATCAGGCTTTAAAATAGTCTCAGGACTTTTCCCCCATTGTCCGGCAGATATATTTTCATGGTCCATAATTAATTTCCTGTATTTTTCCACAGTNGAAAGTACCATGTTAATTTCCCTGACCACAGGATTATCAGGACTTTTTGACGGGATCTTATCGAGTACCAGTTCAGCNGCGGTATAATTCCCCGACAGGTTAAAGCTATCATTGACCCTGTTACGGGTGACATTTAAAGAGAGAAGGCCCGCAAAAACTGAGTTTAACATTAGAAGCATGAGAACAAAAACAGTATTATAGATGCTGAAGTTTTTGTTTCTCCCGGTAATTATCAGAAATACAGGCAGAAAAACAATATACGGAAAAGGAATTGCAATTGTCATCATTATACCGGCAAAAGGCCAGTGCATGATCTTGAAGAGCATAGCAGTGAATACAATAAAACATGTAATCCAAGATACTATATAGAGAAGCATGTTTTTTGTTGTTCCTTCAGCTCTGTAAATATTTCTGAAAGCTAAAGGAAGGAACAGAAGGATCAACATTACAAACCCGACCGTCAGCAGTTTCCCGGCTCCGGCAAGGTGATTGATCTTAAAAATTGTCCCGGCCAGAATGATAATAGCCGTAACCAGACCTAATATATATAATTTTTGCTTCATGNTCTTTTATCCTTTAAATATCAACGGTTTGCAGCACCTGATAATAATTTCAATTCTATTATAAGAAGGTTGTTTTTCAGAAGTTCAAGGGAATGGAGACCTGAAATTAAGGAGATCTTCCTGTCTTCCGTATTTTTACCTGGAAGTAAATCTGAGGTTCGTATGAGTTCTAAAGACTCCTTTAGTTCATTATCGCGAGCCAGTTCTGAAATGAAATTTAAATAATCATTCAGCTCTTTATCAAGTTCCTGTCTCTTCCGGGAACCTGGCATCAGAAAATCGTTTACAGGGGCAAGAGGGAAAGGGTTTGAAAGAAGCCTGTAATTGATCTCCTGACCGTACTCCGATTGGCTGATCTGATTTTCTGCCTCAGCAGGTTCCCCGGGCTTTCCTTCCGATTCCTGAACCATTTTTACTTCAATACTGCTTATAAAAGAAACCAATCCGGTTGTTCTTGAATGGAGCTGTTCGATATGTGGAAAACTCAATGAGTCGTGATTTCCGACAGCCAGCGAATTGTTATTTCTGTAAAGGTNTTTATACAAAATTTGCTGCTGTTCCATATTGGAGTAGAAACCGTCTTCGTAGGAATACTGCGTACTAAGATTAACAAGCGCTCCAGAGATCAGGATTGCGAGCGAACNAATTATAAGAAACAGAAATCGTGGGGTCACGTATTTCTCATCCTTCCAGGTAAGCCAGGTAAACCATGGCAGGGCTATCGTCCCAATTATTGCCAGTCCTAAGATGGTACATGCAGTTCCTCCAGCCCAATGTTGTATCCTCATGAACAAACCGGCCAGATATAATATCAATCCTGCAGCTCCAAGAATATAGACACCCCTTTTATTTTTGTTTTCTTCGTCTCTGAACAGGCTTATTACAAGGGATGGCATAAAAAATAGAATCCCGAAAATTCCTGCCAGTATCAATACAATTGCTGCACCCTGCCAGTGCTGGACTTTAAAAAGAATTCCAAAAATGAAAAAACCCATTGATAGAAAAGCAGAGATAAAAAGGAACAATTTGTTTTTGTTGTGGGATTCTTTCCATAGAACACCGAGAGCCGATGGCATAAAAACAAATGTCAGAAGCAGAGCCCCCAGGCTCATCATGAATCCTGCACCAGGCCAGTGCTGGATTTTAAAAAGTGCTGCCAGGCCAAACAAAGTTGCGCCGGCAACTCCTGAGATTTTCATTGTATTTTTCATATTTCTGTATTTAGTATCAATTGCATAGAGAGTTTCTTCCTGGATCTCTTTCAGGCGTCTTGGATTCATTTTCTGTTTGACTTTCATATATGCTTCATAAAAGGTCAGTCCATCCTCCATTGCATTTTCGACATCACAGCAAATATGGTCAATAAGGTCATCGGCAAGATGAGAGAATATTATTTCCTGCCGCTTTACATCACGTGAGATTCTTTCAATATTCTGTAGCGAAAGTTCAGGCATAGTTAAGTCCGGCTTTGGGTTCGACTATTCTCTGAAGAGATTCGATAAATTCCTGCAGTTCCTTNATTTTGGCAGNTGCCACCGAGTGTCCTTTTTGTGTCAGGGCATAATAGACTCTAATCCTGTTATTACGGATTTCACTTGATGTAACCACCGCTTTCTCGCTTTCAAGCTTATGAAGGATCGGGTAAAGGGCGCCAAATGTAAGCTTAATTTTACCTTCAGTAAGCTGTTCTACACGCTGAGTTAATGCGTACCCATGTGTGGGGCCTTCCTCTTTCAGGAGTTTAAGGATAATCGTTTTCAGAGATCCGCTGTAAAGTTGGTTTGATATCATGATCTTTTTAATATTAAAGTATCTTATATATAACAAAGATATAATATATTTATTTTATAATATACAAAAAACTATAATATTCCCTTGATCCTTCAACATTCTCCGGGAATTCCTATACATTGCCTCCCTATTCATTTTTATTATGGAGACCGTACTTATTACCGGTGGAACAGGTCTTATCGGCTGCCATCTAATTAGAAAACTTAAGGAGAAGGGCTTTAACACTGCCCTCCTAAGCAGGAAGAAACTTAGCTTTAACACAACTCCTGTTTTTACCTGGGACCCGGATAAAAATATTGTCGATCCTGAACCAATATCAATGGCCGACTACATAATCCACCTGGCCGGTGCCGGATTGGGAGATAAACGATGGACTGAAAAAAGAAGAGAAATTATATTGTCCAGCCGGATAAAAACAGGTGAATTATTGCTTAAAAAAGTCCTCGAATCCGGGAAAAAACCTAAAGCGTTCATATCTGCCTCAGGAATTGGATACTACGGGACAATAACCTCCGAAAAAGTCTTTAATGAGACCGACCCTCATTCAAATGATTTTATTGGGGAAGTATGCCGGAAATGGGAAGAAATGGCTGACAGGTTTAAAGATTCGGGAATCAGAACTGTGAAATTCAGGACAGGAGTAGTCCTCTCACATAAAGGTGGTGCTCTGGACAGAATGACAACTACCGTTAATCTCGGCCTTGGTTCACCCCTTGGCAGCGGAAAGCAATATATTCCGTGGATCCATATCGACGATCTATGCAATCTATACCTGAAAGCAGTTGAGGATCAATCAATGACAGGTGCCTGGAATGCTGTGTCACCCGAACATACAACGAACAGTGAATTCATGAGGATTCTGGCCAAAGTTCTTGAAAAACCCTTCTTCTTTCCAGCTGTGCCCTCATTTGTTTTGAAAATCCTGTTTGGCCGGATGTCTGATATCATATTAAAAGGAAGCAGGGTCTCTGCAGGTAAAATAATCTCATCAGGTTATAAATTTGAGTTTCCGGATCTTGAAAATGCTCTGAAGAACCTGCTCAGTGAAAGATGATTCCGCTCTTTTCTGAACAAATGGATTTACAGGTTGTTTTAAATATTAAGTTTGTCATAAAATAAAACCAGATAAATGAGCCTTGCAGGACCAGGTCCGCTTGTTGAATTAGACGGAAGGAATTTGTACTATGCCTTCATTGCAGGAGCCAGAAAGGTAATTGAAAATCAGGTTGAACTCAACAGGATAAATGTATTCCCTGTAAATGACGGNGACACCGGTACCAATCTTGCAGCTACAATAAGATCAGTGATGGAATCGATACACCCTCACAGGTCCTTCAAGATTACTGCCGACAGAATCGCTGAAGCCACACTGATAAACGCAAGAGGAAACTCGGGAATAATTTTTGCCCAGTTTTTTTACGGGCTCAGCATCGAAACCGGAAATTTCCGCTCTGTCACACTTAAACAATTTGCAGAATCTATTACAAAATCAGTGAGTTATGTTTATGCTGCAGTCGCCAGACCCGTTGAAGGTACTATGCTCACCGTAATCAAGGACTTTGCCGATTACATATATACCAGCCGTAACAAGTTTTCTGATTTCAACAATATGCTGACAAGTGCATTTGAGATCCTGAAGAAATCGCTGCTGGAAACAAAGTCCAAACTTGCCATCCTTGGGAAAAACAATGTTGTTGATGCAGGTGCAAAAGGCTTTGTACTGTTCTTCGAAGGAATTATGGAATTTATCCATAAACGGAACATAAGGGAACTAATCTCAGCAAGACCAGTAATAACGCCATTTCAAAAAGTCGAAGAGGTAATCACCGAAAGAATGAATTTCAGGTACTGCACTGAAGCCCTTATAAGAGAATGCAGCATTGAAAGAGTAAACCTTACCAACATTCTCGAATCTTATGGTGATTCGGTTGTAGTTGCAGGTTCTGACAAACTTAGAAGGTTCCATCTTCATACAAATGATCCTTCTGCCCTGTTCAACAACCTCAGGAAAACAGGAACCATTACATTCCAGAAGGCCGATGATATGTTCCGCCATTACCAGACAGCCAATGAAAGAAAATGGAAAATAGCACTTGTTACAGATTCAACATGCGACCTGCCGCAGGACATAATTGACAACTATCAGATCAACATACTGCCAATAAATATCCATTTCGGTGAAAACCACTACCTCGATAAGGTTACTCTTCAGCCTGAGCAGTTTTACAAACTTCTTGGCGAAACCGTCGAGCATCCAAAGAGCTCTCAGATAAATGAGAATACCTTTATCAATCTTTATTCCCATCTGGCCTCCCATTATGATTCAGTAATAGCAATACATTTAAGCGATCAGTTAAGCGGCACATTTTTCAGCAGCCAGAAAGCTGCCATGAAAATATCAGCCGAATTCGGAAAGCCCATTACGGTATTGAACTCAAGGAATTTGTCAGGTTCCCTTGGACTGATAATGCTCCGCACTGCCCAGGCCATCGAAAATGGGTTTTCTCACACTGAAATCGTTGCCATGACCGAGAAGTGGATAAGAAACACACGGATATACGTTAGCGTTAAAACATTGAAATACCTGGTCCGCGGTGGAAGAGTATCAGCTTCAAAAGGCTTTATTGCCAGAATACTTAATATAAATCCAATTGTTTCGATAGATGAAACAGGGAAGGCAGTCCTTTTCGACAGATCTTTCAGCCGGAAAGCAAATATGGAAAAGGTGATGAGCCATGTCAGAAAAATAAACGATTCCCATAAGATCTGGAACTATATTGTTCTGCACGCAAACAGTAAGAAATCGGCATACTGGTTCTCGGAAAAAATGGAAAAACTGACCGGTATGAAGCCTGTCTCAGTGGTTAATATTTCACCAGTAATTGGCGCAAATGCCGGGGCAGGGGCTGCTTCCGTCGCATTGCTCTACGATTAAACCCAATGACATTTTTTCAAATATATTTCCACAGCTTACTTAATATAATTGTCCTGATGTCGGTCCTCTGGGTGATTAGTGTATATATCAGGAATGTAAGCATTGTTGACCTCTTCTGGGGATTCGGGTTTGTGCTGACAAATCTTTTTTATTTTGTCAGCACCGATGGTTTGTGGTTACGGAAAATTATCCTTTTAGTCCTGGTTTCGGTCTGGGGCCTTCGTCTTTCAGGTTATCTTGCATGGCGTAACCTGGGGAAAGGTGAAGACTTCCGATACAAACAATTCCGAAATAATTATGGAGTGAAAAGGTACTGGTGGATAAGCTTCTTTCAGACCTTTCTTCTCCAGGGAATTCTGATGTGGCTGATTTCTGCCCCGCTTCTCGGAGCTCAGTATTATGGAAAGGAAAGAACCCTTGGAATTCCTGATTATGCAGGAATATTTCTATGGCTCACAGGATTTATTTTCGAAGCGGGAGGTGATTACCAGCTTGCCCGTTTTAAAGCAGATCCTTCAAATAAAGGAAAAGTCCTTTCTTCAGGCTTATGGCAATACACAAGACATCCTAACTATTTTGGCGACTCTGCGGTATGGTGGGGCTACGGGTTTATCTCTCTCGGGGCAGGCAGTCTGTGGCCTGTTCTGGGCTCTGTCCTGATGACAGCCCTGATTATTAAAGTTTCAGGAGTTGCACTTCTTGAAAAAAACCTTGTGGAGAAGAATCAGGAATACAGGGATTATATTAAAAGAACATCTGCTTTCTTTCCCTGGTTCACGAAGAAATGATAAGCTGAAAACTTAGAATTCCTCCGAATTATGTTCGAAATTGTTTGAACAATATGGCTGATTTTGCTGTTTCTTGTGCAAATTATGCCTTATATGAAGAGATATCTTTACGTTATATTGTTGTTAATCATCGTTGTACATGAATCCTCCGGACAGGCAAACTCAGGAGTAATAAAAGGCAGGGTATTCAATGCAGCCACAAATGAAGGGGTACCCTTTGCCACAGTTCAGATTTGGGGAACCACATTGGAGCTATAACAGATTATGAGGGTAATTTCTCTTTCACCGGGATTAAACCCGGGTATGTTGAACTGAGGGCGTCATCGGTCGGATTCAAACCATTTATTTCCTCCGCAATTATGGTGACGAACAGCAATCAGGTTAACCTGGAGATCGCTCTTGAAGAGAATCTTATCGGAATTGGTGAAGTCGTTATTAAAGCTTCACCTTTTGTTAAAAGAATTGAGACTCCTGTTTCTGCAAGAATAATAGGTATTGATGAAATTGACAAGAATCCGGGAGGAAACAGGGATATTTCAAAGGTCATCCAGTCATTTCCCGGTGTGGCATCGACACCCGCTTTCAGAAACGATGTAATTGTCAGGGGTGGTGGTCCNAATGAAAACAGATTCTATATAGATAATGTAGAGATCCCGTATCTTAACCACTTCTCGACGCAGGGAGCTTCGGGCGGTCCGGTGGGAATATTAAATGTCGACTTCGTCCAGTCGGTTGATTTCATTTCCGGAGCTTTTCCTGCTTCAAAGGGAAATGCACTGAGTTCGATACTGAACTTTACATTTGTCGATGGAAATACAGATAAACTTAAATATCGGGCAACACTGGGAGCCTCCGATCTTGGGCTGACTATTGATGGTCCTGCAGGAAAGAAAAGCACAATTCTTGTATCTGCAAGAAGGTCATATTTACAGTTTCTTTTCAATGCCCTGGGTCTTCCTTTTCTACCTAATTATACTGATTTCCAGTTTAAATACAGGGTCAAACTTGACGACAAGAATGAGCTGACTCTGATAGGTCTGGGAGCCAAGGATGATTTCAGGCTGAATCTTAAAGCCAATGAGACAGAATTTCAGAGATACATTCTCGACTATATCCCCGTTCAGGAACAGTACAGCTACACGACCGGAATAGTCTACAAGCATTTCCGGAAATCAGGCTTTGATACCTGGGTTCTCAGCCGCAATTATCTGAACAACTCGCAGTATAAGTATTCCGGTAACGTTGAAGCCGACACAAATAAGGTGCTTGATTATCTGTCGGGGGAGGGGGAGATCAAGGCAAGGGCAGAAAGAACTGTCATAGGAGAAAAAGGGCTGAGGATAAGTTTTGGAACAGGGTTTGAATATGCACATTACAGAAATTCCACATACAGACTTATTTACTCTAGTACGGGAGAAAATGAAATAAACTATAATACTAATCTGAAGCTTGGAAAAATGAGTGCCTTCGGCCAGGTCAGCAAATCATATTTTGAAGAAAAGCTGAAGCTTTCATTGGGCGTACGCACTGACTTTAATACCTGGTCGAAATCGATGTCAAATCCCCTGGAACAGCTTTCCCCAAGATTTTCTGCATCTTATTCAATAAGTCAAAAACTGAATGTCAACTTTAATGTGGGGCGGTATTTTCAGCTTCCTCCTTACACTGCTCTCGGGTATTCAAGTAATACCGGTGTTTTCGTGAATAAAAACAACAACCTGAAATATATACAATCCGATCACCTTGTTGCGGGAATCGAGTTAATCCCGACTGAAAATATTCAACTTACTGTGGAGGGGTTTTATAAGAAGTATTCCAAATATCCTTTTTCGGTAAGGGATCAGATCCCTCTTTCGAGCAAGAGTGCCGGATATGGTATCTTCGGTGACGAAGAGCTTACATCTGTTTCAGATGGCAGAGCTTACGGAATAGAGTTGCTTGGACGGCTTAAGGAATTTAAAAAAACCAACCTTGTTTTCTCTTATACTTTTGTGAGAAGCGAATTCAGGGATTTGAATTCGAAATGGATTCCATCATCATGGGATAACAGGCATCTTTTCAACATAACTGCCACAAAACAGTTCAATAAGAACTGGGATCTGGGGTTCAAATGGAGATTTGTTGGCGGAGCCCCCTATACCCCTTATGATCTGGCAAAATCGGCAGTTAAGGCAGCATGGGATCTCCAGGGACAAGGTTATCTTGATTATCCAATATTCAATTCTGAACGGCTTAAAGCATTCCATCAGCTCGACTTGAGGATCGATAAGCAGTACTTCCTGAAGGGATGGTCGCTGATGCTCTATATTGATGTTCAAAATGTTTACAACCATAAAGCCGATCAGCCAGCGATCCTGGTGAGACAATCGGATGCAAATGGGTTACCATTGACTGATCCTGCAGATCCGTCAAAGTATTTGCTTAAATACCTTGATAGTGAGTCCGGCACAGTTTTACCTACAATAGGGATTATTTTAGAATTTTAATCTCTGCGATTTGGAAGGATACTGATTCCCGCTCACACCTGCGAAAGTAAAACGAATGTAATTACATTGTAATTACATTGTTTTTTATATCGCAGCTTTAAAAGTATCGCCCTGGTCAAAATCGCCTGAAGTATATCCTCTTCGGAACCACTCCTTGCGCTGTTCTGCAGTGCCGTGAGTAAATGCATCAGGAATTACGCGTCCCTGGTATCTCTTCTGAAGAACATCATCACCTACCGAAGCAGCAGCATTCATTGCCTCTTCTATATCGCCCGATTCAAGTGAATTGAACATCTGCTGATCGTAGTGCGCCCACATTCCGGCAAGAAAATCAGCCTGCAACTCAAGCCTGACAAGAATTTTATTTGCGTTTACTTCGCTCATCCGTGCTCTCTGGTTATTTACATCGCTGAGAATTCCAAGCTGGTTTTGAACATGATGTCCTATTTCGTGAGCAACCACATAGGCGATTGCAAAATCGCCATTGGCTCCGAATCGTGTTTTAAGCTCATCAAAAAAAGCAAGGTCTATATATACTTTCTGATCGCCCGGACAGTAAAAAGGTCCGCTTGCACCGCTTGCATATCCGCACGCCGACTGAACCTGATCCCTGAAAAGAACCAATATCGGCTGCTTGTATGTCATATTCGATTCGCTGAAAATCTTAGTCCATACATCTTCTGTCCCTGCAAGTACGATTTTAACGAAGTTCGCCATTGCCTCCTCTTCAGGTGAAGAGTTTACAGGTCCCGATTCAGTAGCAGGTGCCTCAACAGAGCTGTTCAAAACCTGTGAAGGATCTCCTCCGAGGAGAAGAACCACAAGTGCAATAACAATGGTGCCAATACCGCCACCGATCGCCATTCTTCCCCCGGAACTCATTCCTCTGCGGTCTTCCACATTATCACTTGTGCGCCTGCCTTCTGTTCTCATATTTATCCATTTTATTTTTATAAAAATAAATAAATGTTTGCAAATAAAAAAAACATAATTTATCTTTGACCATCTGGTTAAACTATATGTTTAATCATCCTGGTTAAACCTAACGGTTAAGAATTATGACTGAAACAGATAAACAAACTGAAGAAAGGATCTTTGACGCCGCTACAGAAGTATTTATCGAAAAAGGAATGGATGGTGCGAGAATGCAGGATATAGCTGACCGCGCAGGGATAAACAAAGCATTACTTCATTACTATTATCGTACAAAGGACCATCTGTTCAATGCGGTTTATGAAATGATCGCCGGACAGATGTTTAAAAAATTCGGACCTGTACTTGATGAGAATCTGACCCTGGAACAGAAGATCAGGTTCTTCCTGAGGGAACATATTACATTCCTGCAGAAGAACCCTAAACTTCCGTCATTCATTTTAAACGAAATCCACCGGAACCCTGACAGAATAAGGAAACTTATCCAGCGTATTGATATCAATAAACTATGGAACACACTGGAATCTCAGCACAGGGAAGAGCTGAAAAGATACAACATTACAAAAGAGAATCTACCCCAGTTTATGACAACAATAGCCGGTATGAGCGTTTTCCCGTTTGCAGCCAAACCTATAATTGCAAGCATAATGGAAAAAATGGGCTATAATTTTGACGATTATATTGAACATCGGAAGGAGTATGCCGCGGATTTTATAATCAACGCAATAATAAAATAACCATACCGGATATGAAAAAAAAGTTATTGATAGGATTCATGTTCCTGGTACCATTGACTGTCTTTTCTCAGAAAATACTGACACTCAAAGAATGTTATGATAAAGCCATGTCNGCAACCCCCATTGCAGGGGAGAGAGAAGCCTTGTCACAAATATCGGNAGTGAGGGATAAAAACCTTACGAAAAGCTGGCTTCCGACCCTTGATGCCGGCGGGAGTTTCCTGTACAATTCATCGGTGATCGATATGACAGATATCCTTGGTTCACTTCCAATTCAGGGGATTGGGGGCCTCATTAAACCTCTTCCTCATGAACAATATAAAATTACTCTTGATATAAACCAGTTAATCTATGACGGAGGGGCGATAAAAGGTGCAAGGGCTCTCGAAAAAGCCGACCTGAAAATAAATGAAAAGCAGACAGAGGCTGACCTTTATAAACTTCGCGGACAAATAAACGGCTATTACTTCAGCCTTCTGATTCTTGACAGGCAGAAAGAACTCCTGCAGAACTATCATGAGTTGATTACAAAACGTATAACCTCATTGAATTCGGCCCTTGCCAGTGGTGTGGTTCTGAAGTCAGATATTGATGTCCTTTCATCAGAAAAAATAAAACTTGAACAGGAGATGAGCGAAAATGTGATAAGGAAAGCATCACTTATTAAAATACTTTCAAGTCTTACAGGTACTGAGATTGATGCTTCCACTGAGTTTGTTCTTCCAGCTACCGGAGAAGAACTTTCAGTGGAATTATCACGTCCGGAACTACAGATGTTTGACCTTCGAAAGANGCAGCTCGATGCCGGCCTGAAGGTTATTCAAAGTAAAAGAATACCAAAAGCTGCAGGATTTGCCACTCTTGGTTATGGAAATCCTCCCGGGAGTAATTTTTTCAAGGATGAATTTGCTCCTTATTATATTCTCGGGGCAAGCGTNAGGTGGAACATCTTTGACTGGAACAAAGCAAAGAATGAAAAACAGCTTATAAGCCTTCAGCAAAGCATAATTGAAAGCAGGAAGAGTGAGCTGACTGATAACCTTGAAAGGCTGCTTGATGCCAAGAGCGCCGAAATAACCAGCCAGAAGTCACTTCTTGAATCTGACGAAGAACTCATAACGTTAAGGAAGAGGATCACGGCGGCCGCAGAGTCTCAATACGAAAACGGTACTATCAGTGCAACTGACTTTATGAATGAAATGACTGCTGAAAGGCAGGCCCTGATCAATTATGAAATCCATAAGATAAATCTGGCCCTGGCCAGGATAGAATATTTGAATATAAGTGGAAAAGAAATAGAATAATTATATCACATATCATTATGAAAACCAAACTGTTTTTAATCATTCCGGCAGCTTTTCTAATGGCCTGTAACAACAAAACTGATGAGGCAGATGCCTATGGTAACTTTGAGGCAACTGAAGTAATCGTCTCTGCGGAGACAAGCGGCCGGATCCTGGAATTTAAATTTACCGAGGGAACCGGGATCACCAGGGGTTCTGAGATTGCACTGATCGATACAACAATGTATCACCTTCAGAAAGGAGAAATCGAAGCAGGCATGAAAAGCGTCAGAACCCGTATCAGCTCAATAAATGCCCAGAACGATATTCTCCGTCAGCAGATAGACAACCTGAAAGTGAATATCGCAAGAACTGAAAATATGCTGAAGGATGATGCTGCAACAAAAAAACAATACGACGATCTGACCGGACAGGTTGCGGTCCTTGAAAAACAGATTGCTGCCAACAATACCCAAAAAACATCGGTTGCGGCTGAATTGTCGGTATATGAATCAAAAAAAGCGACTCTTAACGAACAGGTTGTCCGCTGCAGCGTAAAAAGCCCGCTGAACGGAACTCTGATTGAGAAGTATTCCGAAGCCGGGGAGTTGGCTGCGGCCGGAAAGCCCCTGGCGAAAATAGCCGACCTGTCATTGATCAGATTGAAAGTTTACGTCAGTGGTGCTCAGCTGGGAAAGATTAAAACAGGCCAGGAGGTCNCAGTAAGAATTGACAAAGGGGAAAAAGATTATTCCTCATTTGCAGGCAAAGTTAGCTACATCTCCGGCAAGGCTGAATTCACACCAAAGATTATACAGACCAAAGAAGAGCGGGTCACATTCGTATATGCCGTGACAATAGATGTCATTAATGACGGCTCAATGAAATCAGGAATGCCGGGAGAAGCAATATTTTAAGATGAACGAAATAATCAGGGCATCGGGTATCGGGAAAAAATTTGGAGCCACACAGGCTTTGAAGGATATTTCATTTGAGGTTATTAATGGAGAGGTATTCGGATTTATTGGTCCCGACGGTGGCGGAAAAACAACCCTCTTCAGGATAATTGCTACCCTGTTGTTACCTGATGAAGGGGAGCTGAATGTGCTTGGATCAGATTGCAGGACGGGATTCAGGGACCTCAGGAAAAATATTGGCTATATGCCGGGAAGGTTCAGCCTCTACCAGGACCTGACAGTTGAAGAGAATCTTAACTTTTATGCCACGGTTTTCGGAACTACGGTAAGCGAGAATTACGAACTTATAGCAGACATCTATTCACATATTGAGCCTTTCAGTAAAAGGCTTGCAGGAAAGCTTTCAGGCGGAATGAAGCAGAAACTTGCATTATCATGCGCCCTCATTCATAAACCCCCGTTGCTAATTCTGGATGAACCAACAACAGGNGTTGATGCGGTTTCAAGATCAGAGTTCTGGGAAATGCTCAGAAAGNTGCGACAGCATAATATAACAATTCTGGTTTCAACCCCCTATATGGATGAAGCAATGAAGTGCGACAGGGTCGCGCTCATACAGGACGGCAAAATCCTTTCGGTCGATAAGCCTCAGAATATCAGGAACGGATTTAAAAGCAGACTGTTCAGATTTATGGCAGNCGACAAGTACAGGCTGATGCTTGCCCTGAGAAAATACTCTGAAACCATAACTGCATATCCATTCGGAGATTCGGTCCATGTAACTTTCAGAAATGACAGCTATGATGATTCATTGATTAACATATTTAGATCTGAAGGAATTGAAAATGTAATTATTGAAGAAACAAAAGCCGGAATCGAGGACAGGTTTCTTGAACTTATGGAGGCGTGAAGGGATAACGGCATAAGGGCATAACGGCGCGA
>JGI20214J51088_10001914_pt1 | contig 14078 bp, 10 predicted proteins | sample WetSurMetagenome_FD_51088 | JGI IMG/M metagenome (IMG submission 51088) | reverse complement strand
TTACCTAGAAGTTGTATGTTGTTCTCACTTATTATTATATTTCTGCATTTATTTAGTTCTTTAGATACAGGTTTGTCACTGTATAATTTACGGGCATATTGTAAAGCTTCATCATAATTTCTGAATCCTCCGATTTCCATCCTTCTCAGTCCACTGTCTTCAACAATATTAATATCGAAGTTTCTTACCAGATAGTTAGAAAAATTATATTTTGCTATGTCGTACAGCAACTGGTTCTCGTTCAGTGTATCTGATTTATATACTAGCATGAACATGAAGTTGACATCTCTTTCATTAGTAAATGTCTTGACGATATTACTGTCGCTATCCTTTTCAAGTACTAAATTGCGCCTGTTCCAGATATCTCCAATATCTAATTTACCGCCATGTAGTTTTCTTCCGCTATTTACACCCTTAACAATCATGCCGGCCATTTCACTGATGCCACTTTTCGGGTATTTTTCCAAAATATCTTTCATGTTTTTTATGCATCCTATGACATCTCCCTCGTTCAGTTGTCGTAATCCGTCTATAAACAGAAACTTATCTCTGTTATATCCCATAGGAAAACGTGATTTAGACAGTTCGCTGTTTTTCTTTACAACTTTAAGGTCGTTGATTTTGAAAGCATCATACGTAGCTGCATACAAAGAGTCTTCTAGATGAACACCATACTTTGCATTCTCTGCGTAATATGGATCTGATAGTAGCTCTGTCCATTCGTTTTTGGGGAAATCCCTCTGTAGCATTGACAAGTACTTGTTAGCCATAGTCTTATTGCCGATACCTGAATATAACAAGAAAAGATGATAATACACATCAGGCATTTTCTTAAAGTCCTTGTAGTTATTTGCAAGTCTTGTTAGATATTTCTCGCTGAGCTTCATATTGCTAAGTTTGTCTTTAAAGATAACCCCCGAATTGAATAGGCCATCCTCTATTATCATATTGCTGGCATTGAGTTGCTCATCTGTCATTGGTATACTACCTAGATAATATTCACGCTTGTATGGATCGTTGACAACATTTTCTTTGCTGTCGGGTTTCTTATTATCTATAATAATAGAATCATTATCCTTCTTATTATCATTATCTGTGTAGTCTGCCTTAACAATCGTCTTATTGATACGTTGCCAGTCGTCGACATTTTCACGCTTGCCCCATTGCTTCTGAAAAGTTTCCTTACCATTACTGATGGCCAATGGATTATAAAAATACCAAGTGTCATTAGCAATGTTTGTAGAGCCAAGCTGATTGACATCTGCCATCTGCGAATAATTGTTGTCTACATTACCTCTTCCTTGCGTCATCCTCTCGGTTGCTTCAGTGAGGCTATCAATTCTTGCCTCTTTTTGCTTCTTTTTAAGAATGTATATCTTCTTGTCTATAATATTATTTCTCTCCGATTCAGACATTTTAGCAAGAGATTGAAGTGAATCTTGCAAATCAACAGCATCGGCATATGGTACAAGCTCGTCAAGAGTTTTAGAACGCTCAGACAATTGTTCGTAATCATTGCGTTCTTTGTCTAAAAGCCCGATTGCTTCACTGTAGCAGCGGCGTGCATCGCTAAACTTCTCCTTCTCCCAATATATATTGCCAAGATGTAATAGCAATACGCCCTTTTCTATCCCATTTCGCATTGACATCTTGGCGCCTTTCTCATAAGCTATTGTGGCATTTGCAGTATCCTTCTGTGATATGTATATATTGCCAATGGCGTAATATACCTGATCAAGATATTCTCTGTTCTTATCCGAAAAGGCCATGCGCTTCAGTTTGTTAACCATCTGCTTGGTACTGCAGACGGTCATTGCTTCGGTCTGAGCAATGCGAGCATTAAATCCCAATTCGTATGGAGGGTTCAGACTTATAACTTTACGATAAGCTTTGTAAGCATCTTTTTTGTTGTTGCAAGAGTTGCAAATCTGGCCCATAATAAACCATTCACGAGCTTTCTGTATCTTTCGTGTTTCGCGCTTAATCACATTGCGTAGATATGGTATGGCTTCTTCAAATCTGCCTTGTTTCAAATAATAGTCAGCATAAGTACAATTCCATTCGCCAACAGCTCTCCAGTCCATAGAGTCTCGCCTCATCTTGGTTATTACATCTTCAGCATCATAAATCCATCCCAGTTCTGTATAACATCTTGCTAACCATGCACGGGCTTTTCCATAAATTGGTGGTTGGTCTGCATATAATTTACTCATATAAGAGAATGTAGAAGATGCTTCTTCAAATTTACCCTCCTGAAATTGTGCTTTGCCCATAAGCAACCATGCTTTCCATAAGAAAGGATTGTATTCATGCCTGTTCAACCAAGAAATGTCTCTTTCGGTCTTTTTCCGTTTTTTATCCCATACAGGTCTGCGTTTTATGCTATGTATCTTGATAGCTTTCTCACATTTTTCTATAGTGCGTTCAAAATTGCTTTTGCCTATTTCCCTGCTGTTCTTGTTGGCAACTGCGAATAGAGGTAATAGTTCTGTGAAATTATCTTTGTTAGATTGTTCTTTCTCAATGTAACCTTCAATATATGCCATACTACCGTTGTAATATGTATTATATCTGGCGTTAAAAGAATGCCACCATCTGCTTTGTGATGTGTTCTTGCTCGTAGAACATCCTGATATGACTAGCAATGCTGCCATATACAAAACAATGATGATATTTCCACTTTTCAGTTTCACAATCTTTTCTGTTATTTCCTATAAGCATTATAAGTTCATACTTCAATTGGTCAGGCACATTTATACCTCTCAATATCAAGTTATGGTTCAAGACTATTCCATTCTTTTGCTATTTTTTATCTATTATGAATCCAACATTTCTCATGTCATTCCAAAAATTAGGATACGATTTTGTAACAACATTAGGGTCATTTATCTTGATTCCCGGCAGTTTAATAGCTGCGGGAGCAAAAGAAAGAGCCATTCGATGGTCTTCGTATGTGTCTATTGCTATGTCTGTAGCAGGTTCACATCTTTCGCCATCCCATACGAGAGAATCGCCATTTTCATCTTTTATGATATATCCCAATTTCTTCATCTCCGTTTTAAGGGCTTCTATACGGTCAGTCTCTTTTATCTTAAGTGTGCGTAATCCTGTAAACTTGAACGGAATATCCATTAGTGCACATGACACTACGAATGTTTGGGCCAGATCTGGTGAATTGATAAAATCATAATCTAATCTAGGCACATGCCTTTCAAGTTTTTTTAATGTCACTGTAGTAGGTATGCCCTGTTTCGTTGAATCGAAAATAGTCTTTACACCCATCAGACTGAATAGGTATCTAGCAATAGAATCGCCTTGCATACTGCCATCCATCAGTCCGGCAAACTTTATCTCATCTTCGTAGTTGTCGCTCAGAGCAAGTGTTTCATACCAGTATGATGCCGCACTCCAATCGCTTTCTATCGAATACTCGCGTGACTTGTATGGTTTAGGCTTTACTGTTATAGTGTCAATGTCGCTCCAGTCTGCTTCTGCCCCAAATTCTTTCATCATCCAAAGCGTAAGGTCAATGTATGGGCGTGATATTATCTCGTCTGTAAGTTTAAGAGTGAGCCCATTGCAAAGAACAGGGCCTATCATAAGAAGTGCTGAAATATATTGTGAACTAACGCTTCCGGGAATTTCCAGATAGCCTCCTTCATGTTTCCTTCCTGTGATTTTGAGAGGAGGAAATCCTTCTTCGTTTAGGTATGTGATGTCAGCTCCTAAAAATCTAAGGGCATCGACAAGAATTCCTATGGGTCTGTGCTTCATTCTTTCTGTACCTGTAATGGTATGTGTGCCTTCTGTTACAGAAAGATAAGCTGATAAGAATCTCATAGCCGTGCCGGCAGCCTTAATGTCAATGACATCAGGCATATTTTGAATAGCATTTACTATTACATTGGTATCATCACAATCGGATAGATTTTCGGGCAGAGTTTTGCCTCCCGAAAGTGCATAAATTATCATGGCCCTATTGCTTATGCTTTTAGAGGCCGGCAGTTTGACAGTCGTGTTTATCGACTTCGGAGCGTTAATTATATATTGCATTTCAGTAAAATCTTTATAGAGTACAAAGGTACGTCAATTTCACTGAAATGCAAAATAAATTAGTCTATTTTAGAAATCTATATTATTTGTCAAATTTTTCTCCTGGAAGAGGCCAATTTGGCGTAGGATGATGCATCTTTTCCATCTCTTTTTCAAAGCCAATAACCATTTCAGGATACTCTTTTGCCAGATTGTGACTTTCAGTCATATCCTCTTTTATGTTATATAGTTCTAGAGGTGCATCTTTCTTTATTGTTACGCATTTCCAGTCGCCGTGGCGTAATGCCCTCTGAGACCCAGGGAACTCCCAATACAGCAGGCGGTCGTCTGTGTCTATTTTTTTACCATAGAATAGTGGCAGAATGTCCATTCCGTCAATGTTCTGAGGTAAACTTTTCGTACTTCCTGTAAGGTCGGCAAAGGTCGGCATCATGTCTGGGAAGTATACAATATTTTTGAGAGTCTGAACAGGTACCTTTCCCGGTTGGTTTACTATAAGAGGTACTCTTATGCCGCCTTCGTATAGTTGTCCCTTACGTCCTTTGAAACTTGCGTTACATTTCAGTTCTTTCAGAGGAGCCATAACTGCGGCACCATTATCCGAAGCAAAAATTACTAAAGTATTGTCTCTAAGATGCATCTTGTCCAGATAAGCCATCAGGCGTCCTATTGCGGCATCCATATGTGTAATAAGCGATGCGTAGCGTTTGGTATTCATATCCCACGACTCATCGTCATACCATGATGTGTTATCAATAATATAAGGTTCATGAGGGGCGTCGTATGCCAGATATAAGAAGAAATGATTATCTTTATTTCTCTTTATAAACTTCATGGCATCGTCTGTTGATATATCTGTATTATGTTTGATATGCTTATCGTGAGCATTAGCATCAATATTTACAAGTTTTTTATTGTCAAAACGCCAGTAAGGATAATAATACGGGGTGTTAGAGTGGGGGGCACTTATCAGCCAACCGTAGAACTCGTCGAATCCTCTGTTTAGTGGTGTTGCTTCGGGATTGAATCCGTCAAGATGCCATTTGTTTACAAGGCAAGTACGATATCCGGCAGTACGCAAAACTGTTGCGATAGTTGTGTCGGTAGGGAGTATATTCATTCTTCTTATAGTACCTTTTCCCTTTTTGCCTTCTATGCCTCCGGCTTTGCAGAAATTATCTCTAATGGTCGTCTTTCCGGTATTTTTTCCGGTCATGAGCGAACAGCGTGAAGGTGAACTGATACCTGAACCTGCATAGCATTGTGTAAATCTTGTACCTGTTTCAGCCAACTTGTCTATGTTTGGAGTCTTTATGTATTGATTTCCATAGCATGACGGATCTCCATATCCCATATCATCAGCCAGAATAAATATGATATTTGGTTTATCCGGTGTTGCTTTTTGTTTGTTGTTTGCAGCTTCTGCAGATTGAGCAGTAATAAGACCTGCAGCTGCAATAATACCTTTGTAATAGATTTTGTTATTCATCTCGATTTGTTTTTATTTAATGCAAACTTACATAAAATAGTTGATATGTGGAAAGATAACAAATGCATATTTTTATGTAATGACAAATATTGAAGTAATTAGCCAAAAAACAAAGTTGCTCCCGTCTCGTCATATTTTATATATTGTGTGGCAAAGTTTGTGTCATATATAAAAGTGCCATTCTACTTTTAGGCATATTTGAGAACTAAAAGATTTCAAAAAATTTGTTTTTTTCATAAGAAGTGCTTACCTTTGCGTCCGCTAACGAAATATATCGGGATTTAGCGCAGTTGGTAGCGCACACGTCTGGGGGGCGCGAGGTCGCAAGTTCGAGTCTTGTAATCCCGACAAATTTCATGAAAAGGACTTACGTTATAAAGTGTAAGTTCTTTTTCTTTTTATAATTCAATATCAAACTGTGGCTTATCCGAATCTTTTTGTTTTGTGTCACACTCTTAATTGCAAAACTCATACAAACATACATAAGCCTTATAACACCTTGATAATAAATAGCATATGGTATGAATGATGCTTTCTTACTATGCATTATCTTACATAGTATTTTGATTATCAGGCAGATGATGTTATTTCTCTTTTACGCGAAATACTATATAAATATTGATCAAAAGTTATGGTTTTATAACATGAAAGCATTAATATTCGTATTGTCTACAACTGTCGGCAATATTGTCTATAGTTGTCAGCCATATTGTTGATAACTGTCGAAAATAGTGTAATCAATGGTATTAAGACTTAAAACCATAGCTATTGTACTTTTGTTTATATAAAAATAGCTTTTTATACTTAATATATAGCTGTGTATGGTGAGTGTATGATTGTGTATGGTTGTTTTAAACTTAATGTCCTGATATACATCGTATTAAGACACTCTTGTGTAGGATGTACCATTATTTTGAAAACTATCTGAGAGAGAATATATTAAGTTTCCCCATTGTATGTATGGTCAAAAAGGAATCTTCTCCACTTGACAAATCCTTTAAAATCAATGAAGCCATATATCTTGTAGTACTGAATTCTATTTGAAATTTCTTAATTGTTATACTATCATTGGTTTTGAAGTATTCCTTCAGCTTTTCCACAATTGAATCTTTGTCTATATTGTCTGAATTAAGAATATGGTAGTTCTTGAAATTTACATCCAATGATCTTAATTTGTTGACTAATGAAGCTTCCGGTAGAAACTCCAAATTGTCTATAACAATGTCACGGCCTTTTATATCCTTCTTATTAGTAACCTTTTTCTTATCTTTGAACTTAAACTTAAGGTAGAAATATCCCAGTCCGTCAATGTGGATTCTCCTGTTTTGTGGAAGAAAAGTAAGTATAGCATCACGAAGGGCTGAAGGTACGCTGTTTAGTTCTGCGATTACTAATGAAGTATTCCTAATAATATAATCCTTAATATTATCATATGACATTGTCTCTTTGTTTGGCATTGCTCTAACCTGAATGTATTTGTTGCCTTCTTTATCTTTTAATGGTGACTCGTACAGATTATATAACAGCGTTTTTTTTATTCCCATGAATATTTTGATTAAGATGCAAAGTTAATAAAATAACGATACATAAACAAATAATCCTTGGACATCTCATATTATGTTTTTTCTTTGTTATTAGCAAAAACCTCTTATTAGTAATATATTTTTCATTCCAGTCAAAAATAATAGTACTAAAGTCATTTTTTTTAAGTTATATTTAGCAACTGTTACTTAATTTTACAGAGCCTAAAATAAGTCTGATAACGAACGATAATCTAATAGCTATTTTCGTGGTTAATCTTATAATGACAAACGAAGTTAAAAATACAATCTAATAAAATAACAATTTATTAACTAATTGATTAAAAATGAAAGACATTAGAAAATCTTTTTTGTCTAATCGTTGGGGAATCTTCTAAAGATTGATTCTTTTTGTTTAATTCCTATTTATATTAATAAAATAAGTATTATTTGTTAGGCAGTCTCCCTGTCTCATAGTCTTTATTCCCTATTATTGGTGTGTATTGAGGGTCTTTCTTACCTCCTCGGTAATAGTGACGTTTTACAGGGCCATTTTTTACGATGTATTCATTCCAATCTACAATAGGTATAACAATACCTAAAACCCCAATGCATGCTATTTTGTCTTTGGTGTGATAACGATTGTGTATATGCGCTGTAGAATAGAAGTAATGTTTGAAAATGTCCAGTGTATTATATGTATAGAACATCTTATTCACGTCTTTGTCAGTAGTTGATACGAATGGGCTGTCATCATTTATATCAGACTTCACATAATAAGATATTGAACTTACCATTAACTGCTTAGACGGCACTGTGATGTGCGCAATAACTAATATAATTACTATAACGGTGAGTATTATTGTCTTTTTACTTATTGTTGAAGTTTCTTTCTTTTTATAGTATGATTGAGGCATAATTAAATGGATTTATTTTATACTGAATCTAATGCCGAATTTCAGACTGAAGTCAGTTGGATGTTCCTTATATATAGTCTGAATATCGCTTCCGTCTTTAAAGTGATGACTTGCACCCGGTTCTATATATATGCCGCAGTGTGGTAAAAAATTATATTGGAAACCAATACTACTGTTTATTGACCATTGTATATGGTTGTCTTTTATATTCTCGTCAGCGCTTGATTCTACAATATTGTCAATTGTATAGTCGGTCGTAAGTTTTCCGTCAATGCAGTATTCACCCATGCCACCTCCTGAAATGTATACTGATATAATCTTATTGTTCCATATCGTATATATCGCATTTATCGGAATCCCAATGTAGTGCAGTTTCTGTTTGCTTTGATAGTTGTTAGCGTCAGCACCAGAATAGATGTCTGATGTTAGATATGTATATGTGACACCTGTTTCTATAGCCCAACGTGAGTCTAGACTATATTTAGCTGTTATGCCGAATCTTACAGGTTGCTTATGCTTTATTTTAGTCTTGTTCTCTTTACTCAGACTATTGGATTGGACATTAAGCAAAGGATCGGATGTCTCGTAATTATACTTATTACCTGGTATTGGGTCATTCATTAAACCATAACAGATGTCCATTGAACTATTGTTATTTCGTGCAGCCATAAGTAAACTGGAATAGCTGTTGTTATTGATCTCTTGAGAAGGAATATTTGATACATACAAATTGAAATCCCATTTATTTTCGACGTGGTGTAAGTTTCCAGCTAGGGCTGTATTATTGTAATAGTGCTTTGGATAATTGTATTCTTTTTTATTTGTAGTATTGTCTTTGCCTGATATACTTTTAATGGTATCAGTCTTTTCCTCTTTTTTTGTTGGCAGCTCTGTATAAACTTCGTTATTCAAAATGTTCCTGCTGAAGTCTTTTTCTGCACTATATGTGTTTGGATTGCTTGTGTTCTTTTTTATATTGACATATTTTGCTGAGGCCAGTATATTGTTGTAGACAGAGATATTACTATTTTTGCTTATTGCTATATTTTTATTTGCCGGTTCTGATATCATGTTTGAGGAAGTCCTGTATGAATGGTCGTAATTTCGCTTATTTATAAAGAAAAAACCGATGAGGCACAGGGCTACTGCTGCCATAGTTGCAGAGGAGTATTTGAGCACTGTTATCAAAGCTGTTTTATGTGATTTTTTATTTTTTGGAATAGAATCTAAAGACTTTTCAATTTCATCCCATAGACCTTCTGGTGCCGGTTCTTCATATCCTGCCATCTTATCACGAAGTTGGTTTGTCCAATCCTGTTTCATTTGTTTTCCTCCTTTCGTTTCTCTTTATATTCTTTTATACGTTTTGCTAATAATCTTTTTGCTCTTAGATATTGTGAAGCTGATGATGATTCTTTTATTCCTAAAACCTGGGCTATTTGTTTATGGCTCTTCTGTTCGAAAACATACATATTAAAAACCGTTCTATAACCCAAAGGCATTTGTCTTAATATCTCTTGTATTAAAGCTGGAGGAATGTCTTCTGTTTGTGGAGCATATTCATCCTCCATATCTGGAATATCTGTGTCGCAACTGAAAATATTCGATTTTTCTTTGTGTTTTATAAAGTCAAGTATTTCGTTTACCAATATTTTGGTCATCCACGCTTTTAAAGAACCGTCGCCACGGTATTCGAATGTGTTGATTTTGGTAATTATTTTTAATATGCTATTCTGAAGTATATCTTTAGCGTCATCTTTGTCTGTAATATATCTATAGCATACGGCAGATAAAAAGCCAATATAGGCTGTGTATAGCTCTTTTATAGCTGATTTGTCATTAGCTTTTATTCGCTTGTACAGCTCTTCTTCGCTGTTAACTGCCGCATGCTTAAACATCTTTTCTTAGTCCCTAAGTGCCATTTGCTTAGGTCTTACTCTGAAGCCATTTCTATAGCAGTAATAGTCATGTTACTTGAGTAATCGGTGTTATCGATATATAGGCCTTCTGTTATAGCTAGTACATATGCAAATTGCTTTGAGATTATCCATCCACCTACGTAGTTAACGTTTGTTGGTATTGTAATTACATGTGTAGCTCCATTATATGTAAGGCTAAATCTTAATGCTGTTACAACATAATTTATAGATGTGCTAGTTACATAGCTAGTACTAGGAATGCAGTAGAATGCTTTTATATTCTGATTTGGTGCTGCAGCTAAAGCTGTCTTAAGGTTTACTAAGTCAGTGGTGTTGCTTGTTGTAATGTAGTCTGCAAAGAATTTTACAGGGAAATTTACAATTGACATGGTTGAATCTGCATTAAGAGTCCATGCTACATTAACTGTTGAATCTTGCTTAACAAAGTTATTGGTATTAGCATCAAAAGAGTATAGCCTTGTTTTACCAGAATATGTTCCGGAAATTCTCTGTTGATAGGTCTTCTGATCTAATTTTGAAATACTGTTGTCACTGTTGTTGTCATTAACGCATGACATTACTGATAATACTGTTACGAATAGTAACAGCATAGAAATTAAATTTAACTTTTTCATTTTTCTTTCTTTTTTGTTTAATATTGTTGTTATTTTATATGATAAACGTAAAAGTAATAATACATTGCATCAAACAACAAAGAAAATTGCAAATAATTGTGTTAAATTCTTTTTCCTTCGCTTTGAAGCAGGTTCATAAACTCTTCGCGTGTCTTTGCCTGATTGAATGCTCCGCAAAAGTCGCTTGTTGTAGTGATGCTGTTCTGTTTTTCCACTCCACGCATTTGCATGCACATATGTTTGGCTTCTATAACAACCATCACGCCTAGTGGTTTTAGTGTTTGCTGTATGCATTCTTTAATCTGGAGGGTCATTCGTTCCTGTACTTGCAGACGATGACTGTATATATCTACAACACGTGCTATTTTGCTTAGACCAGTAATGTATCCGTTTGGTATATATGCAACGTGTACTTTACCGTAAAAAGGCAGCATGTGGTGCTCGCATAATGAGAAAAAATCAATATCCTTAACTATTACCATCTGATTATATTTCTCTTCGAAAAGTGCATCTAATAATACTTTTTTAGGATCCATGCTGTATCCACGTGTAAGCACCTGCATAGCTTTCGCTACACGTGTAGGAGTCTTAAGTAGTCCTTCACGTTCTGGATTTTCGCCCAAAAGTTTTAATATATTTTTATAGTTAGCCGCGAGGTCATCAATGCCTTCGCGATATTCTGTTTCTGGATTCATTATTGTCTTTTTAATATTGTATGCTTATTTTGCCTTTTACTATACATGCTTGTTTGTATCCAAGTCTTTTTACGTTTAGAAGCATGCGATGTGCTTCTTCATAAGAGCGGTAGTTCCCCACTCTGCATATCCAGCGTGGTGAATAGAAATGTACATATATAGGTTGATCTGGATAATTCATTTTTATGTCATTGCCTATATTCTGGGCCTTTTGACGGTCGCTTCGGCTATTTCCGCCTGCAAATACTTGCACTCTGAATCCCATAGCTTTATAACTTTTACGCATTACTTTTTTGCGTAGATCTATAGTAGGAATGTCTATATCAAAATCTGTTTCTGAAGATTCTGATGTGCTGACCTCTTCTTTTCTTTTGGGCTCAGTTGTTTTAGGTTTACTCACTTCGTGCCGTATTGTGTCGTGAGTCTTTTCGGTAGATTCTTTTTTTGCTTTTTCAGGTTCTTTTTCAGTTCCTGTCTTTTTGTAAATCCTTACTTTATCAGCTTGTTGTTTTTGGCTAGGCAGTATCGCTTTTGGAGCAAAGTTCTTGCCGTTTACCAATTCGTCAATATTTGCACTTTGGTGTATAGTGACAGAACCTTCTCCTGGAGTGTTTTTTTGTAGGTCTTTAAGAAAATTCTGAGCCTTAGCTGGGGATAAGGTACAAATCAATATTATTAATAATGTGACGAATTGTTTCATTTTTTTATTGAAATTAAGTTAGTCGCAGACCTACCTTTATATATAAGTCTGCGACTTTATAGTTCTTGTTATTTCTTCCAAGCATCAATGATGCCCTTGAAATCAGCTGCTTTAAGTGAAGCACCACCAATAAGACCACCGTCAATGTCAGGTTTAGCAAATAGTTCAGGCGCATTAGATGCTTTGCAACTTCCACCATAAAGGATTGTTGTGTCTTCTGCTACCTGCTTTCCGTATTTGTCTGCTATGCAGCTACGGATATAAGCATGAATCTCTTCAGCTTGGTCTGATGTTGCAGTAAGGCCTGTACCGATAGCCCAAATAGGTTCGTATGCTATAACAATTTTAGCGAAATCTTCGGCAGACAAGTCAAATACGCTACCATCAAGTTCTGCTTTTACTACTTCATTCTGTCTATTAGCCTCGCGCTCTTCTTTGCTCTCACCGATGCAGAAAATAACCTTAAGATTGTTATCTAGTGCAAGCTGTACTTTTTCTTTTAGAATAGCAGGTGTCTCGTTGTAATAACTGCGACGCTCGCTATGACCAAGTACTACATATTGAGCACCTGTACTCTTTACCATTTCAGCTGATACCTCACCAGTATAAGCTCCTTTGACTTTGTCTGCACAGTTTTCAGCGCCAAGACCAATAATGTCTTGATTAAGGAACTGTGCGATAGAAGCCAAGTGAATAAATGGTGTACAGATTATTACGCCACAATTAGGCTTTTCTGCTGTAAATGTATCGTTTAGCTCTTTAGCTAAAGCAATACCGTCTTGCAGGTTCATGTTCATTTTCCAGTTGCCTGCTACAATTTTCTTTCTCATTTTTTTACGTTTTAAAAGTTGATATATTTTGTTAGATTTTTCCTTGTTTTTTACCCATCTACTCCATGCCCAAGTTCTGTCTGCTAAAGTTAATACCATTAAGGGTAATACATACCAAAGTATTATTTTAAGTATTTTGCCAGTAACAGAGTCTTTAGGCATAGTACCTATCTCAGAATGTTCAAGAGGTTTACTAAACTGTTTTTCGTCAGGCAGTGTGTTATGACTCCATTTTCTTATAATGGTTCCGTCTTTGATAAGTAAAAGTCCTGGGTTGCTACGTATAATTGTCTTAAGGGTAGTTTCATCAGTATTGCAGAATGGATATTCGGCTCCGGTTATGCTCTGCCATCTGTTTATAGCTTTTCCGGTGCTAGCCGTTAGACAATAAAATTTGTATCCGTTGTCAGTACAGTATTCAGATATTTGGTTTATCTGGTCAAGCTGACTGTCGTCTGCTGCTTCCAAATGTGGCGAAATAAGCAGAAATGTATACCCTTTCTCACCTAATATATTATTAGTAATGTCCTCTCCACTACCAACTTTTTGTATCGAAAAATCATGTATTGGAGGTATATATCCTTCTGATATTTGGACAGTCTTACTATCTATAAATTTCCATGTTGAATCTGGATAATTATCAAGTTTGAACTCTTTTCTTACTCCATTTTTCTCCATTATGAAAGTGTTCTCAAACTGTGGCTGTTTGGCTTCTGGAGGTATTTCCATCCCCTTTTTTATGTTAGCACCTATGTGGTATGGTCGAAAGTCAAATTGGGGTAGATCATATAGACTGTATCCTGAAATGAAAACTATGAATATTATAGTGTAGTTGATTACTATCCATTGGTTACTTTTACTTATAAACCTCACCATGCAAAGAGGATCTTTCCATACAGTTACAGCTGCAGCCATAAGTATTATGTTCTTAATGAATGTTTCCCAATTCGTCAGCTTTATAGCATCGCCGAAACATCCACAATCGCTTACAGGATTAGCTATGGCAATCCACAAAGTGATAACCGTCATTATGCTGATGAATACAAATATTATTTTAGAGACTATATGCCTTCTTATTGCGAAAAGCATGAATACACCCAAGCAGAACTCAAGCGAAGAAAGAAAAATGGATGAGATAAGTGTTAAAATGTCTGGTATATATGATGCAATATGAAGGGCTTCAAGATAATCACCTATCTTGTATTGTGTTCCTAATGGGTCTACTGCCTTGACAAATCCTGACAATATGAAAGTTATAGCCAGCATAAACCGGCATAAATTAATAACTGAATATTTCAAGACTTTTTTAGTCATCACTTA
>JGI20214J51088_10001911_pt1 | contig 14082 bp, 13 predicted proteins | sample WetSurMetagenome_FD_51088 | JGI IMG/M metagenome (IMG submission 51088) | reverse complement strand
ATGAGGGGGTATAACCCCCGAAATCAAAGAAAAGCACGACAGTGCTTTTTCGTAACGTTGTGCACCACGGCCGAAGGCCGTGGTATCTTTTCGAGAAAACGTCGTAGGCTTTTCACTATTGCCTGTTCGAACTGCACAAAATGAAAAACCTCACCGCACGGAACACAAAGTTACATTTGCCCGACTACCGGTAGAACGTCCCGGCCCACAGCCGTCCCGCCTTGTCGAACACAACGGATTTGACGCACCTGCCCGGAAGCGCCACACAGCGCGCGACGCTGTCCTGCGGCCCCGCGCAAAAAAGGCCCTGCTGCGTGGCCATGAAAATCGCTCCGAGGGAATCCTTCGCAACCGACCACGGCATGTTTCCTTTCGGCGGCACGCGGATGAGGCGGCATCCGTGCGCGCCGATCACCGCGCAAACGCCGCTTCCCCCCCCCACAAGCACCGAATCGAACGTGGCGAGCGTCCAGCACACCACGCCCTTGCAGTACTCGGCCGCGCGCGCTCCGCTTTCCCTGTCGTATAAAGAAATTCCGCGCATGTGCGCCACCGCCACGTTCCGGCCGAAAAACGCGACGTCATGCGCGTCCGGCGCCCTGTTAAACACCGCCACCGAATCACCGCGTTGCCTCATCACGCCGCGCGTTCCGGCGAGCCAGAAGTCTCCCCGCTCGTCAAGCTTCATGGACCAGGCGTCATAGGGCGCGTATTTCACGGGGAAAAGCGAGTCCCACTCGGCGTAGAAAACGCCCGCGTAGTACGACGACGCAAGCAGCCTGCCGTCCGGGGGGAAGGCAATGGATCTGAAGGGAAGCAAACGGTATCTGCCGACGCTTGCTATCGTATCGGGAGAATCCGGGTGGAACCGGAAAACGCCGTCCTGTAGGGTGGAAAAATACAGTGAATCACCGTGCGGCTTGATGCTGTACACCCACGGGCGGCCGACGATATGGACGGGATAGGACGGCGGGGAAACCGAGCAGACGGCCAAAAGCGGAAGAAAAACGGAAGAAAAGATATACCTGACTTTGATCATGGATGTGGAAAAAATATACTTCAGCGGACAAACGTATCCGAGCGGGTGTTCGGCAGGTTTACTGGTGCAGGTGTGTTGAGCGCCGCTGCATCATCTTCTATCAACGGAAACGGTTCGCCCCCCCCCTCCCGTTCAACAAGAGGAGAAGCGGGGCCCGGCGCATCATGGCCGGGCCCGCAGTGTATCTACTCGCCTTTCTCCTTGCCCAGTCTCGCCAGGTATGCCTCGAAGGCGGCCTTTCCTTCCTCCCGCCAGTACCGGTCGAAGTAGCGCCAGTCCCTGTACGAGCCGTTGACGCGCCAGTCGCCGCCGTGGTAGTCGTGGTGATGCCACCAGCGCGGCCTTCCATGGAGCCAGGTATGATGGTAGTTCGGATGATGGCCCGTGCCGCCGAATAGCAGCTTTGCGAGCAGCACGAGGCCGAACGCCTGCCAGAAGGTTATAGCCTTGAGGCCGAAAAGCACCGGCATGAGCCAGTTCCACAACAGGAGTACCAGCCAGCCGAACAGCAGCGCGAACAGCACCGCGAACGCGACGCCGGCGACGACGAGCCCTATAATCCGCACCACCCCGAGCGCGGGACGCCGCGGAAAAGGCGGGTAATGATTTTCAAAACGGTCTTCCATGCGTTCCTCCTTATCAGTGATTTGTGTATTCCTTTAGGGGAATCGATTCCCTGAGTTTCGCCAGCGCCCTGGACTTCTGGGCAAGCAGCGTTCCCAGCGGAACATCCCACATCTCCGACAATTCTCTAAACGAGAATCCTTCAAGTTCGGTGGCGATCACAATTGCGCGCTCATTGTCGCTCAACCGATCCATGGCCTCAACCAGGATTTCCCTCAATTCGCCGCCGGCAACCTCGGCTTCGGTGTCGAACCGGGCGTCGTGCAGCGTTTCGGCGAGGGACAACGCCTCGTCTTCCCCGCCGCCGTGGTCCAGCGGCACGTTTTTTTTCCCGCTCCTGAACGCGTCCACCACCCTGTTGCGTATCGACTGGTACACGTATGCCGATACGCTTCGCAGCGGCATAAGGGGATCGGCGCGCTCCAGAAGTCCGGTCACGACGTCCTGCACGATGTCCTCGCCGTCCCGGTCGGCGGCGTCGCCGATGAGGCCGCGAACGTAGCCCACCAGCGCCGCGCGCTCGGCCTTGATGAAGGATGAGATTCTTTCGCTGAGCGGTTCCATGGCCTTGCAGTATAAGACGGAACTGGAAAAAGATTTATTGCAAGTTCCGGACGACCGACGGCGGCAGCCTAACGCCGTCCGGCGCGCGGCGTATGCCGGCCTCGTCAAACAGCCACCCCGCAGGGTTCCTTACGTTTGCGTGCAAAAGGCCGGGGATACAACGGACAAGGTGGTTCATGGCCCGGCGTTCGCACCGTTCGCCGAAACGCGGAGGGAGGATCGGCCATTGCCGTCAAGAGCGTTGCCGGGCGGGCGAGCTTCCTGGAAGGGCGGAGGCGTCTCCCGTTGATTTGCCCCTTCTACGCCGAAACGCACGAATTCTCAACGGCCCGCCGTTGCCGTGGTGAAAATAACGACTGCAGCGCGCGTTTCTCCGGACGGAGAAAGCGCGCGGACCACGCGGATTCCCTGCGCAGCAACGGTTCCGTTTTGCGCGCGCTCGTCCCAGATAAATTCCCGCGCGCTCCGGTCTTTCGGGGTGAGGCTGCCTTTACGGCGGCCGCATACATCGTAGATTTCGACCCCCACCGTAGGGAATGAGGTCTCAATCATCAAGACCGGGGAACCGGGAATCTTCCGGACGGTCATCAAAAATCCGCGGCCTTCCCGTCGGCGCGGAGGGATTGCCACCGGCGTACCCTCGGCGGCGATGAGGGCAATCTCCGAATCGGAAACGCTGCGGTTGTAGAGCCGCACGTCGTCGAGCAGCCCACAGAAGCATTGCGAGGCGGTCCAGATATCGGTTCCCAGATAGGTGGTCTTGTTGTTCGTCGAGAGCTTGGCCCCCGCAAGGTTCGGCGTCACCCGGCCGACGAGAACGCCGTCCGTGTAGAACGAAAACACCGGTTTCACCCACGTGACGACCGCGTTGTGCCAGCCCGCGTACGAGAGCGTACACGCGAGCGCGACGAACTGGGTGTCCACGTCGTTGCTCACGATGGCCTGCGCGGAGAGCACCGCCCCGCGGCCGGTGCTCGTGTCGCGCGGCACGGTGAAGTACAGCATCACCTCGCGCCGCATGCCGGTGTTGGAGTGGCCGTGGCAGTCGAGTATGCACTGGGGCCGGGTATTTTCCTTGACGCATGCGTCGGCATCGTACCAGACGGAGATTGCGGTCGTGTCGCGCGGCAGGTTCCACGACGACTTGTTGGGGACTACCACGTAGTCGCAGGACCCCGAGCCGTTGGCGGAAAGGTTCAAGGCGAGTCCCCGGCCCCAACGTCCCGACACGTAGGGCGTCACGGCCGCCGAATACAGCTTTCCGTCGTTGAGCGCGTGGCCCATCGAATCGTCGGCGTTCCCATTAAAGGGATAATACGCCGACACACCCGAACCGGGAACTTGGCCCAGGGCGCACGAGACCGCCAGCAGCAGAAGGAACAGTTTGTTGGGTTCCATGTAGGCATTCTAAATATAAGAAAAAGGAGCCGCCGCCGCTCCGGATTCCTTGTTGCGACGCTGCATCTGTAAATGGCGGAGAAGCGCCGTCGTGCGCGCGGCTCTTGTGAAGCTTATAAGACGGGTTTTCCGAGTACGGTACGCAATACGTTTTTGAAGGACGGCCGGCATGATTGATTCGACCGAAAAGGAGCGTCATCAAACCGAAAACGGTATCCGTTATCCCTGCTTCACCGTGATGCCGCGGACGATTTTGCCCACGTAGTCGATTGCGTCGACCACCGATTCGAGGTGCTCGTACACTTCCTTGAACTTGATGATGTGGATGGGATCTCTTTCCTTGAAGAGCTCGGCCATACTCACGTGGAACAGCTCGTCGGCCGCGATTTCGAGCTCGTGCATCCTGGTGGCGACGCCCGTGATGCTCTTGTGGGTCTTGAGCAGCCGTATGGCCTCGTTCATCTCGGCCGCGATTTTCACGATGATGTCGGCGAACTTCCATACGTTGGCGGGAACGTGCCGTATGTGGTAAATTTCGATTTTGCGCGATATGCTGTTGAGGATGTCCAGGGCCCGGTCGACGTTTATCGCCAGGGTGTGGATGTCTTCCCGGTCGATGGGTGTGATGAACGTCTTGTTGAGTTCCTCTATGATGGTGCGCTCGACCTTGTCCCCGTTGGACTCGCAGTCCTTGATGACAAGGAGCTCCTTTTTAATCGCGTCTTCCGACATCGTCTCGATTGTTCCCACGAGTTCCTTGAACGTGAAGCACCCTTTTTCAAGATATCCCACCTGCTGTTCCATGTAGGTGTAGAACTTGGTTTCTCGCGGCAACAAAAGATCGAGGATGTTGAAGCCCATGCGGGGATATCCTTTCCTCAAACAAGGTTTTAAAGGAGGGAAGAAAAACCAAGTAAAATACTTATTGATAATTCGCAAAATTTAAAGAAAATGGGCGTTCCCCGTGCGAAGGCGCGGGCCGACCTCCTTCCGGGCTCGGCCATCGGCCTCGTTGCCGAACCGCCACAAGGGCGAAACACGCCGCCGAGAACCGCGCGGCGGGTCTGGGCCGGGGAAGATACCTCTCCCCCGGCGTTTTTTTATTTCGCTTTTGTTCCCAGTTCTTTCAGCAGCCTTTGAACTTGTCCCATCGCTTCCCCGTATCCGACCCAATTCTTTTTTGTCAGTTCATCCTGCGCCCTCTCGAACTGCCGGTTCGCCTCGTACACGAGTCTCTTTACCGAGGCGGATTCCGGCTCCTGCGCCGCGACAGGCGCCTGGGGCGATTCCACGTGCTGCTCCTGGGGCGTTGTTCCGAAAATGGCCGACAGGGAACGCTCCAGCGTCGGTTCCATGGCGATGCTGTTGCCGAACGAGACAATCACCCGCTTGAGCTCCGGTACGCCCCCGCCGTTCTCGGCCGCGAGGTACAGCGGCTGGACATACAGCAGGGATTGCTCCACGGGAATCACGAGCAAGCTGCCCCAGATGACCCGCGAGCCGCCCTGGTTCCACAACGTTATCTGCTTGGATATCTCGGGGTCCTGGTTGATACGCGACTCTATCTGCTGGGGGCCGTAGACGAGCTGCTGCTTTGGGAAATCGAACACCAGCAGCTTACCGTAGTTGGGCTCGTCGCACCGCGCGGCGAGCCAGGCGATCATATTCTCTTTCTTGGCGGGCGAGAACGGTACCATGAGGATGAACTCTTCCTGTTTCCCCACTTCGGCGAGCTTCATGATGGTGAAATAGGGCGCCATGGGCTCGGTCTGCCCTTCCGAAAAGCTCTCCGGGATACGCCAGAGATCTTCCTTGTTGTAAAAGACCTGCGGATCGGTCATGTGGTACAGGGCGTAGACCCGCGCCTGAATTCCGAAATACGACTGCGGGTACCGGATGTGGCGCCGGAGATCCGCCGGCATTTCGGCAAGCGGCCTGAACACACCGGGGAAAATATTTTCATACGCGCGTATGATGGGGTCTTGGGGGTCCGAAACGTAATAGTTCACCGTCCCGTTGTACGCGTCGATTGTCACCTTCACCGAGTTGCGGATATAATTGCCCAGACCGGCGACATGGGCCGAATAGGGATAACGGGAGGTCGTGGTATAGGCGTCGATGAACCAGACGAGCCTGCCGTCGCCCGCGATGACCATATAGGGATCGCCGTCGTAGTCCAGAAACGGCATCGCCTTTTTCACGCGTTCGCCTATCCTGCGGTAATACAATATCCTGCTCTGCGGGGAGATGTCGGTGGAAAGAAAAATCTTTATTTCCTGGAACCGCGTGACGAACAGGAGCTTCTTGAGGAACCCGCCCATGGTCACTCCGCCGCTTCCCGCGTATTGGGTGTAGACGTTCTGGTCGCCGGAGGGATAATCGAACTCCTTGGAACGGGTGTTGACGATTGCATACCCGGCGTCGGATTCGCCGTAGTAAATCTCCGGGCGTTTCACCGTCACGTCGGCGCTGGAGGCGGGCGGAATGTTTTGTATGAAGAACTCGGGGAGGCCCTCGGACGTCACGTTATTCACCGGCCCCAGGCACAGGCCGTAGCCGTGGGTGTACGACAGGTGCTCGTTGATCCAGATGCGGCTCGGCAGGCTCGACGGCACGAGTTCGCGCGAGGCGAGCATCACCTGCCGGTATTTGCCGTTTATCATGTAGCGGTCGTTGTCGACGTCGAGGAACTTGTAATAGGTGCGTATCTCCTGGAGTTGCGCGAAGGTGGTGAGCAGCGGCGCGTTGTCCCAGAGCCGGATGTTCTTGACGGTGAGGTCGTTCTTCCGGATCGCCTCGGCGGGGAGGCTGTCGGTGGGGAAAAAGTGCCTTTGTTCTATTTCGTCGAGATTGTACGCGGCGCGCGTGTTCGCGATGCTCCATTTGATGTACGGCGTCTCCTTGGAGACCTCGTTGGGCGCGACCACGAACTTCTGTACCAAGGCACTCGCCCCCCGCCCCAGCAGGTTGAGGAGGAACACGAGCACGATGCCCGCGACGACGAACCTGAGCGTTTTGGTCCAGATGTTTATCCAGACCAAAAGCGCGGCCGCGAGGCATATGTAACGCATAATCCTGAGGAATGGAAGGTAGTAGTGGATGTCGGCGTATCCGGCGCCGTTCACGATGTGGCCTCCGCCGGTCACCATGTCGTACATACGGAACTGGAAATAGACGTACAGCGACGCCACGGCCAGCCCCGTGAGAATCAGAACGTGCGCCTTGGCGGCACCGGCGGCGGAAATCCACCTGCCCGTGAAGGTTATGTTCTGCCTGAGGAAATACACCGCGAAGCTGCCGACGAGGGAAAACACGACGACGGCGAGCGCGCCGTTGTATACCAGCCGGTAAAACGGCAGCTTGAACACATAAAAACTGATGTCCTTCCCCAGGAGCGGATCGGCCGTTCCGAACGCCACCGCGCCCCTGAACTTAAGAAACAAATCCCAGTACTGGCTGGCGGCGCTACCGATGAAAACGGCGGCGACCACGGCCGCCGCGGGAAGTATGTACTTTACAAAAGGCATGACGCCGTAGGCCTCCACGTAGGCCAATAGCGGCGACCGCCGGCCGTGCGACAGCGGCTTGGACAGGGCCTGCGCCAGGAGCAGGTTGCCGTAAATGACCACCAGCGCGACAAGACCCGCGCAGACCGACACGCCCGCCTGCGCCGTAAGCATGGTTAAGAACACTTTCGACATGCGCAATTCGCGGAACCAGAAGTAATCGGTGACGAGCGCGGCAATCTGGCCGGCGGACACGATCGCGACGACCGCGATGAGCGCGACGACAAGCCAGCCGACGTGCTTCGGTTTGAGCGTGGACGACATGGAGACTCCTTTGTTTATAAGCAACGGGAAAAGATTCACCGCACAGGCGCAACGATCGCAAAGAATAATTACCAAAGACAAAAACGGACAGATAACGTCACGTGGAGAGCTCTTAGGAAATTAATGCCGTCCGCCGGGCAGGTGAAGGCTTTACTTCCCATTCTCCCACAGCGCCGTGCTTTTCACGAACGCGCACAGCACCACGGCCGCGAGTTCGGTGCGGAGCCTGTTTCCGGAAAGTGAAACGAACGACGCGCGGCCCGAGGCCAGTGCCGTTCTTTCTTTCTGGGAAAGACCGCCGGGCGGGCCCACGAAACACGACACGAACGACGCCCCCCGCACGACGCCCGCAAGCGACGGCGGCGGCGCGCCGTTTTCGTCCGCCGCGACCACGGGGCACCCCTCGGCCGCGCACAGCGCCTCGGAAAACGGAACCGGTGCCGAAAGTTTCGGCAGCCACGCGCTTTGGGCCTGCTTGATTCCCGCGATCATCTTGTTGTTAAAACGGGGCGCGTGTTTGTCCCAGTTGCGCCACCAGGGCGTCTGTGAATGTTCGCAGACGAGCGGGACAACGGCCGACGCCCCGAGCGCCGCAAGGTCCCGTACGAGCCCGCCGAACTCATCCTTGTCGCACAGCCCCACGCAAATCCGCGCCTCCGGCGCGGTCTTTTCCACCGTCAGCGACTTCACGACCCTGAGCCGGACGCCGTCCTCCGTCCGGTCGGCGGTGCGACATTCGTAGACGCGCCCTTTTCCGTCGGTGACACGAAGGGTTTCGTCCGCCGGGGCGCGCAGCACCGAAAACGCGTGGCGGCTTTCTTCCTTGTCGAGGAATACTTCGCCGTTTTCCACGCGGGACGAGTAGAAGAGAAAATGGGACGAATCCGTGGATGGTGCCCTGTTTTAAGAGTTGACGCGTATACGCGTTGACGTTTTGGGTTATTCTCCGACGGCAATCGCCTCAACCGGGCAGTTTGTCGCCGCGTCCCGGCATTTGTCCTTGATCTCCGCGGGAACGCGGTCGACCACGGTCTTTGCGACGTTCGATTCGTCATCCATGACAAAGACCTCGGGACAGGTGTCGACGCACAGGCCGCACCCGATGCATAAATCTTTTTTTACGGTAGCCGTCATGCAAACCTCCCTGACGCCGTTTCCGGTAAAATAGGTTTCGTACCGCGCCGCGTGTCGCACTGTTCAAGCGCCGGTGCGTATATGCTCGGACGCGCTTGGAAGCCTGTCAGCCAAGAATCGCCGCAAGGTCCTGCGCCGGAGCCGTGATGGGCTTGATTTCGAAAAGCCGGACGAGCAGCGACAGCACGCCGGGCGACACGAAGGCCGGAAGCGACGGCCCGAGCCGTATCCCCTTGACGCCGAGCGACAACAGCGACAGGAGCACGGCCACGGCCTTCTGCTCGTACCACGACAGCACGAACGACAGCGGCAGCTCGTTTACCGTGCAGTCGAACGCCCGCGCCAGCGCCTGCGCCACTATCACCGCGGAGTAGGCGTCGTTGCATTGCCCTGCGTCAAGCAGGCGCGGAATTCCCTCGATGTGGCCAAAATCGAGCGTGTTGAACCTGAACTTGCCGCAGGCGAGCGTAATGATCACGCAGTCCTTGGGCACCGCCGCCGCGAATTCGGTGTAGTAGTTTCGGCCCGGCTTCGCGCCGTCGCACCCGCCGATGACGAAGAAACGCCGGATTGCGCCCCGCTTCACGGCATCAACCACCTTGGGGGCAATGGAAAGCACGGCATTTCTCGCGAAGCCCGTGGGCATCACCGGACCCGACGTGTCCTCGGGAAATCCGCCGAGACCCTTCGCCTTGCGTATGACCGCCGAAAAATCCCGGTTTTCCACGTGCGCGACGCCGGGCCAGCCCACCAGGTTGCACGTGAACACCCTGTCCTTGTAGCTGTCGCGCGGCTTTTGAATGCAGTTGGTGGTGAACAGAAACGCCGCCGGCACGTTGTCGAACTCCTTCTGCTGGTTCTGCCACGCCGTGCCGAAATGGCCCGCGAGATGTTTGTATTTTCGCAGGCCGGGGTAGCCGTGCGCGGGAAGCATCTCGCCGTGCGTGTACACGTTGACGCCCGTTCCTTCGGTCTGTTTGAGGAGTTCTTCGAGATCGAGGAGGTCATGCCCGCTTATCACGATTGCCGGGCCCTTTTTTCGGCCCGTGGAGACCTGCGCGGGAGCCGGATGGCCGAAGCGCGAAGTGTGGCCTTCGTCAAGCAGCTGCATGGCCCGGATGTTCACCGTCCCGCATTCGAGGACGAGCCCCGCAACGCCGTCCGTCGTCTGGCCAGCGCCGCCGAGCGCGGCAAGCGCCTTGTGGATGAATGCGAACACCGCGTCGTCCTGTTTTCCCAGGATGAGCGCGTGCTCGGCGTAGGCCGCGACGCCCTTGAGGCCGTACAGCAGGAGGTGATCCAGGGAGCGCACGTCCCCGTCGGCGCTGAAATTGAGGATGGAAAGCTCCGGCGCCCGCGCCAGACGGTCGGCCGGGGTCTTTCCCGGGGAGAAATGCACCGCGTCCGGCGCGTCGCCGCGTTTCTCCGGGGGGACGAGGGCCAGCAGTTTTTCCCGCACCATTTCCCCCTCGGCAATCCATTTCATGAGAAAGGCCGGGTCGAAATCGACGTTCGTTATCGTGGAAAACAGCGCCTCCACCGTATAACGGTTCACCTCCGCGTCCACGATTCCCATGCCGCGCGCGGCGTGCGCCAGCCACCCTATGCCCCTGAGCTGGTGCACCATCACGTCCTGGAGTCCGGCGACGTCTTCATTCTTGCCGCACACCCCGGAAACGGTACAGCCTTTTCCGCCCGCCGTCTGCTCGCACTGGTAACAGAACATGCTCATAGTAACCCCTGCTCTCCATTTTGATTGTTGAAAAAAACACTCTTCTTGATAAGCAATCGGCCGAATACGGCAATCGACTTCTGCCCGAGCGTTAGGTGGACTGGAGGGCGCGCCGGAGCCCGGAAGGAGACCGACCCTTTTGCAAGCGGCATGCGCATGACGCTTGCAAAAGGGGAACACCCTGATTTACTGATTTGTTTTCTCCTTTTCCATGTCCGCCCTGCATTTCTCGGCGCTCTTGCACCAAGCAAAACACGACTGAAAGCTGTTCCCGCTTTCCCAACCGCATCCGTTGCACCCGACAAAAACATCCGTCGAAAACACCTCCACCTCCCCGCCGCACACGGGACATTTTCTCGTTTCAAGGGTCGGCGTCCTCGTTCCATCGGAACCGGGGCAGCGCGCGGCCACGCTACACCCACTCTTCGCTTTGTTTTTTTCCGTCGATCCCGATAACGACGCTTTTCACCGGTATCTTCCGTTTTGCCCTCCCGGTTGCCTGTTGCGCCAACGCAAGCAGCCCGCGGCAGCAGGGCACCACCATGGTGAGCACGGTAAGCGTGTTTATCTTCGCGTCGTCCACAAGCGACGCGATTTTCTCCGCGTATTCCTCCTGGCCTTCGTCGAGCTTGGGGCAGGCTATGGCAAGCGCCTTGCCCGTGAGGAAATCCCCGTGGAAATCCCCGTACGCGTAGCCGACGCAGTCCGCGGCAAGCACCACGTCGGCGCCCCGGTACGAAGGCGAATTCGGCGACATGAGGTGGAGCTGCACCGGCCAGTGCGTAAGCGCCGACTCGCGGGCGGGAGTGTCGTTTTTCATACCGGTTTCGGCGGCCTGCCGCTTTATGGTGCGGAACGCGCCGCCGGGACACTCGCCGTGGCGCTCCTCGTGTTTGGCCGGCGGCGGCGGAACGGGAATGTTCCGCGATTTCAGGAAATCAAGCGCCTGGTCGTGGAATTCCGTCTGGTTGTGCGACGCCAGGTGCTCAAGGTGGGCTGCGATCACGTTCTCTCCCTGCTTCACGATGTTCTCCATAACCAGCTTTTCGTCGTACGGCCTCGCATCCCGCTCCTCGAAGGAAATGGCCCCTTCCGGGCAATGGCCGATGCACGCGCCGAGCCCGTCGCAGAACAGGTCGCTTACGAGGCGGGCCTTTCCGTCTATTACCTGGATGGCGCCCTCGGGACAGTTGGGGATGCATGCCCCGCAGCCCGTACACTTTCCGGCATCGATGGTGATGAGAGTACGTTTCATGAACCCCCTCCGGGCTGAATGATTGTTCCGTTCGTCCGCCTGTAAATATGGCATGAAAGGGAGCCGTGCGCATTGATCTACGTCAAGAAGATGAAAAATTCTTTTGGGGGCTATCGCTGGCCCCCCAAAGCAGCCCCTGACGCGGTTACTGCTTTGAGAAAAGCTTGTACATCAGGCTGCTTGGCAACAGCAGGAACCAAGGCAGGTTCATTATATAGAGAACAATATACAAAACGAAGGCGGGTTTTGATTCTTTCATGCACGACGCAAAAAACGGCAGGTTGAACCTGAACAGCATATAACCGGGAATCGCGACGATAACGATGAAAATCAAACAGGAGGCAACGGAGTAATACGGGTCCATGGTTTCCAGAAATCTTGACGAAAAAACATAGTAGTCGATGGCGCCCGCGATGAGCAGCAGGATGACGGCGCACACATCGGCCGCCAGGCCCAGGAGCAGGAATTTCAGGCTGAGGCGTAAGAGCGTCCCGAGCCCGGCGGCGGGCAGTATCCCCAACAAGCGGGAACAAAGCAGGGCGACGGAATTCACCGAGAAGAGAGCAAGCACGGCCAAAATCGTAATCGGCGGATAGAATAGCGCGGCCCACAAGGGTAAAAAGGACATTGTCGGAATCCGTACAAAAAGAGGTGTTTCCCGCCGTCAGGTACCGTTAAAAATATCTGACGTGCCGCATGTCATGCGGGCTTTTCCGGCGCGGAGGCGGACGCGGCATTTTCGGCACGCCCGGCGATATCCCGCGGCGCAGCCAGGACAAACGCTCAGAATATTTTTCCGGAATGGAGCTGTTGCAAAAAGACCCCGACGGGGAGCACGTCAATGTCCTCAAAATGATACGGGCGTTGCCCCGTATAAACCCCTATCATCCACCGAGGAGTACCGTTTGAGCGACCGCATGGGGCCTTCCCAGCTTTTGTCCCATTTTTCGGCAAGCTTCGCTTCCCCGCATATGATATGGGCGGTTGATTGCGTCCGGCGCTTTTTCGTTTCGATGAGGAAATCTATCTCCGTGCACCCGTCCCAACATTGTAAAAATGCAGTGCAAATTTACAAGATTCCTGGAAAATTGCAGGCGGCGGGAGTAACGTGCTACTTCACGTACCTTACGAGCAGGCTGTCCAGCCTCCCGCTCAGCTTTTGGGCCCCGAGGTAATTGAGATGGTTGGGATCGAAGGCTTCGCTTGTCGCGTAGTCGTGGTCGCCGCCGTCGTTGGCGTCGTAGAAGTGGACGGACGCGTTGGCGGCGCAGAGGCTGTCGAGCCACAGGGCGATGCGACCGTAGGTCACTCGCGACGGCCCGTATCTTCCTATGGAAGCCGTATATTTGTACAGCGGGTTTTCCGGATAATGGACAATAACGAGCTGCACGCCGTGCGCCCTGCAGGTGTCGCCGAGCGCCGCTATGGAGCGCAGGTTGATCCGGACGAACGTGTCGGAAAGGGCATAGTCTCCCTTATCGATAAGAGTGTCGCCCCAGCCGCCCTCGTGCCTTTCCGCAGTATAGCCGGCCGAGTCAACGCCCGGCCAGGAGGGTGGGCCAAAGGCCGTTATTTTAGACGCCACGGGCCCGGGAATCCCGGCCCTCCAGAAATCGTTTTTCTGGTCGAACAGGAAACCCTGCGAATCATGCAGGCCGTCGAGGTAGGGATCGCTCCAGTAGTAGTTGCTGTTCAAAAAGCCGGGGTCGAGGTCGAGTACCACCGCCTTGAGCGGCGAATGCGGAAGGAAATAATCGAGCACAAGCACCTCGGACAAAAGCAGCTCGCCCATGAACGTCCCCATGTTTATCGCGGAGAAGGAGCGCATCGCCGAAGGGTCCACGCCGTAGTACGCGGGCGAGCTCCCCACCACGGCAACGTCGAGGGAGGCGTGCCGCTTCCAGAACAATTTGAGCTTCTGGGTGATGATGGTCTGCGAACCGTAGCTCGCCTCCATGGGCACGTCGTACTTGGCGAAATCGACGTACGGGTCGGGCAATTCCGAAACCTTTGAGGGGTCGATCCACACGTAGGGATCGCCGAGCCCTTTTCCCTGGGCCACCTTCAGGTAGGAGGAGTCCTTGAGCGAGATGAGGTACAACGCGCCCACCGACGCGGAATCCTGCCGCATCGCGACGGCCGACGCATAGTCCGGATGATTCGACCAGCGCACGCCGTCCCACTCCGAGAAGCCGGAAGGCACCTCGTACCAGTTCTGCACGTGGCCGGGGCATGCAACGCACGAATTGCACACGAATATGATGGAATGGAAACCGTATGCCCTGCCCACCACGGTGCTTGCCTTGAGCGGGTAGCCGAAGTCGAGGAACATGAGCCTGTCCGGCTGGGCCAGTCCCGGCGAGATGGACAGGTTGCACACCTGCCCGGTGTCGTCGCGGCCGGAATACGGCGGGAGGAAATACCTTATGCGGTTGTCGAGCGCGAGATCGTACAAATACGCGGCCGGGTATCCCGTCGCAACGTAGCGCCCGTTTTTCGATCTCCC
>JGI20214J51088_10001909_pt1 | contig 14096 bp, 11 predicted proteins | sample WetSurMetagenome_FD_51088 | JGI IMG/M metagenome (IMG submission 51088) | reverse complement strand
AATGACAAGGGCAATAACGCCCAGCACAATCCATCCAATGAGATTCTCAAACATTGTTATTCAGAATAATGATGATCGTCCAAAAAGATAAGATCATGGGACAAAAATCATGGAAAAAAGTGGTGGACGTTACTGGAGAACGAGCGAACCTACCACACGAAGCTTGCCGCCTTCGAGATAATGGAGCACTACCCGTGCGCCGGGGGGATATACTAATGCCTTTTCTAAAGTCAGTGTAATGGCTGGCATCCTCCAGTCGCCTTCGGTTGTAATTTTTTCCAGGCGCGAGGGAAGGAACTGCATCCAGTGGCCGGTATATATCACCATTCCTTCCTTTAACGGGGTTGGCCAGTACTTCACGATCTGAGCTTTTCCAGAAACAGTGGTCGCGCATTTTATCGACGGATCATTTGTCAGNACAAAGCCGCGATCAAGATCTTCTGGTTCTATATTTTTCAGGGCAAGACCGACCCTGTCTCCTTTGATAGCATTTTCGGCATCGTCATCGTGTTTCTGGATAGAACGAATCTGGGCGGTTTTTTCTGTAGGAAGAATCCTGACCGTATCATGCTTTTTTATTGCTCCCTGTGCCACGAAGCCGAGCACAACAACCCCCACACCCTTCACATTGAAATGCGCATCAACCGGTACAACCCCCTTCCCGACGATATCATGAGATTTCTGGTGGGCCGTCTGTTTTATCGAAATTTCGAGCATTTTCTCGCGGAGGCCTACAATATCTTCCTCGATCACGACATAATGCTCAAGTACCGTGCCCTTGATGAGCGGGGCGATCTGATCCGGTGAAATATAGTTCTTGAGAATAAGATACCCTGTAGCTTTACCTGCACACTGGAGCATCAGAACGCACTCGCCGAACGTAGCGTTGATCTCATCAACAACCAGAACTACACGATCGGCAATGGAAACAGTATAGAACAGTGAAGATAATTTTTCCGGATAACGTGTCGGCTCAATGAAGGTGACTGTGGCATCCCCTTTTTTCAGATTATAAAATGTAATATCGCTTGAGGTGCCTTTTTTCCCAAGATCTCTGGCATAGTCCGGGGGAGCGAGAACCGCTACAGTGAGGTTGGACATATATAATTGTAGGATGTTTTGAAATAAGAGAGTTTATACAAAAATGAGGTACATAATTCTTAACAGAATTGAATTTCCATGGAAGGGGATTATCCTTAAATTTGGTTGCTTTGATGTCCAGAAATGCAAAATAATCGGGTAATTAAAAATGCACTTTGATCTGACCGTGATAATTCCCACTTTTAATGAAGCAGAGAACATTGAAAGAATGGTGGTCAGGATTGATACAATTTGCAAAGCACACGACATCACAGAAGAAATTCTTGTTGTTGACGATAACTCGAGTGATAACACTATTGCTATTATAAAAAGACTGATGGTTAATAATCCGTTTCTCCACCTTATCATCCGGACACAAAATCCGGGGTTGTCACCATCACTTTATGATGGAATCGTCAACGCAAAAGCCGATCTGGTCCAGTGTATTGACTGTGATTTTTCGCATCCCCCCGAAAAAATTCCGGTTTTTTACAACCTTCTCAAAACGGAGGGTTATGATATGGTAATCGGGAGCCGTTATGTTAAGGGAGGAGAAGTAGTCAACTGGCCTATAATACGAAGGGTTCTTTCATCCGGTGCGGCACTTTTCAGTCGGCTTCTGATCCCACATATTAAAGATTCGGGAAGTGGATTTTTTGCGATAAACCGACTTATTCTTACCGGAACGATCCTTTCGCCCCGCGGTTTCCGAATGGGATTTGAAATCCTTGGGAAATCTCATTGGTCAAGGGTACAGGAAATCCCCATTGTCTTCAAGGACAGGGAGTTTGGAAAAAGCAAGTTGAAGGGAAGGATTATCTGCGATTTCCTCATCCAGTGTGGCTCGATATTCCACTACAATTTCATCGCGAAGAAGAGTACCAATGTCCTCCGGGCATGGAACCTGTTCCTCCATGGATAAATCGCCAGACAAAGCAGATACTAAAACGAAGGATAGCGTCTGATGAAAAGGAGTAAGGTTATCAGTATCATTCAAAGTCTTGTCGCCATTGCAATACTGATAATTCTTTTCAGCATCATCGATTTCCAGCTTTTTCTTTCACTTCTGGCAAACCTTGATATTCAATTTATTTTTCTCGCAGGTTTATGCTATCTGGTAAATAACCTGCTGATGGCATACCGGATAAAAAGAATTCTTTTCACTCAAACAGAGAATTTGCGATTCAAATTAGTTTTTTTCTCTCATATGGCAGGGATGCTTCTTTCGGACTTTACGCCAGCCCGGAGCGGCTATCTCTATACCGCAGTTGCATTAAATAAACGAGATGTCCCTCTGGAGAAAGGAATCAGTACCATTACCAGTACGTATCTTTATGATCTCACGTTAAAAATGATAATCGCCCTCCTTGGTGCATATTTCCTCTATTCCTATGTATTTGCCGAACGCATCAGTTATGCACTCATAATAACGTTCCTCCTTATTCTCGGAGTGATAATTGGCTATTTAATGATCATGTATCCCTTTGAGGGAATTAGAACTCTTTTCCTGAAGCGGGAAATTCTTAAAAAAATACTGATTTTTGGAGAGCGGAGCCGCGAAATTCAGAAATATGCTCCCTTTATTTTATCGATATCATTGATTGGCTGGATCCTGAGGGGACTTCAATGGTACATGATTGTACTATCGATGCACCAGGTTTTTCTCACCCCGGTTGATGCCCTCTTCATGAATCCGTTACTTACGCTGGTTTCCCTTATTCCGCTAACACCTGCCGGATGGGGAATTCAGGAAGCTGGAATTGTTTTTGTATTTACCGCCATGGGCGTCAGTGCAACAATTGCGACATCATTTGCACTGATAAACAGATTTGTTGAAGTGGGGATCGACAGCATCGGCATTAAAGAGTTCTTTACAAGACCTCTCAAGGAGGAAAACCTTTTTACATTTTATAATACCCTGCCAGGGGATATAGACGAAAAGGCCTTTAATTCCGATATGCTGGTACAGCGATATTTCCAGAGAAGAAAAACCGAAGTTATTAAAGATTCACTGGTAACGGAGATACATGATGTGATCATTGATATCGGTTGCGGAAGTGGGGTTCAGCTAAAAGAGATTGGAAAAAATGGGTATTCCCTGGCAATAGGAATAGATGTGAACCTGAATGCACTTCGGTATGCAAAGGGAAGATCCCTTCCCAATACTGAATTTATTCTTGCTGATGCGCAATATCTTCCTATCAGATCATCGACTGCAAATAAAATTATCTGCGCAGAAATAATAGAACACGTCAAGGGCCCTCAGCTCCTGATTAATGAAATTTCCCGAGTCTTAAAGCATAGGGGTGCGGTTATCATCACCACACCTAATGATAGATCTGTCTGGGGGATCTATGAATTCCTCTGGGATGCTTTTGGCAGAGGCAGGAACTATGGAGAAACCCATTTAAGATTCTTTTCTGAGTCAGATCTCCGAAATAATTTTTCCGGGTTTGGAGAGTGCAGAACTCAATCCCTCTTTTTTATATCCCCGCTATTTGCACTTTTTAATAGGGAGTCCCTGTTGAAGATGGGAATTAAAATGGACCGTTTATTTGAGCGATTTGGTTTGGGAGTTTCAATCCTTTTATACGCCAGAAAATAGAGACCGGCGTCAATGTATTCATCACCTTCAACGTGAGGTAAGAAGGTAAATCCCTGTTCGTTCTGTGTCGAGTCGGGCTTTTTCTGACAGCCATCTAAGAGCATCGCCTTCCGGATTCATAGCTGAAATATCACCGGTTACAATATAGAAAATGCTGTTATTACCTTTCATCAGGTATATTTTTTCAAGGTCAGTTTCGTTGTTTGCACCATATTCAAACGTATTATCACTACTATTGGAATAGTAGTAATTGAACGGTACGGCCATATAGCTTGGAGCCAGTACCACGATATCACCATCCTGGGTTTCCGACTGAACAATTCCGGCGAATCCACGCCAATCTTCTTTTGTATAATTGGAGTAATACTCAGCGAGAAGGGGCGCGTTAATAACACCGATAAGGATAACAACGAGATATAAAAGATTCCTGTTCGGAATATACCTGAATATAAGGGGAAAGCACATTGCAATAAGGGTGAAGTAGACAGGAAGAAGATAGATAAGGTATCTTGGGTTCATCGTCATCTTTGACGAGATCAACACACTGATAACTATTGGGAGAATCATGAACAGTGCACAAAAAAGACACTTATTTCTGTCTTTGGTATACAGATAAACAATACCCCCGGTCATCAGAATAAGGTAGATTGCAGTTATAATCCCATTTAGTGAGGAATATCCTCCCGAAAATCGCAAGAGCGTTTCCTGGATCAGAATTGGCCCAAGCACTCCATAGGTGGGAGGAGTCCCGGTAAGTCTGAAGAAACGTTCGCCTACGATAAAGAGGAGAGGAAGAGTAAGTAGTACTGTTAAACAAAATGCAATCAGAAGATTTTTTGCGCTAGATATGTTCTTTTTCAGACGACCCCCAATCGTAATTACCGCATGAAGGTAAATGATCCCCAATCCTACAAAAACATAATAATGTGTCCAGAACGCGATCGCTGAAATAACCCCGAATAGAACCCAATAGGCGATATTGTTGGTTCGGAGGGCTATTAAGTAAAAAAGAATTACCAAAGAGAAAACAAAGAGAACCAATGAATATGAGTAGGCTTCCTGCGAGTAGTAGATGCCAAAATATGAGAAGGTGAGGAGCGCAGCACTGATAATGCCCACGTTTTTGTCGAGGAATTCTTTACCTATCAGATAAAAAACCGGAATAGTGAGAATTCCAAGCAGCGCTGGAGCGGCACGGAGAACGAATTCATTCTGCCCGAAAAAAAGCATAATATGCTCTATCCAGTGAAATAACGGTGGGTGGAAATCCACGGAACGGCTGATGTCCCAGATCTCAAAAAAACCGGGTTTCGACCAATTAAAAGTTGTCGCTTCATCCAGCCAGAGTGAATTAAAACCAAGGTTATAAAAACGCAGAATAAAACCGACGAAAATTAAAGTGACCAGGGTTTGGGTATATCGGCTATGAATTATCACTGCCTTAATATTTTCGAAGGTAAGATCGTGAAACGATCGAAAAGGAGTTTGAAAATCACTATCAAGATCTGCACGTTGATCCGGCCCAATTTTTTTTTCATTTTCCCGGTGATCGCGTTTCTTGGCCATTGCAATCACGTACTATTTCGTAAATATCGTCATATAGTTTGCTTATCATCAGATGCGGTTTTTTAGATGTTTGTTTGACATTAAAATCTAACGTTGATTCCGGCCACTCTGCTTTTAGTAAACACAACTATGAATCACATTTCATAATTAAGGGGGATTTCATTACATCGAGAAGAGCATCAATATCAGTGACCACAGTTGCCGATTCTTCGAGCATGAGATTAACTTTTTCATAGCTGCCGGCCCTTCGAAAATCCGTTCTCAGCCCTATTACCTTTTTCCCGCGTGCATATGCATATCCCATCTCCCATGCCGTCCCCGAATCTGCATCTGCACCATCAATAATGGCAACGATTGTATCGGCATTTTTAAGAGCCTTGAGATTTTCTGAAAAAATCCGGACCTGTTCTTTTTTGTTCCTTGCAGGAGAATTATCACCTGCTTCCTGGGGCAGATACACATCAAAAAAATTATTTCTTAGATACCTGGCAATCGATAAGTTATAGGCACGTTCCGCTTCTGAAAAAAGAGGGGCTGCCAGATACACGCGGTATTGTCCGAATGTCTTCACATCCATGGCTTTGATTTCCGGAAACCGTGCGATAAATACACCTCTTCCTGTGCGTTTTGGCGGTTGTTGATCCTCACTCCCGTAATAAGTACTGGTTACTCCGCAGGTAGGGGAAGAGTTGACACCAAGGATACAAAAAGGTGGTCCCCGTTCATCTATGCTATTCTGCACCTGTAATTCAAGATTTTCCATCAGCTTGGCGAATGCCAACGTGTTCAGTCTTTCAAGAAAATTACCGGGTTTTCTGTCAGGACCAAGGTATAAAGTTTCCGGACACGGCATAGGTACCATTTCAATATCGAATTGTGAACACCGTGCTATTGCCAGTTTGAAGAGCCTGAGATCCGAAAGTTTCGTGATACCCTTTGCACGTAACGCTGGATTAAGAATACAGGGGCTGCAGAGAACGTACATTGATACATGGTGTGCACGCACAGATGATCAATGATGCCGCTGCAGCTGTTTGCATACCGGGATAATAGCTGCGATCCAAGGAAGTGTACGGTAAAAAAACTTGAAAAATCCGGTTTTTTAAAAATATTTAATAAAATTTCCCAGATACCACGAAATACATTACTCCTTGATCCAACTGCTGAGCAGGCACTCTCTCCTGCAGATAAGTACGCAAAATCAATAACAGTACTGGATTGTTCATGGGTAGTCTTGGACACCGGGAAAGTACGTTCATGGCGAATCCGCCGGGCACTTCCTTTTCTGGTTGCAGCAAATCCGGTTAATTTTGGTAAACCCTGCGTGCTGTCATCCGTTGAAGCGCTTGCGGCTGCACTCTACATTCTTGGGGAAAAGGATCGGGCACATGAAATTCTTTTAAAAATCAGCTGGGGTATTCGCTTTTTGGAAGTAAACAAAGAGCCCCTTGATCTCTACTCATGTGCAAAAGACAGTAGTGAAATAATAAAAATTCAGGAATTATTTATTTAACGGATCTTTTCTTTTTTAAAAAAATCTGGTGAATAATAGTTAAAAAATGCTGACAAATTCATTTCCTATCTGATGAAATTAAAAATTAAGAGGCTAAAATATTATAGATAACAGGTAATATTGATTCAGCAGAGAAATGCAGAGGGTACGTGGAAATAAGGAGTTATCATCACCTTGACCGATATTGAAGAGATTTCTATTTTGTGCGTTGACGATGAACCCTTTGTATTGGAAATTTTAGAGAGTTTTTTTGAACACGAACCCGGATTTTCAGTGAGAACAAGTTCAACTGCAACAGATGCACTGGAGCTTTTAACAACCAGGCGTTTCGATGCCGTCATTGCAGATTTCGGCCTTCCTGACATGGATGGTATTAAATTACTCGTGGAAACCCGGGCAAGTGGGTTTTTCGGACTTTTTATTATCATTACCGGTAAGCATCGGGCGCATGTAGCAATCGATGCGTTAAATAATGGTGCAGATTATTATGTGCAAAAAGGGGGAGGAATTGTTAATGATATTGAGACTCTTGTCGCATTCATCAGAGAGGGGGTAAGGAAAATCCGTGCAGACCATGAATTACGGGAGCGCGAAAAATTTTATCATTCAATTATCGAAAACAGTATTGATCTCCTTTGCCGTTTTCTTCCGGGGGGGGAGATTCGTTTTGTTAATGATTCATATGCAGACTTAACAGGATTCGGAAAGGAAGAGGCAGCCGGCAGCAATTTTATTTCACAACTTCCCGAAGAAGAGCGTGAAAAAATTGTGGAACAATTGCACAACTTGTCACCTTTAAATCCGGGTATACTCATCGAACATACAATAAAAAAACGTGACGGAACATTCTTTTCGGCCCAGTGGAATTACCGTGCAATTTTCAACGCAGATGGAGACGTTATTGAGTATCAGACTGCGGGAAGGGTAGGTCCCTCACTGGTTCGGATTCATGACACCGCCCCTTCAAAAGGTATGAAAGATGCAGTTTCCACCATGCAGACAACCAGCATTGATACTGAATCTGAAGATGAGTGGAAAATTTTTGCAAAAACCATTGATACACTTGAGAACCCGGTATTTGCTATTGATAAAACAGGCGTCGTTATTATTTGGAATAAATCCATGGAACAGTTGACAGGTGTTCCATCAAAAGAGATGATTGGTAAAGGAAATCGCGAGTATGCGATACCATTTTTCGGTGAACCAAAGCCGATGCTGGTTGATTATATCGTAATATCGACCGATAAACGACAATCCGGAAAATTTCCCGGAATAAAACGAGTGGGAAATACTTTTATCGGTGAAATGGAAAAAGTCAAAATTCGTGAAAAATCAATGTTCCTGTGGGGAAAAGGAACTGCGGTATACGACGGAAAGGGAGGATTGTTTGCAGCGATAGAGACTATTACGGTTGTTGAACAACAGCAGGCGTCTCAACAGCACGGAGAATCAGAAAATGAGACATATATTGGCGGGATATCCAGTCCTACGCTCAAAGTTGCCGGAGGCAGCGCGAGCGGGTCGATCGCTGGTCTCATCCCATCGCCCCCAAGGGGGTATGGCATCTACGTGACAAACCGGAGGTTGTTTGTTATACAGAATCCTGATTTTGATCTCTCAAAGCCCAAGGGAATGCAGTATGGGCCCTATGTGCTGGATGACCTTTTTGGCACCAGAGCAACAATAGATAACCGCCCAAAGACTATCGAAACCATTGAAAAATTGTTGGTCTACGAGATTGAAAAACAAGACCTGGCAACAATAGAATTAATGAATCCAATTCTGCTTCCTGGTTTCCTGACACTTTATAATAAGACAGGGGAGTCGTTCAGGATGTTTATTGATCATAAAACAGCATTTTTACAAGTTGAACAATTGATAAAATCATTCTATCCGGAAATTTTACGGTTGGAATAAATTCGAACTACCAGATTTCCCCGTCTTTTTCCCACGGGAAAATCTTATATGAGGTTTTATCATCCCTTTGAAGATATATGGAATATATCCACCAGTAATGGTTTTTATAAAAAAATCATTTTACCTTCTTTTCCGATCTGGACTTTTAAAAAATAGAAGTAAAGGAAGTCGCCGATTTCATCCCAATAACTTTTTTGTATACTACCACCATGTACGATTGTATGATCAAGGTTGCCATCAATGGTTACGGCACAATCGGTAAACGTGTTGCTGATGCAGTCGCCGCCCAGAAGGATATGAAAGTGGTCGGGGTATCAAAGACCCGGCCAAATGCCGAAGCATTTGTAGCAAAACAGCGAGGTTATCCCCTCTATATTGCGGATCTGTCAAAAAAAGCCGCTTTTGAAAAAGCGGGGCTTTCTGTAGCCGGATCTGTTGAGGATATGTGCAAAGCTGCCGATGTTATTGTGGATGCAACACCAAGTGATGTAGGGGCAACGAATAAACAGCTCTATGAGAGACTCGGGAAAAAAGCACTCTGGCAGGGAGGAGAAGAGCATGAGATTGCCGGGTTTTCTTTTAATTCCTCATGCAACTACAAGGATGCAATCGGACGACAGTTTGTCAGAGTGGTTTCATGTAATACAACCGGCCTCTGCCGCATCATACATGAGATAGATAAAGAATATGGTGTTTCTCATGTCCATGCAATTATGGTACGGCGTGGATCTGATCCCGGAGAAATTAAAAAAGGACCGATAGACGCTGTTGTCCTCGATCCCGTGACTGTGCCGAGTCACCATGGCCCGGATGTCCTGACAGTACTTCCTCATATCTCAATCACCACTATGGCGATGATCGTTCCAACTACCATGATGCATATGCATGCGATCCAGATCACTACCAAAAAAACAGTCAATCGTGAAAGGGTGATCGATCTTATTAAAAATCATCCCCGACTGGGACTCGTCAAAAAGACACTGGGAATAAAAAGTACCGCCGAACTCAAAGAATTTGCAATGGATATTGGAAGACAACGCTCTGATCTGTGGGAAAACTGTATCTTTGAAGAATCAATCTATGCGAATAAAAACGAGCTCTGCTTTTTCCAGGCAATCCACCAGGAAGCAGATGTAGTTGTCGAAAATATTGATGCAATCCGGGCAATGGTGGGACTTGAGAAAGATGCGTTAAGATCAATAATGACTACCAACGGTGCTCTCGGACTAAACCTCATTCAGAATAACCATTAACACCCATCAATACCCATTATTTTTAATGGATACCTACGAGCGGGTAACCCGAAATACTGTTGAGGTTGTCACAGAAGACGACCTCCGTACAGTTCTCGCCCAACCGCAAAAAAAAGTCTATGCAGGATACGAACCCAGTGGTGAGATCCATCTCGGTCATCTTGTAACCATAAACAAACTTGTTGATCTTCAGACCGCTGGTTTTGAGGTCACGATCCTCCTCGCCGATCTCCATGCGTTCCTTAACCGTAAAGGGAGCATGGAAAAAGTCCTGGAACTTGCAGAATATAATCGCCGCTGTTTTGATGGCCTTGGTTTAAAGAATGTGAACTATGTGCTGGGATCTGATCTCCAGCTTAATCGTGATTATGAATTACTCGTGCTCCAGCTCTCACAGCAGATTACCTTAAATCGTGCAACACGAAGCATGGATGAAGTTGGAAGGCAGATGGATCACCCAACGGTTTCACAGATGGTTTATCCGATTATGCAGATGGCCGATATTGCTATGCTCGGGGTGGATGCAGCTGTCGGAGGTATCGATCAGCGGAAGATCCATATGCTCGCACGAGAGCATCTGATCAATTTCGGATACAAGGCACCGGTATGCATCCATACGCCGATCCTTAATGGTCTTGACGGAAAAAAGATGTCATCTTCTCAGGGCAATTACATATCAGTTGCAGATACAGAAGAAGGAATTCGAAAAAAATGCCAAAAGGCATTTTGTCCTCCTGAAATTCAGGATAATCCGGTCCTCCAGATATTCCAGTTTCATATATTTCCCCGCCTTTCAGAGGTTACTTTGAGAAGGCCGGAAAAATTCGGCGGGGATCGTACATTTACGAGCTACCTGGATCTTGAGTATTCCTACAGCAAAGGGGAAGTTCACCCGCTCGATCTCAAGAAATCCTGTGGTGAGGCCCTTGTTGAGATACTGGAGCCTGTACGGGAATATATATGCTAAATGTAAAAATATCCTGATAATTACCTGGGGGTTAACTATGACTTTCGAGAAGCGGATGGATCATTTTGATAAGAGACTCGAAGAGATGGGTGTCCGTTTCAAAGATGCTGATCAATTCAAGGTTTCTGACAATGTTTTTGATGACGTCACACTCCTTGCGCTCTATAAGCTTGTCCATAAAAAGTGGCTCTCGGTGATTGGTGGATCCATAAGCACCGGTAAAGAAGCAAATGTATTTTATGGAGAGCGAGATGGAATCGGAATTGCTATCAAGATCTACCGGATCCGCACGGCAAATTTTACCACCATGAGTTCCTATATAATTGGCGACCGCAGATTTTCCCGTGTGAAAAAATCCCGAAAAGAACTGGTCTTTGCCTGGACAAGAAAGGAATTCTCCAATCTTGCACGTGCCTTGGAGTCGGGTATACCCGTTCCCCAGCCGATTGTCTGGGACCGGAATATCCTGATTATGTCGTTCTTAGGGGAAAATGAAATTCCTTACCCACATCTTAAAAACGCTGATATTGACGACCCTGCTGAAACGTATGCGATCATTATGAAGGATATCGATATTCTCTACAATAAAGCTGAACTCGTGCATGGTGACCTGAGCGAGTTCAATATATTGTACGGTGACCAACCATATCTTATTGATATGGGGCAATCGGTAACCCGTGATCACCCCCGGGCTTACCAGTTTCTGATGAGGGATATCCGGAATATCAACAGGTTTTTCAAAAATCGCTGTGATGTGCGCAATGATGCCGAAATTTTTAATTCTGTCACCGGGCTTGATACTGCAGAACCATGATAGCCGCAGCCCTTTATACTCGTGGAAAAGAAAAGGAGGCAAATTGTATATTCATATCAGAAATTCAGGTGAATGAAAAATGATGCAAGAAGTAAAAATGGCCGGAAGCAGAGTTGGCGTTCTCATCGGAAAGAATGGTGCAACAAAAAAAGAGCTTGAAGTTAAGACCCATACAGCAATTACCATCGATAGCAAAGAGGGTCTTGTTAAGGTTGAAAGCGCTGAGGAGCACACGGTGTCACTCCTGCGTGCTGTCGAAGTAATCAACGCCATTAACAGAGGGTTTTCTCCCGAACGTGCGTTTGAAATGATTGAAGATGAAGATCTGCTCCTCGACGTTATCGATCTCTCGGGAATGGCCGAAGGTCCAAGGCAGCTTGATCGGCTCAGAGGAAGGATAATAGGAAAAGATGGTCGTGCACGTGAGCAGATTGAGGATATGACAGATGTTGAAATCTCCGTCTTTGGAAAGACAATTGCCTTGATCGGATACCCAGAGCAGCTTAAAACCGCCCGTGCTGCGATTGATATGCTTATAGAGGGAGTGCCCCATGAAAATGTCTTTGCATTCCTGGATAAGAAAAAGAAAGAAGCAAAACAGGATATGATCAGTTATTATTACTAGCACCTGGAATGGCATTAAAATCCACCTCTTCAAATATTTACATTTGTCTGATTTCTGTAGGAAATGCATCGATTGTATGAACGGATTTTTAAGAATGAAATATCCATCAGCTTTGCCGGTATTTCAGGAATAATTCGAAAGGATTTATCATGCTAATCAGGGACCTTGCTATCCCAGCAAATCTAAAACAGAGGTACGCCCAATCAGGGATCTCGGAGCTTTACCCTCCTCAGGCCGATTGTGTTGAGAAAGGCATGTTGTCCGGGAAAAACCTACTCGTTGCCATTCCTACTGCCAGCGGAAAGACCCTTGTTGCCGAAATGGCAATGCACCATACCATTTCACACGGGGGAAAATGCCTGTATATCGTTCCTCTCAAAGCTCTTGCAAGTGAGAAATTTGAAGAATTTGGCAAAAAAGGAGTATCGGTAGGTATTGCGACCGGTGATTTTGACCGTCGGGATGATATGCTCGGAAGAAATGACATTATCGTAGCTACCAGTGAAAAGGTGGATTCTCTCCTGCGCAACAGTGCAAGGTGGATCCCGGATATAACACTCCTGGTTGTTGATGAAGTTCACCTGATTGGTTCGCAGGGGCGTGGTCCGACGCTTGAGATGGTTATTGCCAAAATGCGGTTCCGGAATCCTTCCATGCAGATTATCGGACTGTCTGCAACCGTTGGAAACCCCGATAAACTAGCCAGCTGGCTCGATGCAGGACTGATTACAAGTGTATGGCGACCTGTAGACCTCCGCCAGGGCGTCTTTTTCAATGACTGTATCCATTTCCGGGATGGGCCGCGAGCTGTCAAAGCAATATCAAAGAATTATGATGATATCAACCTCACTCTTGACACTATCGCTGAGGGAGGGCAGTGTCTTGTCTTTGTTTCATCCCGCCGTAATGCCGAGGCATTTGCAAAACGCGCCGCTTCCGCTATAAAAAGCGAAGATCCCGAGCTCGCTGCATATGCCGGACGAATCCTGAAAAGCGCAGAGACCGATATGGGAAAATTGCTTGCTGCCTGCGTAAGCAAGGGTGCAGCGTTTCACCATGCCGGATTGAGCCGTCCCGAGCGGTTGATTATCGAAGAAGGATTCCGGAAGGGTCTGATAAAATGCATATCGTCGACACCCACTCTTGCTGCAGGGCTCAATCTTCCCGCACGGCGAGTGATTATCCGTGATTACCATCGGTTTACAACAGGTGAGGGAATGCAGCCTATTCCGGTGAGTGAATATCACCAGATGGCAGGAAGGGCCGGACGCCCGAGACTTGATCCCTATGGTGAGGCTGTGCTCATTGCCAAGGATGAAGGGCAGGTAGAAGAGTTGTTCGACTGGTATATCGAAGCCCTGCCGGANNAGGTTCATTCCAAAATCGCTGAACCCACAGCACTTTATACACATATCCTGTCTCTGATTGCATCCGGTTTTGCAAAAACCCATGATGAGCTCTCCTCATTTATGAACCGGACATTCTATGTCCACGAACACCCGCAGGGACGCCTCATTCAGCGATCGGTGGATGCAGCGCTGGAGTTTCTCGTGTGTTCTGACATGGTAGTAGAGATCGGAGAACACCTTGGTTCTACAGAGTTTGGCACACTTGTATCAAAACTTTATATAGATCCTCGAAGTGCAGCAATGATAGTCAGTTCCCTTCGTGAAAATGATACGTATACCGATCTTGGTCTTCTTCAGGTAATTTGCAGTACTCCGGATATGCCCAAACTTTATGTACGGAATACTGA
>JGI20214J51088_10001907_pt1 | contig 14098 bp, 9 predicted proteins | sample WetSurMetagenome_FD_51088 | JGI IMG/M metagenome (IMG submission 51088) | reverse complement strand
TCGGTTGCGGCGAGAACGGCCAGTTTCTTGGCGAGAGCCGTACCGGCCGTGTCGGCAAGGGTCTTTTCGGGCCGGATGTGCACACGCACGCCCGCGGCCGGAGTATGGCCGTCGGGAAGGTAGAGAATACCTCTTACCAAAGCCGTCTCGGTCGTCGATCCCGACCCGTTGTTGGAAACCGGGCTTTTGGTACATTGGATGCCTGTCGGCAATGCGGCCAGCGTTACGGCGCAGATGACGGCATGTATGGTCTTCATTTCGTCTTCCCCTTTACGGCCTTTGATATGGGAAATAAATTAATGTTCAAATGGAACACCCGTTCCGGCTTTTTCTCCTCGCTGCCCACCAGCTCAAGCAGCCTGTTCTTAAAATCTCGTATCTCCTGCCGGATTTTGTCAAGCAAATCCTCCGACATGCACAAGGTGGCGGTGTGCATGGTGGTCTCGGCGGGCGTAAACCTGTCCCAGGCGGACATGGCATGCGCGAGCATCTCCTTTTGATACTTTACCAGGGCGGTGTTGCGCACCGGGCCGCCGCCCGAGACAAACGGCTGCGCCTGGGAAAACCCGCTCTTGTTTTTTTTAAGGATGCCCAGTTCTTCCTGGAGGCGGAGGGAGCTCTTTACCTGTCCGGACGTGATTGCGGGAACCAGGAGCTTCGCCAGCGTCGAGGGATCATCGGCTTTGGGCACGAGGGTGACGAGTTCGCGCAAAGCGCAGTGGTACCACTCGGAGTAAAGCTGGTACTGCCTGTCGTCTATGGAAACGGCCTTGATATGCTTCCGCTTTGCCGCGATTCTGCCGAAATAATACTCCCGGTCGCTCTGCGTTGTGGCCTGGTCAAAGGACACAATATCCTCGAAATATTCGGTGCGGCCCGCGTCAAGGCCGATTGCCCGCGCGACGTTGAGCAAGACGGGCCGGGTGAGGTTGCGCTGTCCTTTCATGACGTGGAGCACGAACCCGGAGCTTTTTATGCCGGCTTTACGCGCGAAGAACTGATGCGAGAACGAATCGTTTGCCGCCTTGCGTTCGGCAAAATAGTCGCGCAGGAATGCGCGATAGTCGGTGTATTGGTAGATGTCCGGCATGACGGCCCCTTTCTCTTTCTTGAATAATACGAAGCGACGGGAAAGAAATCAACGGGCCGGAAAAAATATCGTTCATGTTTTGTGAATGCCGGACGATTGTTTCAACGGGCAAGCCGCGGCCGGCGGTCGGATGCGATGCTCCTGTCGTTTGTATAAAAATGATTGTATTTTTTAAAAATGAATCGCCTCCTCATCGTTTTTGCGACGTCCTTCTTCCTTTCTTTTTCCTGTCAGCAAAAGCCCGACCGTCTCGGCATGCCCGCTCATTTCAACGGCGCGATTCCCGACACCGTCACCATCGTCTCCTACAACGTGGAAAACCTGTTCGACATGGTCGACGACGGGGATGAGTATCCGGAATACCTGCCGGGCAAGTCCAACTGGACGAACAACACATACCAAATCAAATGCAACAACATCGCCTCAGTTCTGGCCCGCATGAATGCCGACATCGCCGTGCTTGTCGAAGTGGAAAACGAAAACGCGCTTTTGGGGCTCCTTTCGGCGCTGGAGGGAAAAAAATGCCCCTATCCTTACTATGCGCTCGGCGGCGCGGTAAACGGCGGCGTGATGCCCGTGGTGCTGTCGAAATTTCCACTGCTCTGGGAGAAACATTTCCAGGTCGCGGGAGGATCGCGCAAGCACAATAGAAACATGCTCGAAACGGCGGTGTACCTGGGCCGCGACACGCTCACGGTGTTCGCGTGCCACTGGCCTTCAAAAATGCACAAGGAATCGGAGCGGCTCGCAAACGCCGCGTTGCTGGCGAGCCGGCTCGCGTCGATTCCCCGGGGAAAAGACTATGTTGTCGCGGGAGATTTCAACGAGGATTACGACGAATGCGAGACGTTTCGTACCGCCGGTCTCGACGACACAAGGGGCGTCACAGGACTCAACCACGTGCTCGGCACCGTAAGCTCGGCGCCGGGAAAATTTCTAATCTACAGGCGCAAGGCCGACGTCGCTTCGGACTCGGGCGTCGCGTTGTACGATCCCTGGCTGGAGCTCCCCGAGGAGCGCCGGCTTTCCAGCTTTTACAAGGGCAGGCCCGAAACGCCCGACCACATCCTTCTTCCCGGCTCACTGTTCGATACTGCGGCGCTCTCGTACGTCGACAATTCGTTCGCGCCGTTCACCTGGAACGGCAGGCTGATGAAGGACGGCGCTCCGTACCGGTGGCAAATGCGTTACACGAAGAGCGGGCCGATCCACACCGGCGAGGGATTTTCGGACCATCTTCCGGCGGCGGCGAAACTGTGCCGCAAACCGTACCGTATGCCCGAGGAACCGACCGCCGGTTCCTCGCCCCGCTCCGTGTCCAGCGGCGGCTTTGAAGACGGGGTGGACGGCTGGGTCTCCTGCGTCAAACACGTGCGGGTCTTCCGCGATTCGCTTTTTCCGCACGCGGGAGCGTATTGCCTTGCGATTGCGGGGCGAGCAAATTCAAATGCATCCGCCGCGCGGTGCAGAGTGTGCGGAGAATCCTGTGACGGCACACCCTCGCTCTCGCTATGGCTGAAAGGAAGCGGATGCTTGAGCTTGAGGATTCGCGCCGCTGGCGGCGATGCGTGGACCTATTATCGTGGAGAAGACTTCGAGGCCGCCAAGGCGGGAAAATATTGTGATATTTCACTCGGTTTATGGACGCATGTGTCATTGCCGCTCAACAAAGGGATTGGAAAGGCGAAGGAGGTTGAGGTTGAAGTAAGGACTAAAAAGGACAAAGAAATCAAACTATTTGTAGATGACGTAAAAATGGCGTGCAACGATCGGTAAAGGAATCCACCGGCATGGCGGGTGGCATTGATTGAGCACCCTTAAAGGGCGCGGGGTTCTCTTTTATCCCCTCATCGCCGGCCCCGAGGCAGGAGGACATGCCGCTCGTGCCGTCCGAGCACGCTAATCTTTTCTCTCCCCGGCCGGGCGAGTTCACGAGCGGCCCGACTGCCGAGAGTGGCTTTCACCCGCCCAACAGGAAGGGCGGGTGATAAGACGGCGCTGCGGGTCGGCGTGCGGGGGCGAAACTCCGCTACAATCTCATTCCACATCGTGGTTACAACCTCCGTATCGCCAGCATCGTGATGTCATCCGACTCCTCCACGTCGCCTACGTATTTCGCAAGCTCCGCCTCTATCCTGATGAGCAACGTCCGCGCATCGTGCGGTTGCGATTTAAAAACCGGCGTGAGCCGCTCCCTGCCGAAAAGCTCGTCGGCCGCGTTCTTCGCCTCAATAACGCCGTCGGTGTAGGCAAGGAGGATGTCGCCTTTGGCAAGGACCGCCTCCTTGACGGCGTAGTCGGGCTCGGGAACGATGCCGAGCGCCGGCCCGCAAATTGACAGTTGCGCAATGTCGCCGTTTTCCGAAAGCACGATCGGCGGGTAATGGCCGGCCGCGACGTACTTGAGGCCGCCGTTCCACGTATCGAGAACACCGAACAGGAGCGTGGTGAAGAGATAACTTTTCTTAAGGCGGTGGTGTCGCGTGAGATAATTGTTGGTGAGCGTGACCGCGTTCAGGATGCCGGCGTCGCCGTCGGCCTGCTCGGAAAAGGCGCGCATGAGGCTGCGCACCAAGGCCATGAACAGCGCCGCCCCCACTCCCTTGCCGCATACGTCGGCCACCATGAAGCAGAGGCGGTGATCGCCGAGCATGAACGCGTCGTAGAAATCGCCGGCCACTTCGTACGCGGGCGCGAATGAAACCTTCACCTCCCAACCCTCTGGCTGCGGCAGCGCTTCGGGGAGGAAATCGGCCTGTATCTGGCGGCCGAGCTCGAGCTCGTGCTTCACGTGCAGGATATACGCCCGCTCCTGATCGCGAAGCCGCTTTTTTTCGAGCGAGGCCGACACGCGCGCGTTGAGAATGATCTTGTTCACCGGCTTGATGAGATAATCCTCCGCGCCAAGTTCGATGCATTTGACGACGTTGTCGATGTCGTCGATGGCGCTCACCACTATGACCGGGACGTGGCGGAGCGTCTCGTCCTCCTTGAGCCGCGATAACGCCTCCACGCCCCCCATCACGGGCATCATGATGTCGAGCAGGACGCAGTCGAACCGGTTTTTCGCAATCATTTCGAGCGCCTCGGCGCCGTTGGACGCGGTGAGGGCCTCATGCCCCCGGCGCGAAAGCAGGCGGCACAGAAGATCGCGGTTGTCTTGGATGTCGTCGACCACAAGGATGCGGGCTTGCTCGCTCATACGGTACCGCCGTTGCGGATAAGGGTTTGTATCGCGAAAACGAGTTTTTCAAACTCCAACGGTTTGGTCTCATACCAATCGCATCCCGCCGCAAGGCCTCGGTTCTTGTCCTCGGCCATGGCGTGCGCCGTGAGCGCGACCACCGGAATCCCCGCGGTCGCGGGCGACGCCTTGAGGCGCCGCGTGGCCTCCCATCCGTCAATGCCGGGAAGGCCCATGTCCATTATAATGAGGGCGGGGCTCCGCTGGTTTGCGACGGCAATGCCGGTTTCGCCGTCCGGCGCGGCCACCACCTCGTAGCCCTTGCGCGACAGGCGGCGGGAGAGCATGTCCGCGTCGAGGGGATTGTCTTCGATGAGAAGGATGAGAGACACGTCACCGTCCCTTAAAAAGGACTGGTGCGCCGGGCGAACGAAAATCCCCATCCCGTCGTTTTTCTTGATACATCCAAGTACGCTCAACCATTCTTGGTTTCTTCCTTCTTCCCCACCCTGACCGGCAGCAATATCACGAACTCCGTCCCTTTCCCAGGCTCGCTCGTCACCGTTATGTCCCCGCCCATAAGCCCGGCAAGGCTTCGCGAGATGGCAAGGCCGAGCCCTGTCCCGCCGTAGGTACGCGCGGTGGATGCATCGGCCTGGGTGAACGCGGTAAACACGCTTCGCGCCTGCTCGGCCGTCATGCCGATGCCGGTATCGCTGATTGTTATCCTGTACCAGTCCCCGCCTTCCCTCCGCTCGCGGCACGTAAGAAGTCGCACTTCGCCCTCCTTGGTGAATTTGACCGCGTTGCCGAGGATGTTGATGACGATTTGCCGCACCTTGGTGCCGTCGCCGTACATGACGCCCACGGATTCCTCGCATCCCACGGTGAACGCGATCGGCCGGCCCGCGACCTGCGGACGGACCGCGTCGACCGCGCCCGAGAGGACGAGCGGCAGGTCGAATTCCTCCAGGTAGAGGCTCATTTTGCCCGCCTCTATCTTGGAAAGATCGAGAATGTCGTTGACGATGGCGCGCAGGTGCGTCCCCGCGTCCCGGATTTTTTCGAGATCCGCCGCGAGCTGCCCGTCGCTTTTACCCGCCGCGTCTTCGGCGAGCATTTCGCTGTAGCCCACGATGGCGTTGAGCGGGGTGCGCAACTCATGACTCATATTGGCCAAAAAAACGCTTTTTGACTTATTGGCCTCCTCCGCGATCTCCTTCGCCTTCGACAACTCGGCCTGGGCCTCTTTTCTCTGGAGTATTTCAGACTCGAGCCGTCGGTTGGCGAGCGCGAGGCTGCTGGTCTGATCGTGAACCTTCTTGACGAGAATGGACGCGTTGAGCGCCGCCGAAATCTGTTCGGAGAGCACCGAGTACTGGTGCAATTTCAAGAACCCCGCTTCAAGGAGCAGATACCCGAGGGGCTCGTCGCCGGCGTGCAGGGGAACGGCGATCGTGCAGGCCGGCCGCCCCCGGCTCAAAAGCCCCCGGGGGAGCAGTTGATTTCCGGAAAACAGTATTCCGTTGGGCGGATACGTCTCGGTTTGGTCGCCTTCAAACGACAGCACCAGAACAAGGCCCGGGGGTTCCCGTTCGGAAACCGACGCACGCGCCCAAAGCGAGCCGGCCGCCTCCTCTCGAAGCACGATATGTCCCCGCGGTATGCCGAGATTCCACAGGCCCCGCGCCATTGCCTCAAGAAGGAGGCCGGGGTCGAACGTGGCGAGCAGGGTACGGGCGATGTTCCGGATTATCGACATCAGCGACTCGTCCTTGAGCTTGGCTATTCCCTGGGCCCTGCGGGCGCTTTCGGCAATCATGGTGGTGCCGCGCTGGAGCAGGTCTTCGGCGGCAAGCGCCTCCTGATGGGTGAAAAACACCCGGGCGTTGGAACGAAGGGTCCACAGCGCGTCGTGCCACGCAAGAGCGTTGCCCCCCTTTTCGAGGGTGGCCTGCAGCACCTCGTCGAGGACCTGCAGAAACACGTTGGTGAGTTTTCCCTTCGTGTCAACTACAAACGCCCTAAAGAGCCGCGCGGCGAGATCCTCGTGCGGCACGGCCTGCCGCTCCTGCGACGACGCTTCGGCCATCGCCGCGGCCATCTCGGAAACGATGCGATCCCTCGCGGCGGCGATCGGGACTTCGTGCCGGTGTTTTTCGGGCGCCCTGTGACGCTCGTGGATTTTCTGGAGGTTCGCTCCAAACGGACATCCGCATGACTGCCGCAATATCAGCGTGGACGAAAGGAAGGCCCTGCGCGGCGTTTCCTTGCCGGCCACGCGGTCGATGACCATGTCGGCCGCCTGTGCGCCGATGCCGTATACGGGCTGCCGCACCGTGGTAAGCGGCGGCGAAACGAATCCGCTTTCCTCGATGTCGCCGAAACCCGTCACGGCGATGTCGTACGGAACGCGCAGGCCGTGCGCCGCGAGCGCGGACATGGCGCCGAGCGCCATCTCGTCGTTCGCCGCGACGATGGCGTCGAAATCGATCCTTCGGTGAACAAGCATCGCGGAAACCGCCCGCGCTCCCGAGCGCCTCGACCAGTCGCCCGGCATCATGCGTTTTGGGTCGGCGGCAAGCCCGTACTCGGTGAGGGTGTCGATAAACGCCCGGAACCGCATCTCCGCACTCGAACTCTCCTTCGGCCCTCCGATGTATGCGATGCGTTTGAAACGGTGTTCGTGCAGCAGGTGGCGCACCAGGTCGCGGAATCCCGATTCGTTGTCGGTAACCACCGCCGGCATTTCGACGGGCACGGCGCCGATGCTCACAATCGGCCTGGAACCGTAACGGGCATACAGCCCGAAGCAAGCTTCCTGCGACATCCGCGCGCCGGAAATTATGAGACCGTCCACGTCCGTCCGGCCCACATAACCGCACAGGGACGTTGTCCGCCCGAACAAATCCGAACAATCCCTTTCGGGCTGCCGGCCCGGCAGGCATATGATGCCCGCGCCCCGCTGCCGCGCCACGTCGGCGGCCCCGAAAAAAAGCCCGGCCTGGTGTTCAAGCGGAGCGCCGTCCAGAAACAAGCCGATGACGGGATACTGTCTCTTCTCTTTGTGGCCCTGCCTCGTCATTGCTCGGTACCCGGCGGTAACGTGAGGAAGCGCGGCGGGTGTATGCACATGCGCGGGGATTTTTTTCTCTTGTGCGGCGCCCGTCGCCGGAAAATCTTTCTTAGTATACCAATGCGGCAAGCCGGGAGAAAAGCGGAAAATTACAGCAGAAAAGCGTCCCTGAGCAGATGTCTTCCGCCGTCAACGAAGATGATCTCCCCGGTGACAAACGGGCTTTGCGCCAGAAACATGACCGCCCGCGCGATGTCGGCGGCCTCGCCGTGCGACTTGAGCGGCACCCTTTTGGCGAGTGAATCAAGGTAGACGTTCGTTTTTCCCGCGGGCGGAAGGATAAGGCCCGGCGCCACGGCGTTCACGCGCACGCGGGGCGCGAATTCCAGCGCGCATACCTTGGTGATCGCGGCAAGCAGGTGCTTAGAGAGTATGTAGGCGGCGTGGCCGCGGTCGTGCCCCGCGATGCGGGCGTCGAGCAGGTTCACGATGCAACCCTTCTTCGCGGTTTTCGCGAACGCCCTTGAAAGGCACAGCGGCGCCCAGGCGTTGACCCGTATGTTTTCGGAAATGTCGCGCAACGACACGCCCTCGAGCGTTCCTTCGCGGAAAAGGGAGGCGTTGTTCACCAGGAGCGACAGCGTGTCTCCGCACAGCGCGCGGGCCCTGCGGACGAGGGATTCGCTTGCGGCGGCGCCGCCGATGGACCCGCCGCAGGCCCATGCGCGGCCGCCGCCGGCCTCGATCTCGCGTACGAGCAGCTTCGCCTCGTCTTTTGACTTCCGGTAATGAACCACCACGTTCATTCCGGCGGCGGCGCAGGAGAGGGCCACGGCGCGGCCGATGCGCCGCGCCCCGCCCGTGACGAGCGCAGTTGCGTTTGTAAATGAAGCCCCCGCCATGAACGCTATTGGGCCTGCGGGGCGGCGGTATCGGCCGGTTGCGGAGCCGGCGCGGGCGCGGGTTGCGAATCGGGCCCCTGCACGGGAACGGCGGCAGGCTCCACGCTGTCCTTGGCCTGGGAGGAAGGGTTCCGCTCGTTTACGGGGACGGGTTCGGTCCGCGGGCCGGGTGCGGAAATCTCCCCCTCCTCCTTGGCCGCCGACGACTTGCGCTTCTTCTGATATCGCGTTATATCGAAGTAATAAAAGTGCTTTTCCCCCACCTTCGGGATTTCCACGTGGACCATGTCGTAGGTTCTCCCGCTGTCGGTAACCGTGGTTTTTTCCACGAGCCGCCAGTCCTTGTCCTTGACGCCCCAGTAATTCGAGATATAACCCTCTTCCGCCCTCACGGCCTCGGCGTAGTCCTTGCCGCCCGTGATTTTCACGGCGCTTTCGTAGGATTCGCCGGTACCCCCGGAAGTATGGGCTATCTCGGATTTTTTACGCGAGTTATCGCGGGCCGTCATCGTCTGCCTTGACAGGCACCCTGAAGCGACCAGCGAGAACGCGACGGCGATCGACAATGTAAAAAAACAGGATTTCATCCGATCCTCCTTTTGTCGTCTCTCTTAGGAAAATAAATATCCACCCGAGGCAAGTCCAATGTTACGCTCACGGAACGGGACAAACGTGTCCGGCGGCGGGTACGTGGGAAACCCGGCATCCGCGTCTATTTCTCCTCCCGCAACGATTTTTCTTGAGAAATCCCGCTTTTGCTGTTTTCATTTCGCCCTTGGCCAATCTATATTTATCGGGCATGTCCGTTGTCCGTTTCCGGACACAACGCCGGTGCCGCAACGACGTTGCCGCGGTGCGAATCACCGTGTTTCTCCAACAGGATGGTTTCCATGCAAAGTGAAATTTTCGTCGGGCGCAGAGGGTTTCTCAGGTGCTTTACGGAAAGCCTTGGCACGCTGGCATCCGATCAGAAGGAATCAAAAGGCGGCAGGCACAAAAAACCGAAAGACTCCCGGCCGGAGGTTCCGCAGCTTTTTATCATATGCGGCGAAACGGGAACGGGCAAGACGGCCCTCGTTCACCAGTGTATCGCCGCCGCAACGGACGTCGGACTCGAGACGAAAAAGGAAATCACGACGATTTCGATTGACTTTGAAGACCCTCTGTTTACCCGGAACATCCTGCCGTTCACGCCCAGAATGATGGTCCAGTACCTCTCCTCGGTGCTTTCGGGACCGCCGTATAATCTTGAAGATAAACTTTCCGAATATACCTCGGTGGAACAGAAACTCGAACAGGTGGTGGCCGGCGTGAGCGCGCTTCGCAGGGACGAATGGCCTTCGACGGCCGCCGGCAACGAACCCGACGGGCCCGCCCAAAAGGCGGCTTCGCAGACTTCCGATGCCGTGACTGGCGCACCCCCCCACGCGCGCACGGCAAGGCAGGAGGCTGAGGCCGCCTTTTTGCGCCGGCTCAGGGAAAACAAACGCCTTCCCGAAGAGGACTTCGACCTGTTCGCCACCGCCGACAGCCGGCTCACCAAGGCGCTGACAAACGGCCTTCTGGCGCTGTCGGCGGATCGCCCGGTACTTCTTGCGTTCGACAACCTTGAGCGCGTCGCGAACCCCCTGGTTCTCGACTGGCTCAGATCGACCTTTTTCGGCCAGATATTCGAAGCCAGGAGCCGCGTGGCCGCCGTGGTGAGCTGCCGCGACGGCCTGCTCAGATCCTATCGCAACGAGTTTCCCGAGGAACTCCTATGCGCTTTTACGCACGACGATCTTCCGTTGAGCAGCCGGGATATCGACGAGTGCGGCCAAACGCTGGGCCTCGGCCTTTCCGCGGAGGCGGTCCGCGCCGTCGAAGAAGCAACCGGCGGCGCCGCCCTGGTGGTCCGCGCTCTCCTCTCGTACGTCAAAAACGGGGCCGTACCCGCGGATATTCTTGACGCGGTAGGAATCGCGGAGACGGTCCGCGAAAAAACCGCCGTCGTCGTCGCGCGCTTTCTCGCCTCCCAGGGGGACGAGGGGGACAAAAACCGGGTTCTGCACCTGGCCATGCTCGACCGGGGCGATCACAACGTCCTGGCCGCGCTCTGGAACGCTCAAGCGCCGGACGTCGCCGCGGAGATTCTCAGACTCGCGCAGCGGCACCCATTCGTTGACGGCAAAGGAATGCGCGGCGGTGCCGCGCAGCTGTTCCGGCGTCACCTCATCGGCGGGCTGGCCGACGCTTCGTCGCCGTTCTCCGGCGTCATCGGCGAGTTCGGTGAGGCCGCGCTCGCGTACTACGGCGGGCGCCTTTCGCGGCTCGCCACGGAGATTCCCTCCCCAGACAAACGATTCATGGACGATCGCTTTGAAGCGGCGCTGCTCGGAAGCATCGAGGCCATGTTGTGGCTCGATCACGCCAAACTCAAGACCGTCCTGCCGGGCGCCTTCCTCGAGTGCCTGCTGTACAATCCGGTGCTCGCCGGAAGGATACTGGCCGCCGCGGAGGAGTTTTCGGCGGCACTCAAACCCGATCTCGCGGCGCTGTTCGGTTCGCTGTCGGCCGGGCTTCTCGCCGTCGAAGGCCAGCCCTTATTCGGCGGTGAAAAGCCCTCGCCCGCCGAGCTTTCCATGCTCGACTCCCTTGAATCGTCGGCCGCTTCGCTCTCGCCGCAGCAGCACGCAATCCTCAGGCTGCGGTTCGCCTCGCGCGCCTGCCGCGCGCTCGAGTATCCCCGCGCCCTCGACGAACTCGAAAAATGCGAGCGATTCGCCGACGAATCCGACGCGTTCTGCCAGGCCCTTCTGGAGGGATACTGCGGCGCCGGGGCCGCGTTCAGCGCGGCGCAAAAACACGAAATGTCGATTAAGGCGTTCGGCAGGGCCGCGGAGCTGAGGCCCGGGCTCTTCGATGCGTGGTACAATCTCGGCAACGCCTATGCCGCCCTTATGCGCCACGCACAGGCCGAAGACGCGTTCGTGAAGGCCGCAGCCTGCAAGCCGGACGGTTTCGACGCGCACCACGCGCTTGCCGACGCAAGGTTCGCCCAGGAAAAATTCGGCGACGCGGCCGCTTCGTACGCCAGGGCGGCGGCCCTGAAAAACGACGACGTCGAAACGTGGCGCATGCTCGGCCTGTCGAACGCGGCGCTCGTTCGGCACGGCGACGCGGCTGAGGCGTTCCGAAAAGCCATTTCGCTGGCCCAAGGCGACGCTACGCTGCGGCTCAATCTTGCCGAGAGCCTTGCCGCAGCGGGAAACGCGGCGGAATCCATCGAATCGTGCAAAAAGGCCCTCGAATTGAATCCGGCCCTTCCAAAGGCCGCTGTCCTGTTGGGAAACCAATTGAACGCCACCGGAAATTTCGCCGAGGCCGCGAAGGCTTTCGAATCGGCGGCAGGGCTCAGCCCAAAGGACGCAAAACTCTGGTACAGCGCGGGATGCGCGCGGATGGAAAACGGCGACAACAAAGGCGCCGCGGAATCATTTACAAAAGCAACCGGCCTCGACAAGAATTTCGCCGACGCGCACAACAAGACGGGCCTTGCCCTGTTGAGGGAAAAAGACCTCGACGGCGCAATCGCGGCGTTCAAAAAGGCGGTACAGGCGGAGCCCGCCCACGTCGAAGCGCACCTCAATCTCGGAAGCGCGTATCTCGGACGTAAGGAGCCGGAGAAGGCACTTTCGGCCTTCGCCAAGGCCGCCGAGGCGAAACCCGAACTGGAGGCCGCCTGGTACAACATGGGGATCGTTTCCATGGAGCTCGGCAGGTACGGCGACGCGCTGGAGCCGCTTTCGAAGGCGGCTCGGCTCTCGCCGACGAAGCCCGAGCCGTTCATGGCCCGGGGGCTGGCGCTGAGCAAGCTTGACAAAAACGATGAAGCCGCCGACTGCTTCGCCGCGGCGTCCGTCCTCTCCCCGCAATCCCACGAGGCGTGGTACCGGCTCGGCTGCGCGCTGGAAAAAACAGGCAAGCACGCCGAAGCGGCCGACGCGCTCACAAAGGCGACGGGGCTGTCGCCGGAATTCGAGGACGCCTGGCGCCAGCTCGGCCTTGCGCACGCGGGTCTCGGCCAGCACGACCGCGCCATCGTCGCGTTCGGCAAAGCGGTGGCCCTCAATCCATCGGCCGGCGAGACGTGGCGCCTTTTGGGAACCGCAAACCAGCAGGACGGGCGTTTTGAAGAGGCGGTGAGCGCCTATCGCTCGGCGGTGCGGCTGCTGCCTAAACAACGGGACGCCTGGCACAACGCCGGCATGTGCAGTTACTACCAGAAAAAGTACGACGAGGCTATCGAGTTGCTTTCCGAAGCTAAAAAACTGTCACCGGATAACGGGGACACGCTGCACACGCTCGCGCTCGCGTATCATGCAAAAGGCGATTACGCCCACGCGGTCGATTTGTACCGCCAGACCCTGGCACAAGCGCCCGGCATGGCGAACGCCCGGACAAACCTTGCGCTTTCGCTGCACGCGCTCAAGAAATACCGGGAGGCCGTGGAGGAGTACAAAAAAGTCGCGGAAAGCCAGCCCGCAAACGGCGACGTCTGGTACAACATGGGGCTTGCCTGCGAGGCGCAGGGAGCCAACGACGACGCGATTTCGGCCTACGCAAAAGCCGCCGAAATCTCTCCGGATCGGGTGGCGGCGTGGAGCGCCATGGGGGCCATACAACTCTCGCTCGAACGGTACGCCGACGCCGCCGCGTCGTATAAAAAGGCGGCGGAGCTCCAGGGCGACAACGCCGACGCGTGGGCGAACGTCGGGCTCGCGTCGTATTATCTCGGCCGTTTCGACGATGCGGTACACGCCTATTCGAGGGTGATAGAACTCCGGCCGAAGGACGGGGCGGCCTGGGGCGGCCTCGGCCTCACCTACTATAGCATGGGAAGTTACCAAAAAGCCATCGAGGCCAGCGAAAAAGCGCTCGCGATAAAACCCGACGAGCTCTGGATCCAGGTGAACCTCGCGCTCGCGGCCGTGCTCGCGCTCAACCTCGACAAGGCCCGGCCGGCCTTCGAGAAGATCATCGAGCTCGCGAAGGAGCCGAGCGACCTTCTCCACGCAATAGCAAGTCTCAAGGAGCTGGTGACGAGAAACCCGAACCTTCTTCCGGCAAAAGAGATTCTCTCCAAACTCGAAGAAGCGTGGAAAAAGCTTAAAAAATAGACGCGCCGCTCACGGGTGAAATCCGCGCGGCCCCCTATCCCTCAGTAATACTGTGGGACAACGACGGCGTTCTGGTCGACACGGAACGCCTTTATTATCTCGCGACACAAACGATTCTCGCCGAGGAAGGCATTTGCCTTTCCAAGGAAACCCACCACGACCTGCTTCTCGTGCAATCAAAGGGCGCCTTCGTGCTCGCCGAACGCAAAGGATATTCCCCGGAAAAAATCGAAACCCTCCGCGTCCGACGGAACATGCTCTATCGGACGTACCTGCGAACTCAGCCGCTCGTCATCGTCGGGGTCGAGGAAACCCTGCGAACGCTTTCGGCGGAATACACGATGGGAATCGTCACCACGTCGACGCGGGAGCATTTCGACATCATCCACGAAAAATCAGGTCTTCGGGATTTCTTCGACTTTTTCATAACCGTCGACGACGTTTCGCGCTGCAAGCCCGATCCGGAGCCGTACGAAAAAGCGGTCGAGAGGGCGGGGGCGACGCGCGAGAAATGCCTCGCCGTGGGGGATTCCCGACGCGGGCTTGCGTCGGCGCTGGCCGCCGGACTCCGGTGCATCGTCGTGCCGAGTAAAGAACCACGGCCATAGGCCGTGGCTTTGATGAGGGGGTATAACCCCCGAAATCAAAGAAAAGCACGACGGTGCTTTTTCGTAACGTTGTGCACCA
>JGI20214J51088_10001906_pt1 | contig 14101 bp, 12 predicted proteins | sample WetSurMetagenome_FD_51088 | JGI IMG/M metagenome (IMG submission 51088) | reverse complement strand
TGCANCGGACCCGCGGCGCCCTTGCGCAACCCCGGCAGCGACGCCATCTCGGGCTCGCGGCGCAGCCAGCCTGCGAAGCCGGGCACCGGCGACAAGGTGCAGAAGGTCTTGAGCCGCGGCAGCTCGTGCTTGAGCTGCTCGGCGACCTGCTTGATCAGGAAGTTGCCGAGCGAAACGCTGCGCAGCCCCGGCTCGCAGTTGCTGATGCTGTAGAACGCGGCGACGCGGAAGCGGTCGGGCGGCAGTGGCGTCGCGGCCTTGTCGATCAGCGGTCCGATCGCCGCCGGCATCTCGGGCAGCAGTGCGACCTCGACGAAGATCAGCGGCTCGTCGGGCAACTGCGGATGGAAGAAGGCGAAGCAGCGCCGATCGGGCTGGAGACGCCGGCGCAGGTCGTTCCAGCCGTCGATCGCGTGCACCGCCTCGTGCTGGATCAGCTTCTCGAGCAGCTGNGCGGGCGAGTTCCAGTCGACGCGCTTCATCTGCAGGAAGCCCGGGTTGAACCAGGAGCCCAGCAGGTGCAGCAGGTCGGCCTCGATCGCGTGCAGCTCGGGCCGCGCCTTGAGCCGGCCGAGCAGCGCGCGGCGCAGGCGCAGGATCGCCGCAGTGCCGCCGGGCGTACGGTTGAGCCGGCGCAGCAGTTCCTGGCGCGGCGGCTCGGCCGCACGCACGAGCGGGATCAGCACCTCGGCGGTCGGCGTTGCGGCGTACGCCTGGGCCAGGCGCAGCACCTGCTGCGGATCCGGGCTGAGATCGCGCGCGAGATAGTCGAAGAAGCCGTCGAGCTGCTCGTCGGCGAGGCCGTCGAGGCGGTCGATCAGCTCGCGCGCGATCGGCAGGCCGTTCATCTCGCCGCGCTCGGAGAGCAGGCGCTTGCAGCCGAGCAGCAGCGCGCGCAGCGCACGCTCGGTCTTCTGGCGGGCGGCCGCCTGCCGCAATTCATCGAGCATCTGCAGTCCTCTTCAGGGTTCGGCGCAGTTTCTTCAGCGCCACGAGCTGGGCCATCAGGTGGGCGTTCATCGCGCGCTCGGCGCGCTCGGGGTCGCGCTTCTCGAGCGCGTCGATGAGCGCGCGGTGTTCCTTCAGTGACGCGGCTATGCGCCCCGGCAGCGCGAGCTGGACCCCGCGCATCAGGCGCACGAACTTGCGCAGGTCGCCGGTGCAGCGGTCGAGCCAGCGGTTGTGCGCGAGCTGCTGCACGCGCGTATGGAACAGGTGGTTGACGCGGTAGTAGCCGTCGATGTCCTGTGCCGCGGCGTGGCGCTCGAGGTCCTCGTGCAGCCGGCGCAGCACGCGCAAGTCGTCGTCGGTCGCGCGCAACGCGGCCTCGTGGGCGCAGCGGCCCTCGAGCAGCGCCATCACCGGGAACAGCGCGTCGGCGTCGTCCTCGCTCAGCTCGACGACGCGGCAGCCGCGCTGCGGCACGAGTTCGACCAGTCCCTCGGCGGCGAGCACCTTGAGCGCCTCGCGCAGCGGCGTGCGGCTGATCTGCCACGCCGCGGCGAGCGTCTTCTCGTCCACCCACTGGCCCGGCTGGAGCTGGTTGTCGAACAGCATCGTGCGCAGCCGCGCGGCCACGCCGTCGTGAAGCGAAGTGCCGCGCAGGGGAATCGGGTCGACCATGAGGGCATCATAACTCTGTAATTACAGCGTCACAAGGAGGGCCGAACCGGTGCGTCCGTGTGCTGCCGGTCGCCGGCCGGCCGGCGCAGTACATTGCCGCCCAGTGACGCAGCCACCCTCGATGCCCGCACCGCCGACTCCGCTCGACGCCGATACCGTGCTCAAGCTCGCGGCGCGCAGCATGTTCGACAGTTTCGCGACGAGTGCGATGGGGACGATGGTCGTCGACCGCGAGCACCGCATCGTCTGGATCAGCGAGGGCTACAAGCAGTTCTTGCCCGCGCTGGGCCACGCCGAGCAGGATTTCGTCGGCCGCCGCGTCGAGGACGTGGTGCCGAACACGCTGATGGCGCATGTCGTGGACACCGGGATGCCGATCCTCGTCGACCTGCTGACCAACCACGCCGGCACCTTTCTCGTCAGCCGGCTGCCGCTGCGCAACGAGCGCGGCGAGGTCATCGGCGCGTTTGGCATGGTGCTGCTCGANCACCCCGAGACGACGATGCAGCCGCTGATGCAGAAGTTCAGCCGGCTGCAGCGCGAGCTCGACGACGCGCGCCGCCAGCTCGCTGCGGAGCGCCGGCCCAAGCACACGATCGCCAGCTTCATAGGCGCCAGCGCCGCGGCGCTCGAGGTCAAGCGCCAGGCGCGTCGCGTCGCGCTGACCGACAGCACGGTGCTGCTGCTCGGCGAGACCGGCACCGGCAAGGAGCTGCTCGCGCATGCGATCCACGCCGCGAGCCGGCGCGCCGCGCGCGCCTTCGTCGGCGTCAACATCGCCGCCGTGCCCGACACCTTGCTCGAGGCCGAGTTCTTCGGCGTCGCGCCGGGCGCGTTCACCGGCGCCGACCGCAAGGGTCGCGACGGCAAGTTCAAGCTCGCCGACGGCGGTACGCTGTTCCTGGACGAGATCGGCGACATGCCGCTGGCGCTTCAGGCCAAGCTGCTGCGCGCGCTGCAGGAGCAGGAGATCGAGCCGCTGGGCAGCAACCGCCTCGAGCGCGTCGACGTGCGCATCGTCGCCGCGACCAGCCGCGACCTCGGCGCCATGGTGGCCGCCGGCCAGTTCCGTGCCGACCTGTACTACCGGCTCAACGTGCTGCCGATCCGGCTGCCGCCGCTGCGCGAGCGCCTCGCCGACCTGGAGGCGTTGGTCGAGGCACTTGCCGAGGACATCGCGCGTCGCAGTGGGCTGGCCCACAAGGGCGTCTCCGCCGACGCGCTCGAGCTCCTTGCGGGCCAGCCCTGGCCGGGCAACATCCGCGAGCTGCGCAACGTGCTCGAGCAGGCGACGCTGATGACTGACGACGCGCATCTGACGCCGGCCCATTTTTCCGCAGCGCTCGCACTCGGCGGCGCCGCGCGGGCGCTCGCGACGGACGCGCCGGCTGCGTCGGCCGACGCCCCGCGCGCGCCGCCGTCGCGGCAGCCGCGCCCGCTGCCGGACCAGGTCGCCGAGCTCGAGCGCGCCGCGATGGCCGAGGCGCTGCGTGCCACCGCAGGCAATCGTGTGGCTGCGGCCAAGCTGCTCAAGATCTCGCGCGCCGCGCTCTACGACCGGCTGGCGCGCTACCCTGAACTGGGCAAGCTCGGGCGTTGACGAGATGTCTGTTGTGAAGACAACTGTCTACCAGAATTGTCTCGATGTAAGACAGTTAATGCGCTGCAAGGCCCTTGTATTGAGCGTCTGAGCGCTTCAAGGCGTTTCGAGCCGCCACCTGGAGGCGTGATTGTCCGGGTTTGCACTGATTCGGTGCAATCCGGCACGGCGTTTGCTCTTTGGCGAGACACATCCACCAAGGAGACATCCGCATGCGCCGCCGTCAGATTTCGCTCGCCGTCCTGGCCTTGTGCTCGCTGCCGCTCGCCGCTCTGGCGGCCGGCGACGAGATCCGCATTGCCCACATTCACAGCCTCACCGGGCCGCTCGAGGCCTACGGCAAGCAGACCACGACCGGCTTCATGATGGGGCTGGACTATGCGACCGGCGGCACGATGAAGGTCGCGGGCAAGAAGATCGTCGTCATCGAGCGCGACGACCAGGGCAAGCCCGATGTCGGCCGCAGCCTGCTCGCCGCGGCCTACAGCGACGACCATGCCGACCTCGCGGTCGGCCCGACCGCGAGCAACGTCGCGCTGGCGATGCTGCCGGTGGCCGAGGAGTACAAGAAAATCCTGCTTGTCGAGCCGGCGGTCGCCGACTCGATCACCGGCGACAAGTGGAACAAGTACATCTTCCGCACCGCGCGCAACTCGAGCCAGGACGCGATCAGCAACGCCGCCGCGCTCGACCAGCCGGGGACCAGCATCGCGACGCTGGCTCAGGACTACGCCTTCGGACGCGACTTCGTGACCGCGTTCAAGGGCGCGCTCAAGCACGCGAAGATCGTGCACGAGGAATACCTGCCGATCGCGACCACCGACTTCACTGCCGGCGCGCAGCGCCTCATCGACGCGCTTAAGGACAAGCCTGGGCGCAAGATCATCTTCATCAACTGGGCCGGAGCGGCGAACCCGTTCAAGATCGCCGACCTCGACCTCAAGCGCTACGGCATCGAGATCGCGACCGGAGGCAACATCCTGCCGGCAATGGTGGCCTACAAGCAGTTCCCCGGCATGGAAGGCGCCACGTACTACTACTACGGCATACCGAAGAATCCCGTCAACGACTGGCTCGTGGCCAACCACTACAAGCAGTTTAAGAGCCCGCCCGACTTCTTCACCGCCGGGGGCATGAGCGCGGCGATCGCGATCGTCGACGCGTTGAAGAAGACCCACGGCGACGCGAGTGCGGCCAAGCTGATCCCGGCGATGGAAGGCATGAGCTTCGAGACTCCGAAGGGCAAGATGACCTTCCGCAAGCAGGACCACCAGGCAATGCAGGACATGTTCGCGTTCAAGATCAAGGTCGACCCGGCCTTCGCCTGGGGCGTGCCCGAGCTCGTGCGCGTGATCAAGGCCGACGAGATGAACGTGCCTATCCGCAACGGGCGCTGAGCGCGCTGCGCGGGCTCGGTGCCCGTTGCGGCAGCCCGCGCACTCACCGCTCCCCCGAGCCCCTTGCGGGATGGGGCTCCCTTCAGGCTGAACCTGCCCGACCTGTGGTCGGCTTCACGATGCTCGAGACGCGGGATCTCACGATAAGGTTCGGCGGCCACGTGGCGGTGGATCATGTCTCGTGCCGCTTCGATGCCGGCACGCTGACCGCCATCGTCGGCCCCAATGGTGCCGGCAAGACGACTTACTTCAACCTCGTCTCGGGGCAGCTGCGGGCGAGCGAGGGCCGGGTGCTCCTCGATGGCGAGGACCTGGGCGGGCTGCCGGCGCCGCTGCGCACGCGGCGCGGTCTCGGGCGCGCGTTTCAGCTCACGCAGCTGTTCCCCAACCTCTCGGTGCAGGAGAACGTGCGCCTCGCGGTGCAGGCGCGCGAGCAGGGCCGCGGCCGCGCCGGGCTCGGCCTGTGGCAGCTCTGGCTGGACCGACACGACTGGATCGACGAGGCGCGCTCGCTGCTCGACGCGGTGCACCTGCACGAGCAGCGCGACGCGCCAGCGGCGAGCCTGCCGCACGGCGACCAGCGCAAGCTCGAGGTCGCGCTGCTGATGGCGCTCGACCCCAAGGTCTACCTCTTCGACGAGCCGACCGCCGGAATGAGCGTCGACGAGGTGCCGGTGGTGCTGGACCTTATCCGCGCGCTCAAGTCGCGCCGCGACCGCTGCATCCTGCTGGTCGAGCACAAGATGGACGTCGTGCGCGAACTCGCCGACCGAATCGTCGTGCTGCACAACGGNGCCAAGGTCGCCGACGGGCCGCCGGCCGAAGTCATCGCCTCGCCCGTCGTGCAGCAAGCCTACCTCGGCGGCCCCGCCGCCGAGGCCGACTCGCCAGCGGTCGCGGAGGGCTCCGCCTCCGGGCCCTCGCCTTCCGAGACGAGGAGCTCCCGGCATGTCTGACGAGCTTCTGAGCCTGCGCGGCGTGCACACGCACATCGGCGCGTACCACATCCTGCACGGCGTTGACCTCGACGTGCGCGAGGGCGAGGTCACGATGCTCCTCGGCCGCAACGGCGCGGGCAAGACCACGACACTGCGCACGATCATGGGCCTGTGGGCCGCGTCCCAGGGCAGCCTCGCCTTCCGCGGCGCGCCGCTCCAGGGCCGGCTCACGCCCGAGATCGCGCGCCTGGGTATCGCCTACGTGCCCGAGAACATGGGCATCTTCACCGACCTGACAGTGAAGGAGAACATGGTCCTCGCCGCGCGCGGCGCGCGCCACGCGGGCGAGCTCGACGCGCGCCGGCTCGACTGGATCTTCGGCCTGTTCCCGGCGCTCAAGACCTTCTGGCTGTTCCCGGCCGGCAAGCTCTCGGGCGGCCAGAAGCAGATGCTCGCGGTGGCGCGTGCGGTCGTCGAGCCGCGCGCGCTGCTGCTCGTCGATGAGCCGAGCAAGGGTCTGGCACCGTCGATCGTCAACAACCTGATCGCCTGCCTGCGCGAGCTCAAGGCGCAGCGCACGACGATCCTGCTCGTCGAGCAGAACTTCGCGATGGCACGCGCGCTCGGCGACCGCGTCGCGGTGATGGACAACGGTCGCGTCGTGCACGCCGGTGGCATGGCCGAACTGGCCGACGACGAGACCTTGCAGCAGCGCCTGCTCGGGCTGTCGCTGGGAGCGCATCAATGAACACGACGGCCATTGCCGCGGCGCCGGCCGCGATCCCGAAAGCGCGTTTCGACGGTCGGCCGCTCGCGCTGTTGCTCGCACTCATGCTGCTCGCCTGGCCGCTGATCGGCTCGAGCTCGAGCTGGGTCACGCTCACCGTTGCCGGCCTCGCGATGGGGCTCATCATCTTCATCATCGCGTCCGGGCTGACGCTGGTGTTCGGGCTCATGGACGTGCTGAATTTCGGCCACGGCGTGTTCATCGCCACTGGCGCCTACGTCGCGACCAGCGTGCTCGGCGGCAGCGCGCTCGTGCGCGGCTGGAGCGGTGCGCCGGCGCTGGGCCTGAACCTGGCCGCGATCGGCCTCGCGATGCTCGCTGCGATGGCGGTCGCGAGCGCGGTCGGGCTCGTCTTCGAGCGCCTCATCGTGCGTCCGGTCTACGGCCAGCACCTGAAGCAGATCCTGATCACGATGGGCGGCATGATCGTCGGCGAGGAGCTGATCAAGGTCGTTTGGGGCCCCGAGCAGCTGCCGCTGCCGCTGCCCCAGGCGCTGCACGGCGCGTTCGTGTTCACGGTCGGCGATGGCGCAGCGGCGGTCGAGAAGTACCGCGTGCTCGCGGTCGTGGTCGGGCTGGCGGTGTTCGCCGCGCTGCTGTGGGGGCTGAACCGGACCAAGGTCGGGCTGCTCGTGCGCGCCGGCGTGCAGGACCGCGAGATGGTCGAGAGCCTGGGTTACCGGATCCGGCGCCTGTTCGTCGGCGTCTTCGTCGCCGGCTCGGCACTCGCCGGGCTGGGCGGCGTGCTCTGGGGGCTGTACCAGCAGACGGTCGTGCCGCAGATCGGCTCGCAGGTCAACGTGCTGATCTTCATCGTCATCATCATCGGCGGCCTGGGCAGCACGCTGGGCTGCTTCGTCGGCGCGCTGCTCGTCGGCCTGATGGCCAACTACACCGGCTTCCTCGCGCCCAAGGTCGCGCTGTTCTCGAACATCGGGCTGATGGTCGCGATCCTGCTCTGGCGGCCGCAGGGCCTGTACCCGGTGGCCAAGCGATGATCGCGCGCCTGCTCTCGCACGACCTGCCGCGCAGCCGCTGGCTCGCGGCGCTGCTCGTCGTCGTCGTCGCCGGGCTTGCCGCGGCGCCCTTCCTCTTCCCGGGCGTGAAGGCGCTCGACGTCGCGGCCAAGACGCTGGTCTTCATCCTCCTCGTCGCGAGCTATGACCTGCTTCTCGGCTACACCGGCATCGTCAGCTTCGCGCACACGATGTTCTTCGGCATCGGCGCCTACGGCGTCGCGATCGCGAGCACCCGGTTCGGCGCGGGTTGGGGCGCGCTCGCGCTCGGGCTGACCGGCGCACTCGCCGTCTCGCTCGCGCTGTCGCTCGTGATCGGGCTGTTCAGCCTGCGCGTCAAGGCGATCTTCTACGCGATGATCACGCTTGCCGTCGCGGCCGCGTTCCAGACGCTGGCCTCGCAGCTCTCGGGTTTCACCGGCGGCGAGGACGGCCTCAGCTTCGGCGCCCCGGCGCTGCTGTCGCCGGCGTTCGAATGGGGCTGGCTCGACGGCAAGCGATTGAGCTACTGGCTGCTATTCGTCGTCGTCGCGCTTTTGTTCCTGCTGCTGCTGCGCATCGTCAACTCGCCTTTCGGCCGCGTGCTGCAGGCGATACGCGAGAACGACTTCCGCGCCGAGGCGATCGGGCTGCGCACCGTCGTCTACCGCACGCTGTCGAACGTGCTCGCCGCACTCTTCGCCACCGTCGCCGGCGGCCTGCTCGCACTCTGGCTGCGCTACACCGGCCCGGACACGACGCTGAGCTTCGAGATCATGCTCGACGTGCTGCTCATCGTCGTGATCGGCGGCATGGGCACGTTGTACGGTGCGGTCGTCGGCGCCGTGCTGTTCATGCTGGCGCAGAACTACCTGCAGACGCTGCTCGGCGCCACGGCAAAGGCGCTCGCCGGCATCGCCGGGGTCGCGCCGCTGGCCGCGCTGTTCACGCCCGAGCGCTGGCTGCTCTGGCTAGGGCTTCTTTTCGTGCTGTCGGTCTACCACTTCCCGACCGGCGTCGTCGGCCGGCTGCGCGCGCTGCGCTGGGGGGCGCGATGAATCCGATCTCGCAGTACCGCGTCTGCGAAGGGCGCGAGATCCACTACACCGAATGGGGCGCCGGCCACGACGAGGTCGTGCTCGCCTGGCACGGCCTGGCGCGCACCGGACGTGACATGGACGCGATCGCCGCGCAGCTGGCGACGCGCTGGCGCGTGATCTGCCCGGACACGATAGGGCGCGGCCTGAGCCAGTGGAGCCCGGATCCGGCGCGCGAATACAGCCTCGAGTTCTACGAGCGCATAGCGGTCGCGCTGCTCGACCAGCTCGGCATCGCGCGCGTGCTGTGGCTCGGCACGTCGATGGGCGGTGCGATCGGGTTACGTGCCGCGGCCGGTCGACTGCGCGGGCGCGTGCGCCGCCTCGTGCTCAACGACGTCGGCCCGCAGCTCGCCGACGCCGCGATCCAGCGCATCCGCGCCTACGCCGGAAGCCCGCCGGCCTTCGAGCGCATGGGCGAGCTCGAGGCCTACTTCCGCAGCGTCTACAAGCCCTACGGCTGGCTCAGCGACTCGCAGTGGCGGCTGCTCGCCGAGACCTCGGCGCGGCGCCTGCCCGACGGCCGCGTGACGCCGCACTACGACCCGGCGATGGTGCAGCAGTTCGAGCACCACCCCGACGACTACCTGCAATGGGAGGCCTGGGACTCGCTCGCGCTGCCGGTGCTGTGCCTGCGCGGCGAGGACTCCGACCTGTTGCTGCCCGAGACCGCCGACGCGATGCGCCAGCGCGGCCCGCGCGCAGTCGTCGTCACGATCCCGGGCTGCGGCCACGCGCCGGCGCTGAACACGCCGGAGCAGTTCGCCCTCGTCGAGCGCTTCTTCGCCGGCGCCTGACGCGTCCGAGCGTGAGAAGCCGCGCGGCGCGGCGCGCGTGGGCTTCCGATACCGACTTGCGATCGATCGACCAGGAACGAGGGGGCGGCTCGCGGTCCGCTCTGGCGCGCAAGCAACGGTGCGAGCGACGGCCCGTCCGGGCGAGGCTTTGCCCAAGCGCTGGGTGTNCGCGCAAAGAACACCCCAGGGTGGTCGAATTGGCGCCAGGGAGGAATCCGCCAGGGACGATGTCGGGGGCGGCGCGCAACGCAACGCAGCGCGGTCGCCGTGCAGCAGCGACCGCCGAGGCATGAGCCCCTGGTGGGCCCCCTGGCGTGATGTGCCGGACTCGCGAACGCCCCGGCGATCCGTTGCGAATGGCCGCATCGGCCCGCGCGCCGACGCAGCTGCCCTCTCAACGATCGATTGCGCATGGGCATTCCACGCTNAGGCGGCGCGGATCGACGGCGCGCCGGTGCGCGGCAGCAGCCGCTGGTCGAGCACCGCGAGCGAGCGCGGGTGCAGCTCGCGCAGCGCGCTGCGGTGGCCGACGCTGAACACCGCCGCCTGCGGCAGGCGCTCGAACAGCGTCTCGTAGAGCACGCGCTGCGTCGCGTCGTCGAGTGCCGAGGTTGCCTCGTCGAGGAAGATCCAAGTCGGCCGGTGCAGGAACAGACGCGCGAACTGCAGCCGCTGCTGCTCGCCCGGCGAGAGCCGGCGGGACCACAGGTCGTGGCGGTCGAGCTCGGCCACCAGCGCTTCGAGCCCGGCCAACTGCAGCGCCTGCGTCAGGCGGCCCGCGTCGAACGCGTCCGCCGGCTCGGGGTAGGCGAGCGCCGTGGCGAGGCTGCCCGACGGCAGGTAGGGCCGCTGCGGCACGAAGACTGTCTGTTCGGCGGCCGGCATCTCCAGCCGACCGCGCGGCGCCGGCCAGAGCCCGGCGAGCACGCGCAGCAGCGAGCTCTTGCCGCTGCCCGACGGCCCTTCGACGAGCAGCCGCTCTCCCGGCGCCAGCGCGAGCGCGTCGACCTCGAACAGCGGCCGTCCCTGCGGCGTGCAGACCGACAGCCCGTGGGTCGCGAAGGCTGGCGCGGCCTCGGCAGTGACCGCGCCCCCGCGGTCCGCGTGGCGCCGCACCTCGGCCTCGAAATGGGCCAACCGCATCACCGTGGCGCGCCAGTCGGCGAGGCTCGCGTAGGCGTCGACGAACCAGCTCAGCGCGCCCTGCACCTGCCCGAAGGCCTGGCCGATCTGCATCAGCCCGCCGAGCTCGATGGCTTTCGAGAAGTAGCGTGGCGCCGCAGCCAGCAGCGGGAAAAGCACCGCGAGCTGCGCATAGCCGACGCTGAACCAGGTCAGGCGCTTGGTCGCGCTGATCAGCCGGTGCCAGTTATCGCGAACGGCACCGAAGCGGTCGCCGAGCCGGCGCTGCTCGGCGCCTTCGCCGCGCGCGAGCGCGATCGCCTCCGAGTGGTCGCGCACCTGGACCAGTTCGTAGCGGAAATCGGCCTCGGTTCGCTGCTGTTGCGCGTTCAGCCCGATCAACGGGCGGCCGATGCGCTGCGTCAACAGGCTGCCCGCGCCGGCGTAGACGAGCGCGACCCAGACCATGTAGCCCGGCAGCACCCAGCCGTGCGGCCAGGGCAGCGCAAGCGAGCCCGACAGCAGCCACAGGATGCCGACGAACGAGACCAGCGTGACGCTCGCGTTGAGCAGCCCGAGCGCGAGCGACAGCGTCGACCCGACGAAGCTGTTCACGTCGTCGGCGATGCGCTGGTCGGGATTGTCNATGCGCGGGTCCGCACTGTCNGCCTGCGCGAGCGCNAGGCGGGTCGCCGCGCCCGGCTGCAGCCACGCCGCGGCGATGCGCGCAGTCATCGCGGTGCGCCAGTGCATCTGCAGCTTTTGCTGCAGGTATTGGCGATAGACCGCGGCGACGATGTAGGCGCACGCGATCTCGGCGAAGCGCAGCGCGCCTTGCCAGAAGGCCGGCAGGTCGCGCTGCTGCAGCGCGTTGTAGAAGGCGTTGTTCCAGCTGTTGAACTGCACGTTGAGCCAGACCGTGCCCAGCGTCAGCAGCACCACCGCGGCCAGCAGCGCGCCGCCCTTGCGCCGGATCTCCCGGGCCCAGAACGGCTGCGTCAGCCGCCAGGCGTCGCGCAGCGCGGCGGACCACGCGATCGTGCGCCCCGAGGCCAGCTCGGCCGGCGTTGCAGACTCGGACATTTCATCCACCCGTTGCGAACTCGGTCAGCGCCGCCACGCGAGCCGCGACGACCCGGCGCACGCCGTGNCCGGGCTCCGCCCGGTCACTGGTGTCGCCCCCTGGGAAGGAGCGCCGAAGGCGCATCGGCGCNGCACATTCACCCTATGCGCACGCGCTTGCCGGGCTGCAACGCGTAGGGCGGGATCTCGAGGTTCAGCGGCGCCGGCACGTTGCGTACGACGCGGCCGGCGAGGTCGTAGCGCGAGCCGTGGCAGGGGCAGAAGAAGCCGTCCTCTCCGTTCATCTGCGCCTCGAAGCCGGGGTCGCCGACCTTGAGCACCGGCGAGCAGCCGAGGTGGGTGCAGATGCCGACCGCGACGAACAGGTCGGGCAGCAGCGAGCGCGTCGGGTTGCGGCAGGCGACGGGCTGCTCAGAATGCTTCGAGTCGGGGTCGGCCAGCTGCGGGATGCCGCGGTCGAGTTCGGCCACCATCGCCGGCGTGCGCAACATCACCCAGACCGGCTTGCCGCGCCAGGCGACGGTGCGCATCTGGCCCGGCCGCAGGTCGCCCCATGCCGCCTCGACCGGGCCGCCGGCGGCGAGCGCCCGGGCCGATGGCTCGAAGCTGTCGACGAAGGGGTAGGCGGTCGCGATCAGACCGGCGCCGCCCGCCGCACCGGCGGCATAGGTGAGCAGCCGGCGCCGCTCGGCATCGGCCGGCGTGGTCGGCGCAGCCGACGGGAAGGCGCCGGCCGTGGATCCGGCGCGCGTCGCGTCGCGGGTCACTGGACGACCCTCCGCGCNGTGTGCACCGNGATTCGTGCGGGGGAGCGGCCCGGCGCACTCATGCTTGGACCTTCGGCCAGTGCAGGTAGACGTCGAGCGGCACGCCCTTCTTCAGCGTCACTCGGTCGGTGCGCGCCACGCCGTGGTAGTCGGCGATCACCTTGTACTGGCCGGGCGCGAGCGCGACGTCTGTCAGCGGCCCGGCGCCCGAGAGCGTGAACACCGGATTGCCGGCCGCGCTCTCGATGCGCAGTTTCAGGCCCGTCACGTAGTCGTTGTGTTTGCCCTCGGAAAAGGCCAGGCGCAGGTTGTACGGCGCGTCCTGACGGTTCATCGCTGCCACTTCGTCGGCGCCGAAGCCGCCGCTCTGCCAGGCATGGCCTGCGCGCGTGCCATGCAGGATGTCGGCCGAGGCCGACGACGCGGTGGGCAAGGTCATTGCCCAGGTACTGCCGGTCAGGCCGGCCAGCCCTGCAAGCAAGGCGCCGGCGACCAGGGTTCGGGACGTTCTCATGATCGGTTTCTCCTTTCGCGGTTGGGGCCCGGGACTTCGAGCCTGGATCCGATGCTGCGCTGCGGCGGTGGTGGCCGTGTTGCACCGCAACNCGCGGGCGATGACAGCTGAAATCCGCANCGCGCGCCGATCGCCGCCGCGTCAGTGCGTCGGTGCGAGCCGGAGGTAGAGGTCGAACGAGCGCCCGCTCTCCAGCGTCACCGTGTAGCCGCGGCGCAGCTCGCCCAGGAGCGCNGTGATGTGGTACGTGCCGGGCGGCAGGATCACGTCGATCGCTGGCCANGCGTCGTCGACGGCAAGCATCGACCGGCCGCGCAGGTCGTCGATCTGCAGCGCCAGCGGCGCGCGCTCGTCGTGGCGCGCGCCGCCGGCATAGAGCGCCCGCAGGCGCTGCAGCGGCGACTCGCCGCGCGGCGCACGCACGCCGGGCTGGCTGTCGGCATGGATCAGCAGGTGGGCCGCGGGTGCGGCTGCGTCACGGGTCAGGATGCGGGTGTCCAAATCAGGCTCCTTCGGGTGGGCGGTATGACGCTCAGGGGGCTGGCGCCTCGGAACGGGCGGTGCGTCGGCGGCTGCGCTGCATGAGCAGCGTGACGAGCAGTGCCGCGGCCGCCGAGCCGGCGAGCACTGGTGAGCCGGCCAGCACCTGGGCCAGGCCGTCGACGGCCTCGACGCTGACCTGCTGCGCGTGCTCGGCCAGCGCCATCACGTCGCTGGCGCGAACGCTCGGAAGGTCCTCGAGCCGGACGTGAAAGTCCGGCCAGCCGCCACGCAGCCGAATGCCCGCGAACACGCCGCCGGCGATCGCGACCAGTGACAGCAGCCCGAGCGGCCGCACCAGCTGTTCGACCAGGCGGCTGCGCTCGCTCACCGGTGCTGCCTCGTAGACCTGGCCGAGCAGCTGCGGGATCGCGGTCTCCTCGGGCAGCGAAGGGTCAAGGTCGGGGGCGGCCTCGTTCATGGCGCGATCTCCTGGCAGCGGGGCGAGCCGGATCCGGCGCCTCGGTCCGACGATCGTCGCGGNCCACCGCTGCGCCGGCATTTCGCGCCGCCGCGCGGCGTGTTGCATCTGTAATCCGCGCGCGCGCGGCGGTTCAGTGGCGCAGCAGNTCCGCGAGGGCACGCGCGAGTTCGGCGCGCTGCAGCGGCTTGGCGAGCACGCGGTCCACGCCGGCCGCCGCCGCGCGTGCGGCGAGCTGGGCGCCGCCCCAGCCGCTGACGAGCATCACCGGCAGCCGCGGCGCGATCTCGCGCGCGGCGCGGGCGAGCGCGGTGCCGGCCAGGCCGGGCATCACCTCGTCGGTGACGAGGGCGTCGAAGCGCTGCGGCGCGTCGCGCAGCGCCTGCAGCGCCGCGGCCGGATCGCCGTAGCCGACCGGCT
>JGI20214J51088_10001905_pt1 | contig 14101 bp, 11 predicted proteins | sample WetSurMetagenome_FD_51088 | JGI IMG/M metagenome (IMG submission 51088) | reverse complement strand
TAAACTTTCCAACAGGAGGTTATTTCCATCTATTGATATTCCAGCCTCAAGTACACGTAGAGAAGATTTGCTGCTGAATAAAAACATACTACAGAAAATTTGGGTTTTGCGTAACTTCCTTACCGATATGAACTCAGTTGAAGCAATGGAATTCCTTCGCGACAGGCTTATGCAGGCCAAGTCGAATGAAGAATTTCTTATTTCGATGAATGGAGGATAATGAACGGAAAATTTTTATAATTTTGCACTTTCTTTTAAAACATTCTTTTAAATCATATATATAAATCACAATGGGAACAAAAAAATTTATAACATGCGACGGCAATCAGGCTGCAGCGCATGTTGCATATATGTTTAGCGAAGTAGCTTGCATATATCCAATAACACCTTCATCCACCATGGCAGAATATGTTGACGAATGGGCTGCCGGCGGATTAAAAAACATTTTCGGAGAACAGGTTAAAGTCGTTGAAATGCAATCTGAAGCGGGTGCTGCAGGTGCATTGCATGGCGCTTTACAGACGGGTGCTTTAAGTTCAACTTTTACTGCATCACAGGGTTTACTTCTGATGATACCAAATATGTATAAAATTGCCGGTGAACTATTACCTGGCGTTTTTCATGTATCCGCACGTACATTAGCTGCTCATGCCCTGTCAATATTTGGAGATCACAGTGATATTTATGCAACACGTCAGACCGGTTTTGCAATGCTGGCAAGCGGAAGTGTTCAGGAAATTATGGACCTTGCCGGTGTAGCTCACCTCTCATCGATCAAGTCAAGAATTCCTTTCCTGCATTTCTTTGATGGTTTCAGATCATCACATGAGGTACAGAAGATCGAATACCTTGATATGGAGGATCTGAAAAAGCTTCTTGACTGGGACGCACTCAGAAGATTCCGCGAAAATGCGTTGAATCCTGAGCATCCGGTGACTCGTGGTACTGCTCAGAACCCTGATATATTCTTCCAGGCTAAAGAGTCTATTAACAAGTTCTATGAGCCTATTCCTGATGTTGTGAATTCCTATATGGAAGAGATAACCAAGCTTACAGGAAGAGAATATAAACCATTTACATATTATGGAGCTCCTGATGCAGAAAATATCATTGTGGCAATGGGCTCTGTAACAGAAACCATTAAAGAGACAATTGATTACCTTGCTGAAAAGGGCGAAAAAATCGGATTAATTTCTGTTCATCTATATCGTCCTTTCTCATCAAAATACTTTTTTAATGTTTTCCCCTCAAGTGTAAAACGAATTACCGTACTTGACAGAACCAAAGAACTGGGAGCAGAAGGAGAACCGCTATATCTTGATATCAGAAGCATGTTCTACAACAGCGGTAAAAATCCTGTAATCATTGGTGGCCGCTACGGACTCAGTTCAAAAGACACTACTCCATCCATGATGATGTCGGTGTTTGAGAACATGAAGATTAAGGAACCTAAAAATCAATTCACAGTTGGAATAGTTGATGATGTGACATTCACCTCACTTCCAATCCTTCCTGAGATAAATGTTTGTTGCACAGGAACATATTCTGCTAAGTTTTACGGACTTGGTTCTGATGGAACCGTAGGTGCAAATAAAAACTCTATTAAGATCATTGGTGATTCAACAGACAAATATTGCCAGGCATATTTTGCATATGATTCCAAAAAATCCGGAGGCATAACTACATCACACCTTCGTTTTGGCGACAAACCTATCCGCTCTCCCTACCTGGTGAATACTCCTGATCTTGTTGCATGCCATGTCCCTGCATACCTTGATAAGTATGATATGCTCAAAGGACTTGTAAGACGTGGAACTTTCCTTCTCAATTCGATCTGGGACGTGGAAGAGACAAAACATCGTCTTCCTGATCATATGAAGAAGTACATGGCTGAGAACAAAATCAATTTTTATATTATTAATGCAACATTAATTGCAGACGAGCTTGGACTTGGAAACCGTACAAATACTATCATGCAGGCAGCTTTCTTTAAGGTGGCTAATGTTATCCCATATGAGAAAGCCGAGACTGAAATGAAGAAGGCAATCTATAAGAGCTACGGTAAAAAAGGCGAAGACGTTGTTAAAATGAACAATGCTGCTGTTGACAAAGGCAGTGAGGTAACCAAAATTGAGATCCCTGCTGAATGGGCTAATATAAAAATTATTGAAAAACCCGATACTCGTGATATTCCGGCTTTCATACGCGACGTAATGGAACCGATGAACAGCATGAAGGGTGACGATCTTCCTGTAAGTGCATTTAGCGGACGTGAAGATGGTACTTTCCCTTCCGGTACTGCTGCTTATGAGAAACGTGGTATTGCAGTGTTTTCACCTGAATGGCAGCCTGATGAGTGTATCCAGTGTAATCAGTGTTCATATGTTTGTCCTCATGCAGCAATTCGACCTTTCCTCCTTACTGAAGAAGAAGTTGCAAATGCACCCGAAGGAACTAAAGTGATTCAGGGTGTCGGAGGTCCGCTTAAAGCGTACAAATTCAAAATTCAGTTAAGTGTTTACGATTGCACAGGTTGCGGTAACTGCGCTGAAGTTTGTCCATCCAAAAACAAGGCTCTTATCATGAAGCCTTTCGAGTCTCAGCTGGGTGAAGCAGAACGCTGGACATATATGCATGAAAAAGTAGGTTACAAAGACACTATTGCTGATAAATTTGTAAATGTCAAGAACAGCCAGTTTGCACAACCGTTGTTTGAATTCTCAGGTGCTTGTGCTGGTTGCGGAGAGACACCTTATATTAAAGCAGTTACACAGCTGTTTGGTGACAGGATGATAGTTTCAAATGCTACAGGTTGTTCTTCCATTTATGGTGGATCTGCTCCTTCCACTCCATATACACATAATAAGGATGGACGTGGACCTGCCTGGGCTAATTCATTGTTTGAAGATAATGCAGAATATGGCTTCGGATTGCAAATTGGAGCATCAAAATTAAGAGAACGCATCACTTTGAAAATGACTGAAAGTTTGGCAAATGGTTCGCTGAACAGCGACACAAAAGCTGCTTTTGAAGAATGGCTTAAAAACAAGGATAACGGAGAAGCTTCCAAAATTGCTTCTGAAAAAGTAATTGCTGCATGCAGTAAAGACAAATCAGAAATTGCAAAAGAGATCATCAGCCTCAAACAATACCTTGTTAAAAAATCACATTGGATATTCGGAGGAGACGGCTGGGCTTATGATATTGGTTATGGAGGACTTGACCACGTTATAGCTTCAGGCGAGGATGTAAATATTCTTGTTCTTGATACTGAAGTTTATTCGAATACAGGAGGTCAGGCATCCAAATCAACACCTGTAGGTGCTGTTGCAAAATTTGCCGCTTCTGGTAAAAAGGTCCGTAAAAAAGATCTTGGACAGATGGCTATGAGTTATGGTTATGTTTATGTTGCCCAGGTTGCCATGGGAGCAAATAATGCTCAGTACCTGAAAGCAATAAGAGAGGCTGAAGCATATCCTGGTCCATCTCTCATCATAGCTTATTCCCCATGTATAAATCATGGATTGAAGCATGGTATGGGCAAAACTCAGGCACAAACCAAAGCTGCTGTAGAAGCAGGGTACTGGCATAATTACAGATTCAATCCTTTGCTTGAAGCAGAAGGTAAAAATCCATTTATCCTCGATTCTAAAGAGCCAGACTGGACCAAATTCCAGGAGTTTCTTAAGTCGGAGGTACGTTATACATCACTGAGCCAGTCCTTCCCAAAAGAAGCTGAAATACTCTTTAAAGCCGCTGAAGAGAATGCCAAGTGGCGATATAAAACATATCAGCGTTTAGCTGCAATGTCATTCGAAAAAGCTGTTTAACAGTTAATTATATCTAGAAAGCCATCCTGAGGGGTGGCTTTTTTTTACTCATGGTATGGGGCACAGGGCGCAGGTTGAGGATCCGCCGTTAGCGGAGACGAAATCCCGACATCCCGAAAGATGAGGGATCATCGGGAGCACAGGGCACAGGGCACAGGGCTTTTATGAGATAACGGTTAGTAGCTATACTGACAGCATTTATAAAATTATTATTATTTTTGCACCTTATTAAAAAATATGGGCAGGATACTGGCAATAGATTATGGGACAAAACGGATCGGACTGGCTGTGACGGACCCGATGCAAATATTTGCCTCCCCTTTAAACACTGTCAGTCCTGCTGAATTTGACAGCTTTATTGAAAGTTATCTTAAAACTGAAGTAGTTGATACCTTTGTTATCGGTTATCCTGTACAGATGAACAACCAACCAAGTGAAACTGTTAGATATATTAATCCATTCATAAAAAAATTAAAAAAAACGTTCCCTGAAAAGCATATTCATCTTGTCGATGAGAGATTCACATCACAAATGGCACTGAGAACTATGATTGATGGTGGCGTAAAAAAGAAAGACAGAAAAGATAAATCGATAGTTGATAAAATCAGTGCTTCGATCATTCTACAGTCTTTCCTTGATAACAGGTCGAACAGAACTGAAAATAATTCATTCAAATGACATATCCCATTGTTGTATACGGACATCAGGTATTAAGAAAGGTTGCTGCAGAGATTGATAAAGATTACCCTGGACTGAATCAACTGATAGATGATCTTTTTGAGACAATGTACCACTCAGAAGGTTTGGGCCTTGCAGCTCCTCAGATAGGCAAGTCAGTAAGAATTTTTGTAATAGACGGGAAACCGGTTGCCGAGGATGAACCCTCTCTGGCTGATTTTAAAAAGGCTTTCATTAATGCTCATATTACAGAAAAATGTGGTGAGCTTCAACCTATGACTGAGGGTTGTTTAAGTATACCGAATCTGCGTGAAGAAGTCAACCGTGAGTCGCATATCAGGATTCAATATTATGATGAGCAATGGGAGTATCACGATGAGGTTTACGATGGGTATAAAGCCAGAATAATCCAGCATGAATATGATCATCTCGACGGTATTCTTTTCACAGATAAAATAAATCCATTGAGAAGAAGACTGATTAAAAGCAAGCTGACTGCCATAAGTAAAGGTAAGTTTGAAGCTGAATATAAAACTATTCTTCCGGGACAAAAGATAAAATAAGTGTCGGCCCACCTTGCCCCCTAAAGGGGGGTCTATCCTCTGCCCTCAAAGGAGTTTTCACTAAAGACCACAGAATTATTCCCCTTTTAGGGAGATCCCGCGAAGCGGCAGGGAGTGTTACAATATTATATACTCCAAACTTTAGGCACTCCAAACTTTTCTTCTTAACTTTATACAGTCTCATAAGCTGCAGACTGTGCTACATAAAGAAATTCCGTTTCTTCGTATNGGCCTGCCATTGTGTGCCGGAATTATTTCAGGCCTCTACATAAAACCGGATGGTATTATCCTGTTACCGGCAGTTNTTGCAATCATTGCAGGATTTTCTGCCAGCATATTCTTCAATAAATACCAGGCCAACTATCTCTATGGNTTCACTCTGTCAATCTCACTCTACATCTGTGGGTTTTTGCTTTATGCTAATGAAAAAAACAAAATTTCATTNCTAAAACCGGAACAGAGTATTTTCTGTTGCACCTTNTCCGAATATCCCGATGTGAATGCGAATAGTTTCAGATTGAAAGTTAAACTAAACTCATTATTTACAGGGAAAGGGTTTGAGACTATTGAAGGCTCCATGATCCTTTATTATAAAAAGGATTCAATGATGAATTCTTTCACACCCGGGGATATTCTGTTCATCAAATGTACTCCTGTGGAAATCTCAAAAAGAGGGAATCCCTATGAATTCGATTACAGTTTTTTTATGGAGAACCAGGGAATAAGATATTATGCATTTTGCTCAGCAAAGAGTATTATAAGTCATCATAATCCTGTTCACAGAAAGCTGGTTCACAGAGCATTGATTATAAGAGAAAAAATAATTGGGATGTATAAAGCGAGAGGCATCACAGGAGAAAGACTGGCGTTGGTTGCTGCAATTACACTTGGTCAGAAAAACATGCTCGACCCGGAACAGAAACAGAATTTCATTAAAGCCGGAGTGATGCATATCATGGCTGTATCAGGCCTTCATGCAGTGATCCTGAGTTTGTTTGTTTTCAACCTTTTATTCTTTCTCAAAAAAAGATTTAACATATTGAGGATCTCGATTACAATCCTTATACTATGGTCATTTGCATTTGTTACCGGATTAACTCCGTCAGTGCTAAGGGCTACCATTATGTTTTCATTCCTTCAGACAGGAAACCTGATGAAGAGGCGGGTTAATGGTATCAACTCAGTTCTTGCCTCTGCATTTGTCCTTATCCTTATTAAGCCATCGGTAATTTTCGATGCCGGATTTCTCCTTTCATATACTGCAGTTATTTATATTATCTGTTTTTACCAGGATTTCTATCTTAAGCTGCAACTTAAAAAATGGCTACCCGACAAAGTATGGCAATCTGCAGCTGTAACCATTGTAGCACAGGCAGGTACGCTACCTCTTACAATAATGCTTTTTAACAGGTTCCCGACGTACTTTTTAATTACAAATATTATCATAGTACCCCTTTCATCACTGTTAATTATTACAGGTTGCATTGTCCCTATGGTATTTCCAATCCACTTTCTTTCGTGGGGTATAGCTTTGCTCCTTAATTATCTGACATGGTTAACAGAGTATCTTACAGCACAAGCCTCATCCCTGCCCTATTCAACTATTGAAAGTATCGGTATGACGTCAGTTGAATGTATTTTTCTGACCCTGGCAGTTTTCCTTTTCCTCTTTTTCTTTTTGAAGAAAAAACAATTTTCTATCATTTTTCCTGTTTTTTTATTGTTTCTCTATGTCACCACCGGTACAGTAAAGGAAATTTCGACCAGAACCACCAATGAATTAATTGTCTATAATACTCCCGGCGAAGCGACAGTAGGTATAAGATGCGGGAAAATACTTAATCTCTTTTCTGATACAACCTTAATCAGACCTGAAGTATTAAGACATTGCTCCACACTCGGACTTAAGATCAGAAATAATAACACCAAATACAGAGATTTCTCCATTATTGCAGGTGATAAAAGGATAACTATATGCAGTTCTCTGCAAAAAGTCGCACTGAAGAAAAATGTACCGGATATTCTGATTATTACCGGTACAAGACCTGAAATTAAGAACAGTTTCTTCCCCGGCAGATCACCTGAAGCAATAATTATTACGTCTGAAGCTGCTTTAAGCTTCAAAATTCCTCAATATGTTAATGTTAGCAGTATCGATACAATACATTTCGTCAGGAAGTCAGGAGCGTTTATCAAAAGGATATGACCGTTAATAAATAAAAATCAGAAAAAACTTGAGTATTAAGCTATTTATCTCTTATTTTGTCATGTTTTTTCAATAAAATTTTCAATGAGAATTATAATTGCAGGAGCAGGTGAAGTTGGAACGCATCTTGCCAAGATGTTATCGAATGAAAATCATGAAATTATTTTAATCGATCCGGAGGAGTCACGTCTTAAACCTATTGACAATTCTCTCGATGTGCTCACATTTGAGGGTTCTGCGACATCGGTTAAAATATTACAGGACTCACTCAGAAAAAAAACTGATCTTTTTATAGCTGTAACTCATTCGGAGGACACCAACATAACTTCATCCATACTGGCGAAAAGGTTCGGAGCGCTGAAAACCATAGCCAGAATAGACAATATTGACTATCTTGAGCATTCCACCCTGGAATTTTTCAAATCACTTGGCATCGATTCACTGATATATCCCGAACTTATAGCAGCCCGTGAAGTCCTTGGACTGCTTCATGAGACCGGGGCTAACGACTTTATGGAGTTTTCAGGTGGTAAACTTGCAATGTATGTTCAGAAACTTGATGAGAAAGCACCTATTATAAATAAAAGCCTGCAGGAAATATCTGTAAGTCACAGAACAGATAAATACCGTGCTGTTGCAATAAAACGTGCCGGTAAAACTATAATCCCGAGAGGTAATGAGCAATTTCAGCTTGGCGATATGGTGTATGTCATTTCCACACATGAAGGCATTGATGAAATGATGAAAACCTCCGGGAAAGAGAATTTTGAAGCTAAAAGTATAATGATCCTCGGTGGAAGCCGGATCGGTAAGCATATAGCTTTATATATGCAAAAAACATGTGAGGTTAAGTTAATAGATTCAGATATAAGGAAATGTGAAGACCTTGCTGAGATTCTTCATGATACACTTATTATTAACGGTGATGGAAGGAATGTGGATTTGCTCGAGCAGGAAGCGATAACAAAAATTGATGCTTTTGTAGCCGTGACCGGTAATTCTGAAACGAATATCCTTTCATGTCTTCTTGCTAAGAAAATGGGTGTAAAAAAGACAATTGCTGAAGTGGAGAATATGGAATATATCAATCTTGCTGAGAATACCGGAATCGATACAATCATTAATAAAAAGATATCAGCAGCAAGCAGGATATTCCGTCATACAACCAATCCAAACGTCACACAGGTAAAATACATGACAGGAACTGATGCTGAAGTTTTTGAATTTAATGTTCCGGCAAATTCAAAAATCACTAAAGGGACTCTCAGAAGCATTGATTTCCCAAAAGATGCTATCGTTGGCGGCGGAACAAGAGATGGAATACCTTTCATTGCTACCGGCGACACTATTATAAGAGCAAACGATAAGGTTGTTGTATTTACACTTCCTTCAGCCTATGATAAACTTTCGAATTATTTTACCTGACCTTTATGATCAACTTCAGGATTATAGCCAGGGTTTTCAGCCTGCTGCTCATTTTTGAAGGTCTATTTATGCTGGTTTCCGGTGCTGTATCACTGATTTACAAGGAACAAGCTGCATCTGCCTTATTTTACTCCTCCCTTATTACTGTCGTTACCGGGGTAATAGTTTTTACACCTCTGCGGAATGAGGAACGGCTTTTTGGAAATAAGGAAGGATATATTATTGTTACCGGGATATGGCTTATTTTCAGTCTCTTTGCTACATTACCATTCCTTTTAAGTGGTTCAACCGATAACTTTGGAGATGCTTTCTTTGAATCAATGTCCGGTTTCTCAACCACTGGCGCTACAATCTTTACCAATGTTGAATCATTACCTCATGGTATACTATTCTGGAGAAGCCTGACCCAATGGCTTGGCGGAGTGGGGATAATACTTATTTCACTATCAGTTCTGCCGGTGGTTAAATCAGTAAATATTCAGCTTTCAGCAGCCGATTTCTCAGGTCAGCCAACTGATAAAATCCAACCCAGGATTAAAGACGCAGCTAAACGACTCATTTTTATTTATTCGCTCATAACTCTGGCAGAAATAGTATTACTGATAATAGGTAAGATGCCTGTATTTGATGCTGTTTGTCACTCTTTTTCAACTCTTTCAACCGGAGGCTTTTCAACCCGGAATAATGGTCTGGCATCCTTTGCCTCACCATACATAATGATCATAATTACTCTATTCATGTTTATTGCAGGAACAAATATGGCATTGGTTTACTTTGGGCTGAAAGGGAATTTTAAAAAGATCTCTGGCAATAACGAATTTATTTTATATGTGCTTATTTGCCTGGTTTTTGTTCTGACAGGCTCTTATGTCCTTCATTCAAATGCTGGTTTTCCATATGGCAAAGCTATCCTTAACGGTGCATTTCATATTATTTCAATTATCACTACAACAGGATTTTATACACAGAATTATAACCTCTGGGGTAATATAATGGTACTTATCCTTTTCATTCTTATGTTTACCGGGGGTACAGCCGGATCGACCAGCGGAAGTATAAAAATCATAAGGCTTCTTCTTATCACTAAAAATAACCGTCAGGAATTAAAAAGATTAATCCATCCGAATGCTTTCATACCTGTCAGACTTGATAATCGTATTATTCTCCAAATCACAATTTACAACATACTGGTATTTATCACATTATATTTTTTCATAATGTGTTTTGGCACATTTATAATCTCAATTATGGGATATGATTTGGTTACCTCATTCAGTACTTCCGCATCAATGCTTGGTAACATAGGTCCTGGATTAGGAACCTTTGGCCCTTTCACAAACTACTCTGCTGTTCCTATGCTGGGAAAATGGTTTATGGCCATATTAATGCTTTTAGGACGTCTGGAATTACTCACTGTTATTTTATTGTTCACCAAAAAATTTTACACCAATTAAGTTTACCGGAGAACAATTATAACAGATATTGATATATCAGTATTCAATTATTCCCGGACCCTGTCTAACAATTTCTATGTCTTCACCGGTACAATCCACAATAGTTGAAGCTTCATTATTGCCAAAACCTCCATCTATTATAGCATCAGCAAAATCCTGATACTTTTCATATATAAGTTCCGGATCGGTAGTATACTCAATTACCTCATCAGGGTCGTGAATAGATGTTGTAATGATCGGACGACCAAGCTCTCTTACCAGTTCCAGTACAATATTATTATCAGGTATTCTTATTCCAACCGTCTTTTTTTTATTCTTAAACAATTTTGGAATCTGATTATTTGCCTGAACAATGAAAGTAAATGGCCCCGGAAGGTTCCTTTTCAGAAGCTTGAAAATAGTATTGTCCCTTATTATTGTATATTCTGAAAGCTGGCTCATATCATGAAATATAAGTGATAGTTCAGGATTTTTTGGATTTAGTCCTTTAAAACGAGCTATCTTCTCAATTGATTTTGTCGCCCTGATATCACAACCCATTGCATAGACAGTATCGGTAGGGTATATTATAATACCTCCTTTTTCAAGCAAGTCAACTATTTGTCTGATGTGCTTCTGGTTTGGGTTCTCTTTATAAATACGGATCAGCATCGATTCAGGGATTTTACCCCCCAACCCCCCTGAAGGGGGGCTAAAAAACCACAGACTTAAAGCCCCCTTTAAGGGGTTTGGGGGTAATTATACATAAAAAATGGGTAAGCTACTTATATCGCACCGCTACAACTGCCTACCCTTGCTACCTTCCGATCCTGGGGGAGTTCAGCAGGAGCTGATCGTATAAGACTTACCCGGTACAAAAATACACTTTTTTCAGAAGCCGCCAAAATAATTATTCCATTTTAACATTCATACTCATTTCTATTTTTACATTATATTTGTTGATAATCAATTAACATATAAAATAATTCAAATAACTAATGTCATGGAACAAAAAGTCAGTGTATGGAAAGCTAACCTGTCAAATGGTTTAATTTTAGGCCTTGCAGGAATCGTATATTCTCTGATTATGTATTTTCTTGACCTCTCCCTCAACAAAACACAGGTATATATTTTTATACTGATACAGGTTGCCCTGCTCTTCTTCATGCTTAAATCATACCGCGATAATGTTCTTCATGGTAATATTACCTTTGGACAATCAGTTGGCGCTGGTGTTATTATATGTTTATATTATGCCATCCTAATGGCAATATTTAATTATATTTTATATGCTATAATCGATCCGGGTCTGGTAGTTAAACAGCTAGCCTTAGCCGAAGAGGCGATGATAAAAAAAGGTGCACCACAAGAGGTAATAGATGCAGGAATGGCTTTCTCAGCAAAAATCATGAAGCCAGCAGTACTTGCAATATCCGGTATATTCTTTTTAATGATATGGGGGACCATCTTATCACTGATTGTAAGTATTTTTATCCGTAAAGAAGGTAATCCCCTGATAGACGCGGTTGAATAGTAATCTGAAAAAAAACTTAATGGATCTGTCGGTAGTTATTCCAGTATATAATGAAGAGGAATCGATTCAGGAACTTTCTGAATGGATTGCAAAGGTCTGTATTGCCGGCAGATTATCATTTGAAATTATCTTTATTGATGATGGCAGTTCTGATTCATCATGGGATAAAATCATGCTTATGGCAGGCAGGAATAGTTATATCAAGGGTTACCGATTCAGACGTAACTATGGAAAAGCAGCTGCTCTTCATACAGGATTCAGAGAAGCAACTGGCGAAGTTATTATTACTATGGATTCTGATTTGCAGGACAGCCCTGATGAAATTCCGGAACTTGTAAAGATGATCAGAGATGACGGCTACGATCTTGTTTCAGGGTGGAAAAAGAAAAGATATGATCCGTTTGTAAAGCGCATCACAAGCAGGTTTTATAATGGAACAGCAAGATGGTCGTCTGGAATTAAGCTTCACGACTTTAACTGCGGCTTAAAAGCTTATCGTCATGAGGTTGTAAAGAGTATCGAAATATTCGGTGAAATGCACCGATACATCCCAATGCTTGCTAAAGAGGCTGGCTTTAAAAATATCGGAGAGAAGGTTGTTGAGCACAGATCCAGAAAATACGGTGTCACCAAATATGGGCTTGACAGATTCCTGAAAGGATATCTCGATCTTTTGACAATCAGGTTTATTACGCGATTTGGGAAAAGCCCTATGCATCTTTTTGGATCATTGGGAACCCTGATGTTTCTAATAGGCCTCGTTATGGCTGGTTATCTTGGTATCAGAAAACTGGTTTTCATTAATCACCATCTCAGAGCGCCACTAGTTACTGACAGTCCTTTTTTCTTCATAGCTCTTACTGTTATGATAATAGGTTCAATACTTTTCCTGACTGGATTCCTGGGAGAACTTGTAAACCGTAATTCATCAGAAAGGAATAACTATCTTATTAAGGATAAGGTGAATATATGATCTGCGCTCAATCACTCCTTCTGCAATTATCGTAAACCTCAATTATAGAAGCTGTCATTTTATCCCATGAAAACTTTTCTTTTTCCTTAATTACACCTGCAGTAAATTCTTCCTTCCGGTTATTATCGAAAAAATCTATTATCGCTTCAGTTATGGATTGAGGATCTGGCTTAACAACATAACCGCATCTTCCATCTGGTACAATTTCTCTCAATCCGCCAACATCTGTCACCAGCATGGGTTTATCAAAATAATAGGCAATCTGTGTCACCCCACTCTGTGTGGCTGATTTATAAGGCTGAACAACCAGATCTGCAACGCTGAAGAATAGAGAAACCTCTTCATCTCTTATAAAATGATCATAAAATACTACCTCATCTTCTAGTTCATGTTTTTTAACCAGCTCTCTGTATGGAATATCATCTTCATAGAATTCGCCGGCAATAATAAGTTTCAAATTCCTGTTTCTCAATCTTTTATCTGAGAATGATTCGATAAGCAGGTCAAGACCTTTATAAGCTCTTATAAATCCAAAGAATAACAGATATGAATAATTTGTATCAAGATTTAGAGATGCCAATGCATCATTTCTTCCGACCCGTTTACCATAATTATCAAACAATGGATGAGGACTAAGTTTTACAGCAATATTTTCCCTGAAGGTTTTCAGGTCATTCAGGACTGTCTGAGACATAGCTATTGCTCCCTCAATAGCTCGCGTAAAATACTTTGTAAGAATTTTATCTCCAAACCTCTTTTCATGAGGAATAATATTATCAAAAATACAGATAACGACAGTGTGCTTATTTGATGCTGCAATCCTTGCTACAGTACCCAGGGAAGGGCTCATAAAAGGGAGCCAGTATCTTATCAAAAGAATATCAGGTTTTTCTCTTTTTATTTTGATACCTGTTGCAATCCAGTTAAAGGGGTTTATAGAATTAAGTTTACGTGTGATCCTGATACCTTCTGGTGCCGGACCATCTGTAAATTGTGTTTTCCCCGGAAAGAGGAATCGAGGATATTGTAACTTAAAAGTGAATATTTCTATAGTATGACCTTCATAAGTGAACTGCTGAGCAAGCCGGTCATTGAATGAAGCAATTCCGCCCCTGTAAGGATATGCAGGTCCTAGAGAAATAATATTCAACTTTTTGTTAAGCATTCTGCAAAAGTATAAAAATAGCTGTCATGATTTCCATATGGCCTGATCACAGGCTATCAAGTCGCTATCCTTTCCGGGTTCCATAGAAAAACAGGCTGGCCTGTTATTATTTGTTAGCTTCAGCCCAGGTGCGGAGCATCACTACTGCTTTTGCAATAACACCGGCTTCACCCCGGAAATCACCTGAACCATTAGGCTTTCCATTAATACCATACCACTCATAAAATTTATTATTGCCAATAACCCTGTCAATCATAGGTCTGATCTCCTCATAAGCCTCTTTTACATAGCCGT
>JGI20214J51088_10001904_pt1 | contig 14102 bp, 19 predicted proteins | sample WetSurMetagenome_FD_51088 | JGI IMG/M metagenome (IMG submission 51088) | reverse complement strand
ACTAATAATGGAGTCATTCCACTTGTGTTACTCATAGTAAAACTTGAGACTGGTGCATCAATCGATTCTGCATAAAATATTTTATTATTGTTTCCCATTACGTTAGATACATTTAAAATTATGGTAAAATTACCAACACTGGCATATGAATGTGTCGGTGAACGATCATCAGAATATGCTCCATCACCAAATGACCAATTCCAAGAAGTTGCATAAAGAGAAGTATCTGTAAAGTTTACAATTAATGGAATTTTTCCGGTTGTGTTACTTAATGTAGCATTTGCTATAGGAGAATTTGTCGGTGGAGCTAAATATTTTAAAATTACTATACCTGATCCACCAGTACCTGCTCCAGATGCTATATGTGCTCCCCCGCCTCCACCCCCAGTACCATTTGTCCCATTGTTTATACCACCAGCTCCCCCACCTCCAAGTCCACCGGCACCAGCGGTTCCTGCATCATTACCTCCTCCTCCTCCTCCTCCTAATGTAAGTAGTGATCCTGTTATAGTAGTATTTCGTCCTGTACCTCCAGCTCCACCTGTTGATGGGTAGAAATTAGCAGCTCCTCCAACTTGACCTGCACCTCCTCCCCCTCCCCCTCTGTAGTGTCCACCGTCAACTGCACTACCAGACACTCCCACTCCACCTGACCAACCTTGACCCGATGTATTAGCTCCACCACTAGCATCATTACCTCCCCCTCCTCCACCTGAACCCCCGGATCCACCAGCATTATTGCCATATCCTCCGAATCCACCACCAACTGTCGTAAGAATATAAGTATTATTTCCGAAAGTAGAATTCTCACCTTTTGTTGCTACTGCTCCACCTTTACCTATACTAATATTATAAGAACTTCCCGCCAGAATTGAGAATGATGTTGAGTTTAATACTCCTCCACCACCTCCACCACCATTGCCAGATCCACCAGAAGCACCCCCACCTCCACCTGCGACTATGATATATTCAACTGATGTTAAATTTGCTGGAGGTATCCATTTACAAAATGTTGTACCATTAAAACTTTCATTTGTAACATTAAATGTAACTATTGTATAATCACCAGAAATTGAATAGAATTTGCATGTTGGGGAGACATAAATATAATATGGAGTTTGTGAAGTTAAAAATCCACTTGCATTAGTAACATTCAAGCGAATATCCCATGTTCCTACACCAAATGTATATATTGGATTTTGAGATGTACTAAATTCTACTGCTGTGTTATTTCCAGAAAGATTTGTAAATGTCCAACTCCACGATAAAATATTTGAAGAAGAGGTATCATTGAATTGTACTGTGAGCGGATCATCCCATATAGATATATTTGTTGTAAATGATGGGATTGGAGCGCTTAAATCAGTATATTTAATATAAACTACACCAGTTCCACCTATACCTGCTGATGATCCGGCGTGTGTACCTCCACCTCCTCCACCTGTATCATTAACTCCATTATGTGCTCCACCAGCTCCCCCACCTCCAAGTCCACCGGCACCAGCGGTTCCTGCATCATTACCTCCTCCACCTCCTCCACCTAATGTAAGTAGTGATCCTGTTATACTGGTATTTCTTCCAGTACCTCCTGCACCACCTGTTGATAGGTAGAAAATAGCAGCTCCCCCAACCTGACCGGCACCACCACCACCACCACCTCTGTAGTGTCCACCGTCAGACGCACTACCAGCTACTCCTACTCCACCCGACCAACCTTGACCAGACGTATTAGCTCCACCGGCAGCACCATTACCTCCCCCACCACCACCAGAACCTCCTGATCCACCAGCATTATTACCACCACCACCAAGTCCACCTCCATTTGCAGAAAGATTTATTGTAAGATTTGAGAATGACGAATTTTGCCCTTTTACATCTGCTGCTCCACCTTTACCGATAGTAATATTATATTCTGATCCCGGAAGAATAGAGTAACTTGTNGCATTAAGTATACCTCCCCCTCCACCACCACCGGCTCCAGATGTACTAGAAGATCCGCCTCCACCACCAGCAACTATAATATATTCAATAGTAGATGNACCCGATGGAATTGTAAAGTTACAATATCCTGTTGTATTATTAAATTTAAGTAAACTAGTTCCACCAGTAGTAGTTATATTATAACATAATGCGCTTACGTTTGAAATCGATAATAATGATATAATTAAGATTATAATATATAAATATCTAAATTTCATTATCAATACACCTCAAGCCTCACACCTTATATNTTAATTAACTTAATGGTATAAAAAAGTTTGTTATGGTTTTGTACCAAAAAGAGTTGCTATGAATCCTACTATAACAGCTCCAATCATAAGATAAAATCCCCCTATCATAAATGCCTGAGTATCAAGTATTTTATTTTGTATTTTGACCGATGCTGACACTGAAGGTGGTTCTGTTGATGTATTAACATAATGAGTTACATTATCCCATCCAGCATAATTACTTACATTTAAAATTACTGTATAATTTCCAATTCCGTTAAATATATAATTCGGATTCTGATTATCTGAGAAATTTGATCCATTAAATGACCAGTTCCATGTTGTTGGAGTGTTGGTAGAAGTATCAATAAAGTTTACCAGTAACGGTGAATATCCAAATTCATTACTCATGGTAAATTCTGCTATTGGTGGTGGACTTGTTACATTGACATATTGTGTCTTGTTGTCCCATCCTGCAATATTTGAGGCATTTAGTATTACTGTATAATTTGAAATACTTATATATGTATAACTTGGATTTTGTAATATACTATAATTCCCATCTCCAAATGACCAGTTCCATGTTGTTGGNGTGTTGGTAGAAGTATCAGTAAAAGTAACTAATAATGGAGTAGATCCAGATGAATGATCTATAGTAAAATCTGCTATTGGTATCTCATAAACATACGCATAATGAACAGTATTATTAGATGCTATATTATTTGAAGCATTCAAAGTAATAGTATATGTACCTTTTGATGTATAAGTATAATTAGGATGTCGTGCGTTTGAATAATTACCATCTCCAAATGACCAGTTCCATGATGATGCATTTAACGAATCGTCAGTAAAATTAACTAAAAGTGGAGCTTTTCCTGTAGTATTACTCATAGTAAAATTGGGTGTTGGAGTATAATTAACATTTACATATCTAATAGTTTTATTAGATCCTGAAGCATTGGATACATTTAATGTTACAGTATAATTTCCAGCTCCAACAAATGTATAATTTGGATTCTGACCATCTGAGAAATTAGCTCCGCCAAATGTCCAATTCCAAGAGGTTGGATTATATGTAGAAGCATCAGTAAAATTAACAAGTAGTGGAGAAACTCCACTTGAATTACTCATGGTGAAGTTTGCAACAGGGGTTGGTCTTGGTCCTGATGATATATACCAGTGATAATGATTAGCACTAGCATAATATTCAAAAACAACAAACCATTTTCCAGAGGTGTAACTTGGAACCGTAGATTGTTTTGTTCCAGCACCAGTTTGTTCAGCAATAACTCCTTCATTTTGACAAACAGTATCAACTGAACACAATGACCAATGTAAAGGAGTCCCTCCACCGTTCCAGCTTACAGATATTACGTCGCCAGTATAAACTGTGGTATCTGGTGTAACTGAGGGGCTTGATAATGTTGCACTTGTTATCGAAACGAGAGATAAAATTAGAATAAACAAAATTAATAAAATATAGTTACCTTTCATCAAGCCTCACACCTTATATCTTAATTAACTTAATGGTATAAAAAAGTTTGCTGTGAATTTAAAATCCACAGTCTTTGTGTTCTTTGTCGTTTCGTACTCTTAAAAATACTGGTAGTCGAAGCCTTCCATAACTTGTTCTTTCCATGGCTTTGACTTCAACTACAAGACTTGGTTTTATAAATTTTTTAACATAGTTTACCCGTACACCAAATGGATTTTGTGCTTCAGGCATCGCATGTATAGTTTTTAGAAATTCTCTTAGCATTGCATCAGAAAGTCCTGCTCCTACATTTCCAACGTAAATTAATTTTCCTGTTTTATCGTACTGACCTAATATTAAAGCACCGAATGTTTTCTTTCTCCTGCCCTGACCATGGGTGATTCCTACAACAACGCAATCTTCAGTTTGCTCTTTTTTAACTTTAACCCAATCATTACGAGATCCCGGTACGTATTTGGAGTCCTTCTTTTTAAGCATTACACCTTCTCCTTTACGTTTAACTATGGCTTTATAAATTGCTGGATATTTTTTAGGATTTGTGTAGGTTTTAATAACTTTTATATGTTTCAGAGTTGGAGGTATTATTTTCTTTAATAACTCCAGTCTCATTGTTAAAGGCAAATTTGTAACCCGTTGCCCGTCATATTCTATGATATCAAATACCATGTATCGTGTTTCGAAATTTTTCTTTGTGGATGGAACTGCTGTTGCAGTTAAAAAGAATGGATTTTTTCTAGTATCGAAGAAGGTAATTTCTCCATCCAGTACACATTGCTGAGCTTTAATTGATTTAGCATCCTTAACGATTTCAGGGAAGTTAATAGTGAAATCGGCATCACAGTACCTGCTGATAAGACCTGTAACTTTGTCACCGACCTTATATAACATTCCGCGTGTCCCATCGTATTTCTCCTGAAGGACGTACGATTTGTTATGTGTATAGAGTTTATCTTTCTGTGCGTCTGCAAGCATTGGGCGGATGCAACGTCTGACGACAGGTATTTTTTTCTTTGCAGGCATGCAATAGTATTAGTAATAATTATATATAAAAGTATGTGTAGATTTAATTTTTATTTCTTTCTTTAATTTCTATGTACTGCCATTTTGATGGTGTGAACATACTTTCTACAGGCATTGGGGTTGTCCATGGAATGTAAGGAGGGTATGTTGATGGTTTAATTACATCTTTCATAGCAAGAGTGTGTCTTAGTATTGCAATTTGAGATTCGAGTTCTGCAATTCGTTTCTCAAGCATAGGAATTTTATCTTCTGATGTCATAATGATACATTGTACAGTCTGATATTAAAAACGTTGTGGTTAGAATTCTCCTCCAACTGATAACATATATTCTGATGCTACCATTCCAATTCCAATTCCCTGTATAATAACTCCTAAATATCCTGCCGCATACGATGAACATTTCATATATCTATTTGCGATATAAAGCATGAATCCAAATATAAAAATTCCTATACCTTTAATCATTTATCCACCATCTGTTTGGAAATTTTTTCTTAAGAATTTCGTCTCCTTCTCCTATGGGNTTAAGTCCTTCCAGTCTCATATCGGAGTCTACCATTATCTTTATAAGGTCATTAAATTTGATTCGTGGATTCCAGAGGATTCTGGATTGTGCAAATGAGATGTCTGCCTGAAGTTTATCTACTTCTGTTGCTCTCATATTACTCTCATCATATTTTACATATTTAAGTGCATCGAGACCTGCATATTCAAATGCTTTGAAAAGGAAATCTTTGACATAATGTGTTTCTCCAGTACCTATAACATAATCTCCCGGATATTTATCATGGAGAATTGACCACATGCTTTCAACATATTCTGGTGCAAATCCCCAGTCTCTTTGTGCATCAAGATTTCCAAGTACCAGATCATTTTGTTTTTTTGCTAATATTCGTGCAACTGCTAATGTTATCTTTCTTGTAACAAATGCCTCCCCTCTGCGTGGAGATTCATGATTAAATAAAATACCATTTGATGCGTACATTTCATATCCTTCACGGTAATTTCGTGTCATCCAATAAGCATATAGTTTTGCACACCCGTATGGGCTTCTTGGGCGGAATATGGTGTGCTCATCCTGTGGAGCTGGAGCTGATCCAAACATTTCACTTGAAGATGCCTGATAATATCTGCTTGGATGATCATTTACTCGTATAGCTTCAAGAATACGTGTTGCTCCAAGCCCTGTAATGTTCCCTGTATATTCTGGTGTATCAAAACTTACTCGTACGTGGCTTTGTGCAGCAAGGTTATAGATTTCATCGGGTTTATTATTGGAGATAATTTTTATAATTTGTTCTGAGTCTGCTAAATCTCCATAATGTAGATGTAAATTGGGATTATCGAGAATAGATTTGTGGATTCTGCTGGTATTTAATGTTGAGGATCTTCGTATCAGACCGTGAACCTGATACCCCTTTGAAAGCAGGAGTTCTATCATATATGAACCATCCTGCCCGGTTATTCCGGTAACAAACGCTGTTTTCATAGATATAATTTTGGTTTAACCATATATATCTTTAGCGTTTAGTTTTATATTTATAATGAAATCCTATTGGGTGTCTTTCCATTAAGTCTCCCAATTCCCTGAAATAACAATCTTCACAAACTGGTTTANTATCTATTTTATGTGGTTCGTCGTCAGAACATTGTAAATAAATTTCTTTTTGACAATGTGTACACTTCATTTAGTCACCAAAAAATATTATGTTGACCAGTCAACAGTTCTGAATGTCTTAATAATTTCTAAAGCGGTTTCTGAATATTTTTTACCAGAATTATCTTCATAAATAATATACGAAATCAGATAATAGAAATTTCCATCCCTTATAATATATGTCTCTGTGAATTTTGGTTCATTATCTAATAAAATTGTTGCTTCTAAACGTCGTGCTGGATTTCCATTTAATACATAAGAATATGCATCTGTTGTAACTGATATCGGTCTTACATCACCTTTTGTATCTCTAAGAGCATTTACAATAATATTATATGTATCATCAGGTATTCCATCATCATATTTATATGGATATGAGAATCCCATAATCTGAACTGCTGTGTCAGTATCTGGAGAATAAATATGGATGACATTTTCCATAGTTACATATGGTTTTGTTTTATCCATTATTCTTACAGGTGTTGTTTTCGAAGTAACTACTGACCAGTCTGATGGATGAGATATTTTAAATCCATCTGATTTGTCTGCATATATTGTCCATGCAGATTTATCAGGTTGAGTTGATGGCTGTGGCGAGTTAGTACACCCTGCTATAAGGATACATGAAATCAACATTGATAAAATACAAAAGTAGAGTAAATTCTTATGGCTAATCATAATAGTAATTATATATTAACTGATATAATAAGATTGCGTTTAAAAGTTATAAAAAAAGATTTTAATTGGTATTAGAAAATCACTGGGTTACGAAATCGATGTCCTCACCACGGATTGACTTCCTGTTTGCATGGGATGCTGCTGCAACTGCTTTCTTGGTAAGTTCTGCAACAAACTTCTCAGCCTGTTCTACCATCTTGATAGCTGCATCTTTTCCAATGCGCTCAGCGCCATTCTTCTTTGCAATCTTTACAACTGCCGACTTTGAAATAATCGACTTTGCCTTTTTTGCTTCAGGCTTTTTTGATGCTTTTTTTGCGTCTGCCATAGTGTAAATCACCATAATAATATGGTTTTCCACTATATTTAAAGATAGTGGTCAATTTGAAGTTTAAATCAAAATAGGATTACGATAGTCATATTAAATGTAAGAAAATTGGGTTAAAAAAAGAGTTTTTAGTATGGCGCAAATCCAAAGATCATGCTTGGAGGAGCCTGAACATGAGTTGCTGGTACTCCGAGCGCAATAAATGTAACTGCAAGAATTACCCCAATAACACCTACGAATGCTACTCCGGGGTTAAGTCCATATTCATTTGTATTGAATAAGGCTCCGGGAGCTTTAATAAGATCAACGATTACATTAACTGAATTATACATCGTGATACCAGTTTCAGTGGATCCTGTTTTTTCTATCATAGTAAATTACCATACTAATGTTATTCATCATTATATTTAAGTTTAGTGATTGTTTTAGTGGTCAAATCAATCACAATGCTTATAATATCAGAGATCTAATATATGTACAGTCGGAGGTATGAGAGTGGGAAGAACCAAAGGCGCTAAAAATAAAAAGACGTTGTTGAATGAGAAGAAAGTAGAACAAAAACAAAAACAAAACATTCCAGAAGTTGTTACTGTAGAAGAACCAAAACAAAAAATGGCTATAAGGTTATTCACTCTTGAAAAAACTGTTCACGATGATTTCATAAAACACATCTCTCAATTTGGGGATCCCAAATTATATGAGAGTTATATTGTCAATGAAATTATGACAAAGTATGTTGATAAAAAGGTTAAACTTCCAAAACCTGATCGCGAGAGGTTGATAGATTATATGTTCGCATATGGGCATGTTGGATTTGAGCCGGGTACAACAAAAGATGAAGTAGATGAATTTAAATCTGCAAACAGATTGATACGCAAAAGATCTACTAACTCATTTGTTCAATATCAATATCCTATTATTGTTGATCCTGATATAAAAACATCTATTGATAACCCATCGTATATAGTAAATGAATGTCTAAAATTGTATATTATAGGAAATATAAAAATAGATATACGCCCATTCCGTGTTAAAGAATGGGAGCCAAGATTCAAATATATTTTAAAAAAGGGTATTCCGAAAGATGAAAACTAATCACAATGTTTAATATATGCCAAAACAGATGTAATATGATGAAACATTTTGAGAATTATGATAGAATTATGGATTTTGCTGCAAGACTTAAGCAGTACATGGTATATGGTGTAAGCCTTGCTTATCCATTTTTCTCTCTTGTAACATTTTTGGGTGTAATAAAAATGGCATTTAATATCCCCCCGGAAGTTGCAGCAGTTGTAGCNTTTATAGGAGTGTTATTGGTTGGGATATTCTCATTTAAGAGTGGGTTATATGCAAAGGATATGAATATCACGTGGAGAAATACCCCAATGGCATGTGATATAGACAGNCGTACATCTACAATAGANAAATCAGTTGAGAGGATTGAGAAACACCTTGGTATTGAAAAATGATCATAATAGTTTCATGTTTGGTAATATCTTTAATTTTTTTGGCTATNTCTCATACATATGTGGATACTAAAACATATGAAAAATATCCAATGTTATTTTTTATTTTAAATTCTGCTGCTGTTATGTTAGCAGTAATAACGGGATCTTATTTATTTATAATATTTATGTTAATGGGAGAATTTTATGCCTAAGAAAAAACAATCTAAAAGGGAAGAATTAACATCCGGTATGAAACAACATATAAAATATCTTATTGGATTATCTCTTATATCAAAACTATTTCTTTTTATTTTAACAATATTTATATTAAAATCTGGAATGGATACATTTGGAATGATGTATTATTATGATCATGCTATCTCTATTTTTAATGGTAGTTATCCCTATATAAGTTATTATTATGAATACCCGTTGTTGAGTTTTCTTCCGGTTGTTATAGCATTAGTTCCATCATTATTATTTAATAGTGTTTTATTATATGTAGTAATATTTTCACTTTTGATGATTGTTTGTGATTGTATTACTACAACGTGTGTTTATCTTATTTCACGAAAAATATGGGATGACCCGAAAAAGGCATTTATATCTGCATGTCTTTATATTAGCGCGATATCTGCTGCATATTTTGTAATGATTGAGCATAGCGCGTTTTCTGAATGTTTATTGATGATTGGTCTCACCATGGTTATTTATGGAAAAGATGTTGTCAAGAACAATTCTATAGTAAATGATTATTTTGCATTTATCTGTGGATATTTTGTTAAAGTATATCCGATTGTTGCATTACCATTTGTTGTATTATATAAATCCAAATCCACATCTTTAAAACAGAGATAATTTCATCATTGTGGGCAATTATCCCTGCATCGATTGTACTATTTTTGCCACTTTTTATTTTAAATCCAGATTCGATTAAAACATTCATTCCAGCACGTATGGATATTGGATATTTTCCAAATACTATAATCTGGACATTGCATGTATGGCTTCATGATATAGCTAAATTATCAATTACTATTGATACCGTTTTGATGTTTGTTTATGTTTGTATGGGAATAGGATTCGTCTTATTGGGATATACTGCTCTTAAATATAAAAAGCAGGAACCTGTTATTCTTATTAAATTTGTTTTATGTGCGATAATGCTTATTGTATTATCATTTAAAGTAAGAAGTCCACAATACGTGGTTTGGTTTTCACCATTGATGTGTATTTTAATTGCTGATAATGTATATAAAATAGGTTTGTTTTATTTTACTCAGATTCTGGCATATATAGAATTTCCATTAACGTTTGGATTGTTGTGGACGAATATTGAGTATACAAATCCGATATATTCTACTAATTGGTACATAGCACTCATATTATTTACGTTACAATTTTCAGGATTGGTTTTATTGACATGGGTTGCTATAGAACCTGTAAAATTATATAAAATAGTTTTTTAAATCTTCCTGAGTACTACTGCTACATGGGTATAAAGATCGTCAGATTCAAAATTGAATTCTGACATCCAGAATCCGGTATCTTTTATAATATCTTCTGTCCAGTCTCGTGATTGGATCCTGTTGATCTCTGGTGGTTGGAAATATATATGTTTTTTTAATATATCATTTAAAAAGTAATGCGCGATTTTAAAAAATATTACTGTAGAGCCATATTCTGGTGGAACAAAAAGAATTACTGTACCGTCTGGTTTTAAAATTCTATTAAATTCGAGTAATATTGTATGGATCTCTTCTTTTGTTGAGTGTTCCATTACCCCAAGATTGTAAATACCATCTACCGATTCACTTTTTAATCCTGTTTTACTTATGTCACAATGAAGTAAATTTGGATTATTGTGATTAAGTTTATATAATTTTAAAGCATTTTGTGATGTATCCATTCCTATAATAGTATATTTATCAGTAATATCATCTTCAACCTGACCTCCTCCACAACCTGCATGTAAAAGAATTGATCCTTCTTTAAAATGGTTATGAATATATTTTTTGAGGTATGGTTTTATAATATATTTTCTGTATCTGATAGCTACTTGATCGTAAATCTGATTATGTAACTCATACTTTTTCCCCCAATAATCATCCCATTCGTTCATGATAGTGTTGCATCGTATAATGTTTTACTGTGTATAAGTCTTTTAAATCCAAGTTTTAATACGAGTAATAAACACTGGACCATATCACTAAATTTAAGCTTTGAAGTTCCTGCTGCGCGCGGTGGAAGTACTACGGGAACATCATAAATAGTAAATTTATTTTCATTCAGTATGCATAGACTTTCAAAGAAGAATGAGTAACTTTTACTTTTTACAAGTTGGAATGTTGTTATAGGGATATGATCTATTCTGTAAATCCTGAATGCGCTTGTAGCATCATAAGGTAATCCAAGTAATCTTAAAGTAAACTGATGACCAGTGTAAGTTAATAATTTTCTGTACGATGACCAACCCTCAAGACTGCTTTTCTGTGCATGCCTTCCACCAATTACAACGTCATAATCTCCAGAATAGGATAGTAGTGTCATAATATCTTCAGGTGGGTGAGTAAAATCACCATCCATCGTTACCAGATGGGTGTAACCATGAAGATAAGCCCATTCTATTCCATATTGGTGGGCAGTTCCTATTCCTGCTTTATAAACTCTGTGCAATACTGTTATACGGTTATGTCCTGATGCATATTGATCCAAAATTTTTCCAGTTCCATCGGGAGAATTGTCATCAATGAATAAAATATCAGCATCAGTTTGTTTTATTGCTAATAAACGATCTATAAGTGATGGAATATTGCCAGCTTCATTATATGTTGGGATCATTATCAGGATATGGGACATTGAATCACCTTACAGTTTTTGTACTGTAAAACAAACAGGAGTGACTCTCCATACCGATCCGTGTTCCATTCTCAGTCCACCCTCTTTAGAAGATCCTACTTTCGGGCATTGAAATCCAGAAATGGTCTGAGCTGAACAAGTACATTTTGGTTTTGTGTATTTATCAATAATATTCTTTCTTCTTCCCAATGGGGCTACATCTTTATAAGAATATGTACCATCAGATTCTCTTACTGCTACGGTAACAGCTTTTCTATCTTGTTCAACTTTTACAAGATTAATGTCTGCTTGATTGAGAGCTTTGCATTTCATATATAAAAATTAGCGTTGGTGTATATAATCGTGTTTATTACATTTTAATTGACACTCCACTTGCAACATTCTCACACTGTTTTGCAAGCTTTGAAAATGCTGTCTGGAGATTTGTTATATTTTTTGATTCTTTACGTGGTGTTGAATCGTAAGTAAACATATTTTCACATTTTTTACAACCATAAAGTTTTCTCCTCACGAATTCATTGTCATCACGGACTATATAAACATCTCTCTCAAATTTTAAAATATCTCCTTCAGATGCTCCGCATTTGGGGCATAATACTTTTCCAATATCGTTTGAAACCATGATAATATATTTGTAAAAAGGTATATTTATGAATGGTGGTTATGATTTAAAAAGGAAGATATTATCTTTCTGGTAAACTTTTTGAGTATAATTTTGAATCCATCCTAATGCTTGCCCACTTGGATCTGCGGAATTAATATCACCAGTAACGATATAATATGTGTTTCCTGTTTGAATTCCTCGTATAATATCTAAAGCACTTGCATTTGAGGCGCGGTATTCTAGTGTACCATCTGTTTTATTCGAATAGTAATAATTAAGTGGTTGATCCATNTATCCCGGAACGGTAATAACTAAATCTCCGGGATTTGTCATAGTTGAGAGAACATTTGAAAAAGCTCTCCAGTCATCTTTTTGAGGGGTTGTATAGTAATTCATCATAAATGGAATATTAAGGAAAATAATCATCCCTATGATAACATAGACAAATGATTTTTGTTGAGTAAAAGCATATAGCATTTTATATGATGCCGCTATTCCAAGAACAAGCATTATATTTAAAAATATAAGGTATCGTGGAACCATGGGTATCTTATAAGATAAATATAAACTTATCCCAAATGTTGTTACTAATAGCCATGTAATAAGGATACCTTTATTACGATCTTTCAGGAATAACATTGTCATTCCAGCAATAAATAAAATCATCATTATATATGTTATGTATAGACTATACCCTGTCAATTGGACAATTGTTTCGAATATAATCCCTATTCCCTGAATCCCGAAGGTTGGACCACCTGATTTACTTGCAAGAAGAACGGGGAATACAATAATTGCAAGTGGAATCGATGTAACTGCCAGTATAGCAGATGATATGATAACTTCTTTTATATTTTTAAGTCTATATATTATCAATGTATAAAGTATTAAGGATCCTATGAAGATTGCAGCATACAAATGTGTCCAGAATGCTAATGATCCTGCTATAGCAAATAAAATCCAATAGGTGAGATTTTCACTCTTTAATGCTTTAAGATAAAACAGGAATGTTAATGCAATAAAGAAGAGGAGCATTGTATATGCGCGCGCTTCCTGAGAATAGACAATCAAAAATGGTGATACTGCAAATGCTGCTGCTGCTATAATACCTCCATTCTCATCGATGAATTCTTTTCCGATAAAGTACATTATCGGTATTGTTATGGTTCCTAATAGTGCAGGAACAAATCTTAAAATAAATTCATTATTACCGAAGAAGAGCATTATGTATTCTACCCAGTGGAACATGGGTGGGTTGGGTTCTATGGTTGCTGTCAGTTGCCAGATATCCCAAAAGGATCCTGCTGTAGCAAAGGTAACTGTTGATGCTTCATCAAGCCAGAGTGGAGCATTACCAAGATTCAAAAATCTTAAAAAACATCCTATAAGAGTGAATACGATGAGGAGTTGAGTATATCTATTATGTAAAACAGAATACTTTATTTTATCGATAATATTAGTATAAGGGTTTTTATATTGTGGATCCAGATTGCTCGTTTCTGGCAATTTTGCTACCATTTTCTGCGGAACTTTATGTTTTTTAGACATATGTATTTAAATGATTTGAAAATATTTAAGTATGGCGATTAATCCTGCAAAAAATAAGAAGTATTTTGTTATTGTGATAAAATCTTTACGTCTTTCACAAATACAATCTATCATATGCGCATGGTGGGAATTGAACCCACGCTATTACCTTGGAAGGGTAAGATGCTACCTCTACATTACATGCGCCCATGGGCTTGAAGTGATTCGAACACATGACCTCCCGGTTATGAGCCGGGCGCTCTTCCTCTAAG
>JGI20214J51088_10001903_pt1 | contig 14112 bp, 10 predicted proteins | sample WetSurMetagenome_FD_51088 | JGI IMG/M metagenome (IMG submission 51088) | reverse complement strand
TTAAATTCCATTTTCTGGAACTGAGCATCTTTAGTTATATCAATTACAACTGGACCAGGTCTACCAGATTTTGCGATATAAAATGCTTTTGCAAATGCTTCGGGAATTTCATTAGCATCTGTAATTTGTATATCCCATTTGGTAACCGGGGTTACAATTCCAATTACGTCAGTTTCTTGGAATGCATCAGTTCCTAAAAGTGGAGAAGAAACCTGACCCGTTATACAAACAACTGGAGTTGAATCAATAAAGGCATCAGCAATTCCTGTTACAAGATTTGTTGCACCTGGGCCAGATGTTGCGATGCAAACACCTACTTTTCCAGTTGATCGTGCATAACCTTCTGCGGCGTGAATAGCACCTTGCTCGTGTCTGGTCAAAATATGTTTTATATTTTCCTGATAATTATAGAGAGCATCATAAACAGGCATAATAGCTCCGCCAGGATAACCAAAAACTAAATCAACACCTTCAGCAAGTAAACATTTTACGACGGCTTCTGCTCCAGAAATTTTTTCTATTACTTCTGTTTTGCTTTTTTCTTTTTCAATAATTTTACCAGATTTTTTTTCCATCACATCTTTCATTCATTTATCCCACTAGATAATTATTATTTATCAAATTCATCAGTTACACAACCTTCAGAAGCAGAAGAAACAAGTTGTGTGTATTTTTTTAACCAGCCACTTTTCGATTTTAATTCTGGAGCTTTCCATAAAGATTTTCTTCTTTGAATTTCTCTATCGTCAACTTCAAGATTCAGTAACCGTTTCTCAGCATCAATAGAAATTATATCACCATCTTTTACCAATGCAATCAATCCACCCTGTTGGGCTTCGGGTGTAATATGTCCAACAACAAATCCATGTGTACCACCAGAAAATCTTCCATCAGTAATTAGTGCAACATCATTTCCCAAACCTGCACCCATTATAGCAGAAGTTGGTTTTAACATTTCCGGCATACCAGGCGCACCTTTGGGACCTTCATAACGAATAACAACAACATCTCCTTTTTTTACTAATCCTTTTTCAATTCCTTCATTCGCTTCAAACTCACCATTAAAAACTTTAGCCGGACCAACAAATTTCAATCCTTCTTTGCCTGTTATCTTTGCAACTGATCCTTGTTCTGCAAGATTGCCGAATAAAATTTGAATATGGCCGGTTTGCTTAAGGGGTTTTTCTATAGGTACAATTACTTTTTGAGTTGGATTTAATGAAGGTACGTCTCGAAGATTTTCTGAAATTGTTTTTCCGGTTACTGTTAAGCAATCTCCGTGTAAGAAATTATTTTCAAGCAAATATTTCATTAATGCTGGTGTACCTCCTGCTTGATGAACATCTTCCATCAAATATTTTCCGCTTGGTTTTAAATCTGCAAGAAAAGGAGTTTTATCTGTTATTCTTTGGAAGTCTTCAAATGTAAAATCAATTTTAGCAGATTTTGCAATTGCAATAAAATGTAAAACCGCATTTGTAGAACCGCCAAGCACAGTGACTAAAGTAAAAGCATTCTCTAAAGATTTTTTTGTGATGATATCTGAAGGTTTAATAATTTTTTCTAACAGTAATTTTACTGCTTTTCCAACTTCTGAACATTCATTTTGTTTTTCTTTTGACTCGGCTGGATTAGAAGAACTGAAAGGTAAACTCATTCCAATTGCTTCAATTGCACTTGCCATTGTATTTGCTGTGTACATTCCACCACAAGCACCAGGACCGGGACAAGCATTCTTGATTACATTTTTATAATCTTCTTCGGAAATCAAACCGGAAACTTTTTTACCCCAGGCCTCAAAAGCAGAAACAACATTTAGCTTTTCGCCGTTGTAACATCCAGAGCGAATTGTTCCTCCATACAGCATTAGTGAAGGACGATCAAGTCTATTCATTGCCATTAACGCACCGGGCATATTTTTATCACATCCAACAACCGTAACTAAAGCATCATAACCGTGAGCTTCTACCATTGTTTCAATTGAATCAGCAATTATTTCACGGGATGGAAGTGAATATCTCATTCCTTCAGTTCCCATTGAGATTCCGTCACTAACTCCGATTGTATTAAATACTAGCCCAACTAACTCTGCATCATTTGTGGATTCCTTAATATCATAAGCAAGTTGGTTTAAATGCATGTTACAAGGATTTCCATCAAAACCTGTACTTGCAATTCCAACAAATGGTTTTGCTAAATCAGCTTCACTCAATCCTAATCCGTACAACATAGCTTGCGATGCCGGTTGTGAATCACTTTGAGTTAAATGTTTACTGTATTTATTCAATTCCATAATAATTTACTTTTTGTTTTAGTAGATAATAAAAAAGCCCTTCTCGCTGTAAGAAGGGCTTTTGTTAAACTTTAATATTTACCATTCTCACTCATTATGTGGCATAATAATTCCAATAATAATAATGTTGATGAGGATGATATTTATATTTTTTGTTTGCACTGTATTTTTTTAATTCTTTAAAAATTCTTTTGTTAATTTTCTTAAGCCCAAGATAGTAAAATCAATTAACGAATGTCAAGAGCTTACAACTCAATTTGTTGTTTACAAGAGAATTTGTGCCCGAAAGGGGACTTGAACCCCTAAGAGATTGCTCTCACTAGCTCCTGAAACTAGCGTGTCTACCAATTCCACCATCCGGGCAAAACAATTAACAATTTACAATGTAAAATGCACAATTAGGTATAATACATTGTCGATAAAAACTTATACAAAATCTAAAATACTTTTTAATTGTACATTGTAAATTATTCATTGTAAATTAAAAATCATACATTGTAAATTAAACTTACCACTGGCTATCGCCTTGTTTGTTTTCATGAATAATTCTACCGCCATTGCCCGTATGTATTTCACAATAGCCGGGCATCTTACTTGCATCAACTAAATCTGTATATGTATCAGGGCAAGCATCTGTTGCTAATTTCGCATCACCAAGATTCATACTTTCTCTGCAGAAAGTCGCCATCTCTACACCACTTGCCAGAGTAAAATATTTTAAAGGAAGTTTTAACTCTTTATAAGCACCTTCCATAAAGATTGCCCAGATAGGTAAAGCTGCACGGCCTCCCTGCCCGTACCAATTTGTAAATTTAACTCTGTGATCATCAAATCCAACCCAGGCGCCTGCAACTAAATCCGGTGTAACACCAACAAACCACGCATCAGAAAATTTCTGTGTGGTACCAGTCTTTCCTGCTGCTGGATATTGAAAATATCTTCGTACACCTGCACCGGTTCCATAATTAATTACATCAGTCATCATATCAACGACTATTGAAGAAGTTTGCGGAGAAATTGCTTGTACAGATTCCGGTACAAATTCATCAAAAACAATTCCGTTCCTATCTTCAATCTTTAAAATTGAAATTGGATCAATATGCACTCCTGAATTAATAAATGTTCCCATAGCAGAAACCATCTCAAGAGGTGTTACCTCAACCGTGCCAAGTGCAATTGATGGATATGCATCCATTTTTGATTTTATTCCCATCCGTTGAGCAAATTTTACAACCTGATAAGGCGGTGCCATATTACTTATTGTTAATCTTCCAGCCATAACGTTTACGGAATTCGCTAATCCCCAACGTAAAGTTTCATAACCGCTGTAATCATTACCTGCATTTGATGGCGACCATCCGTTATAATTGAATTGTTGATTTAAAACTGTAGTCGCGGGATAGTATCCGTTTTCAATCGCAGTTGCATAAACAAATGGTTTGAATGATGAACCAGGCTGTCTTTTAATTCCCGTAACATGATTTAATCCACGACCAAAGTCCTGGTTTTCACCGCCAACAAGGGCTTTAATCATTCCGGTCTTTGGATCGAGAACAACAAATCCAACTTCCACTTTTGCCGCAATTTTTTTTACTGAATCGACAAACGCTGCATTGGATTTTAGTTTGTTATAAACTTTTGCCTTTTCGTTACTTGAAGTTACAGTTTTATAACGCGCATCATTCTTAATTGCTTTATCTACAAGATCACTTAACAAACTTTTATTTTTATCCCAACTCCAGTTTTTATCAAATAAAGTTTGATACTCGGCAATATGTTTTTTTGCAGAACGATTTGCAATTCTCTGCATCCGCATATCCAGTGAAGTATAAATATTTAAACCATCCCTGTAAAGATCATAACCATACTTATCTGCAAGCGTCGTCATTTGTTGGCGGATATACTCAAGGAAATGCGGTGCTTCGGACCTAACATGACTTAGTCTTTCTGATGCAAGTTGAATTGGCTGTTGTTTTAATCTGTCATATTCCTCTTCACTCAGCATACCGGTATCAACCATATTGTACATCACCTGGTTTCTACGTCGTAATGCATTTTCGTAGTGCCTAACAGGATCATAATAAACATCAGATTTAAGCAGTGCTACGAACAATGCTGCTTCCTGCAATGTTAAATCTTTTGCCCGCTTATTAAAATAAACTTTTGAAGCTGATTCAATGCCGTAAGCACTTTTTCCGAAGTAAGATACATTAAGGTACAACTCAGCTATTTCATTCTTAGTAAATGTTTTTTCAATCTGGATGGCAGAGATCCATTCGCGTACTTTTCTTACAGCTTTATCCAGAGCATTTTCTCTTCCCTCTTTGAGTGAATAAAGATTTTTTGCAAGTTGTTGAGTTATCGTACTTGCACCTTCGTGCAATGAAAGTGTGAAAATATTTTTTATCATTGCTCTAAAGAAACGAGGGATATCAACACCCCAGTGATCGTAAAAGTTTCTATCTTCTGTGGAAATCAGAGCTTTTAAAACATAAGGTGGAAGGCTGTCAATATCAGTTTCAATTCGATTCTCAATAAAAAATTGTCCAATCAATTCTCCATCAGCAGAAAAAACTCTGCTTGCAAGAACAGGTTTTGGATTTTCAAGTTCATCAATTGATGGTAATCCACTAATAGTGTAAATAGATAAGGCTAAAAAGATAAAAATTATTGAACCCCAAATTATCCATTTAGTTTTTTTATTGATTTTATGTTTGATATTTGTTTTAGCCATAGTCTGAAAACTCTTTTTAATTCCAATCTATAATTTCAAATTTGTCTGTAAATTTTCCATAACAAGGTTTATCAATCCAGGAACCTAAATTAATGTAAATTCCTCCTTTGTACTTGTTAAAACATCTTTTATGCAAGTGTCCAAAGAGAACAAAATCATATCCTGTGTCAATTTTCGATTTAGCAGCATCGAATAAACCATCCGCTTCGCCGTAATCTTTTTTAGATGTATAATCACGGCTTGATTTGCTGGTTCGGCTCGCTAATCCTACACCAAAATCAGGATGAAGTAATCCGTACAACCACTGTGTAAAACTATTACGTAAAATCATTTTTAAAATATTATAACCGAGATCATTCTTTACAAGACCATCACCATGCCCGATAAAAAACTTTTTACCGTTTAATAAAAATTCTTTACCGTCATGATAAAGCTGTACACCGATTTCAGTTTCAAAAAAATCCTTGTGAAAGAAATCGTGGTTGCCAATAAAGTAATGAACTTTGATCCCTTTTTCGTTTAGATTCTGCAAAGCAGTTAAAGTTCTGAAAAATCCTTTCTGATACACTTTTTTGTACTCAAACCAATAATCAAAAAGATCACCTGCGATAAAAAGTTCATCACAGTTTTCTTTAGCATAATCTAAAAACTTAACAAGCAGTCTTTCTTTTTTGCTTTCAATCTCCTTTGATTGAAGACCAAGATGTATATCGGAGATGAACAGATAAGTTTTATTCACACAGTATCAATTTTAGTTGATAGAAATTTACTGATATGCAAAAAGAAATAAAACATAGTTAATTTAATGCGAGTAAGATTTTTCAAAAGTTGCCAATAGTTTAGAGTCAGGATCAAGCACAATTGTTTCAACATCTTTATCAAATTTAAACTCAAATTTTTCATTAGTATCATTCACCAAAACTTTTTTTTCTGCTGATGTACCATCGTCAAACTGAAATTCAATCTCAAGTGGAAAATGAAACTCTTCATAGTCTTGCGGCTCCTGGAAAATATTTACAACACATTCCTTTTGGTTTTCTTCTTCTGAACACGAAAAATCGTATGAACAAAAAATATTATCTGATCCGGTATAAACCCATTGATCAAAAAATTTATCCAAATTTATTCCAGAAACATTTTCACAAACTGCCTTAAAATCCTCAACTGAAGCATTGGAGTATTTGTAAAGTTCATAATATTTATGTAATGATTTAAAAAAACTGCTGTCTCCAATTTCATCTCTCAACATATGAAGAACCCAGGCGCCTTTATCGTAAATAGTTTCACCAAAAAGATCTTTTGGGGCATACAAAGTACCACGGAAAGATGCACTAAACTTGCTTTGCATTTTAGATTTTAAAGCATCTTTGCCGTGCTTCGCTTCCGCATAAAGTGCTTCGGAGTAAGTTGCAAATCCTTCATTAAGCCAGATGTCATTCCAGGTTTTAGGTCCAACAGAATTTCCCCACCAATGATGAGCAAGTTCGTGAACATAGGTGTCTTTGAAGAAATCGTTACCGCCAACAAAAGCATAACCAATTCCCGTTATGGTTTGATTTTCCATAGCGCCGTAATTCCATAAAAATTCTGCAACACCGTATTTCTCTTTAATGAAAGGATACTCACCAAATATTTTTGAAAGCGTTTCCATCATATCAATGTGATCAGCAAAATCAACCTTGGCCTGCTCAAAGTGTTCCGGCATTACATAATACTCAATTTTCATTGAATCATTCCGATCAAGTCCTTCATATACATCAAAAAAAGTTCTGTATTCAGCGGAATAAACTGAAACTAAATATGTAGAGATTGGATATACAGTTTTGTAATGATAAGTTTTTTTTTCTCCGGTCACTTCAACGTTTTCCAGGTATCCATTTGATACTGAAACGTACTGCGAATCGTTTGTGATTTCTATATCGAGCAAAGCTTTATCGGAGGGATCATCATCGCAAGGAAACCAGGTTGATGCAAAATTTGGCTCACTGATATTGTAAATCAATGAATTACCTTTAACTTCGCCGAAAACAAATCCATCAAATCCACCACGTTTAGGTGTGCCTTTGTATTCTATTTCAACCTTAAATGTATCAGCTAAATATTTATCGGTTTGGATAAAAATTCTGTTCTTATTCCTGGAATATTCTGCTTTTTGTTTATCCATTTTTACGCTATTAACTTCCAAATTATCATACAGGTTAAGTTCAAGTTCAGGTTTAAGTTCAAAGGTTTTATTGTTATAAACTCCGGGATTAAAACAAGCTGTAATCGTAGCCAAACCATTTAAAGTCTTATTTTCAGGCAATAGATCAAGCTTTAAATCATAATGAAGAATATCAAATTGCTTTTGATTATTGCTGATAAAATATTTTTTATTGTTTAAGTTTTTGTTCTCTGGAGTACTCTGAGCAAGAATTGAAATTGAATAAATGAAAATTATTACTGAAAGTGCATAAATTATTTTAATCTGCATAAACTGAGTGATACTTTCTAATTGAAAATTATTTACATTAACCGAAAATAATTTAACCATTTGTTTAATTGCCAAACAAATGATAATTCAATATATTTTGGTGTAAATTTAAGGAGAATATATGGTCTCGCCAGGTTCTTCAATTTTAAGAGATACAATTACTGTAATTATGGCCGGTGGTCAGGGAGAAAGATTACATCCGTTAACAGCAGTAAGAAGTAAACCTGCTGTCCCTTTTGGCGGTAAATATAGAATAATAGATTTTACACTTTCAAATTGTCTTAACTCCGGATTCAGAAGAGTTTATGTGCTTACTCAATACAAATCCGATTCATTAAATATGCACCTTTACGAAGCCTGGAGCATATTTAATCCTGAACTTGGAGAATTTATTTATTCTGTTCCACCCCAAAGAAAATTAAATAATGAATGGTATCTCGGAACTGCAAATGCAATTCATCAAAACTTAAATTTATTTTCTGATAAAAAGGCTAAGTGGGTTTTAATTCTTGGTGGTGATCATATTTATAAAATGGATTATCTCAAGTTTCTGGATAATCATATTGATAATAGCGCTGATCTTTCAATCTCTTGTATAGAAGTACCAAAAGATGAAGCCAGTAGATTTGGAATAGTTGGCGTTGATGATAAATATAATGTATCTTCATTTATTGAAAAACCAACAGCACCATCACAAATTCCAGATAAACCTGGTTTCTCATTTGTTAATATGGGTATCTATGTTTTTAATGCTAATGTGTTGAGATCTGTTCTGCAGGAAATGGATTCAAAAAAAATTAAGAACCATGATTTTGGTCAGCATGTAATTCCTTATATGATCGAATCAAAATTAAAAGTAATTGCATACAAGTTTCTTGATGAAAATAAAAAAAATCAACCTTACTGGAAAGATATTGGAACACTTGATAGTTATTATGCTGCCAATATGGATTTAATTAGTGTGATTCCTGAGTTCAATCTCTACGATCCTGATTGGCCTTTGAGAACTTACCAATATCAATATCCTCCGGCTAAAACAGTATCGCACGAAGGCGAACGTGTTGGTAGAACGCTTAACTCTTTAGTTTGTGATGGCACGATTGTATCCGGAGGTTTGGTAGAAAGATCTCTGCTTGGTTCAAATGTTAAAGTTAATAGTTACTCATATGTTACAGATTCGATAATTATGAATAATGTTACAATAGGAAGACACGCAAGAATACGAAGAGCAATTATAGATAAGAATGTTATCATACCTGAAGGTTATGAAATTGGTTTTGATCCTGAAGGTGATAAGAAAAAATTTACCGTTACAGAAACCGGTATTGTCGTTATTGCAAAAAATACTGTATTACCTGAGTAAAATTTCGTTACAAATCCTATTGTCAGACTTCACTTTTTGCTGATTTGACCATTTACCAAACAAAATCAGCGGAATGAATTTTGTTATCCTATTACGATGAATTCTAAATTAGAAACTAACTTAAAAAACCTGCCTGCTACTCCCGGCGTTTATCAGTTCTTTAATAAGAGTGGTAAAGTTATTTACGTTGGCAAAGCCAAGAATATCAGGAGTAGAGTTAGAAGTTATTTTCAGGAAAATCCGGGTTCAGCTAAAACTGTTGCAATGGTTAGCAAGATTGATGATCTGCAATTAGTTGTAACTGACAGCGAACTTGAAGCATTGATTCTTGAAAACAATCTAATCAAACAACTAAAGCCGCGTTACAATGTTAATCTTAAAGACGATAAATCTTTTCCATTCATAAAAGTAACTAACGAACTTTTTCCCAGAATTTATCCTACAAGAAAAGTATTTAACGACGGTTCAAAATATTTCGGACCTTATACAGATGTGAGAAGTATGCGAGCTTCATTAAGAATGATAAACCAGATTTTCAGAATTAGAAGCTGCAAACTTGATTTGACTGAAAAAAGTATCGCAGATAAAAAATTTAAAGTGTGTTTGGATTATCACATAAAAAAATGCGATGGACCTTGCGAGAATTTAATATCAGCAAAAAATTATAATGAAATGGTTGATGAGGTTATCAAGTTACTTAAAGGCAAAACTGAAGATTTAATAAAAGACTTGAAATCAAGAATGCAAAGTGCAGTTGAGAATCTTGAATTTGAAAAAGCTGCAGAACTTCGCGATAAAATTGATCAGATAAGTTCAATTTCATCCAGGCAAAAAATTGTCAGCGATGATTTTGAAGACAGAGATGTTATTTCAATCGCATACGAAGGGAAAGATTCAAGTTGTGCTGTTTTTAATATCAGGGATGGGAAACTGATCAACAAAAAACAACTAAAATTATCAATTGAAGAAGGCGAAGCGATTGAAGAAATATATTCTGCAGCAATTAAGTTTTATTATAACGATCTAAATGAAATTCCGAGAGAAATAGTTTTAGAAGTAAGACCCGAAGATGCTGAAACGTTAACGGAATGGTTAATATCCAAATCGGGAAAGAAAATTAAGATAGTTGTACCGCAGCGCGGTGATTTGAAATCTTTGGTAAAGATGTGCAAAGAAAATGCAATTCTTCAACTAAAAGAGATACAACTTCAGAAGATGAAGAATATCGGAAATGTTTCTTACTCAGTTTCAGCTTTGCAAAGAGATCTAAGATTAAAAACTCTTCCAAGAAAAATTGAGTGTTTTGATATTTCTAATTTACAGGGTACTGACACCGTTGCAAGTATGGTTGTGTTTGAGGATGGGAAACCAAAAAAAAGTTTGTACAGAAAATTTATTATTAAAACTGTTGAAGGTCCGGATGATTTTTCAAGTATGCGCGAAGTAGTTGAAAGAAGGTATTCTCGTTTGAAGGAAGAAAATCAGATAATGCCGGATTTAATAATGGTCGATGGCGGAAAAGGTCAGTTATCAAGTGCAGTTGAAATATTAGATAATCTTGGATTTAAGGATTACAACATTATTGGCTTAGCGAAAAGGTTGGAAGAAGTATTTTTTCCAAATAATTCTGATCCGGAATTAATTCCTAAAACATCATCAGGATTAAAGCTGCTGCAACAGATAAGGGATGAAGCACACAGGTTTGCAATCACATTTCATCGCGAAAGACGAAGTAAAAGAATCATTAAATCTGAACTTACTGATATTAAAGGAATTGGAACTGAGACAGCAAAACTTTTACTGGAAAAGTTTGGAAGCCTGGAATCAATAAAAAAAGCAACTAAACCAGAACTTGAAGAAGTTGTAGGTAAGAAAAAAACTGAAATACTGTTAAATCATTTTAAAACATAAAAACATCAGCCACGAATTAACACTAATTGAAAATCATTGTTCGCATAAATTCGTGAAACCTGCCTTTCGGTAGACAGGTTAGTGGCTTGTGCTACAAGATTTAAAAACAGAGGTAATATGAAATATTTAATAATCTTATTTTTAGTTAATATTAATCTTTTTGCAATTGATGACAAAAAAAATCAATCAGTTAACACAGATGAAGATAAATTAAAATATAATATCAACTACACTTTTCTTAAAGATACTCTCTTTACAACGGGCAATTATTTTATTGAAGTAAATCTTGAAACTCAAATAGCATATCTTCATTCGCGTTTTGATTCCACAAAATCCTTTGGTGTTTCAACCGGAACGAAAAGATTAAAGGATGGAATTGAAACTAAAGAAGGTGTTTTTGCAATTCAATTTAAAGTTGAACGATGGCGTTCAGTTCAGTTTGACAGCACTCTTATGCTGCACTTTATGACATTTAATTGGGGAGTTGGATTTCATGCCTTGGCAGGAAATAGTTATTATAAATATCTCGGAGTCAAAAGATCATCGCACGGATGTGTACGGGTGATTAAAGAAGATGCAAAAGATATTTATAATAAAGTGACATACGGAACTCCGGTAATTGTCCACAAAGGAAATCCCGCAGTGTTTATAGGCTTTGCAAATTCAAATGATCCAGATTTGCAACATCTGGAATATCAGGATTTAAAAAACATCTTTACAGAGAGATTAGAAAAATTGTACAGAGGCGAGTATCTTTTAAAGCCAAATGCAAAGCTGCTAATAGATAATGAGAATATAACTCACGCGGGTTTGCCCATTGGTGATGGAAACAAAATTGAGCAAAGACAAATATTAAAGCCAGATTATCTTTTTGTGGAAATTGCAAATCCGGAACCCAGAGGATTGCACGAATTTGTTTCTTTCCAAACGATTCGCAATTCGATATTAAATCAATAATTGATTGAGTCCTTTCTTAGATCAAGTATCGCCTATATTAGTTAACATTGTTTGTATTTTTTTTATCTTTGATTAAAAGAATTCAGAATAACATGCAAAAACTAATAATTATATATTGTATAACTTTTGCTTTCATCTGCATAACTTCTTGCAAAGAGAAAGTGGAAGAAAAACCATTTGTGTTTGATGGTTCATCTTTTCTTACTTTGGTTCAGACTTCCATTAATGGAGATGAAAACAGTAAAATGANTCTTGAAGGGTTATTCACTTTTGATGCTGAGTTAAAAACTTACAATAAAATTTTGGTTGATAGCATCGAAATCAACAATGCAAATTATTACACTCTTCTGTTAGAAAATCAAAACCCTGTTTACAATTTATTTGCAATTGTAGATAAGGAATTGAATTTAATTCTTAAAGATGAATCACTAAACGGATATCTTAATTTAAATTTTAAAAAATCAGGCTCAAGAATATTTGCAGTTTTGAGCGAAGAATTTAACTCAAGGGATGTTATACAATTAAATAGAATCTCATACTATTCTCTTGAGCAATATTCATCCGACCTTGTATTTAGGCAGTTCACAAAGATAAAAACTCCAACCAAAGAAGCGGAACAAGTTATATCGGTTATCGCTGATACAGCTATTATAACTAATATTTTTTATCCTGCCTCCAAAACAAGTAAGACATCCAAAGATGTTTTTAAATTTGATGTTGCCCATTTTAAATATGTAAGTGATAAAAATTTATTTGATACTCTTGTTCACAAAGAAATTAGAAGTTTAAATATCCAGTATAAAAATCCGCAAATAACTGATTCACAATCACTCTTTAGATTTTTTAACAATAACGACAAAAATACAAGTTCAACTCAAGTTAATATCAATGAAAATGATTTTGAAATTACACTGGATAGCACCTGGAAAAAACTTGGAGGCATTACAATATCAAACCTTGTTAAGAAAGAACTGAAAGGAATAAAATTTATAAGCGGGAAAATGGGATCGGGGATTTCGCTCGCGGCAATTGCTCCAACAGATTCCGCTGAAAATTATTTTAGTGAGGCATTAAAGAATCAAACCAAGTTTAACAGCGTTGTGCGATATTCAGAAAAACTTATCGATAACAAGAACATTTACCAATTATATGAGTTTTCTTGTCCGACAAAAAAAATTCTGATGATAGTTGAAACTCCAAAATCAGCTTATGAAACAAACAAGAATCATTACGAGGAAATTATAAAAACATTTTTAATTAAGTGCTGATGTACAAACAATTATTTTTTCTTCACAAGTCTGAAAACGATAAAGCTCTTCCCCATTTTAAAGATGTAATATTAGAACATCTTTCTGAAGTTTGCGGAAAGAAAATTATTCTTGCAAAAGTTGATAGTAATCTGCTTCTTGAGCAAAAGTATTCTTACTTCTGTGAAATTGAATTTGAATCAAAAGATAAGATGAATGCATTGATGAACTCAAAAACCGGTAAACAGTTAAATAAAGATTTAATGGATTTCCATCAAATGATAACAATGATTTCTGTTAATTACGATATTAGTGAATGAATTTATACTTAATCAGACATAGCAATGCTGAAAGCATCTCATTCGATAAAAAAGATTTTGACCGCGAATTAACACAAGAAGGAAAGTTTATTATTGCTAAAACTTCGGAGGCTTGGAAGAACTATCTTGGTCAGATTGAAGTGGTATTAACTTCTCCACTAACTCGTGCTATGCAAACTGCTGAAATTTTATCTTCCAATCTGCAGGTAACTCCAAATATTATTAAAGATAATAATCTTGGTACTGGCAGTAGAACAGCGGATTTAATTGATTTATTAAATTCATTTGATTATAAAAATGTTGCCGTAGTTGGTCATCAACCGGATTTATCAATTCATATTAATAATTTTTGCGGAACCGGAAGTTTTAATCTTGCTTTTCCTCCTGCTTCTCTTGCAAAAATTGAATTTGAAAACAGCATAAAGTATGGTAAAGGTAGATTGATATATTTTATCCCGCCGATTATTCACCTTTAAATCAAGCAATACCTTATAGTCATTTCGAAGGAGTCTTCGACTGAGAAATCTGTTAACACTAAGATTTAGATTTCTCTCCCGATAAATCGGGATCGAAATGACTTTTGTTTTTCATTTCTAAGGAGTCCCGAACTAAGAAATCGTTTTCGTTTAATAAACAATTGTCAAGCCGTTCGCCTCAGTGAATTGTTTCAGCTTCTAATTAATTCTTTAGATTCTGAAACAAGTTCAGAATAAAAGACATAAAAAGGGGCACACAGTTACACAAATTATATACTGACCGCTGCTTCCTTCCGGACCTGACGGGGTTGGGTATTAACCTGTTAACCGGTGCCCTA